>Ga0137391_10004539_pt1 | contig 10623 bp, 11 predicted proteins | sample 15con2h24BmetaG_FD_101399 | JGI IMG/M metagenome (GOLD analysis project Ga0137391, IMG submission 101399) | Vadose zone soil microbial communities from Angelo Coast Range Reserve, California, USA - 15con2h2.4B metaG | ecosystem: Environmental > Terrestrial > Soil > Vadose zone > Saprolite...
ACTTGCGGCAAGGATAACACTATGCGATATGATGCAATCATCAATGACGTGAGTCACTCTACTTCTCGCCCGTATCCTCATCGGACACAGACGGGCATAATAGTTGTACTAGGTCATCAACGGGAGAGGTACGAGCGTAGCTGGGGGACACCAAGTCGCCTCCGCTGTTTATCTATACGCGATACAGGTCCATCCGTCCGAGGACATGTTTATACTCAACCCTTGTCGATGTGCTCGAGAGGTGGTAGGCATGCCACGCTGACACATAATTCAAAATGTTGTCTATGATTCAAACACGACCGAAGTAAATATATATTGGATCATCGTTACCGACCGATCATCTCCCCCGATGTTTACTTGCAGATATACTCCAACAAAATGCTACTAGTACCAGTCATTCATACCCATCGACGGTCGGGGTGATATAGATCGTATTGACCCATGTTTCTCTCATGATAATCTGAATGATGGTGGCCACGGAGGCAATCGTTTGTAAATGAACTAGCAGTCCTAAATCAGTGAAGGAATCATGGATATGATACCTGGTCATAGGGGCTGCCGGAAATCGGAAGTAGAATAAGTAAAGACAGAGACTAGAGGAAATGGTGGGAAGAAGGGTGATTTAGAATTCTATATCCAGAGGTCCACGCCAATGGGAGGCGAAAAACGTGGTATAGCATAATGCGTCTCCCGTGGCGTTTCATGTCATTGATTCTTGCCCATTAAAAAGTATCGAAATCCCAGGAGAAGCGGGGTGGTGGCAAAGAAGAGGGGTGATCTAGAATGACTCGCAAGTCTATGGGGTGGCCTGCGAGACGGCGAGCACGGATAAAGGACGAAAAAGGTTGTTGATGCAGCTCCTCCAAGGACACGACAACGAGCTCGGACAGCACGGGCAGCAACTCTGTGATTGCCGCCTCATTATTAGGATGTAGAACGTCGGAAAGCATCGGGGCGAAGGCCTCGTCTGCTCTAAGCGTCTTCACACCTCCGAACGACCGAAGGAATGTGTGCCAGAACGTAGGCTCGACCGGAAAGTCTGACACCTGCAAACGGTGGTGATGCCACTCGAGCGCAAGGTACTCCACGACGGGAACTTGAAGAGCAGACGCGACGGCACTGCAAATCTGTACCACAGACGCAGCTGTGTTGAGATCGTAAACGCCAATGATGCCGAATACAAGATTGGGTGGGGAAACTGAAGGCTGATCGGGATAGTAGGTGATGGCGAGTTGACATGAGCTGAATGACAACATGGCTGTCCGAAGATCGAGGTTCTGGATTGTACCGAGAAATGTTGACAGATGACGAGCGGTGAAGGGGTTCTTCGACAAAGTACAGGAACGGAAGTCCTGGAGAGAAGGCGTACTAATCCGGGTCAATAAGTTCTCCAGATAGGGGATGACACCCGTGTAGTCAAACCTCGACAGCCTTGGGAGCACCACACGAGTAATCTGGGTCTGCGGAAATTCCATCACTGTGTCAGGGCCTGGGGCACCTATATTGAAGCTGATCCATATATTCTCGAGGCGAGGCATGCTCGCGATGCACTCTACCAGATACTCAGGGAGGAAACCGTCATGGCGTGGGATGCCTTCAAGGCGGAGAGATATCAGGTTTGTGGCATTGGTCGGTGATAAATGCCCCTTTGGAATAGTGAAATATAGAAGGTGAAGGGCACGAAGACGAGGGGCGACAAAGTTATTAGGAAGCTCCAGGTTCTGGTAACCCCTACCGTTGGTGAGAGAAAGGGTCTCCAGCATTGGAAACACGTTGTTAAGTGACCTGTGTAGTTCCAAGTCTCCCGAGTCCCAACGGTGGATGGAGATATTGCAGATATGGTGGCGGTCCTGGAGTGCGAGAAGTAATTTTTCTTTGTCCGGAGAGGGCATGGGTGAATTTAAGTTGAAACTGATAATGAGAGGTAGTGCCGTGATTGCTGATAAATGTGAGGGTATTGTGGTTATAGGATTTGCAACGTTGCACAAGAAACGTAGTTTCAAGCGGGATGCCCATTCCAGTACAACATATCGCCATCTTCGGCAAACTTGCAGCGACTTGTACCATCGACGACGGTGACTCCAAGAATATTCATCATCCAGTCGGTACCAATCAAGTATTTCTACGAGTAGTTCATCAGGAAGACTGCTGATGGTGGTACACGGAGACACGTGCCCTGTTGTCCCAAATGTTGATGAATATCGTAGGCAGACGGAAGCAAGAACGTACCATCGACTGTGAGAGTTACCCGTCGGCCAGACGAAGACATGGGGAGGGAAAAGGGTAAGAGGGGACGTGATTGTTGATATATCAAGCAGTATACAGTCACCCGATCCGGAATGTCGACGTACAGAGGCGGGGCTCACGGCTGTGATATTCATCCCCTTAGACTCGGACTACGTGGACCTATCCAAAAACTAACTCACACACGATGCGCCAGGTTCTGTAAGGACGAAAGCAAAGGTGGATGAGGAGATTGAGGTCGCAGAGGCATCCACCAGGGACACCGTCACACCGGCCCCCGGCCCGTTAATGTCGAACCCCCTCAAAAAGTCGTGACTCGGAGGTGGAAGTTTTCTTTAACGACCACTCGTCTTTTGTCAGCCACTCCTCGGGCCATTGGCGTTCCTCGATCCTCGATGATCAACAGCAAGTATTCCAGGGCCAGAACCGATTGGGATTATATGTGCTGTGTTCCTGAAATCAAAGTAGTAATAGGCCATTGGTTTATTGCTATTTTGGTTTTAGAAATTCGGGACCGTGTGGTGCGGTTCCCTCGTTTAGTTTGTTCTCCTTCTGTCCTTTTACAGTAGATCAGGATCATGCTTTGCCGTTTTCCTGAAGTCAAAGTAGAAATAGGCCAGCGTTTTCTACTTTTACTTCAGGGGTACCTCAAAGCGAGATGCCTGCATTCTTCATCAGTTATCTTACTCCTTCATGTCTTACCATGCCATATATAGATCCTCGATGAATCGTATCGACGAATAAAAGGCAATGGACCACGGCATCTCTTTCATCAACTCCTGGCGTGAGGATGGGGGACAGATGATAACGAGACGATCCTTAGTACAGTTCTTGAGGACGGCTATTAGTACGTGTCCATTCCAAGCTTTGATATGCTATCTGTGGGGCTGAATGTTACAATGCTGTATACGTTCTACCCAAAATGTCATCGGTAGTTGTACGGTATACGTATGGGCATCCCTTGGAGGGCATCAATATATCAATATTTCAAATGTCAATGACCGTCGACCGTCTTTTTTATTCATCCTCATTTGAACCTCTTTTATTTGCCCGTGCACCATAGCGTAGTTGCACCCGTTTCAGCTGAGAAGGGTCACAACATCTGGATTCAACAAAATCGCAGTTATAATGATAGTGACGTCGTGATGCACACTTTTGAGCGGCGGTGGGGTGACTGCGTTGACGCATGGTGTCTCACAAGACCCCGATCCCTTCCTATTTTCTTCTTGAACACCGTGGACCCATACGCAGAAAGACCCATATGATGGTCAACTGAGAAGGGCGCTCCACTCCTGGTGTTCCCCCTGGTGCTGGTACTGCGCTGCCACACATGCGTAAAGTGTAACTGTGATTAAGTAATCGTTGTCCAAGCCCCATCAACAGCGTAGCATTTACTCCCGAGGACCAAAAATATCCTTCATGGGGCTTTCAGAGTGATATAGACTCGGAGTTGGGTGACCTGGCAGCGGGCACGTCGATGGGGAATAGGAGCGTGGGCGCTCATGGGACGCGTCGATGCCGATGCTACCGACACTGTGCTATGACCTCTATACCCGCTCTTAGGAATAACCTGTAAATCCCCTGACGTCCGAGATCGAGCATTACGAGGCCGATTGAATGGCCCGAGGATGGCGGCATGATGCAGATCATGTTATCCGATGTTCCCTTAAGTTTCACTGATAACGTGATGACAGTCCGAACTAAGTACTAGCCATGGAGGGACTCGGAATTGTTTTGCAAATGGACTAGTATTTTTCATAACATATGATCCCAAAATAGTCAGTATTCCCGACACCACCGAGAGAAAAACAGCGCATCGTGATGAGGTGCAGTCACCGGTCTCAGATCTGGGAAGGAGCCAGGAATGCCGTTACCTGGTCGTTGGAAATCGGAGGTAGAACGTGTAAAGATAAGAGGGTTAAAGTAAGCAATTTGGGGTTCTGTACCTTGAGATCTACATAGATGGAATGTCAAAACAACTGGTTTATCGTAACCTAGCGTTTTTAAACCAATGTCTCAACGAAATCATTGTCAAAAGGTATCGAAAGACCAGGAAATGGGGGGTGGACGCAAAGCGGAGGGACGATCTTGAATGACTCGTAAGTCTATCGAGTGGCCTGCCAGACGGCGCGCACGGATGAACGACGAAAAAGGTTCCTGAAGTAGATCCTCCTGGGACACGACAACGAGCTCGGAGAGCACAGGCAGCAACTCATTGGTCACCGCCCCATTGAGAGGATCCAGAACGTTGGAGAGCTCTGCGGCAAGGACTCCGTCGACCCTAAGTGTCTTCACACCCCCGAACAACCGAAGGAATCTATACCAGAGCGCATGTTGGGCCATGAATGTTGACCCCGGCATGTACCAGGACACCTCGAGGTCAAGGCTCTCCACAACAGGAAGCGCAGATGCATTGGCACTGTATATCTGTACCGTGGAAGCTACTGCGCGATTTTGATCGCGATTGTCAACGAGGCAGAACGAAAAATAGGCCGGGGCCACTGAGGGCTGCTCGGAATGGTAGGTGATGGAGAATGACTCAATGTAGAACGACACCACGGTGACCCGAAAATCGAGGTTCCGGATTGTACCGAGAAACGCTGACAGACGAAGGACGGTGACGGTTGAGGTTTCGTCCAAGAAAGTGAAGAAACGGATGTCTTGGAGAAAAGGGGTACTGATTCGGGCCAATAAATTATCCAGATAGTTGATGATACCCGTGTACTTGAGCCTTGACAGTTTTGGGAGCACCATACGGGTGATCTCGGTACGCGGCAATTCCATAACCATGTCAGGGTAATAGGTACCTTCTTTGAAGCCGAACGATATATTCTCGAGGTGAGGCATGCTTGCAATGCATTCTACCAAATATTCAGGGGGGGAGTAGCCAGAGGCTGGGATGCGCTCAAGGTGGAGAGACAACAGGTTTGCGGCATTGGTCAGTGATAAATGCCCCATTGGAATAATGACATTTACAAGGTGGAGGGCACGGAGACGAGGGGCGACAAAGTTATTAGGAAGGACTTGGATCCCGTCATCGTAGAAGAGAGAAAGGGCCTCCAGAATTGGAAAGGGGTTGTCGAGCGCCTTAAGCAGCCCCGAGCCTTCCGAAGTACAGCGACCGATGAAAATACTGTATAGTCTGTTGCAGTGCTGGAGTGCGAGAAGCAACTCTTTTTTGGGTAGTTTGGGTACATAGGGCAACGGCCAGTTTGGTTCAATTTTGTAATTGATGGCGAGAGGTATCGCTGTTAGATGTGACGGCATCGTGGTTATAGGACTTGTCTTGTTGCACAGGAAACATAGTTTCAAGCGAGACGGCCATTCCAGCATGACATATCGCCATCTTCGGCAAATTTGCTGTAGCTTGTACCATCGACGTCGGTAAATCCAATCATATCCGTCAACTAGTCGACTCCAATCAAATATTTCTATAAGGAGTTCATCAGGGAGACTGCTGATGGTGATACATGGCAACCCTTGCTCTATTTTCCAAAAAAAAAATTGATGAATATCGCAGGCAGAGGTGAGCAAGAACGTACCATCAGGCCTGAGAGTTACCTGGCGGTCGGATGAAGACATGACGGGACTCGAGAGAAGTTGGAGAGGACACGTGATTCTTGATACACATCCCAAATACTTCCAAATTCAACTGGCTGATCCCGCGCTGCGCGCGGGGCAGCTAGTCTGTCCACACGCGCTTCAAGGACCTGTCACACCCCTCTTCGCATCGTCGTCCCCCTTTTCGTGAAACAACTTTTCAAGTTCATCGAAGAGCAACCTATTTGATACAATGGAACCAAACAGTTATATGCATCTGTGTGTCCGAAAATGGGATTTCTCTCTCACAACTTTCGACCGACCATTTCGACCGACTAATCAGAGTGCACAGTTAGAAACGCGGCATTTTTATTATTATAGTAGATTCACGCATGACGCGACTGAGCCCCGCCGCGTCCGAGTCAGACCAGTTTCTGATATTCATGTTTTGCAAAGACGAAAGCAAAATCGAATGAGGAAATTGAAGAGAAACTGTCGAGCCAGTCGGGCTCAAGTTTACCCTGGATCCCAGCCAGATGCCTGCCATGTCAGCCGTATCGCACGCCACGCCAAGAATGTCCATGAGTTTTCTAGAATCTGGGGACACAAGCGATATGTCAATCCAACACGGCACTCATCGTTTTACATTTCCCAGGCGGGTCGTGCGCAGTTCCGCAAGTGTTGCTTGTAAGTACTACATGTAGAGCCATCGAGCTTACATCTCAGTCGGTGAAATCTCCATGTTTGAGCCGTCCCAGCACGACAGGGTGAAAGGAATGCCGTGGTATAACTTGCCCAAGAGAAGAACTCCTGAGGCCTGATGTCCAACCCTGTAGCCACTTCGATGAGTCAATGAAGCTCTGCAGTTGAACAGAAGACATATATATAGCGACAGTCTCAAATCCAAATCCAAATGTAAGTTATCGTAGGACAAGGGCTCCAAGGAGAAAATGGCTATTGATCGGTAGATCAGAGATAAACGTAGAGCAGCCATATGATACTTTAATGTAGCGTATGTTACGTGTCTTTCGTCGTTGCTGTGATGGAGCTGAAAATCTTGGTCAGAGAATCGGGCCTACCAAATCAGTAATAAATAGGTTTCTGGCGATCCGCGTCGATCATGAGCTCACAACAGCTGGCTGCTAATGGCGCGACATATTGCGTTTATTCGTCCGGCTCCCGCATGGGCTGCCAAATGGGGTTACAATTAGCCCGAGGAGGGAGACGGATAGACCATAGAAACGTACTTTCGCGATTCCACCGACTTCACCCCTCGCGCCGTTCAAAGATCCACAACTTATTCTCCTTCTTCATCTCCAGCACCCTCCACACCCCTTCCAAACCCCACTCACGCACAAGCCCCAAAACGTCCTTCCTTACCTTCCATCCCTGGAATCCGTCGATCACCTCAACGAGCTCCCACCGCCCAGCCGGTAGCGCGTCTCGGTTCTCGGCGATCACGTGAGTGAATGATGAATCATACGCGACGTGGGCTGGCGTGAGGCCCTCTGTCTTGTTATAGATCCACGGATGCGCAGCAGAGATGGCGGGTGGGAGGATGCCCAGGCTGGAGCGGTACGGCGGCGCATGTGTATGGAGGAAGAGCGATGCACCGCTCTGGGCGGCGAGATTCGCGATGTGGACATGAACTGTCATTGCGGGTTCGTCATCAGCCTGCGTCTAGCGGTGCGCATAGACGTGGGTACGAGGAGGGAGGAGGGACGGTCTACTTACCGTGTGGGGACTCCGCGTATCGCACGTTTAGCCGTGCAAGGGCATGGCCGCCGGGATAGTTGGCTATCGATGCGCGTGAGAGAAGGATAGTCGCAGCCATGTTGAGCGCGAGGGCGCCTACGACGGCGAGAAACGCGAACCAGCCAAGGAGGGTTCCTTTGCGCCGGCAGATGCTATATCGCGTCATATTTAGCATAAAGACTTGACTTGCAGGAAGGAAGGCGTACAATGCCTGGGCGCCATGTGCGGCAGCAAGGTTCAGGATTGGCACAACGTACATAACGAAACGCCATTCTTTGTGTCCAAGGAAGCTCATGAGGAATACAAATCCAAATGCAGGCCGGACAAGAGACCGGATCCGGGCATCGCGAGCGAAACCGAAAGGGATGAATACCGCAGTGGCCATGAGAAGACGCGGGAGCAAGGTCGTGAAATAGGTCCAGAACGGCGATAGCTGCGTAGTGTTTAGGGATGAGATGATGCAACGGGAGTGAAGGGAATACTAACCCCCCATTCTGCGCTTTTGCCTTCATACACGTTGAAATAAATGCTGGAAAACTCGGGCCAGAGCGGCCATTGATCCCAGAAATATGAGTCAATCGAAACAGTCAGCGCTACAGGATCCGCATATATGAATGCCGTGCGGATATAGGTAGATCAAAACCTCGTACCGATGGAAGCCAGGCCAGAAATGATGCCAACCTTGGCGAGCCGCGTGAAAGAGATAGAACCATCTGACAGCAGTCGGATCGCGAGAAGACCCAGAAGACCGGCAATTTCTACGCGGATCACCACTGCAACAGATATTAACAGTGCAACGGCCCAAGATGCGCGAGTAATCGAGTTTGGGCTGGCCTTGGGCCCACGGTTAATCAACAAATAAAATGCGAAGTTTACTTCAAAGCAGAGGATGAGTGGAGATGTGACTATTGATAGAAGGTATTTCCTCACCAAACGGTAGCGCAAGCATGTTGGGCAATGTACGCCCCATCCAGAATGGTAGGTGAAATTGGGTGACGGTGATGAGGGTGAAAAGGAGGGAGGTCAAGCGCCCGATACGGCACGCAATTGCGCGTCGAAGAAAACAAAGCGCTAGGGCATTTAGGCTTGCGAGTGTGAGGCGAACTGGTATGTATTAGCCGTAGCAACAAGGAAAACAGAGAGAGAGTACGAACTGACTATTTGGAGGTCGAATTTTGAGGTGATGAGGGAGAGGTCATTCGCGAGTCGGGCAGCATAATTAGCGATCCAAGCGAAGATGATGCTGCCCACGAATGAGCGGGGCACGGCCCCAGAAAAGACTTTGTGGTCGAACTGAGCGAGGATAGGCCCATCTGATGAGAAGCCGGCAGACGATGATGTTGTTGTATCTCACCTTCTGGAGCGCGTCAGGACGGCCACCGTAAAGGAGGAGGTCGTGCATAGCGTGGAGAGTAAAGCTCTCCTCTACCTTGGTGTACGGAGCGAGTAGCACATGCGCCCATGCGACGGCATAGATGAGAGCATCAAGCAGCAAGGCCATCTGTGTTGAGCGGGAGTCAACGGTTGCTGCCAGCGCCAGCGGAAGATCTCCGGCTCCATCGGCCGCCGCAGCCGTTCCGGCGATTGACGCGACGACCCCGGCTCAATGCTCATCCTCCATCTCTTCCTCTCTTGACCCTTCTATTTTCTTGATTCACTCCCTGAACCCATGTTTTTCGAGCCGCGGGCGATACTACTCGCCGTTTGGTTCATATCAACTGTCTATGCCAAGGCAAAGAGTGGCAACAACTCCCTCTATCCGGTTTCAAGCTACCAGTTGTCCGTACGTCGCTTGCCCATCCTTGGCACCCTTCATCCTGACCCAAAAACCCACAATACCGATAGACTCTCGACATTCTCACTATTCCAAGAGGTATTCCCGTGTTACGGTACAAAGCCTTTACCTCTGACGCGTTCTCTTCGGGCAGAGAAATGCCCTCCCTGTTTCAACTGCATGCTCCCCGCGTTTACATGTGGCCAATACGGAGAATGCGATCCGTATAATGGCCAGTGCAACTGTCCACCTGGGTGGGGAGGTATCGATTGCTTGACGCCACGTAAGTGTCCGTACGTGGTATCTTCCGAAACCCTAGCTCATTTGCGCAGAATGCGAATCCCTCGCAGATGGAGGAGAGCGACATCTACGTGAAGAGGGAAAGGAATGCCAATGCAAGGAGGGCTGGGGTGGAATAAATTGCAATGGCACGTCTGCTCGTTCCATTGGGTTCGCTGTCGTTGACACCTGTCCAGTTTGCGAAACCGATAACGCCTGTACAAACTTCCCCGTCCGCGGCGACATAACATCATTAGATGCCGCGGACTCAATAAACATGACCTGCTACAAAGGTGGTGAGACCGTCTTCAACAATCACCAATTCTGCGATGTTACTAGTACGCCTATAGTCATCGCCCTATTCTGCTCTTCTTGACACTTGAAACGCAGATCGCAAAATCCTTGATATGTTACCCGGCCGTCCTCCTCAGGTTACTTTCAGTTGCGATAAGACAGATGCGACTTGCGACTTTCAGTTTTGGACAGCCCAGGTCGAATCGTTCTATTGCGCGCTTGACACGTGTAAGACAGAGGTTATACGAGGATACGATAGCAATACCACATCATACCAGTGCGAGAAGATCAAGTGCAGTTGCGTGTCCGGACGATTCATTTGCGGCGAGAATGGCAGCGTCGGTTGGTACTTGATTCTCTCGTTTTGGCTCGGCGCTGAATCAAGGACAGATATTGGAGACTTTTTGAAGGAGGAAATCAAGGGGCCCGCCACTTTCAGCTGCACGACGGGCGCCGGATGCAAGTTTGAAGAGCCAGCGATGAACAATCTGATCAATGACATCTTCGGCGACAAATATATTTCTTTGACTTGTGAAGGTGGCGAGTGCTTACACTACAGTCAAGTTCCTGGCTACGTTGTACGTGCCAGATGTTCCATGCTTTGACCCTATCGTGAATATTCATTTTTACAGAGACCGCCCAAACCAAACAACACCCGCTGGATCGCACTGAGTGTCGCCGGAGCCGGTCTAACTGCCGTTTTGATTTCGGCAGGTATGCAACACTATTTGTTCTTC
>Ga0137391_10004542_pt1 | contig 10619 bp, 5 predicted proteins | sample 15con2h24BmetaG_FD_101399 | JGI IMG/M metagenome (GOLD analysis project Ga0137391, IMG submission 101399) | Vadose zone soil microbial communities from Angelo Coast Range Reserve, California, USA - 15con2h2.4B metaG | ecosystem: Environmental > Terrestrial > Soil > Vadose zone > Saprolite...
GATTCCCTCGTCCTCGATCTCAGCCTGCGCGGCGGCGACGTAGTCTCCAAACTGGAGCAGACCGGAACCAAGATTACCGAGACCATCATCCAGCGCAGCGACAGGATGAGCGACGCATTCCGCCAAAGTGCGGAGGCATTGGCGGCATCAATTGGTTCGCGCGGTGACGCCGTGCACGACATGCTGGCGCAGCGCCTGCAGTCATTTGAGCAAATGTTTACGGAGGGCGGCTCCGAGCTCGCCGAACGCATTGCTCGTGACAGTTCTTCGCTCGGCGATTTGATCACCCGCCACCTGGCCGAATTCGACCGCACGGTGAAAACCTATGGCGGTGAGATCGTGGATCGCCTCGGAAGCCGCACACAAGAAGTGACGGATACCATGAGGTCCCATCTCGAGGGCTTCGATGGTCGCGTTACCACCAAGGCGATAGAAGTGACCGCCTCGCTCGATCAGCGGCTCGCTCGCTTTCAGGAGGCCCTCGACAGCCGCACGCAGACCCTCAGTGAGACCCTCGATACACGGGTTGCGGACATCGCAGACAACATCGACAAAACCCTCGGCGGCCGCGCCATGGAGGTCGCCAACTCGCTCGATGCTCGCATCACGCGGTTCGAGGACCTGCTGATCGGACGCGCCGAGGCGGTCACCAAAGAGATCGAGACGCGCACCAAGACAGCAGCAGACCTGCTCAATGCGCGCATGGAGCAGCTCGCCACCGCGATCACGACCAACGCCGGCGCCGCCGAGCGTTCGCTTGGTTCGCTCACGACCACGACCACCGATGCCATTCGATCAAGCGCGTCCGATGTCGAGCGCTCACTGACCTCGCTTTCGAGCGGGATCAGCGGCGTCCTCAAGCAGAACGCAACGGAAGTTGAGCGGACCTTGCTTGGTGTCAGCTCAGAGGTCGCGCGCAATTTCGTCGGTCGCGCCGATGAGATTGCCGAGACGGTCGGCAAGCGCTCGGCCGAGCTCACGCGCGTTCTCGACGACAAGAGCAACACCCTGCTCGCCGCGATCAGTGGAAAGAGCACGGAGTTCAGGGACGAGGTCACGCGTGTGACCGATCAGGCCGTCAAGGCGATCGAGGCGAAGGGCTTCACCTTCACGTCGACCATGATGGACAACAGCCAACAACTCGCGCGGATCATCAACGACGCCGGCGAGAACGCATCGAAGAGCGTCAACAAGACGCTGCAGAACCTGCAGCAGATGACCGAGGACGCAGTCGAACAGTCGAAGCAGACGGCCAAATCAACCGTGACGGAGATCCTCGAGACGCATGGCATGCTCAGCTCCGACACCACGGCGCTGTTCGAACGCCTGCGCGAAGCCAACGTCTTGCTGCGGGAAGTGATGGGCGGTGCCCAGGAGAATATGAGTTCGATCGAACATTTGTTGTCGACACGCGTCGGCGAGTTCGTGGCAACGATGAACCAATTGATCGAGCGCACGGGGACGACGACGGGCCGCATGGACGAGAACCTCACCTCGTTCTATGCGCTCACGTCCAAGGTTCTGGGCGATCTCGGCGACCTCGCCGGCCACTTCGAAGGACACGGCCAAGCTCTGGCCTCCGCCGTCGACTTGCTCGACAAGAGCAACCACCGCACCGAGGAGACGATCAGCGACCGCCGTTCGTCTTTAGATGAGCTGCTGTCGACGCTCGACATTCGCACCGAAGACCTCGACCAACGGCTGAAGCGCTTCTCCGGCCTGCTCGATGAGTCGCTGGCGGCGGCCGAAGGTCGCGCTCGCGACATTGCCCGCGTCGTCGCGGACTCGACATCCGATGGCGTGCGGACCATCTCCGAACAATACGATATCGTGCGATCGAGCGCCGACGAGGAGCGTAAGCGCACGACCTCCGCGATGCGCACGGTCTACGAGCAAGCGACCGGCGATGCACACGCGATGTTCCGCGACTCGATGGCGCGTTTCACCGAGATTGTGGAAGGCATGAAGCAAATGTCGGGAGAGATGCAGCGCGAGCTCGATGCGACCCGTCAGGAACTTCGACGCGGTGTACTCGAACTTCCGCAGGAAACCGCAGAAAGCGCTGCCCAAATGCGCCGCGTCATTGTGGACCAGATTGAAGCACTCGCCGAGCTCAATCGCATCGTCGCACGCCACGGCCGCAGCTTCGACGCCGCAGAACCGGTGCGCCGCGGGGCACAGGAGCCTCTCCTCGCCGTTGTCGGCGGCGGGCGCGGCGAGGCAGTCGGCAGCGGTGGTCGCAGCGATCCACCGCGCGCAAACGGTCGCAGCCCCGAAGGCGATAGTGCGCTTCCCATGCTCGGAACGCCCGCGCCACGGCGAGCCGAGACGGCATCGCGCGGCAGCTCCGGCCCATCCGGGCCCGGCGGCCGCGGCGGTTGGCTCTCCGATCTCCTGAACCGGGCCTCGCGCGAGCCAGAGGAGCAGCCACGCGCCGACGAGCGTGCACGGACAGATGACCGCGCACCGCCGCGCGACGAGCGGCCTTTGCGCAACGATGACCGAGCGGCACGGGCTGAGGACCGTAGCCCGCGGCATACGATTGAATCGCTCGACTCGCTGTCCGTCGACATCGCGCGCATGATCGATCACGATGCGGCTGCGGAACTTTGGGACCGCTACAATCGCGGCGAACGCAACGTCTTCACGCGGCGCCTTTATACGATGCAGGGCCAGAAGACGTTCGACGAAATCCGCAAGCGCTATCGCTCGGATCGCGAATTCAAGCAGACCGTCGACCGCTACATTTCCGAGTTCGAGCGCTTGCTCGACGAAGTATCGCGTGATGACCGCGGACAGGTCGTGGTGAGGACCTATCTCACCTCGGAGACCGGCAAGGTCTACACCATGCTGGCCCACGCAGCCGGCAGGTTCGACTAGCGCATGTTGGGCGACCTCCGGCTCGGGTGTCGCCTGCGGGCTTGGCCGCTACAAATCGGACGTGTCCGGTTTGCGGCCACTTAAATAAAGTGCCAGAACTTGGGAACAACGGAATTCTGGTGGTCCATCTCTTTACCACGGCAATGACCGCAACGCGGTCGTCAGACTGAATGGTTGTGCCGCTCGATTTTGCCAGAGGCGTTGATCACGAGGCCATCGCCGAACTGTGGGACCGCTACAGTCAGGGCGAGCGCAACGTTTTCACACGCCGTCTCTATACGACGCAGGGTCAGCAGGTTTTCGACGAAATTCGAAAGCGCTATCGCTCCGATCAAGACTTCCGCCAGACCGTCGAACGCTACCTCTCCGAATTCGAGCGATTGCTTGAGGATGTTGCACAGGATGATCCCCATGAGGTCGTGGTGCGGACCTATCTCATCTCCGACACCGGCAAGGTCTACACCATGTTGGCGCACGCGGCCGGCAGATTTGATTGAACCACACGGCAATTCCCGGCGACTGCGCTGCGCGCCTTCCCGAACGACTCGAGAGGACGTGAACCCGCTCTCCTAGGACACAATAATCGATAAACCGCCCGAGGCTCGCCTGCACACTTTCCCCCATTTGCGCGTTCTCATTGAGAGCTGGCCCATCGCGGGCACCTTCACCATTAGCCGCGGCTCCAAGACCGAGGCGCGTGTCATCGTTGCCGAATTGCATGATGCGCACAACGTCGGGCGCGGGGAATGCGTGCCTTATGCGCGCTATGGTGAAAGCGTCGAGGGAGTGGCCGCGGCGATCGAGGCTATGGCCGGGTCGGTCTCCGGCGGTCTCGATCGGGCGGGACTCCAGGAAGCGATGCCGGCAGGTGCCGCCCGCAACGCGTTGGATTGTGCGTTCTGGGACTTGGAAGCCAAGCGTGCGGGAAAGCCGGTCCACGCGTTGGCCGGGATGGCACCCCCGCGGCCGCTGGTCACCGCGTTCACGATATCGCTCGGAACACCCGACACCATGGCAGCAGCCGCACGCAAGGCCGCTGGTTACACGCTGCTGAAGGTCAAGCTCGGCGGCACGCAGGATCCCGCGTGTATCAAAGCCGTGCGATCGGCTGCGCCGAAGTCGGAGCTCATCGTCGACGTCAATGAGGGCTGGACCCCGGAAAACCTCGTTGAAAATCTGGCGGCTTGCGCGGCGGCAGGCGTAACGCTTGTCGAGCAGCCACTGCCAGTGGGCCAAGACACCGCGCTCGCGACCCGTTCACCCCCAATTCCGGTGTGCGCCGACGAAAGCGTGCACGATCGCGCTTCGCTGCGTGCACTCCTCGGAAAATACGACGCCATTAACATCAAACTCGACAAGACCGGCGGACTGACGGAAGCGTTCGCGCTCGCGAATGCGGCCGAGGGCATGGGCTTTGCTCTGATGGTCGGTTGCATGATTTCAACATCGCTGGCGATTGCCCCGGCGCTGCTGGTTGCTCAACGTGCGCGTGTGATCGACCTCGACGGTCCGTTGCTACTGGCACGCGACCGCAGCGACGGCCTGCGTTATGAAGGTAACTTCGTACACCCCTCGTCGCCGACATTATGGGGATAAGTGCCGAAGCGCCGGTTTGATGGTGCAGTGCACGGAATGGTGATGGCGTTGGACCGGCATTTTGGCATTAAGAATTGTGGAAAATCCCCATTGGAACAATGTCCTATGTGCCGGAATGCGGTCGACAGCCTTCATTCCGACACGGACTGGCGTCAAACTGATTGCACTCTGAGTTTGATCGTGCAGAGTCCCTTTGAATGCGTGCTGCAGACATTCGCTCCGACGCGGACAACGCAAATAGGCAAGTGCAGATTGTGTAGCTTGTTGCCTTTAGTTGGCGCGCTAAAACGCAAAATGAGCGCGGCTTCCGGGTTGTGTGACCGGATCCTATTCGACCTGAAAGCGCGCGCAGTGATTGTTGTGGTCTGATCATGTCCGACGAGACGTTTGCCGCCCCGACGTCTGGTGAGCCCGGGCCCGCATTGACGGCCCCGAGCGAGGAGGACTACGACGCCATCTGCGCCGCGGTCATGGAAACCGTGCGTGGTCGCTGGTTTCTGAGCGAGTACAGCCGCCGCAATCGCCACGCCGATACGGAATTGGTGCTCGCCGCGATCGATCGCGTCGAATCGACATTGCGCGGGGAACAGACCAACCAGTCGATCGACCGCTTCCGCTATGATCTCATGGAGATGGCGAAAGCTATCTCGCGCACCAAAAGCGAGATCGCCGCCATCAAGCCCGCCGGCGAAAACCACGGTTCGTTCGCGGACGTAACCGAAGAGCTTGATTCCGTCGTGCAAGCGAGCCAGCAGGCGACGTCAAGCATTCTCGATTCAGCCGTGCAGATTCAGGAAGTTGCCTGGACCATGCGCGAACAGGGCAACGACGCCGGTCTGGCCGATCAGCTCGACGCCCGCGCCGCGGAAATTCACACCGCCGGTTCGATCCAGGAACTCGCCAGCCAGCGCACCCAAAAGGTCGTTCACGTGATGCGCTACCTGGAGGGCCGTATCAACGCCATGATCGACGTCTGGGGCGACGTGGGCAAAACCGGTGCACTGGCGGCTCCTCCGCGCAATGGACACTCCCCGCCGCACGAAGGTCACGATGAGGTCGACGCCGAGGTCGACGCCATGATGACCGGCCCTAGTCCGCCGAAGGCCCATCACCTCAACGGAAACGGCCATGACGCCGCGCAGGCGAACGGCCATACGGTCATCGCAGACGACATCGAGGCGGCGATGCGTGAGGCGGTCGCGGCCGCGAACGTTATCGATGCTGATTCAGCGGAGAGAGCCAAGCCTCCGACCGAAGTCGAGGCTGCGACAACAGCCCCCGCGCCGGCGACCAGTTCAACATCGGACGAACCGCGCAGTGAAGAGGCCGCGACCACTCCGATCCTGGAGCAAGAGCCACCACCCGCGCCGCCGACAACACAAGCATTGGAGCCCGGTGAGGCGGGATCCGAAGTGCAAATGCCAACCTCGTATTCCGAAATTTCAGCGCTCGCTTTTCCGGCCGAGAGGGACGGCGAACCAGAGCCTTTGCTACCACACGAATCAACGCCGGCGCCGCCGGCAGCGCTATCGGAACCGGCGTTTCAGTCTGGTCCGGTGGTGGTTACGCCCGACAACGAGTGGAACAACACTTCGGCCATTGACGCGATGACCGCGCCCGCGCTTGATGCAGTCATCGTCATTTCCGATCACGACGATGATCTGGGGGCGGTCGACGGCGTCACAGGGTCGCGGCCGGATCTCTACGCGCTGCATATGGAGCGCTCGTTTGCGCCGAAGACGGCGGCAGCAGAGGTCGCTGAAATACCGAACGCGGACGGCGAGCACGTGCCGACCGATATCATTGCCCCGCCGGATGCCGATGCGCGCCAAGATGGAGACGAAGCATCGGTCATCGAATTGCGTGCCAAGAGTAGGCCGGCCGCGTTCGTCTTCGATTTTGAGCTTGAACCCTTGTCCACCGGTGCCCAGGGGCAGGCTCACGTCGATCCCGTGTCGACAACGGCCAATCTTTCGAGCGGTCAGGATACTGCGACCACAACGAAAGCATCGACCGAGCCCACGCCGGCCCTTGTTCCGGCATCGCGCCCGGAATCGAAGCCCGCCTCCGGTCTATGGGGGGACGACGTCCCGGATTCCGTGCCAGAGGCCAGGACACGAGCCTCCGCAAACGTTGCACCATCCTCCGCCCCCGCTCTCCTTGCCGCGACTCCGGAGCCCGCCGTCGAACCGCGACAACGCCCAGCGCCAGTGGTGACCGCGGCACGTGCGGAGCCGAAGCCAGATGTGGTCGTGCGGCCCCAAGCCAACAATCCGGAAGCGCAATCGGTTGGCGCAGCTTCGGCCGAACAACGCGTGGTTCCACCGGTTCAATCGAGTGCCTCAATACCGGCGGCACCGGTTTCGATCGCCCCGCCGCCGACAACGTCGCAATCCGCGGCCGAAGTGTCAGCCCCGCCGGTTGCTGCCATCAAACCGTCGGTCGCCCAACCGGCCGCGCCCTCTGCCGCGATGTCATCTGGCAACGTTAAACTGTTGCGGCCATTGCCTGCGGCAGCTCCGATTGATCCGCTTGCGGCCATTGAAGCATTGAGTGACGAAGAAAAGATCGCATTGTTCAGTTAAGGCGAGCTGATTGCCACCGCGCGACCATAAACTGATCTGCGGTTCATGCTCTAATTTAATGATGATCCGAAAAACCACACTAGAAACTTATATTTGCTAGTGTACCTTTGATTCCGAAGTTCGCATCAGAGGTGCCGCAAGGATTTGCGAACTTCGGAATCGGGACACTAGGCCGAGCGAACCGCACCAACATGATCGGATCTGCACGATCGTCCTACGATCTCCGCATAGTCCTCGATAGAACGCGGATGACCGATGAGGTAGCCCTGGACTTCATCGCAAGCCTCGCGCGCCAAAAACTCTAGTTGGTCCCGGGTCTCGACGCCCTCCGCAACGACAGGAAGATCGAGACCGCGGCCGAGACCTATGACGGCCCGAATGATCGCAGCCGATTGAGGGTTCTTGTTCAGGTTCGCGATAAAGGCTCGATCGATCTTGATCTTGTCGAATGGGAAAGATTGCAAATAGGACAGTGACGAATATCCGGTTCCAAAATCATCCATCGCAATGCGCACACCGAGCAACTTGAGGCGACGCAGTATTCCGACGGCCCGCGAAAAGTCGTCGATCAGCACACCCTCGGTAATTTCAAGCTCAAGGCGAGACGGCGCCAGACCAGTTTCCAATAGAACCGAATGAACGAGCGCCGGCAAATCACCCCGGCGAAATTGCACCGGTGACAGATTGACGGCGATCTGCAACGGACGATCCCAGGAAGCGGCTTCACGGCACGCTTCGCGCAGCACCCACTCACCCATCGGAATGATGAGACCGCATTCTTCCGCAAGTGGAATGAATGTGGCCGGCGGCACAAGACCACGGCCCGGACTTCGCCACCGCAGCAACACCTCAAACCCGACGATCTCGCCACCAATCAGAGCCTGCGGTTGAAAATTCAGGAAAAGAGCACGGCTTTCGATTGCCGTTTGCAATTCCTGTTGGAGAACACGGCGCTCATGTAGCCGTGTATCCATCTCAGCTTCGAAGAATCGAATGGCGCCGCGGCCTTCGGCCTTGGCCCGATAGAGTGCTGCATTCGCGTTCGCGAGCAGCGCGGTCACGTCGCGACCATCCGCTGGAAATATGGCGACCCCGATACTCAAACCAATACGGAGCGTGTGATCATCGATTTCGAAATCGTCCGCTGTGATTGCCAGCAAACGATCGGCCAGCGCGGCCGCGGTCTCCGGATGTGACCCGTGCGCGGTGATGACCGTGAATTCATCTCCACCCAGACGGGCCAAGAACGCACCATCCATCACCGACTGCATTCGCCGAGCCGCCTCCTGCAGCACCGCGTCACCGACTGAATGTCCAAAGACGTCGTTGACTTCCTTGAAGCGATCGAGATTGAGACACATGAGCGCGAAGGTGCCGGCCATTTGACGTTCGAGTGTGGACGACAGCCGCTCGGAGAACGCCGCGCGATTGGGCAATCCGGTGAGGCCATCATGATGTGCCAGATGCGCAATGCGCTCTTCGGCGCGCTTATGCTCGGTCACATCCTCGGAGACGGTGAGGAGATATTGCGGTTCGCCATCTTTACCCAGAATGGGCACCTTCTTGGTTCTGAGGATCCGCGTACCGATCTGCGGGGTGTTGACCGATTGCTCGCCGACATCCGCCAAGACCCGCGACCGCAGAACCTCACGATCACAATTGGAGAAAAACTCAGCCTGCTCCTTGGGCAGCAAATCTTCGACACGTTTTCCGATCATATCGCCGTGGCGAACTCCGAACACCGACTCGGCGGCGAGATTGAAGAGCACGTAGCGGTGATCGCGCGCGTCCTTTACGACGACGACCGCCGGCATATGCTCGATCACGGTGTGCAAGAAGGCCCGCGTGCTGGAAATTTCTGCCGCCGCGGCCTCCCGCTCGGTCATCTGACGGAAGTGGACGACTGAAAATGCGAAGCCGGCCGAACCTAACGCAAGAAAGAGCGTCATACTCAGTCCGGCGCACTCGATCAGAATGCTGTTGAGGAAAGGCGACGCCGGCACATCGATGACGAACGCCCCCATGACGTCGTTCAGATGCCACTGCGTGTTCGTCGGCTGCAGCGCGTTGTGGCAATTGACGCAACTCTGCTCGTGCGCCAGCGAGGGATAGACCGTCCGAAACATCAACTGATTGTTGACGGAGAGAAATTCCGACTTGGGCTTGGGATCGGACTCCGTGGCGAACGCTTCGATCGTTTCCGCGGTGCTTGCATCCGTTGGTCCCGTCGCGATTTCCCGTCCCTGACGACCGACCCAGCGCAGACGAAAATCATCATCTGGCCCTGCACCCTTGTTGAAGCTCTCGATCGAGTGGGCGCGAAACGTCGCCGGCACTGGAGCTGCGACACCGAGCTGCGGACGCGTGGCGGAATAATTGGTGACGAAAGCATCGACCAGCCGGAGCGCAATGATTTTCTCTTCGCTCTTGTGCTCCTTAAACCAATTCACGCTGAAATGATAAAATCCGTAGCCGACTGCACCGGAAACACCTGCGCAGAACGCCAAATACAACAGCAAGCCGCGGCCTGATCGCGACCGCAGAAACCGTTGGCTGTCGGAAAGCATCGTCATTTTACAATATTCTGCCGCAGGTTGTGCCGCGCGAATATTGCCGGAAATGGTTTAAATAAGAATTTCTACAGTGACTTAAGCAAAGCTTGTGTCGCCCACCAGAGCTTCACCAGACCTTCGGCCACGGCCAAGACTATTTCGCTGGTTGCACATTCAGGGACGCATTTTACATTACAAGTTTGTAAAATAGCTCGGGATCGACATTGCCGCCTGACAGAACAGCGACCGCAATCTTGTCGCGAACGTCGACCTTGCCGGCCAGCAGCGCAGCGAGCCCGATGGCACCTCCGGGCTCGACCACCAGCTTGAGCTCGCGGAACGCGAAGGCAACGGCACGCGCGACCTCCGCGTCGCTTGCGCTGACGCCCTCGCCAACCAATGTGCGATTGACCTCGAACGTGAGCTTGCCGGGTGACTGCGCCATCAACGCATCACAGATCGTACCGGTCATTGCGGAATTGCGCTCGCGCTTGCCGCTTCGAAACGAGCGCGCGTGATCGTCGAAGCCGGCGGGCTCGGCAGTGTAGATCCGCGCGGCCGGCGCGCGCGCCTTGACCGCAAGCGCGATGCCAGCGGTGAGCCCGCCACCGGATGCATTGACGATCACCAAATCAGGCACGAGGCCGAGCGCCGCCAGGTCCTCGACCATCTCGCGGCCGGTGGTGCCCTGTCCAGCGATGATGAGGGGATCATCGTAAGGCGGCACCAGAACCGCGCCGCGTTCGCGCGCAATGCCGGTTGCAATGGCCTCGCGGTCTTCGCGTTCGCGGTCATAGAGCACGACTTCGGCACCGAGTGCCGCAGTGCGCTCGCGCTTTGGCCGCGGCGCGTCCGCAGGCATGACGATGACCGCCGGCATGGAGAGGAGCTTCGCTGCTTCCGCTACGCCTTGGGCATGATTGCCGGAAGAAAAAGCAACCACCACGCCCTTGCGATCGGCCTCGGGGATTGCCGAAACCTTGTTATAGGCGCCCCTGAACTTGAA
>Ga0137391_10004547_pt1 | contig 10612 bp, 9 predicted proteins | sample 15con2h24BmetaG_FD_101399 | JGI IMG/M metagenome (GOLD analysis project Ga0137391, IMG submission 101399) | Vadose zone soil microbial communities from Angelo Coast Range Reserve, California, USA - 15con2h2.4B metaG | ecosystem: Environmental > Terrestrial > Soil > Vadose zone > Saprolite...
ACCTCGAGCGGAAAGGCGGCCTCCGCATCGCGCTCGTCGGCGGTCGGGTCGAGGCCCGGCTTGAACGCCACATAGAAGTGAAAGCGTTCCTTTTCCGGATTGTAGATTCCACGCGCTACGCTCAGTGACATACCAGAATGCGGAGTTTTATCACACTTCAGGCTCCGGGGCCAACCGGATGACTAAACCAAAGGCATAGGCCGGGGATGAACGCGAACCAACGCGAATGAAAAACAAAACCTAAAACCTGGAAACGCAGAGGAAGCAGACGAAAATCTAATCCCTGCCCGTGCTTTTCCTGCGTATCTCGGCGCCCCCTGCGTCCTCTGCGGTGAGGGGTTTTGGCTGCGGCTTCGTCGCGCTGTGTTTCAGGTCTTGGTTTTGCCCGCGGCCACCCATATAGAATCAACGCATGAAAGTTTTTCTCACCGGCGCGACCGGCTTTGTTGGCGGGCATCTGCTCAGGCGGCTGATTTCCGACGGACACACCGTCCGGGCGCTGGTGCGCGAGGGTGGGGCAAAGCTGTCTTCCCCGCCCGGCGTTGAAACAGTGGCGGGCGATGTCGTGGAAAATATCGGCCTCGATCAGGGCATGAAGGGCTGCGATGCGGTCATTCATCTGGTGGGGATCATCGTGGAGACCCGCGGGGCCACCTTTGAGCGCGTCCATCATCTGGGTACGCGCAATGTCGTCGAAGCGGCAAAGAGAAGCGGCATCGTGCGGTTCATCCAGATGTCGGCTTTGGGCGCGCGCGCCGACGGAGTTGCGGAGTACCAGGTCAGCAAATGGAAAGGCGAAGAGGCGGTGCGGCAGAGCGGCATTCCGTTCTGCATTCTGCGGCCTTCATTGATTTTCGGTCCGGGCGACGGATTTGTGACACAGATGCTCGATGTCATGCGCAAGGCGGTGCTGGTGCGTCCGGTGCCCGGCAACGGCCGGCCGAAGTTTCGTCCCATCTTGATTGATGATGTGGCCGGATGCTTTTCGAAGGCCCTTACCACTCCGGCGGCGACCGGCAACACTATCGATCTGGGTGGCGGTGAAGAACTCACACTCAATGAGGTCCTGGCGGAAATCGCGGCCTGGGCCGGAATCCGCAAACCCGCTCTGCACGTGCCCATGCCGATCATGATGACGGTTGCGGCGGTGGCGCAGAACGTACTGGCCAGGCCGCCGGTTACAACCGGCCAGTTGAGGATGCTGCGCGAGGGATCGACGTGCGATCCGCAGCCTATGATGCGGATTTTTTCGATGCAGCCGGCGGGATTCCGCGAGGGTCTGAGGCGCTATTCCCCGCCCTCGGGCAGGTGAGCCGCCGGCGTACCGCCGGCCGTTCGGCGCAACCCTTTTGGCTTAATATCTTTCACCCCGTCGAAGCAACCATTCCCCGCGACCGGGGTTAAAATGGAGACAGCCACTTACGTCCTGCAAAAAACCTGCGAAGCATGGCAATCGACCCCGGCAACTTCGCATCTAACAACATGCGCCATTTAAACAGGAGTGAGGAAATGAAAATCATCAGGAAATACCCGTGGGTCGCCGTGGCGCTCATGGCGCTGGGCTGTTCAAAAATCGGGATAGGAAGCCGGTCGGACGCGCAGGTCGCGAGCGACATCCAGACGAAAATTCTCGCGGATTCCAACGTCCCCGACAAGCAGATTTCCATCAGTTCCAACGGAGGCGTGGTCACTCTCGCCGGCAGCGTGAGCAGCGATATGGCCCGCTCGGCGGCCGCCAACGACGCGGCCCAGATCAGCGGTGTAAAGACCGTCGTCAACAACCTGCAGGTTGGCGCGTCGGCAGCCGCCTACACGCCGCCGGCCCAGCCGGAGCCCCCAATGGCGAATACACCGCCTCCGGCGGCGCGCCCGTCGCCGGCTCGCCCAAGCGCATCGCGTTCACGCAACAATGGCGGATACAACAATGCTTCGAACAGCAATGGAAACGGCAACAGCGGTTCCTCCAACAGCGGCGCGGCTTCGAGCGGAGGGGACACGGCGGCCTACAATACTCCTCCGCCGGCTCCGGCCGCGCCTCCGGCCCCCAGAAAAATAACGATTCCGGCGGGAACCCAGTTGAACATCCGCATTAACGAAGAGGTCAACTCCGAAAAGGCGCAGGTCGGCGACACATTTCACGGATCGATTTCGGCTCCGGTCACCGTGGATGACAACATCGTGGTCCCCACCACCGCGGACGTGGAAGGCCGGGTGGTCGAGGTGAGGTCGGCCGGGCGATTTGCCGGACAGTCGGTGCTTACCCTGGAACTCACCAAACTGGTCATGAACGGCCGCAGTTATGCCATTCAGAGCGACCGCTGGACTAAATCCGGCAATGGCCGGGGCAAGAGCACGGCCGCAAAGATCGGGGGAGGCGCCGCCGTGGGCGCGGTGCTGGGCGGAATCTTTGGCGGCGGCAAGGGCGCAGCCATCGGCGGAGCCGCGGGCGCCGGCGCGGGCACGGGAGTTTCCGCGGCCACCAAAGGCCAGCAGATTATTCTCAAGCCGGAAGCCTCGATTAGCTTCCAGTTAGCCGGCCCGCTGACGGTCACGCCCGGTGCGGGTCGTCAGTCGATGCAGTAGAACGGTAGTTGGTAGATCGGTATTTGGTATTTGGAAGTTGGTATTTCAGCGGCGCCGTTGCTTCTAATCGGCGCCGTTTGTTTTTGGAGATGCGGACTGAGGCGTGGCCACTGATAAGCAGAACGCCGCCTTTAAATACCAAATACCATTTACCAAATACCGGCGTTCCCCCGAACCACCGACACAAAGGCCTGGCCCACGGTAACCACACAGAACGACCCGTTCCCTACGTATAATCCAGCTATACCCCCAAACCTGACCGGAGCGAAATCTCTGCACATCTTCCTGATCGCCGCGTTTTTTTTGTTCGGGCTGATCTTTGGCAGCTTTCTGAACGTTTGCATCCACCGGATGCCTCTGGATCTCTCCGTGGTGACGCCACGTTCAGCCTGCCCGGCATGCGGTACGCCGATCGCGGCTTATGACAACATTCCGGTTTTGAGCTGGATGCTGCTGAGGGGCAAATGCCGCAACTGCAAAGCGCCGATTTCCCCCCGTTATGCGGCAGTGGAGCTGCTCACGGGCGGGCTGTTTGCGATGTCATGGATTTATTCGATGGACTCCTATCCGGTGGCGATCAAAAGCTGCGTCTTCTGCTTTCTGCTCACCGGCCTGATCTTCACCGACGCGGAAACCAAGCTGCTGCCCGACCTGCTCACCCTTCCGGGCATTGCGCTGGGACTTCTGTTCAGTGTGCTGGTCACGGTCGAAGGACCGGCCGCCGCCATGTTCGGCCGCTGGATCCATGAACCGCGCGTTCTCTCATTCGTCAATTCTTTTCTGGGAGCGGCCTTCGGCCTGTCTTCCATTCTTGGCGTCGCCTTGCTCTATGAGGCGGTTCGCAACGTCGAGGGCATGGGCATGGGCGACGTAAAACTGATGGGCCTGATCGGAGCATTTCTGGGAGTGGAACTGTCCCTGCTGGTGCTGGTGCTCGGCTCGATGGCGGGCAGCCTGTTTGGCGGAGGTCTGATGCTTCTGGTATGGCAGCGGCGGTACGCTCGCAGACGGGCGCGCGCCAAGGAATCGACCGAGGCATCCCGCACGCGGGCGTGGCGGTCGGCGAAAATCATTTTTCGAAACTTCGAGGTTCCCTTTGGGGTCTTTCTGGGTGCGGCGGCGCTGGTCGCCTCGTTCTGGGGCCCGAAAATGATTCAGTGGTACTTCGGGCTGTACTAATAAAACTATGCTGCAGCTGCTGCAAAAATCGATGCACAATCCGGTCGCGGTGAAGATGGCTTTTTCCGCGGCGATGATCGTGTTTATCTTCATTCTGTGCATCAGCATCATGCGGGCCATGCGCAAGCAGATCACCGAGGATCGCGAACTCACTCCGTTCGCGACGGAAAACTCTCCCGGGGCCGCGCTTGGAGCTTACCAGGGAGTGATCGCGCAGCTGCGGGAAGAGCAGAGAAAGCTGCAAAGCCGGCATGAAGAAGAGCGGCAGCAGATGGCGACCGCCCGATTGGTCCAGGAAGCGGTGCTGGCCAGCCTCGATACGGGCGTCCTCTTTCTTGACCGGATGGGAATCGTGCGCCAGGCCAACCGGGCGGCGAAAGCTTTGCTCGGCTATGCTTCGCCCTTTTCCCTTCACGCCCGCGATATCTTCCGGGGCGCGACGCATATCTACTGGCCGGAAAGCGGAGATGAAGCCACCGGATCGGCGCCTCTGGTGCAGAGACTGCAGGAATTGCTGCGCGACGACGCTCCGTTTTCAAAGACCAGAATCAACTACCTCACGCCCTCGGGACAGCAACGGATACTGAACCTGACGGTAACCGCGGTCCCGGCCAAAGACGGAACCGTCCTCGGGGCCTGCTGCCTGCTCGACGATCTCACGAAAATCACCGAACTCTCCCAACAGGCGGAGCGGACCGAAAACCTGGCGTCCCTGGGAGAGATTTCCGCGGGCGTGGTCAACGATTTCAAGAACTCTCTTTCCACCATTTCAGGCTATGCGGAGATGCTGATCAAAACCCGTCCCGACGACCCCGCGCAGCGCGAGTACGCGGAAAAAATCATCCTCGAAGCCGAATCGCTGGCGCGGATCGTAGGCCAGTTTCTGGAGTTTGCAGGGTCGGCAAAATCATTGGGTAATTGAGTAATTTGGTAATTTGGTAATTGAAGACTGGCTTTCGAAGACCCGACAGACGTTCCCTCTGCGTGGATCCCAACTCAATTACCCAATTACCAAATCACGCAATTACCCAATCCCATGGATTACCTTGGTTCTAGCCCCTGACAAGGGAGGTTACCGTGTCGTTTCCCCCACTTACGGGTCGGAAACGGGTTGGGATTAGCGGTAAAATAGCAACAGGAAATCATTGGGACCAAAGTTTGGGGTTTAAGTTTATGAAACGAATTTTTGTATTGCTGGTGGCGTGTGCGGGACTGCTGGTGGCGAGTGCGTCGGCCCAATCCCTGGGCGATGTGGCGCGCCAGGCCCGCGCCAACAAGAAGCCGGGCACCCCGAAAACCGTATTCGATAACGATACGATGCCCTCGGTCAACGCGCCTCAGGAGCCTTCGAAGGCGGATGCGAACAAAGACAGCGCCGCAAAAGACGACGATAAAGATAAGAAGGACGACAAAGACGCCAAAAAAGACGGCGACAAGAAGAGCCCCGAGGACTACAAGAAGCAGATCGACGCGCAAAAGCGCGAAATTCTCCAGTTGCAACGGGAGCTGGATGTTGCCGAGCGGGAAGCCAAGCTGCGCGCCGCCGCCTTCTATGCCGACGCGGGCGTAAGACTGCGCGACTCCGCCAAGTTTGACGAAGACACCCGCAAAGAACAGGCTGAGATCGAGAGCAAGAAGCAGGCACTGGATGCCGCCAACCAGAAGCTGGCCGATCTTCAGGAGACGGCCCGCAAAGCCGGAGTGCCTCCCGGTCAGCTTGATTAGGGTCGCAATCGATCCTCGTGCCTTCGACCCGCGGCGCATAAAACGGAAAAATCGACGATCAGTCAGGCGTCAGCCGCATAGCGGGGCGTCCGCGTTCGGGCTTGCTCAAAAAGACATTCTTAAAAAAGGACACCGATGAAACGCAGCCGCACCTCTTTATATTTATTCCTGACTTCCGCCCTGATGATATTGGTCGCGGGATGCGATAGTTCATCGACACCGGCGGTGAAGCCCGTGCCGACGACGGCGACGCTCGAAACCGGCCGTTTCGCCCTGCAGAAGATACTCGGCCCGGCACGCTTGTGGGCTGCCGATTCCCTGCCCATACGACTGGAATCGCAGACCATGAAAGGCAATGACGGGCACGATGGAAAGTCCGGCTTCTGGAGAGCGGTGTTCGCATCGCCCGCGGGGCTGAAGTCGCAGCCTTTCAGCTGGTCGGGGCTGACCGGTCCGGACGCCCCTCCGCGCGGCGTGGATCACGGCGCTTCCGATACCTTTAATCCCGGCAATCATTCCACGCAGCCGTTCGATCTGAACTTCCTGAAGGTTGACAGCGACAAGGCCTTCGAAGTCGCCCAGGAGCATGGCGGAAAAGATCTGCTCGACAAGGCCCCGAACACGGAAATCAAATACCTTCTGGACTGGGACGCCCGCGCCAGCGAGCTGAAGTGGCACGTCATCTACGGCGGCAACGAAAGCATTTCGAAACTCTCAGTTCTGGTGGACGCGAGCACCGGGGCGTTCGTACGTAAAGAGTAAAAAACCAAAATCGGGAAATCGGGTCGGGAAACCAACGCACGCAGGTTGAAGGTCTCAGATTCCGCGATGTCCCGATTTCCCGATTTGTCTTATTTGCCCAGAACCGCGTTGACCTTCGCGATTCCATTCTTAGCTTCCGCGGCGTCGCGATCGGTAGGCTTCAACTCCAGACACTTGCGGAAATACATGCGGGCTTCATCGAGGCGCTGCAGGGCGATCAGGGCCTGGCCGAGGCGCAGATTGGCCACCGGATCGCCGGGCGCAATCTTAACCGCGCCGGCGAAGCTGGAATATGCTTCCTGAAAGTCGTTGTTGGCCAGCAGGGCTTCGCCTTCCTCGATTTTCTGCCGCAGCTCTGTGTCGGCGTTCTGGCCGGCGGCTGTCACTTTGGGCCCCAGCCTTTTCAGCGCATCCTGACAGTCTTTGGCGTAGGGGCCTCCGGGAAAGACTTCGAGATAGGCCTGGTAGGTCTTGTAAGCCTGCTCCTGAAGGTCCATCTTCTCCTCGGTGATGGCCAGCCCGTAAAGGGCTTCGGCGTCGCGGGGTTTGTAGAGCAGGGCTTCCTTAAAGCGATCGAGGGCGGCGCGGTAGTTTTTGCGCTTCAGATAGAACTGCGCGACTTCAATGTCTTTGGCGGCCTTGTGCGGGTCCCAGGGCAGCATTTCCTGAACGCCGGCGTCTCCGCCGGCGGTATCTGAGGCGGAAGGCGTGCCTCCGTGGACCAGCAGTGAGTCCCGACTGGAGCTCTCGCCCTGGGGCTGCGCCTCTTTCTTTTCTTTAATGGGACGGCGCGGCTCGATGTGCGCCTGGTCGTCGGTAGAGGTCTGCTGGGCCCAGGCAAAGGGGAAGTATGCAACTATGAGGACAACGAAGACAAAAACGGACTTCATCTGGTTATTTTAGTGCAAAAGCAGATGACCGCACATTTTCGTGAGCCGTATCCGTGTAAATCAGTGCTTTTATCAGTGTTCATCAGTGGTAAGGTTTTGGTTTTTGTCCGGGGCTAAAAAATAAGGCCACCCATTCGGGTGGCCTTTCGTCTCAGGGGGAGAGGAGACGACTGACAAACTTTCAGGAGTCTTACCGGTTCGTTCCGGGATTCATCTTCTGCGCCGGGGCGGCGGCGTCTGTGCCGGTGTTATTGGTCATCAGCCGGACATCCACGCGGCGGTTCTTGGCGCGGCCTTCCGCGGAAGTGTTGGGCGCGACGGTCTTGTCTTTGCCCAGCCCGACCAGATAAATCTTGTGCGCGGGAATATTATTCTGGGCAAGGTACTGGACCACGGCATCCGCGCGGCGCTCGCTCAGGGCGTAGTTGTAGGTGGCTCCGCCAACGGAATCCGTACCGCCTTCAAGCACCACGATGTAGCCCTTGGTGCTCGCCACGCTGGTAAGCAGCTGGTCGAGGGACGCCTTGGCGTCTTTGGTCAGATCGGCTTTGTTGAAACCGAACTGCACAGAAGTTTCGGCCACCGAGTGGTAGCTGTCGAGATTGGCAACCTGGTTCGAAAGCACGTCGACGCGCTGAACGGCCTGGGTGGCCAGCGTCTGCGCCTGATCGGCGCGGCCGCGGGCGTCGGTGGCTTTCTGGTCGGCGGCGTTGGCGGCATCGTTCACGCCCTTGATGCCCGCCTGCGACCGCGTATCGACGTCGCGAATGGCGTTGGTATTCTTGGCGGTCACCGAGTCCAGTTCGTTGGACTTATCAATAATGGGTTCGGTCTGCTGCCGGACGTATTTCTTCGTGGTACAGCCGGAACTAAAAATCAGCGTTGCACCGGCCAGGACAACTGCAAGACTAAGCTTTACGTTCATCACAGAATCTCCTTAGAGACCTATCCGGCTTTACCGCCGTCAGTCACACCAGACAATATGCACGCTGGGTGCCAATGCCTGAGGCTTTCCGCGCCAATCTAAGCCCTTTAAAAACAATCAGTTAGCTAACCGCCTCGCGGCCCTGCCCGACCGGGCGGGTCATTTCACAGTAGAATTTTTACGCACTGTGTCCCTGCTAACATAGTGAAGAAGGCCCTTTCGACCCCGCCCGATCCGATGGATTTAATCGAGAAAATCCGGACCCTGCCCGCCCAGCCGGGCGTGTATCTCTACAAAAACGCCGCCGGAGAGGTCATTTATGTCGGCAAGGCCAAGAGCCTGCGCCACCGTGTGCGGTCCTATTTTCAGGAAGGCGTGGGCGAGGCCAACGCCAAGACCGGCTCCCTGCTGCGGGCCGCCGTGGACGTTGAATACATTGTCGTGGGGAATGAGAAAGAGGCGCTGGCCCTCGAAAACAACCTCATCAAGCAGAAGCAGCCGCGCTTCAACATCCTGCTGCGCGACGATAAGACTTATCCTTATATCAAGCTCACCATGGGCGAACGCTTCCCGCGTGTGTATGTCACGCGCCGGCTGAAGAAAGACGGCAGTGAATATTACGGGCCTTATTTCCCCGGCAATCTGGCGTACCGCATCGTTGACCTGATTCATCGATCGTTTCTGGTGCCTTCCTGCAAGGTCGATCTCACCCGGTATCATCCGCGGCCCTGTCTTCAGTTCTACATCAAACGCTGCCTCGGGCCGTGCGTGGAGGCCCTCACCACCCCCGAAGCCTACCAGGAGGCGGTGCGGGACGTGAAGCTGCTGCTGGAAGGCCGGCAGACCGATCTTTCGCGCTCGCTGAAGGAACGCATGGCGCAGGCCGCCGAGCAGCAGGAATATGAGCGGGCGGCGCGCTATCGCGATCTGCTTTCCACGGTCGATCAGTTGCACGAAAAACAGCGCATGGCCGCCGTAGAGGGCGACGACATGGACGTCTTCGGCTACCATCTCGAAAACCGCATGGTGGCCGTCAACATGTTCCACATGCGAGGCGGCAAGGTGCTCGACCGCCGCGAATTCTTCTGGGAAGATCTGCCCCAGCCCTCCCCTGAAGAGGCCTTCACGCCCGAGGAATTCTTCTCCGCCCTGCTGAAGCAGGTTTATCTCGACCAGCAGTATGTCCCCCGCACCGTGCTGGTGCCGGTGGAGTTTGAAGACCGCGCGCCTCTGGAAGAGCTGCTGGGTGAAAAACGCGGCAGCCGGGTGGAGATCGTCGCTCCCCAGCGCGGAGAGAAACGTTCGCTGATCGACCTGGTTTCACAGAACGCCAAGCAATCCTTCGACCAGCGCTTCCGAATACAAAAGCCGGCGGCCGAGGCGATCCAGGAAGGCTTGCAGGAAGCCCTGGGCCTGCCGGAGATTCCCAAACGCATCGAGTGCTTCGACATCTCGCACATCCAGGGTGCGGAAACCGTAGCCTCCATGGTGGTGTGGGAGAACGGCGCAATGAACAAGCAGGAGTACCGCAAATTCATCGTCCGAACGGTGCAGGGCGTGGACGACTTCGCCTCCATGCGCGAGGTCATCACCCGCCGCTACAAACGGCTGAGCGAAGAAAACAAACCCTTCCCCAGCCTGGTGCTGGTGGATGGCGGACTCGGCCAGCTTCACGCCGCCGCCCAGGCCCTGGAAGCGCTGGAAATCACCAACCAGCCTCTGGCCTCCATCGCCAAACGCGAAGAGATCATCTATGTCCAGGGCCAGGAAAATGAGCCGGTAGTGCTGGAGCGTCACTCTCCGGTGCTGCATCTGGTGCAGATGATCCGCGACGAGTCGCACCGCTTTGCGGTCACCTTCCATCGCAAGCGCCGGCAGATGCGCGATCGCAAGTCGGAACTGCTGGATATCCCCGGGATCGGCGACCGTACCCGGCAGCGTCTGTTGCAGCATTTCGGCAGCGTCCGCGCGGTGCTGGAGGCGGATGCCGATACACTGGGCGCCATTCTCACCAAACCCCAGACCGAGGCGGTGCTGGATTATTCCCGCAAGCGCCAGGAAGCGGGCTGAGGCTTGCATGCTCACCGCAGAGGCGCAGAGATGCGCAGAGGATCGCAGGAAAAACAAAACAAAAAAATGACGAAATGGCGCAGGAAACGCCTTTCCGATATTTTTTGGTTTTGATTTTCCTGCGCTCCTCTGCGTCTTTCTGCGCCTCTGCGGTGAGAGGTAACCCCTGAAAAATTAAGCGGATTTAATGTTGTTCCAATGTTGCTCTTAATGTTCCGGGCGCATCATTGCAGTTGTTCGACGGATGGGTGGTAGCGAAGATGTTTAGGCCATCGGGGCTTCCGCCCAATTCCAAATTTTTCTGTCAGCACTGAGCGGCTGCCGACGCACAAAAAAAGGTCCCGGCAACCGCTCTTTTACGAAACTTCCGGTTCAGGCTGACAGATTGCTTCAGATTTTATTAGGCGAGCCGCCATGGCTCGCCTGATTTTTTTTGTGCGTGCTTTGAATTTGCTTTTCTCCGCGGCTCCGTGACTCT
>Ga0137391_10004549_pt1 | contig 10610 bp, 10 predicted proteins | sample 15con2h24BmetaG_FD_101399 | JGI IMG/M metagenome (GOLD analysis project Ga0137391, IMG submission 101399) | Vadose zone soil microbial communities from Angelo Coast Range Reserve, California, USA - 15con2h2.4B metaG | ecosystem: Environmental > Terrestrial > Soil > Vadose zone > Saprolite...
ATTACAACTGGTAAACATGAAGCCGCTTAGGCATAGGATTTTTCGGGTATCAACTGTGGGGGCTGTGAAGGGAATTGGGCTGGACGTCCTGCCGGACGACGAGGATGCTCCGCATGCCTGGGTGTCGGGCACACAAATTCGTCCGAGTGATCGACGAGCCACTCGTGGCGTCGGGAATCGCGATTACGTGAGAAAGACGGTGCGCACCAGATGGGCGCTCGACCCCGCTAGGAGTAACTGAATCTCTCACGCGGCGGCCGACATCGGCGTACGCGAATACTCGCGCAGGAGCCCGCCGAGTCTCTCGTCGCACCTGATCGGGCCCGAGGTCACAACCGGATCGGAGCGCGCAATCGGAGTCTGCAGATCGAGCCCTCGATGTGGCCGAGCTTGGTTGTAGTGCTCAACCCACTCAGTTAGGACGCGCTCGAGGTGCCTACGATTGAGGATCAGGATCCAATCCAGACACTCCCGCCTAGTCGAGCCAATTTGGCGCTCTACATGTGAATTGGCCTTTGGCGCCGCGATTGGTGTCCTGATCACGACGACGCCGTCTCCTGCGAACACGCGGTCGGAGCCACCGCCGTACTTGGCGTCGTGATCGTGGATGAGGAAGCGTGCGGACACCCCAAGATAGTTCAGCTCCCAGCTCACATTCCTGGCCTGCTGGGTCACCCACGCAGCGTCTGGCCTGTCGGTCACCGCGAACCAGATAACCCGCCGGGTCGCCAGCTCCATATATAGGATGACGTAGAGACGCTTAAGAAGCACGGTGTCGACGCTGAGGAAGTCGGTGAGCACGATCGCCGAGGCCTGCGCTCGGAGAAATGCCTTCCACGTATACCTTGATCTCCCCGGTGCAGGCCCGATTCGGTTCCGGCGCAGCAATTTGCGGATCGCCGTAGCGGAGACCCGATGACCGAGCTTGAGCAACTCGCCGCGGACTCGGACGCAGCCCCACCGCGGGTTGTCCTTGGCCATTCGCAGAATCAACTCTTGGAGCTCGGGATCGAGCCCTGGTCGACCCGGGCCGCGGCGGCGACCAAAGGCTGCCCACCTTCTCTTCACCAGCTCGCGATGCCAACCCAGAACCGTCTCCGGTTGGACCAGCATCCCTACCAGCGCCGATCGGTTCACCCGCTCGCTCAGTGCGGCCATGATCGTCCGGTCCGCCGCATTCAGCTGCGGCCGCTTCACCTGACGACGCACGACGCGGAGTTGATGCCGGAGGAGAAGTAGCTCCGCTTCAGGATCGTGGACTCGCAACCTCACATCAACCACGTCGAGGAGCAGCCGTAGCAACGCATACAGGAGAGCGAACAGCATCGGCGCTCGGAATCCTATCGGTCAGGCCACGCTACTCCGGGTAGCCTGCCCGCCGATGAATTTGTGACCCCCACACGCGTGGACTCGAGCCACCTACCTCCGCGTTAACTGGGGCTGAGCGCTGCGCCTAGACTTCGCCGCTACTCGGGATTCAGGAGCGCTGCAGCCGGTGTTATGTGGTTTCCGTTGCACTCGTCGCACGCTACGACCTACGGTTGCGCCGACGTCTCGCGAAAATGACGATCACGATGACGACGGCGATGACGCCTAGCAGCGTGATGAGGTTCGGGAACACGACCAGGTAGTAGTACTGGAGACTGCCGACTGGATGTGCCTGCCTAATGAGAAAGGCCCAGAGGATAACCGCTAGTGTCGCGATCGCTCCTAAAGCAACTAGAGCTCTTGTGCCCCACATTTCGCGCGTGATCGTACCTTCACGAACCGGCAATCTTCCCTTCAAGAGCTTCTGTTATCCGGTTTCCGAGGGCTGCGCAAGGCGATCGTTCGCGTTATCGGACTTGTCTGAGATCAAATCGGTGGTGGGCCGTGGTTTCCGTAACGCGAACCAAGTAGCGGTCGTCGGTCACTCGATCAATCTCAGGCCGGGCAGCTTGGTTTGAGGTTGGAGCCGGGCATCATTTTCTAATCCCAACGCCCCCGGACTGGTCCAGCGCCGGCGTCGAACCACTCCGGGAACGCTCTCCCTTCGAGGAACGCCTCGGGCGGCCTCTTGAGTCAAGGGTACATATGGGCGACCGGCCTCTGAGTCTATTGGGGGCGTCTCGAGCGCATCCGCGAGTTGTACGAACTCGACCGCCACTTCGTTGAGCTCAGGGCATGTTGGATCGTCCGATGGCCCGGCAAACCCTCTGTTATTCCAACCAGCCCAATTGATCGCATTCGCAAGTTGCATGGGATCGCCTTCGGCGAGAACGATCTTCATAGCCAGATCGCGGGCCTCGGCAAGACCGCGCTCACAATCGTCTGGAGTTGGATTGTCAACGGCGCGGTCCTCATCTTCCACGACCACGATTGTTGGACGAGGTCGTGGGGCCGCAGTTTCCGTAACACGAACAATGGGATTCTGATCGTCGGCGACCCGATAAGGCTCTAGCCGAGAATGGGGATTGTGACGTTCAAGTTCACTGACCACGGGTTTCGGCCTTCTTACGAGGTAGAAATCAATCCCGAGTACCCAGCTACCGGTGACTGGGGAATCCCTGAATTTCGATTCGGTACCCGTTCAGGCACCGGAACGTTCCGGGCAGGCGACACACTGACGCTGAGAATTCGTCCTGTAGAGGCAAGTCCGTGGGTTGCCTTGTTCGCAGTGCTGGATCCTGAGCATTACGTCAACGGGCTGTTTGCATGTCCGAACCGTGGGCACCTTTTGGTCGCCGCAGGTACCGACGCGTATCTGCTTGATGTCACGGAACCGGGCGCCGGAGATGATCTCCCGATTAGACCTGTGATCCACGTGCAGCGGCCCTCGGGGATGGACTTTCTCCTAATCGGATCGTTCACAAACCTCGCGGCCGTCGATGAGGCCGGGCTTCGCTGGGTTACTGGTCGGCTATTCCTGGACGACCTCGAGCTTGTCGACGGACAGCCGGGCAAGATCTACGTTCAGGGCTCAGTGCAGTCCATCCCGAGTGATCCACGGCTCTTGACAATTGACCCTTCGCGAGGCGACTTGATGTCGGGGCCACGCTACACCGACTCTCGGCATCCAGACGGCGAACCCGGCTGGCGACGTCCTGGAATCTAGGAGCGAATAGACAGGCCGTCGTTTCCGTAACGCGAACCAGCCAGTTATCGTGGGCGATCCCATCAGGCTCGGTATACGCTGCACTTCAAAATGACATTGACGGTTTGGGAGCTGGACAGGCTCTCTCTTGCGATTGATCGAATACACGACCGATGGTTTGACCTCGATGCGATCGTTCATGACCCTGCCGCTCGCGAAGTCAGGATCCCCTTTTGGAGCGAACCGACCTCGAAGCCGCCGATGAACCGGAAGACTGGGGAGCCCGAGCCCTTTGATCAACTATTGGTAATCCATGACGCAGACGAGCCCGCAGTCGAAGATCGAGAAAATATTGAGACCTACTCATTCAACGACATTCGGTTCTCGAATCAACAGGTCGTCATCCGCGCGGAGCCGAACCTCCGAATCAAGTGCGCCGTAAAGCACCTGTACATTGAGGTCAGCGCGGGACGTGACGGGTCTTAATCACCTTCAGTCGACGCCTCGACAACATATTGAATTCGGTTCCCCAGCTTGTTATCGAGAATCAGCTGTCGCAGCCCACCTCGTGAAATGCGTTGCGGCTCCTTCGTCGGATGTCCGACCCATGTAGCCTCGATGCTGAATTCGCCACGCAAATGACTGCAAATCAGGTCGAGCGCCTTGACGAGTCTGACCCTGCCATCTTCCGTAAACGACCAAAGCGGAGCTTCCCAGTCGGCCTCATCGGAAAGCGCACCGTGGCCGTCGACATTCACGGTGCCGACCGCGGTTCGAGTTCCGCCAATCGTTGCGGCGCCGAGCTCCCTAGCCTGGATTTCAAGGCGCTTGGTCAGGTCGCGGTCGAGCGCCCGGCTTCGCACGGTGACGACGAGATCTGGTGCGATTGCGACACTAGGCTATCGGAGCTCAAGGCCGGCCGCCTCCGTGACGGGGCCGCCATGCACCAACTTGGCAATGGCCTTCGGCGACGTCAGTTCGCGTTGTGTAAAGACGAGCGTCGACGACAATTTCGCAAGGGGGGTCGCAAGGGGGGTCGCAGTCAAGTCCGCAAAACCGGCCAAAACGAGTTCAAAAACGCATTTACAACTCCGGACAGTATCCGTAAACACATGTGTGTGCTTACTGCCAATCCAGTAGTCGCTCAGTGGCGCATGCGAGTTAGGCTGCGAGCCTCACCAGAAGACGCATCACCCCAGAGTTTTGTCAGAAATGAGTTTTCGACATCGACGAATCGGCTGATCGGAGACCAGCTTCGAGTCGCTTGACCTACGCGGGGAGACCGTCGTCAGGGCTGAGAGCGCAAGTCAACTGGCGCGGCGGAGTGGCCAGCGCCAGCGCCGCCCAAGCAAATCCTGCTTCGTTCGTCGCGCCTCTTGAGCGTCAGCCTGTGCCAGCGCCTTCATGACTTTTGCTCTTGATCTCCCTTGGCGTAGTACGTTTGCGCGCCAAGCTCGGTGGGTCGCAGTTCCAGAAGTAATCCCTGTTCGGGATCCCAGGTTTCTGGTTCTGAGAGCCGTTGGATTGCATCCGACGTTGACAGCGCATGCGCCTCACCACGCCGCATCTCTGCCAGCTGTACGAGACCTTCGCGAATTTGTTTCCCAATAATGGTTGCAATCATCCTGCGCCGTGACGCTTCCTCGGCGGTTGCGTCGAGGTGGCGGGCGTAGGCCAGGAGTTCCCATGGTGCCGCGTGCTCCGAGACGATGTCTCCCAGCAGCAGTATGTTCAGATTGCGAGCTTGCTCAGGCATATTGGTTTCCAGCGGCCGGGATTGGACCGGTCTTCGAGCCGTCGCCCGGCGACCATCTCCAATAGGGACCTCTCTTTAGCGCGTTTGGATCGTCGGGGTTGCCAGACTGATAACGTAGTTGGGCGCCTTTGCCATTGAACCAGCGCGCGCCGTCGCCGCCGCTGCTTGACCAGTATCCCCAATCGCTGGGAATCATTTGATCCCCCTCGGCAGGTGTGGCCCCCCACAGATCACCAGCATCCAGGACGAGCTCGGTTCCCAGCGCCGCAGCTGCAAGGCCAGTCAGAGCCCCCATCGGAGCTGATCCCACAGCGCTGGCCAGAGCTCCGAAGATAATCGGGCCGGCTACCACTCCAACGATTGCCAACACTGCAACAATCGCGCACCCGATCGCTGCTGAGGTGACGATCTCGCCGACCGTGGTCTTGCGTCCGGCGAGGGAGTTGTAGGCCCATATGCCGAATCCACCGACTACGGCACCGATGGCACAGCCAATTGCTGCGGCGGCGAGGAAAGCGAATTCGCCACTGGGGTCAGTCAGGTTAGTGGGGCTGTCATGGACATATGTGTAGAGGTTGCTATCGCCTCCGCCAAAACCGAGCGGATCCGCGCTGACGACCCGCTGCTGGCTTGGGCTGTAGTACCGCGCGCGGTCGTAGTACAGTCCACTTGAGTCGTTTTGTCGCCCAGTGAATTCATAAGTATTGGAGCTGCCAGTACCAGTACTAGTGGTGGTCCCGAACGGGTCATAGGTGTACTGCGTCAGTACGCTGCCGCTTGAATTAGCAAGCGCCACCGTTGAACCTAAGCCGTCGGTCAGATAGCTGTTGGTCCCACTCGAGTCAGTGCGGGCCAGATCTTCGTCTACGGTCGGGGATGGGATCTGGTTGGCGATCACCTTGCCGCTCTGAATCTCCTGAACTGAGTTGGCCCCCGCATATAGATACGAGGTAGTGGTTTTGCTGGTTGCCATTTGGATGCGGCGGCCAAGCGCGTCGTAGCTGAATGTGAGCTTGCTGCTGCCACTACCAAAGGAAGTGAGCTGGTTCCGGGCGTTCCAGCCGTAGCTATTTGTCCCATCGTTGGTAAGGTTGCCGTTGGAGTCATAGACGAAGCTCTTCCCGGCGCGGGTTAGCACTTGGTTAGCTGCGTCGTAGGTAGCCGAGCTCATGGCGGCCGGGATGTTGATCCTTCCCCAGCTGCCGCCGAGAGTGCTGACCCTCCCAAGCACGTCGAAGGTGTAGGCCAAGTTTCCTAGCGTGGTGGTGCCCTTGGTGTAGGTGATCCCGGTCAGGCGATTGGCGTTGTCATAGGAATAGGTCCCTACGATGCCATCTGGCAGCTGCTGCGACGTGAGCCGATCAGCGTTGTCCAGAGCCTTAGAGACCAGGGTCGTGCTGCCCTGCACAATAGATTGCAATCGATTCGTGTCGTCAAAGTTGTACGTGTAGGCGGTCTGGCCAGGGACTGTGATCGTCTGCAGGCGGTCCGCGGCGTCGAACGTGTAGGACACTGTTCCCTGAGGTGTGACCACGTCTTTGGGTCGGTCGAAGTCATCCCAGTCGCGCGTGACCGCTCCAGCCGAGGAGTCAGTCAAGGTATGAAGGCGATTGCCCAAGTCCAAGCCGTAGCTGGTCGTGCTCTGGTAAGTGGTCGCCGAAGGGCAGGCCGCGTTGGCGGCGAATCCGATGAAGGTCAGACGATTGAGGTTGTCGTATTGGAAGCAGGTGATCTGGCCTTTCTGATCGGTGATTGAGGTGAGGTTGCCATCTGCGTCGTAGCTGCTGTAGTTCTGGACTCGTTTGTCGGGATCGGTCCGCGTCAAGACCCGATTGAAGCTGTCATAGGTATACGAGGTCGGATTCTTTCGGGGATCCGTGATCGAAATGAGATTGCCATCGGGATCGTAGGCGAACGAGGTCGTGAGGCCTAGCGGATCCGTGACACTTGTCAGCTCGTTGAGCGCATCGTAAGTGGCTGTCGTTAGCTCACCCAGGGCATCGGTAGATGAAAGAACGCGGCCTGCGGCGTCATAAAATGCCGAACTGGAATCGCCGAGAGGGTCGTTGATCGATGTCTGATCACCGAACGTGTAGCCATAGGTCCAAGTGTGCTGGAGGCCGTCCTGAACACCCACTTCCTGACCAGCCGAGTTGAACGAGATTACTGTTTGGTGGCCGAGCGGATCGGCAATCGTCTCTGTGCGATTGACGTCGTCGAAGCTGATGCTGGTGGTCTTTTGGCGCGGATCGGTATAGCTCGAAAGTCGGTTATGGGCCGGCTCGTACGTAAACTGGAAGCTGCGCGCCTCTGACGTACCGGCCATCTGTGTGATCAAGTTGACGTTGCGGTTCGTGTCGTAGCCAAACTGCGTGACCCGATTCAAAGAGTCGGTGATGCTGGTCACGAAGTTCGTGCCGGACTGGCGGCTGATCTGAGTCAGTTCCTGAGTGCTGCCGCCGCCCACGTTGGCTTCGTCGATAACACTGAAGCCGTCGCTGTTGAAGGTCACCTCACGCCGGATGCTGCGAGGGTCGGTGACGTCTGTCTTAGTCACCTTGCCATTACTGTCGAGCGTGTAGCTGAAGAAGTAATGCAGGCTGGTGTTGACCTGATCCTGCTGCGAGATGCGGCCATTGGCATCGTAATGGTTGGTCAGGTAGAGCAGATTTCGGGCGTCGGTGATCGTCGTCATGCGGTTGTAGCTGTCGTACCCATAAGTGGTCACGCCGCCGTTGGAATCGGTAACGGTCTGGAGGCGGCCGCTCGCGTCATAGCCATAGAGAACCTTGCGGCCGCTATTGTCCTGGGCTTGGGTGATCCGGTTGCTGCTGTCATAGGTCAGCCTCATCCAGCGCCCACTAGTGGAAAGAATCGTGGTGATATTGCCCGTCTTTCCTTGGGACCGGAAAAGGGTGATCCGGTTGCCATATGCGTCCCTGATCGACTGCAATGGCGCGTTTTCTCCAAACACGTATGTCGTGCCGTCCTTCAGGACTAGGTTCCACCCGTTGCCGTTCCAAGCGATAGTCGACTTGTAGAACATCGTCGGCGTGGTCGTCGCTTGGAAGACAGCGTCCGAAAAGCCAGTCCCGGGTGAGGTTCGAACGTAGTTGATTGGGCCGAAGCCTGGTAGGTACAGAGACGCGACCTGGTACTGATTGGTGGAATACAGATTTATGTCATACGAGAGCGTTGAGCCGATGCCAAAACTGCGGGAAGTAGTGTCTGAGGCGTTATAGATCCGGTTGAAGGTTATGGGCAAGTTACCTGATAGAGCATGAGCGATAGGGACAGTTGAATCGACCAGTCCAGGAGCCCGGAAACCTCAGCTAAAGCGGAGACCTAACCATCGTTAGGGCGGCGGCATAGAAGTAACGAGGTTAGATGTTGGCAATCATTTAGCCCTGGCCGCGCAACCCTCGTACTGTCGATTTCGCTCCGAGCCAGCGATCGTCGATCGAGTCGTCCATTAGCCAAACCGCCGAGAGCATTACAAATCAAGGCGCCCATCAAACAAAGCCGACCACCTGATCGGGCCTCTGGCAATATGACTGTTAACTATGTGGCGCTTGCCAGATCAGTCCCGAAACCTGGTCGGGGAGTTGATCGCGACTCACTATCGTGGCCTTGCTTGGTGCTGGGTCGCGATGAAAACGACCTCCTCACCGGAGTGGCGTGCAGCTTCGGTTGTCGTGAGACCGATCTATTCGGACGTCCCGGAGATCCACGTAGTCGGCCGACGAGTGGCGATCAGCGCGGAACACATGACGGCAGTAGAGGCGGCGACAAGATGGACAGAAGCCGTCGCGGGCCGCGTGGATATCGGTGGCCCATCGCTCGCATATTCGCTTCTCGGTGATCGAATTGATGCGTTCTGGGTCGCCAGCGGGGAGACATGGGCTCAAGGACGACGGGCCTCCTTCCCGGAATACCAAGTGACGTGGGTGATTGAGGGCGCATCGAACTTGGTTTCTAGTGGCGACCTTTGGGAACCGGTAGAGGATCAGAACCGCCATTTCCCAAGCGCCTGGGACGTCATATATCCATACGTATTGGGCCTGCCTTACAAACCCGGAACGAATGCCTACATGAACGGCGCCGCAGCGGTCCGGCTACCGTACCCTGTGGCGTTGTCCGAAGTGACCGCCTCGGGTACAGAGCTAACCGTACGGGTCGATGAAGACCTTGCCGGACGAGCCGCTGGACACTTGATGCATGTGAGTTACCGGACAAGCTCTGACCAGACGATCCCGGCAATTCTGGAAACATCCATTGATTCACCACGGCTATATGCCATCCGACTGAATGCGCCTCCGGTGCATTGGTCAGTGACTCTCATTTCTCCTGATGGTATACGCCGCGATTTCACCGAGAGAACGGAGACTGCCGCGACAGCCCCTGCGACTGTGCCCTATCCGAGTATCGGGGCAATCCTCCGGAAGCCCGGCGGACTAACGGTGAGCGAGCGCCACGACGAGGACACGACCCCCGAGTTCGCGCCACTGCCTGGCGTAACGAATGACCCTGGCAGGACCGATAGCCAGATCGAAGCCGAAGCGGTCGCACCAGACTTTTCGAGAATCTCGGATCCGGAGACTTCAGACCTCCTGGCACAAAGGTGGCGCGAAGCAGTTCTATGCCTAGAGGTTGGCGCAAGTCTCAGCGCGATAGCCATGATGGGCAGTCTTCTCGAGGGTGCGTTGCTCCAGATGGCGATACGCCATCCGAGCGAGGCGAATCGGACTAGTGCCGCCCCAAGAGATGGCAACAAACCACGGCCCTGGAGCCAGTGGCGACTCACTGATCTGATCAACGTCGCAGCTCAGGCGAAGTGGATCTCAGTAGATCTGCAGGACTTCTCAGTGGTTTTACGCGACTATCGCAACCTCCTGCATCCGTGGGAGTCGAAGGCCAAGGCGTTTCACCCAACTCCCGGCTCAGCAGCTATCTGCTGGGAAATCACGAGACGGGTCGTCGATCAGCTGATTGCACACGAGGCACTGACCTCCGAGGCCGGGCGTCATTCGACGCCGGCACGCAAACTAACGAACTTGCCTCGACGATCCGCGATGGGACCTGGATCAAAGAGCATCACCGATTACGTTCGTGATCAGCGTCGATGATCATCTACGCCGACAGCAGTGCGCTCGCAAAGTTGCTGATTCAGGAGGAGGGATCGGACGCAACGAGCGCCTTGATTGCAAATGCCGACGGGGTAGTCACCGTGTCGATTTCGCGCGTAGAGACGTTCGCTGCATTGGCGGCGGCCTACCGCGACGCACGACTGGATGACGCATCCTATGCAAACGCTAAGGCTGAAGCTGCGAACCTATTTGATGCCGTTGGACTTGTTGACATTAATGGCGCTCTCGTAGACCGTGCGTGCTCCATAGCCGAGCAATACGCCCTCCGCGCTTACGATTCCGTCCAGCTGAGCGCCCTTCTCACCTTCGGGCCAGACGACATTACGTTTGCCTGCTTTGACGGTGCATTGACAGCAGCTGCAGTGGCCGAAGGTTTTGCCGTCTTTCCGGCTGAGGGCGCGGACGCCGGATAGATTTGATTCAGAACTGATTCAGAACTGATTCAGTGGGCGGCCATACAAGGAGCCTGATCGCCCGAATTGAGTTTGGATTTGGCTCCGGACCAGGGATTCGAACCCTGAACCTTGCGGTTAACAGATCGCTGCACCCCGTTCAGAAATACGGCTCTGATCTCGCTGAGTGTCGCTGAGTATCGACATTTGCCATGGTTTATCGCTGGCGTTGCTGTACGAAG
>Ga0137391_10004550_pt1 | contig 10608 bp, 11 predicted proteins | sample 15con2h24BmetaG_FD_101399 | JGI IMG/M metagenome (GOLD analysis project Ga0137391, IMG submission 101399) | Vadose zone soil microbial communities from Angelo Coast Range Reserve, California, USA - 15con2h2.4B metaG | ecosystem: Environmental > Terrestrial > Soil > Vadose zone > Saprolite...
CGACGCTCTTGTAGCCCGCGTCCGGCGGTCTGCAAGTGAGCTAATTGTCCTATGGAAGCCCTGGCCCATTTCGGGAAACGTATTGCTGTTACGAAAACGGAACAAGAATGGTCGGAAGATGGCCACGGACGCGGCGGTCAGCCCGCAAGGTCAAGCCGGGATCACCTTTCCCAGGATGGCTTGCTGTTTCGCAATCAGAGATTCCAGTCCCTGTCGCGCGAGACGAATCATCGCGGCAAGCTGGTTCTCATCAAAAACCCTGTGCTCGGCAGTGGCTTGCAGTTCGACGAACTTATTGGCCGCGGTCATGACGAAGTTCATGTCCACATCTGCGCGGGAATCTTCCTCGTAGCAGAGATCGAGCAGCGGTTCGCCATCCACGATTCCAACGCTTACTGCGGCGACAAAGTCATCCAGCGGGGCTGATTTCAGAGTGCCAGCGTCTACCAGTTTGTTGAGTGCTAGACCCAGGGCGACGAATGCGCCGGTAATCGAGGCAGTGCGCGTCCCGCCATCGGCTTGAATCACGTCGCAATCCACCCAGACGGTGCGCTCGCCGAGTTTCGTCAGATCGGTTACCGCGCGCAGCGAGCGGCCGATCAGTCGCTGGATTTCGTGGGTGCGGCCGCCTACCCGTCCGCGAGCGGCTTCGCGCGGAGTGCGCGTCAGCGTGGCTCGCGGCAACATACCGTATTCCGCGCTGACCCAGCCTAAGCCGCTGTTGCGCCGGAACACCGGAACAGATTCTTCCACCGATGCGGTGCAGATCACGCGCGTATTGCCGACTTCGATAAGCACCGAGCCCTCTGCGGTGGAAATGAAGTCGGGCACGATGCGGACTGGCCGCATCTGGTCGGGAGTTCGATTGTCCGAGCGATAGAACATGCAAAGGATTCTAGCAGGGGGCTGCGCGGGCGCGCGCTCAGGGCAGGCCTCGCCCGCGTGATCGTAGCTATTGTGCCGCCAATTGCTTCGCCAGTGCTGCGACCTCTGATACATCGTAAAAGCCGGAAAGATCAGCGTGTCCAGCCAGAGTCTCCCGTTCCAGACCGTCCACTAGAATTTTTGCCCGCATGAGGCCAGGAGTGTTTACCGACAGCGTCTGAATCATCGATACCACAGTGAGTTCTTCGGCCAGGATGCCCGACACCTGTCCATCGGCAAAGGCCTGATTCACGTCAATCACCACCAAGCCTGGTTCAGCCAGATACACGTCGCGGATTTCGGCGCCCGAAGCGACAGGATGAGGCGAGTTTTTAGTTACGTATATATTCAGTAGCGCGCGCATCAATTCTTGGGCCCGCTCTTGTCTTCCCGAGGCCAAGGGGATGGAAACAGACTGAGCGCGCAGGATTCCGGAATCGTCATGCGCAACCCATACGGTAACTTCTTCTGTAGGGCCAGACACCGGCGGGGCAACATGCTGTGCCGTCGCGACCGGGCGCGGGTTGAGAGCTTCACGCCGCCGCAGTTGCCAGACGTAGAGCGACATCCCGAGGGCCAAACCGAACAATATCGCCGTCGCGAGGGCCAACTGGCGAGGGATCATGGCGCGGACTCCAGTTTTCCGCGGATCGCAGCAATACTGTTGGCGAGCGCAGCGGTAATCATCTGCTGGTAATCAACCGAAGCGAGTTGCGATACGTCGCCAGTGGTGGGTGCGATCTCGATCGCCAGTGCGGGAACGGTGATGTTATTGAGCGGATGCAGAGGCGCGACCAGACTTCGCAAGGGAAAGCCAGTCTTCTGAATCGCCGCAGCAATTTGATCCCGAACCCATCGGCTGCGTGTGATCGCGGAGGCTTGTGCAGTCTGCCAGTCCACAAAGGGGCCCGCATTTTCTCCCGCGACGGGAAGCATGGCGGTATAGATTCGCATTCCGCTGCCTTGAGACGTGGCGTGGACGGCGATGTAAAGGGCTGGGTGGGCAGAATTGACGATCTGCGCTCGCTGGTCGGTGGAGACAGTGGCATCGCCGTCGCGAATCAGCAGCGCTGGAATCCCGCGCGCGGCCAGCTCCTGGCGCAAGAGGCGCGCAATGGAAAGAGTAACGTCCTTTTCTGGTATGGCCGCATTCAGGACTGCGCCCGGCTCGCTGCCCCCATGCGCGGGATCAATCATAATGAACAACGCTCGCGAGGGGGGAGCAGATTGCAAGGGGACAGGGCTCTGGTTCGCAGAAGGCGCCGCCGGCGGCGTGGTCTGGCCAAGCAGAGGCCGCAACGGAAGCAGCGTGAAGAGCAATAGCGCGGCGGCGCGCCAGCCCTTATTCCAGCGCATAAATAGTCAGGCCGCTGAGCAGTTTGGGGTAAAAGTCGGTAGATTTTTGCGGGAGCACTTCGCCGGCCAAGGCAATGTCTCTGATCTGCGGCATGCGTGCCGGATTCATCAGGAAGGCCACGTCGGCGCGTTCGTTGCGGACTGCTGCCATCGCTTCCGAGGCATCACGGATGTAAGTCACATTCTGCTGATTGCGAATCGCATCTTCCGAGATTCCCAGTGCCCCTTCGAGTAGGCATTTGTGCAGTTGCACTACATCGAGACCCTGCTGGCGGAGGGAAAGGTCGCCAAAGGCAGTCGCTGGCGCTTTCGGCCGGCTGAGCAGAAACACACGATCGCGACCGACCGCCAGTAGCGAGGTTCCCGTATGCGCCGCCTCCCGAAGCATTGCCGTGGCGCGCTGGGCGTTGATCGAAGCGTCCGCTTCTTCGACGCTGAAAAACTCGCTGGCGCCAGCGTGCAGGGAATCCATCGAGAAAGAAGCGAGGCTATGTACCACGCGGTGAGTGGGAAGGATCTGAAGGCCGGCGCTGTCCATATTTACAAACGTCATCATCGCCAGTTCATAAGGCGCAAGCTCTTGGGAAACGACGTCCGCCTTGCCCAGTTCCCTCGGCATGCCACCTGTTTGAGGCCCGGCCATTGCACTTTGCCGGCGCTCGTTGCGATAAGTCAGCGCGGTCTCATACCGGTGATGCCCGTCGGCGATGATGAGCTTCTTGTCACGCATCTTGCCCCGCACCAGGGCCACGATAGCTGGGTCGGAAATCCCCCATACCCGGTGCAAGACGCCGTATTCGTCGTTGATTTCCATGAGCGGAGGGTCTGCCGACGCGAGCGCATTCTCAATTTCCGCCGCGGGATCACTGTAGAGCATGAAAATCTGACCGAAGTGGGCCCGCGTGGCGCGCAGCAGATCCAACCTGTCGGCCTTAGGTTTGGCCAATGTCTGCTCGTGGCGAAATACAACCCCGGCGGCATAATCTTCCACTTTGCCGAGTGCGATAAACCCATGGCGTTCTAGAGACCCTTTGCCTGCCGGTGCTTGGAACTGCTGGGTATAGCGATACAGCGAGGGTTGGGAATCCTGAAAGAAAATGCCTTGCCGGCGCCAGTCGATGAAGTGGGCCGCGGCCCGGGTATAGGGATTATCTGCCGGCCCGTCATTGGCATTACGCTTGCCCAGAATGATTCTTACCAGGTTGTAAGGACTGGAAGCGTAGTAGGCATCCTGCATCTCAGGAGTGATCTTGTCGTAGGGCTGGGTAGCGACTTGGGCAAGCGCAACCCGAGTAGGGTCATAGCGCAGCGCACGAAAAGATTCTATGTATGCCATTGGCGGGGAGCCACCAGATTGTACCAAGTGTCTGAGCTCGGGACATTTGGGGATGAGTTCGGGCAGGGAAGGTGGTTGCCGGTGTAAAGCAAACTTTTGCACAACTTCGGAATCCAATCCCACCGCGGAACTAGGAACGAGGAAGAAAACGGAATAGATGACAAAGTTTTAACACTGACTGTCCGAACATGTGATAATCTGCACGCGATCGGGGATTTTATGGCGCGCCCAACCCGGCGCGGGTCTTCAGGGCCCGGGATTCTAACCCGCAAGCGAAAAACAAAGCCGATTCCGGTCCTTACCCTTCCTTGTGTTCTCTCGCTGCTAGCCTTTGGTTTGTTGCTGAGTTCTTCCGCTACGTTGGCGCAGACTCCCGATGTCGTAGATGTTCACGTCACACCTGCTCCTGTAGCCGACAAGACCGCGGAACAGAATTTATTGGAAGACAAGGTCCGAACCCATTCCCCGACCATTCGTTCTAAAGTCGATCTGGTTCTGGTTCCGGTGACGGTGACTGATCCTATGAACCGGCTAGTCACCGGGCTCGACAAGGAGAATTTTCAAGTCTTTGAGGGAAAGGACCAGCAGGAGGTGCGGCATTTCTCGAGCGAAGACGCTCCCATTTCTTTGGGCGTGATCTTTGACATGAGCGGCAGCATGAGCACCAAGATCGAGCGCGCCCGCGAAGCGGTGATGGAGTTTTTCAAGACTGCAAATCCCCAGGACGAGTTCTTTCTGATCGCTTTCGCCGACAAGCCGCAGGAAGTTTCCGACTTTACGCAATCCGTGGACGACCTGCAAAACAAGCTGATCTATACCGTCCCCCGGGGACGCACTGCGCTGCTGGACGCGATCTATCTCGGCATCAGCAAGATGCGCGAGGCCAAATATCCTAAGAAATCTCTTCTGATCATTTCCGACGGCGGCGACAACCACAGCCGCTATACCGAGGGCGAGATCAAGTCTCTAGTAAAAGAAGCCGACGTGATGGTGTATTCCATTGGAATCTATGATCACGATTTCCGGAGTGAAGAAGAGAGGCTGGGACCACAGCTGTTGAGCGATGTCTCCGAACTGAGCGGGGGACGCGCATTTACAATTGATAACCCCAATGATCTGGCCGATGTGGCTACCAAAATTGGAATCGAGCTACGCAACCAATATGTAATCGGATACCGTCCAAAGAACCCAGGGCATGACGGCAAATGGCATAAGATAAAGGTGAAGTTACTTCCGCCCAAGGGATTGCCGCCGCTCCATGTTTATGCCAAAACTGGGTACTATGCATCCTCGCAGTAGCCTTCCTATCAGGATTATTACTGGAATTGTGTTTGTGATCGTTGCGGGTCTGGCGTTCTCGGGCTTGGCTGTGACCCAGACGTCCTCGTCGCAGGCGCCCTCCACGCAAACGCCACCATCCCAGACGACGCCCGCCCCAACTCCGGCTCCGCAAAACGGTCAAAGCGCCACTCATACCGTTCCTTCAAGCCAGGTGCCTTCGGAGCGAGCGCCAGCCAATCAACCCCCAGCCGATGGGCAGACCGCGGCGCCTGCAGCGCAGCAGCCTGCTGCTGAACAAGCTCCACCCGGGCAGCCTCCTGCCGCAGCTCCGGGAGGAGAATCGCCATCCGCCACTGACAACGGCGTCTTCGTTTTCCGCAAAGACGTGGCTGAAGTCACGCTCCACGCCACGGTGGTGGACGACAAGAACCGGATCATCACCAATCTGGATCGCTCGGCTTTTTCGGTCTTCGAGAATAGCCAGCCCCAACAAATCAGTTCGTTCCGGCGCGAGGATTATCCAGTCGCTATGGGAATTGTGATTGATAACTCGGGGTCAATGCGGGAGAAGCGCGATCAGGTGAACAAGGCGGCTTTGAATCTGGTTCGATCCAGCAATCCGCAGGACCAGGTCTTCATCGTCAACTTCAATGATGAGTACTACCTGGACCAGGAATTCACCTCTGACATCAAGAAGCTGCAGGCAGCTCTCGAGAAAGTTGAGGCGCGCGGCGGCACCGCTTTGTATGACGCAATTGTTGCCTCATGGACCGATGAGTTGGCGCACTCGCCACTGCAGCGGAAAGTCATATTCGTGGTCACTGACGGCGAAGATGACGCCAGCCAGTTAAGTCTGGAACAGGCCATGCACACCTTGCAGCAGGAAAACGGTCCGGTCGTGTATGCCATCGGGCTGCTCGGTGAAGAGAAAGCGCGCAAAGCCAAACGGGCGCTGCAATTAATCGCGGACCGCACGGGAGGAATTGCTTTCTTTCCTCCAACGCTCGGCGAGGTGGATGAAATTAGCCGGACCGTCGCCCACGATATTCGCAACCAATACACGATTACGTACACTCCCACCACGCAGAAAACTGTGCCCGGTTTCCGCACCGTCCACGTGGAGGCCCGCGCCAAACCGTATAAGAAGCTGAATGTGCGCACTCGTGCCGGCTATTACCCTGGCCAGGAGCACTAGAAGAATCGGGTGATCGGGTCATCTGGCGATCGGGCGATCTGAAAACCACACGATGTGCCGGTTGATTCTCAGATCATCCGATGACCCGAGCACCAGATCGCCCGATCCGCATTGACGCTCTTCTGTCGGTTCCGTAACCTGTAGTGTGCCGATTCTTTCCAACTCCCGCTTGCGCGTGAGCGACGACATTACAGACTTGGTCGGTCAGACTCCGATGCTTCGGCTTACGCGGCTGGTGCCTTCCACTTCTGCGGATGTCTTCGCCAAGCTCGAGTACCTGAATCCGGGCGGTAGCGTCAAAGACCGAGCGGCCATCGGGATCATTCGTAACGCAGAACGCGAAGGGCAGTTGCAAAAAGGCGGAGTAATCGTGGAAGCCACCGCGGGAAATACCGGGATTGGATTGGCCCTGATCGGAGTGAACCGCGGTTACAAAGTTGCATTATTTGTGCCGGAGCGCTTTTCGGAGGAAAAGGTCAAGATCATGCGCGCGCTGGGCGCCGATGTGACCCGCACGCCGGACGAAGCAGGCATGGCGGGAGCGATCCGACAAGCTCAGGCGCTAGCCGCGAATACTCCCGGCGCTTTTATGGCCGGACAATTCGAAAATCCTGCCAACCCCAAATATCACTACGAAACTACCGCTGAAGAAATTTTCGAGCAGATGGAAGGCGGACTCGATGCAGTCGTGCTGGGATCGGGAACGGCGGGAACTTTTACCGGGGTCGCGCGTTTTATGAAAGAGAAGCTGCCGCGCGTCTTGACCGTAGCGGTTGAAACTCAAGGCTCGGTGCTGGGAGGCGGGCCTCCGGGGAAGCACAAAGTCGAGGGTATTGGCGCGAGTTTTATCCCGAGAAATTTCGATCCCTCCGTCTGCGATGAAATCCTGATGGTGACTGACAAAGACGCGTTCGACACCGTGAACGAGTTGGCCGCGAAGGAAGGCGTGCTTGCTGGTTCGAGCGGCGGAGCGGCTGTGTTCGCCGCACTGCAGGTAGCTCAGAGGCTTGGGGCAGGGAAGCGGGTTGTGACGATCATTCCGGATTCGGCGGAGAGGTATTTGTCGAAGCACATTTTTGAAGGTGGGATTTGAGCAAGCCCAAGCATCCCGGCTTCGCCACGCGCGCCATTCACGACGGCCAGGAGCCCGATCTCTCCACCGGTGCCGTCTCCGTCCCGATCTACGCCACGTCCACCTATGTGCAGGACGAACTCGGCAAGCATCGAGGATACGAATACGCCCGCGTTTCCAATCCTACCCGCGACCGGCTGGAAAAAAATCTGGCCTCGCTTGAAGGCGGAGTCGCGTCGCGCGTATTCGCCAGCGGCATGGCGGCGATTAACGCGATCTGTGCCATGTTCAAGAGCGGCGACCACATCGTCTGCGGCAACGATTTGTACGGAGGCGTGCCCCGACTCTTTAATCAGGTGCTGTCCGGCTACGGCTTCGAATTCACTTTCGTGGACACGTCAGAGGCCCGGAATGTCGAGCGCGCCATCGGCAAGAAAACCCGCATGGTTTATGTGGAGACGCCGACCAATCCCCTGATGTCGTTGTCCGACATCAAAGCCATCGCGGAAATAACACGCCGCAAAAAAATCGAACTGGTTGTGGACAACACTTTCATGTCGCCGTATTTTCAGCAGCCGATCGCGCTGGGCGCGGACATGGTGGTGCATTCCACCACGAAGTTTCTGAACGGACACAGCGATGGGCTGGGCGGAGTGGTTGTCTGCACGCGCCAAGAGCAAGCCGAGCAGCTAGGCTTTGTGCAGAAAGCTGCGGGCGCGATTCTTTCTCCATTCGAATGCTGGCTGGTTTTGCGCGGCACCAAGACGCTCGCAGTGCGCATGCTGCAGCACGACTGCAACGGCCGCAAAGTGGCGGAATTCCTAGCCGGTCACAAGAAAGTGAAGAAGGTTTTCTATCCTGGGCTAAAGGGCCATCCGCAACACGAACTGGCTCGGCGGCAGATGACCGGCTTCGGCTCCATGATCACGTTCGAAACCGGGTCGCTCGCCAATGCCGCGAGAATTCTAAAACGGGTTCGGGTATGCACACTGGCCGAATCCCTGGGTGGAGTGGAGACACTGATCTCGCATCCCGCGACCATGACGCATGCCGCTCTCGGTGAGAAGGGAAGAAAAGCCATCGGCCTGACCGATGGCATGGTCCGAATCTCGGTGGGAATCGAGGATGTGGACGACGTGCTTGCCGACCTCGATCAGGCGCTGGCGTAGTTTCCCGACCTCTAATACTTTTAATACTTTTCCTGCCTCTAAAGTTTTCCACAGGGCGCTGCAGGGCACCATTGCTTTGCTATTACTTCCGAGGATTCTGGCTTCCGCAACTTTTCTTCGTGGCCGGGGTTAAACAACCCCAGGGCCGGACGGCCAGAATAGGGAGAGTCATATGCAACGAAGGGTTCTAGTTCTAGCGGGCTTTGCGTTGCTGGCATCCTCCTCTGCAGTTCGACGACAGGTTTGACTGCGACCAAGATCAATTCGATGCTCGCGGCGATGGACAGTATGGCGGCGGACCGTATATTGACCCCGACGGCAACGAATTTCGCGATGACAGATTCGACTGCGACCAGGGCCAACCTGGTTTTCTTAGCGATGACCAGGACTCTGCCTCAGACTGGCGCGACTTTCGCGACGACGACTTTGACCAATCCCAATACCCAGGTGACTTCGTTAGTGGTGGCTATGACTTTAGCTTAGACTGGCGCGACCGGCGGGACGGCGGATTTGATCGCCGCCAATGGGAACGCGATTTTCGCAGCGACAGAGAAAATTACCGACGGGACTTTCGCGACGACCGTCGCGATTTCCGCGATGCCAGGTTTGAGCGCGACCGATTTGACCGCCGCCAAGATCTGCGCGATTTTCGCAGGGACCGAGACAGGGATAATTACAAGCGAGACCTTCGCTCCGAACGTCGTGACTTGCGCAACAATTTTCACGGGGCGACTACCGAGACGCCCTCCGCGACCGTCGGGATATTCGCCGCGACCGACATGACTTCAGACGCGATCGCCACGATCTGCGCTCTGATCGCCGCGACCTTCGTCGCGACCGTAAAGGTAAAAACAGACACGCCGATCGGGGTCACTTCGGGCATGACCGCCGAGACAGACATGCCGAGGGAGGCCACTTCAAGCATGACCACAAAGATAAACGTGCCGACCGGCATGGCTCGAAGGGCGACCACAAACGGCGCGGGTAGGCTCTTGCTCACATAGTCGTCAGGTACATATGGCGCAGACGGCGAGGTTCCCGGTGCCGACTCTTCTATCGCCACAGCGATCAGAATTATTCCACTGAATCCGATAACCACTTCAGGTACTCCGCGCTACCGCTCTCAATCGGGATTGCAATGCACTCCGGCAGGTCGTAAGTATGTAATTCGCGAATCGCAGTGCGCACTTGATCTTCGCGTGCCTTCACAGTCTTAATCAACAAAAGACACTCCTCCGTCTCCCCGACCTTGCCTTCCCATCTGTAAACCGATTGAATGCGAGGAACGATGTTGACGCAAGCGGCCAGCCGGCGTTCGACCAGGGTCTGAGCCATCTTGCGGGCTTCAGTTTCTGATCCGGCGGTAGTCAGGACGATTAGTTTATCGCTCATATAGAATCAGCCATTGCAAAGCAGCACTTAGCACTTGGCACTTAGCACTTGGCATTTAGCACTTGGCCGTATGGCTAGATGCAAAAATGCTACGTACTAAGTGCTAAATGCGGATTCCCCTATGACTACTCAAATCAAGTTCGGTACATCCGGATGGCGCGCGGTGATGGCGGAGGAGTTTACCTTTGCCAACGTGCGGCGTGCGGTCAATGGTATTGCGCGCTATGTGAAATCGCAACGTCCAGAGGGGGCAAGGGTGATCGTGGGACGCGACCCACGTTTTCTTGGCGAGACCTTTTGTTCAATGGCCGCGGAGATTCTGGGCAGCTACGGCATCACACCGCTGGTGATCGCCGAACCTGCGCCGACTCCGGCAATTTCTTTTGCGGTTATTCACGAGAAGGCCGACGGCGCAATCAACTTTACCGCTTCGCATAATCCTCCCGAGTACAACGGAATCAAGTTTTCTACGCCCGACGGCGCGCCCGCGCTTCCCGAGGTGACGCAGCAGATCGAAAGGGAAATCGCCGCTGAGGGAACGTCCGGCACGACCAAAACTGAAGTCCAACAGCTCGATCCTAAGCCAGCCTACCTGGCGCGGTTGCGCGAGATCATAGACCTTTCCGCCATTCAAAAAGCTGGACTGCGGGTGGTGTTCGATCCTCTATGGGGCGCGGCTCGTGGATATTCGGATTCCCTTTTGAGAGATGCCGGAGTCGAAGTTTCTACCGTTCATGACTATCGCGATGTGCTCTTCGGTGGCCATGCGCCCGAACCGGACGATCACCTGCTCGAGCCAATGCGCGAGAAAATGCGCGAAACCAAGGCTCACATTGGCATCGCTACCGACGGAGACGCCGATCGTTTTGGAATCGTGGACGAG
>Ga0137391_10004552_pt1 | contig 10606 bp, 7 predicted proteins | sample 15con2h24BmetaG_FD_101399 | JGI IMG/M metagenome (GOLD analysis project Ga0137391, IMG submission 101399) | Vadose zone soil microbial communities from Angelo Coast Range Reserve, California, USA - 15con2h2.4B metaG | ecosystem: Environmental > Terrestrial > Soil > Vadose zone > Saprolite...
CAACAACTGTCCTTATAAGGTGCGCCGCTTCAACTGGTACAACTACACCGAAAATCCGAAATTCGATTTCAACATGGAAAGCCCGCTGGGCCGCATGGTGCTGAACCCCGATGTGGTGGTCCGCTCCCGCGGTGTCATGGAAAAGTGCAGCCTGTGTGTTCAGCGTATTCAGCTCGCGAAAAACCAGGCGCTCCAGGGCATGCGTACGCTCACCGACGGCGACATACAGACCGCGTGCCAGCAGTCATGCCCCACTCAGGCCATTGTGTTCGGCGACCTGAAAGACCCCAACAGCCGTGTGTCTCAATTGCAGCGCAGCCAGCGCCGCTATCAGGTGCTCGAAGACCTGGGAACGCGGCCCAATGTCGGCTATCTCAAAAAAGTCAGAAATCCGATGGAGAGGAGCTGAGAAAAATCAGATGAGCGCCTCAACCATGACCATGGACCCCATGAAGGCAGCAAAGACAAATGAGCAGATACTGGAGCCCACCCACTGGGTAGATGGCCATCCCACGCTCGGCGAGATTACCGACGATATTGCGCATCCCATGGAGGCGCGGCCCGGCAAAGGCTGGTGGATTTGTTTCGGCATCGCGCTGGCGGCCCTGCTCAATCTGGGCGGAATGGTCACCTGGCTGATCGCCAACGGCATCGGTGTCTGGGGATTGAACAACAGCGTCGGATGGGCCTTCGATATCACCAACTTCGTCTTCTGGATCGGCATCGGCCACGCAGGCACTCTCATTTCCGCGATCCTTCTGCTGTTCCGGCAGAAGTGGCGCACCTCGATCAACCGCTCGGCCGAGGCCATGACCATCTTCGCCGTCATGTGCGCCGGATTGTTTCCCGCCATTCACATGGGCCGTCCCTGGGATGCGTTCTTCATCTTCCCTTATTTCCCCAACCAGCGCGGGCCGTTGTGGGTCAACTTCCGCTCGCCTCTGGTGTGGGACGTGGTGGCCATCAGCACCTACGGCACGATCTCTCTGGTGTTCTGGTTCCTGGGATTGATCCCCGATCTGGCCACGCTGCGCGATCGGGCGACAGGCAAAATCAAGAAATTCGTTTTTGGATTACTGAGTTTCGGGTGGAACGGTTCGCACCGTACCTGGGCGCGCTATGAAATCGCCAGCCTGGTCCTCGCCGGACTGGCGACGCCGCTGGTGCTCTCGGTGCACTCCATCGTGAGCATGGATTTCGCCACCTCGCTGCTGCCCGGATGGCATACCACCATCTTTCCCCCATACTTCGTCGCCGGAGCCATCTATTCCGGCTTCGGCATGGTGCTCACGCTGCTGATCATCACCCGCCAGACCATGCACCTGCAGCGTTACATTACCGTGCGCCACCTCGACAAAATGGCGAAGGTGCTGCTGCTCACCGGCTCCATCGTCAGTTACGCCTATGCCACGGAGTTCTTCAGCGCCTGGTACACCGGCAACATGTATGAGCGCTATCACTTCATCAATCGCGCCACCGGCCCCTACGCCTGGTGTTTTTACCTGATGGTGCTTTGCAACGTCATCACTCCGCATATGCTCTGGACGAAAAAGGCCCGCATGAACGTGTGGTTTCTGTTCGCGGTCTCCGTCCTGGTCAACATCGGCATGTGGTTCGAGCGGTTTGTCATCATCGTGGTTTCCCTGCATCGCGCCTTTCTTCCCTCGGGCTGGGGCATGTTCTATCCCACGGCCATCGATATCGGGGTGCTGGTGGGCAGCTTCGGGCTCTTCTTCACCATGTTTCTTCTCTTCATTCGCTTCCTGCCCATGATCGCGATGTGGGAGATCAAAGGGGTGGTCGGCCACGGCGCTCACAAGATGGCGCTCACCACGGATGATGATGACGATGACGACGACGGTGGCGGGCAGGGCGCGGGAGAAAGAGAGGTGGTCAATGCCTAAGAACCTCATCGTTGCGACTTTCTCGAGCCCGGAAACCCTCATGCGGGCCGTGCATGCCGTGACGAAGGAAAATTTCAGGATCTACGATGTCTACGCTCCCTATCCTGTGCACGGACTGGATGCGGCCATGGGCATTCGGCACAGCCGGCTCCCCTGGGTCACGTTCCTCGTTGGCCTTTGCGGACTGACCCTCGCCCTGACCTTTCAGTTCTATACATCGGTGCTCGACTGGCCGCTGAACGTCGGCGGCAAGCCCGATAATTCCACGCTGGCCTTCATTCCGATCTCGTTTGAACTTACGGTCCTTCTGGGCGGACTTTCCACGGTCGCCGCGCTCTTCTTTCGCGCCCGCCTGTATCCGGGCAAAAAGGCGGTGCTGGTGGCCGATGGCGTGACCAACGATATCTTCGCTCTCGCATTGCGCATTCGCGAAACATCTTTCGATGGATGGAAGCTGAAGGAAATCCTGAAGCAAAGCGGCGCTCGCGATGTCCGCGAGCAGGAGGCGGAACTGTGAAATCCATCCTGACCAGCCTTCGGTCGTGCGTCGCTGGGAGCGCGTTCGCTCTCATCCTTGTCGGATGCGGCGCAAACTCCGAGCAGCGGGCCTTTGAGTACATGCCCGACATGGCGCGCGATCCGGCCTACAAGGCGTTCGCCCCCAACTCCGTAACGCGCGATGGTCTCACGCTGCAGCGCCCGGTGGCGGGCACTATACCCAGAGGATATCTGCCATTTCATTATGGTCCCGGCGATCAGGAAGCCGAGCGGGCCGGTGTCGAACTGCGCAATCCGTACACTCCAAACCGCAAGACTCTGGATGAAGGCAAGTCTCTCTTCCAGACCTACTGCCAGGTTTGCCACGGGTCGCTGGGCAGAGGCGACGGACCGATTTCCAGCAAGATTCCCCCACCGCCTTCTTATCTCTCCGACCGGCTGATGCAGTTTCCTCAGGGGCGTGTCTTCTATGTGGTCTCCATGGGGACGGGCAAGATGCCGTCGTACGCCGCGCAGCTCAATGCCGATGAGCGATGGAAGATCGTCACCTATGTTCACACCACCCTGCAGGGCCAGGAGAAATGAAAATGACCGGCCAAAATTCCCCGGACAACGCAACGCGCAACCTCGTCATTCCGGCCTTCCTGGTCGTCGTCGGCGCCGTCGTGGCGTTCTACGGCGTCATGGTCACTCCTGAGCGCACATGGCCCAGCCTGCTGCTGAACGGCTTCTATTTCAGCTCACTGGCGCTTTCCGCCGTTTTCTTTCTGGCGGTCACCCGCCTGGCGGGCGCTCGCTGGTCTGCCGGACTGCGCCGAATTCCGGAGGCCTTCATCCCCGCTCTGCCCATCGCCGCGGTCCTCATGTTGATCCTCTATTTCGGCTGGCACACGCTGTATCCATGGAGCCGCGAAGGAGCATTCGCCCATGCCTCGGCTATCGCGGGGAAGGCCCGCTACCTCCAGGGGCCGTGGGTCTTTCTGCGGATGGTCTGCGCACTGGCCGCGTGGAGTTTCTTTGGCCGGCTCTTCCTAAGAGCATCGCGGCATCAGGATTTCCATCCGGAACTGGGACTGGCGATGCACGACCGCCTGAATCGCTACTCGGTTTTCTTCGTGCTGGTCTTCGCCGCGTCGCTGACCATGGGGGCCTTCGACTGGCTCATCTCTCTCGACCCCGGCTGGTTCAGCACCATGTTTGCCGTTTATGTTTTTGCCGGAACGTTCGTGCAGGGTATTGCCGCCGTTACCCTGGGAGTGGTGACATTCAGGGAAAGGGAAGCGCTGCGCGATTACGCCACCCCGCATCATCTGCACGACCTCGGCAAAATGCTTTTCGCCTTCAGCACCTTCTGGGCCTACATCTGGGTCTGTCAGTATCTGCTGATCTGGTACGGAAACCTCCCCGAGGAAGTCAGCCACTACCTGAAGCGCACCAGCGGCCCGTGGCTCTGGCTGTTCGCGCTGAACTTCATCATCAACTGGATCATCCCGTTTCTGACGCTGCTGCGGATACCGGCCAAGTGCGATCCCCGGGTTCTGAGGTTCGTGTGCCTGCTGCTGCTGGCCGGCCACTGGCTCGACCTTTATATGCTGATCATGCCGGAGACCGGAGCGGCGCCAAAGTTCGGCTTCCCGGAAGTGGCCATGGCCTCCGGCTACGCCGCCCTGATGTACCTGATATTCATGCGCAGCCTGCGCACAGCGCCGATCGTACCGCTGCACGACCCGATCCTTGCGTATGAGCGGCTGCATCCGGCGCATTGATTTGGCGGGAAAAGACTTTTACCGCGGAGGCGCAGGGATGCGCAGAGAGACGCAGGAAAAAACGGAAGAAATGATTATCGCGACATCGTCCCTTTCCGTATTCGCCTGCGTCTCTCTGCGCATCGGCAAAACCCCTCACCGCAGAGGACGCAGAGGTACGCAGAGAGACGCAGGAAAAGCAAAAACGGGATTTGATTGTTCTGTTCCTCATGCTTTACAACACTCTTGCTTTTGTTTTTTCCTGCGTCTCTCTGCGCCCTCTGTGTCCTCTGCGGTGAGGGGTGTTGCCTGAGTAACGAAAATGATTTGAGGTTTGGAGCAGGGCTATGATCAACGGAAATTTCAGGGTCGTGAAGCTGATGGTGATGGTGGCAACCGCTCTGGCGGCGGGCAGTATCGTTTTTTATCCGCCCGACCAGGGCAGGCTCAACGATCTTCCCAACCGCATTCCCGAGGCGGCCCCCTATGTGCTGGCGGAAGCCCAGGCCTTCCCGCCGCCGTATCATGAGCACTGGATGCAGGAAGACAGTCCCGGTCAGTGCCAGACCTGCCATCAGAAGATATTCGATGAGTGGAACGGTTCGATGATGTCAAACTCGTGGCGCGATCCGGTGTGGCGTTCGGCGTTTCTTCTGCTCGCGCGGGCCACCTCGGCCAATGGTGAATGCGATACGCCCGAGCCTCCCGACGGAACGCCCAAAGCGTCGCACAATCCTTTTGCCGTCAAAGGCGAGTGCGCTTCCACTTTCGATATCGGCACCGGAAAATATACTCTCTCCCGCCCCGGTTCTTTGCTCGATTCGTTCTGCTCGCGCTGTCATATGCCCACGGACTACGTGGATAACGTTCCCCTGAAGAACGTCACCTTCGATCCGCACACCGGCCTCGAATCCGCGCCGGTCGATCCGAAGTTCAATCCCACGGCCGACAACGGCACCGGACTGGCCTTCGCCACGCTCGATCCGCAGTATCGCAATACCGAGTCGGGCAAGAGCGGCGTGATCTGCGCTGTCTGCCACACCTATGTCGAAACGCGCGATACGCCGTATCACACCTTCGCACAGTCCCGCAGCTTTTACACGCCGGCGCAGGGCACCGCGCCGCGCTCTGAGCTGCTGGCCGCCGTGCAGCAGGACATCTTCAACGTGCCGGATTCCGCCAAACAGAATCTCGGTTACAGCATCGGCGCCGGCTCGTATCGCCTCTCGCCGCACGCGATCGGATTTCCGGAAAGATTCGGCCCGCTGGCGGCCAACATGCCCGATACGCTTCCCGGCGCGCTGCCGGGCGCGTCCAAAGATACCAACACCAGCCAGGTGTTCGGGCAAAACATCGATTTCCAGAAGATGGACCCCTCGAAACACCGCGGCTATCACCAGACGATGATCGTCCGCGCCGAAATGTGCGCGGCCTGTCACGATGTAACCAACGGCCTGCCCATCAAAAACAAGATCGGCAAGTGGGTGGGTGGCTTTCCCATTGAGCGCACGTACACGGAATGGGCCAACAGCGCTTACGCCGATCGGCCCGGAAACCCCAGCTTCGATCCCAATTTCAAGCGCGATTGCCAGAGCTGCCACATGCAGCAGGACTACGGTCAGCCCGGCACTGCCCAGACCTTATATAAGGATGGCAAACCTCTTCCCGCGCCCGTGGATCGCGTGGCCAACGAAGGCGGCAGTCCTCATCCTTTCTTTACCCATCATTTCGTCGGCGGCAACGCCTATGTGACCCGCCTGATCGGGAAGGACGTGGACCAGACCGGCACGGTCCAACCGTATCCCGAGCTTTCGACGTTCAGCTTTTCTTCAGCCGACGAAAAGAGTTCCTACTCCCGCGCGCTCTGGACCCATACCGAAAGAAAAGGCGCGATTGCCCAGCAGGCGCGCATGGCCTGGGACCGGCTGCGCCACGTGCTGAGCATGGACGTGCGCGGCCCGGCGACCGTGCGTCCCGACGGCCGGGCGGACCTGTTCATTCAGATCGCCAACACCGGCAGTGGACATAATTTCCCCACCGGTTTCCCCGAAGGACGAACAGCCTGGCTCGCCGTTCATGCCTATGACCTCGCCACCGGCGCCGAACTTCCGATCTATGACAAGTTCTGGAAGAGGACATCCATCGGTGTCGGCAACCTCACCACCGAAGAAATGATCGATCCGAATTTCCCCAACTGCGACTGGAAGATTCCCGGAGGATCGGCCGATCCCTACGCCATGCAGTTCAAGGCCGTCGCATCCCTGGGCGACGGATGCCCGACCCTCGACCTTCCTTACGCCACGGCCATCAATCTGGTCACCAACAACGCCGGAATGCCCATCGATAAAGATGGACACGTTATCGGTAAAGATAATCCCACAGCGCTGCCTCAGTTCAGAGACGTGAATCACAACGGCGACTATTTCGACGATTCATTCCTGCGCGACACGCGTTTCAAACCGCGTGGACGTCCTGAGTATGAGAAGAACATCGATCGCTACAGCGTAGTCGTTCCCGCGGGCGCCAAAGGCCCCATCGTCGTAAGCGCGGCGGTGTACTACCAGTCGGTGGAAGGTATGGTGGCTCTGCACTTTCTTGGAAACCTGGCCGACACCAACAACGATTTCGTGCTTCAGCCCTGCGTGCTTGGCGGCCTCTGCGACGGACGCAAGCCTTCCACGGAGCCGGCGGTGGTCGAAGGCGCGCCTCCGGTGCCGATGGTGGTGCGCAACTGGATGATCTCCGTGGACGGTCAGAAGTCCGAAGCCGCGGCCATGGGTGTCTCCACCTATCCTGCTTCGGGCGCGACCCAGGTCTATCAGGATGCGGTCATCAAAGCCTTCTTCTCCCGGCCGGTGCATGGCATCGATGCGCGCAACTTCACGCTAACCGATTCGCATGGGGCGCAGGTCCCGGCTCTGGTGGACCAGATCGGCGATGGAGCGTGGGGTCTGTTCCCCGGCAGGATATTGCTCAACGGCGGAGAAACCTACACCGCCCGGCTGAAAGCCGGAGTCTGCGATTTCTCCGGCAACTGCACGCATCAGGATGTTGTGTGGAAGTTCACCGTCACCAAAGATCCCGAGCAGGGCAGAGGCGATACAAGCATTCCAGCAGGGTTTAGTCTGCCGGGAAGGTAGACGAGCGCACGCCGGGAGAATGCCGGTGCAACCGTACCTCTGCGGAGCCGGGATGATGTTCCGGTATCGATGTGCATCCCATTGCAAATAAGACAGATATCGCCTCACCTCCTTTTCCGTGGACAAACCGTCTAATGCAGGGGAGAATAAGGATTCTCTCAGGTAGAGAGGTCTGGCCGACCTTGTTCGTTCCTCTATCTATGCCGCTTCCGGGCACTCAACGGCATGAATAGATAAAAAGCAGACGATCCGGCCCGATTCAAATCAGTCTCCAACAGGCAGCCATCATGCGCGCGGATTCCGGGATTTCGGCGACATCTGTAATCAGGGTCCTGCTGTGCCTGTTTTTCCTGCTCACGCCCAGGCTGAAAGCGGCTGAGATCGCCGCCGAGGCCCGCCCATCGCGGCAGGAGCCGGTGCAGGAACAACAACGCGGCGCGACCGCGCTGGTTCCCATCGAGGTGGATGACAATTTTCTGCAGGGCATGGGAGCGCAGACCCATTCGGAGCCTCCCGCGAGAATGTCGACGGCGGCGCGCGCGGCCATGTCTCTCGACAACGTGCTGACCGTCCCGCATTTTTCCAGTTCGTTCAACCATCAGGGGCAGCCGTATCGGTATGTAATGGTGGGCGGCGATCCGCATCAGGCGGCAACCACGCAGATCAGGACCCAGATCATTCCGATTGCGCTGACGCTCCAGGGGTATGAGGACGCCAACGGCGATCCGCTGGTTCTCGATGTGGCGCCGGTCATCGAGCCGTTTCGCAACTCGCCCAGCTTCCGCCGGGCGCTCTACGGAACCGGCTTCACGCAGTTCGGCGATGCCGTACAGCGCGCCGAATTCTTTCACGCCATGGACCCCGATTGGCACACTCTGCTGACACCGCCCGCGCCGCTGATCGGCGTCAACATCGATGTTCCCAGGGGGCAGGCCACGCTCTACCGCAATCGCCGTACCGGCGCGTTGTTCGCGATTGTGGATGACGCTTTTTTCATCTCGCACCTGAACACCATCCTGCAACTGCAGAACCTCGATCCGGAGGCGCTGACCATCGCGCTGACCTCCAATGTCTTTCTTTCTTCCGGTGCGACCGTGCAACAGTGCTGCACGGTGGGCTTCCACACGGCCTTCGATGCCGGCGTGCAGTCAGGACGACAGGTGTTGCAAACCTTCGTATGGGCAAGCTGGGTCGAGCCGGGTATCTTCGGCCCCAACTTCGTGGACGTGACCGCCGCCACTCATGAGATTTCGGAATGGATGAACGATCCCTTCGGATCGAACCAGGTGCCGCCCTGGCAGTATCCCAACGGCGCGGGCGGGTGCCAGAACAATCTGGAACCGGGCGACCCGCTGGAAGGCTTCGCCAACCTGAGCTCTCCGGTGACCATCGATCAGACGACGTTCCATCCGCAGTCTGTGGCGCTGCTGCAGTGGTTCACCCGAGAAAAACCCTCGGGAGCCGTGGATGGCGTTTATAGCTTCCCCGACGGAAAGCTGCTGACGGAACCGTCGCAGGCGTGCGCCAGATAGCATTCAGCAGTCAGCACTCAGCCATGAGACATTATCGCGGCTCGAAAAAGGAAACTTTCACCGCAAAGGACGCGAAGGGCGCAAAGGAAAGCGGAAAAAATATGCGGGATATGGTAATGCTTCATGGCTGATTGCTGAGTGCTGAGTGCTTTTCAAAAAAACGAGGCAGCGCTCGTCTCAAAAGCGCTGCCCCTGGGAGGCACCTCTCAGAATGAATCTATGAACTGTATGAATTGAGCGGCCTCCCCTCGCTACCTACCTCGAACCCTTGAATCTCTGTTATTGGGCGTCTGGCCCGGGATGACAACGTTTGCGAGCGTACCGTCCTCATCCCGGGTCGACAATCAGGAGAACCCATTACTGGTAGAATGCCGGCCCGCGGATTTCTTGCAGGTTTTTTTTCATTAAGAATCCTTTTTATTCAATCCCGCTTGGGTAAGTCCTGCTTTTTCAATCCCGTCGCGAATTTTTCCTGGCCGGATTTTTTTCAGCGCGCCTCGTCCGTCGCCCCCGCGATTCCGATAAAATTGCGGGTGTCACTCACAGGAGAAAACATGACGAAAAGGATTTACATAACTTTACTTTCAGCCATTTTCGCAACGATGGCTTTTGCCGGAGCCTCCGCAGCCGACACGCAATTCCACGTTAAACAAAAGTTCACGCTGGGCGGCGACGGCGGCTGGGACTATCTGACCTTCGATGCCGCGGGCAAGCGCCTGTTCATCTCGCGTGGCACGCACGTGATGGTGGTCGATCCCTACAAGGGCACGGTCCTGGGCGATATTCCGAATACCCCGGGCGTCCACGGTATCGCGCTGGCGCAGGACCTGGGCAAGGGCTACACCAGCAACGGGCGCGAGAACACCGTCACGGTTTTCGATCTAAAGACGCTCAAGGAAACCGCGCGCATCAAGCTGGAAGGCGCGGAGAATCCGGACGCAATCCTCTACGATGCGGCGAGCAAGCGCGTCTTTACCTTCAATGGACGCAGCAAGAATGCCACCGCCATCGATGCCGTGAAAGACGCGGTGGTGGGCAACATCCCGCTGACCGGCAAGCCCGAGTTCGCCGCCGCCGATGGCAAGGGTACGGTCTTCGTGAACATCGAAGACACCCATGAGATGACCAGCATCGACGCGAAAAAAGCCGCGGTGATCAAGACCTGGCCGATCACCGGATGCGAAGATCCTTCCGGCCTCGACATCGACCGCAAACACCAGCGGCTCTTTGCCGGATGCCACAATAAGGTAATGGCCGTCGTGAACTCCGAGAACGGCAAAGTGGTTGCCACCCCCGCCATCGGTGACGGCGTGGACGCCAACGCCTTCGACGCGAGCGCCGATCTGGCGTTCAGCTCCAACGGCGACGGCACTCTGACCGTGGTGCATGAAGACTCTGCCGACAAATTCACCGTCGCGCAGAACGTGCCCACCCAGCGCGGCGCGCGCACCATGGCCCTCGACACCAACACGCATGACATCTATCTCGTAACCGCCGAATTCGATGAACAGCCTCCGGCGGAAGGCCAGACGCGTCCGAGACGCACGATGAAGGCGGGAACGTTTACGTTGCTGGTGGTGGGGCGATAGCCGCCGGCTACTAGCTATTAGCTGCTGGAAGCTGGTATTTGGTCGCCGGAATTTTCGCGGGTCGGGTGTGAGCCCGATCCGCGAAGCTTTTTCTTTTGTCATTCCGAAAGCGCGCAGCGCAGAGGAACCTGCTTACGCTCGACCGTTTGGCTCTTGTGATGTCGACGTGAATGCCGATATACCCGCTTCGGGGATTGC
>Ga0137391_10004557_pt1 | contig 10601 bp, 1 predicted proteins | sample 15con2h24BmetaG_FD_101399 | JGI IMG/M metagenome (GOLD analysis project Ga0137391, IMG submission 101399) | Vadose zone soil microbial communities from Angelo Coast Range Reserve, California, USA - 15con2h2.4B metaG | ecosystem: Environmental > Terrestrial > Soil > Vadose zone > Saprolite...
CGCCGGCTGCGCCGCCTTGATGGGCCGCGTTTACTTCGCGGGCCATCGAAAGCCGCAGAGCGGCCAGATACTCAAGGCTTTCAAGAGTGGACTCGAGATCGAGTCCGAAATCGATCAGGCAGGCGGCTTCATTCACACCTGCGGCCGCCAGTCTTTCGAGCGTCGCCGCGCATTTTTGCGGCGTGCCCAGAAGTGAACTGTTCTCGAAATAATGCTCGAAGGCCAGTTCAAGAAGGTCCCGCATCCCTTCCGACGAGGAATCGGTGATTCCCTGGCCGACCATGGGACGGAACTGGTCGAGATAGCTGTGCAGATAATTCTTCATGGGCTCCCGCACCCGCTCGCGAATCGCATCGAGATCGCCGCCCATATAGGTATGCAGCATCAGCGAGACGATGCCGGTGCGGGGATCGTGACCGTTTTCGAAGCGCGCTTTGCGATACGCGGCGATCCGCCTACGCAATTCCTCAGGAGGAACACCGGCCAGGGCGGTCAGCACATTGGCGCCGATCTCGCCCGCGCGCTGCCAGGTTCCCGGCGACGACACGGTAATCCACACAGGGAGTTCCGGCTGTATGGGCCGCGGCAGGGTCTTCACCCGGGTCTTCGCGCCATCGGGCCCGGGCAATTCGACCTCTTCGCCGGCCCACAAACGCCGGACCACGCCAATATTGCGGAACATCAGCTCTCGCCGATCAGCATAATTGCCGGGCGCGATGACGTAGTCGTGATGATGCCAGCCGGTGGCGAACGAGATGCCGACCCTTCCGCGCGAGAGATTGTCGACCACGGCCCAATCCTCGGCTACGCGCACCGGATTGTGCAGAGGCAGCACCACACTGCCCGCCCGTATCTGCACATGTTCGGTGATCATGGCCAGCGCCGCGCTGAGCACCGATGGGTTGGGATAGAGGCCGCCGAAAGTCTGGAAATGGCGTTCGGGTGTCCAGACGGCGCTGAATCCGTTGCGATCGGCGAAGCGCGCGCTTTCGATGAGCAACCGATAGCGATCGTCTTCGCTGACTGTGCCATTGGCGGAAAAGAAGAAAAGACTGAAATCGATCCCGCGATGCGGATGAGATGAATTCGTCGTCTCCGCGGGCGGCTCCGACGCAGGCCGGGGCGCGGCGGACGTCTCCGGGCCATTCGTTTTCCGCGGCCCGCGCTGCTCCATCTGTTCCATGCGCCGGCGCAGCAACTCCTGCTGCTCCGGCGTGAGATTCCCGATGCGCTCGGTGAGCTTAGTCATGGGAGCTCACCTCCGTTTCTTTGCGCGCGGACCGCAACTCCTCGCGCAACCGCTCTTCGGGCATGCCTTCGATATCGGCCAGCAGGGCTTCCAGTTCGTCCACGTCCTCTTCAGGTTCCGCGTTCGCCAGGGAAATCAGGCCTGCAATTCCGGCCACGGTCGCGGAGCTGAACAGGTCCTTGAGCGTGATACGCGAAGAGAACGATTCGTTGATGTTCTTCAGGAGCTGCAGCGCCAGCAGGGAGTGGCCGCCCAACTCGAAGAAGTTGTCGTGGATGCCGATGCGATCGAAGCGCAGAGTGGACTTCCATATTCCGGCCAGGGTCTTTTCAACGTCGCTGCCGGGCGCTTCGTAGTCCGTCGATATCTCGGGACGCTGGTGAAGATCGCCGCCCGAGGCCCCGTTGCCGGACGGGCCTGTCTGTATCTGCCGCCGGAAGAAATCGGCGGTGAACAGGTGCTGCTGCTCCATCAGCGCGGCAAAATCCCGGGTGGAAACGATCACACGGCTGAGCACCGGATCATCGTCATTCATAGCAAGGGCACGCTCGATCGCGTCGAGACACTCTTCTGTAGTCATCCCGAAGCGCCGGCGCTTTTCTTCCAACTGCTGGTAGATGAACGACCCGCTGTCCGGACTTTCCTCTTCTGCTTCGCTCCATGCCCGTGTGCCAAGTTCAATGGTGATGGTCGGCTGCCCGTTCTGCGCGAGCCGTTCGGCGAAGAGACCGAGGACTCCATTGCGCGCCGCCTGCTCCGACTGGCCCAGACCGCCGATCTCGCCCATGTTGCCTGAGATCATGACCCGGAGCTTCGCGCGGGCAAATATCTCTTCCATTGCCTCCAACTCCGCCAGGTCTTTCCGCAGGACCGCCGAAGGCGGAACGGCTTTACCCTGGATCAATCCGGTTGGCGCAGCGGCTTCCAGACGGAAGACGCCGGTGATTGCGCCGAAATCGCGTTCAACTTCACCCGCGAGCCGCGCCATCTGCTCTCGGTTGGCTGCGTCCGCGCTCAACACACGAACCTGCCCCTGGATAGCCTTCAAACGGGCGATCCGCCGCGAGATCAGATCGTCTTCGCCCTGCTCGCGGACCCAGTTGTCCCAATCGCTGCGATGCGGGAAGAAAGTCTTATCCACCAGCACGACCCGCGCATGGCGGCGGTCCGCCAGTCGCTCGGCCAGAGCGAAACCAAGTTCCTGCATGGCGTGAGTGACGATGTACACGCCGTTTTCATGCAGCGATGATTCCGTGCCGCCGCGATCTATCTCAATCCGGTCGATTTCCGGAATCCATCGATGGCCGCGCCGGCATGCGACAGCACCCTCGGGAACGTCGGCCATCATCTCCGCAAGAATTTCTTCCGTCGGCGGGGCTGCGTCTGCTTCGTCCCGATCCAGGTCAATACAGATGCAGACAATCTGCGGATTTTCCTTTGGCAGAACGGCGGCAACACCCAGCACTGCCGCGCCGGCCGGATGTGAGGGCCGCTCATCGAGCACTCGATGGAGGTTCGCGGTCACGATCCCCAGACGCACTCCGTCGCCAGTCTGATGTGCGGCCAAAGCCTGGGCCAAATAAATGAGACTATCGAATCCCGTCCCGATCTCCGCGGCATTCCCTGCCGGTTCGCCGGAAGGCACTCCCCATGCGTGAATGATGCGCCGCGGCAGCCTGTCGGCTTCGCGCAGCGCAGTCAGGACCAAAGCGTAATCGCCGGGACTCTCGGGATTTACAGTAAAGACCCGGTCACCGCGGTCCTCAAAGGCCTCGCCGCTGCGCACTTCAAAGACTATTTGGCCGGCCTGGCGCAGCCTCTCGGCCAGACTGGCGCCGATGCCTCTCTCATCGTTGAAGACCAGCCAGCACTCCGTCGTTTTCCGCAGGGCCTCCGGACGAAAACGATTTCGCCGGGCGACCCGCTTCCAGGTCGGCGCGTAGAGCCAGTCTTCCGGCGCATTTTTGACGGACAATGACGACTTTGCTTCTGCAATCGAAGCAGCGGTGACGCCACTGTCGATCCAATACGACTGGCGGTCGAAAGGATACGCCGGTAACGCGACACGGCGACGTTTTTCTCCCGCATAAAAAGCCTGCCAGTCGATGGCCGCGCCCGCGCTCCAAAGTGAAGCCAGGGCTCTCGCCGGCGCAAGCTCGTTCGGGGTTCCCTCCCCCAGTGATGGCAGCGCCGGAACGTCGGCAAAACTCCGGCGGGCAAGGTCGCTGAGCACTTTGCCCGGCCCGACTTCCAGAAGGATGCTTCCCGGTTTCCGCACCGCTTCCGCGAGGCAATCGCCAAAGCGCACAGTATTGCGGAGATGCTTCGCCCAGTATCCGGGAGAGGTCGCCTCGTCGTCGCGTATCCACGCCCCGCTCACGTTGGAGAGATACGGTATGCGTGGCGGCCGGAGTGTGAACGCCGAGGCCAGACGAGTCAGCGGCTCCATGATCGGCTCAACCAGGGGGGAATGGAAGGCATGGCTCGCTTCCAGCCGAATCGGGTTGAAAATCTCAAGTTCGGCCGCCAAAAGGTCGATTTCAGCCACCGGGCCCGCCAGAACGCATAGCTCGGGAGCGTTGACGGCCGCCAGAGAGACTCTATCCTTTATACAGGGATTGATTTGAGCCTCGCCGGCGGGCACGGCCAGCATGGCACCCGCTTCCAGGAGCTCAGTGCACCGGGCGCGCTCGGCGACAAGTTTGAGCGCATCCTCCAGGTCGAGGACGCCCGCCAGAGTTGCCGCAACATACTCGCCCAGGCTGTGGCCCAGCATGGCCGCGGGTTTCACGCCCCATGACATCCACAACCTTGCCAGCGCGTACTCAACCACGAAGAGCGCGGGCTGCCAGAAGAGCGGCCTGCGAATCTGTTCCGGCAGTTTGCCATCCTTCGCGAAAAGAAGGTCGCGAAGGTCCGCGCCGATCAGGGGAGTCAAAGATTCACAGCAGCGGTCCACTTCCTGACAGAAGAGAACTTCCTTCCGGTAAAGTTCCTGTCCAAGATTGGCGTAAGCTTTTCCCTGACCAGGAAAGAGAAACACGACCGAGCGACCGATACCCGGATCGACACGTACAGGACGAATCGCCGGATCGGCCAGAGCCGCCAGCGCTTCATCCCGCGTTCGACAGACAAAAGCCTGGCAAACGGGGAGCGCCTTGCGCCCGGAGTTCAGAGTGAACGCCACATCGGCGAGCGATGCCTCCGGATGTTCGGTCAGGAAGCGGGCGAGATCGGCCTTTTTCTTTTCGAGAGCGTGTTCGGTATTGGCCGACAGAGTAAAGACCTGCCACTCGCGAGAGGGGCCGGAAGGATCCGCCGCCGGAGCAGGCCCGAGCACCACATGAGCATTGGTGCCACCGATGCCGAAGGAACTTACTCCGGCCAGCCGCTGTTCGTCTTCCCACGCGGTGGTTTGCGAGCTTACGTAAAACGGACTGTGCTCAAGATCGAGTTGCGGATTGGGCCGGTCGAAATGAAGACTCGGAACCAAAGTGCGATTTTCAACGCACAGCACGGTCTTGATGAGCGAGGCGATGCCCGCCGCCGAATCGCAGTGGCCGATGTTGGTCTTGACCGACCCGAGAGCGCAGCGGGACGAAGAATCCGCGCCGGCAAATACCTGGCGCAGCGCTTCGACTTCAATGGGGTCGCCCAGCGGCGTGGCGGTTCCGTGAGCTTCAATGCAGGTGATTTGTTCAGGCTTTACACCGGAGGCCTCCAGCGCCCGCTCAATGACCGCCCGCTGGCCTTCGACACTCGGCGCTGTGTAACCGACCTTGGCATTGCCATCATTATTAATGGCCGATCCGCGGATGACCGCATGAATATGGTCACCATCGGCGACGGCCTCTTCCAGCCGCTTCAGAACAACCAGGCCCGCGCCGCTTCCGGGAACCGTTCCCTGCGCGGATGCATCGAAAGCCCGGCAGTGTCCGTCGGGCGAGAGAATGCCACCTTCCTGCCAGAGATAGCCGGAGGGCGAGGAGAGCGAGACGCCGCCCGCAAGAGCCATTTCGCATTCGAAATTCAGCAGGCTGCGGCAGGCGATGTGGACAGCCACCAGCGAAGTTGAGCAGGCTGTGTTCACCGGCACGCTCGGCCCGCGCAGATCGAGCAGGTACGACAGCCGAGGCGCGAGATGGTCTTTGCCCGTGCCGATCACCAACTGCATTCCGCCGACGGATTCCTCAAATGCCGGATCGCCGCGCAGCAGGTCGCGATACAGGCTTTCGCCCGCGCCTGCAAAGACGCCGATCGACCGGCCTCCGGGGTTGTATCCGGCCGACTCCAGCGCTTCCCAGGCGCACTCCATCATCAATCGCTGCTGGGGATCTGTCGCGGTAGCCTCCGCCGGGTTCAGACCAAAAAGCGCGGCGTCAAACTTATCCACAGCTTCGAGCCGGCCCGCGGCGGCAACAAAATTCGGATTGGCGATCAGGCCGGCGGGAAGAGCGGCCAATTCATCCAATTCATTCCGCGGAAGCGAACCGATGGATTCGATGCCCTGCTTCAGGTTCTCCCAGAAAGTTTGCACCGACGGCGCGCCCGGAAATCTGCAGGCCATACCGATGATGGCGATTTCAGAGCCGGCGGCCCGAACCGATGAGAACCTGCGTTCCGCGCTCCCTGCGTCTCCATCGACCTTAACAGTCTGCTGTTCGCGCGACTCCAGATACCCTGCCAGCGACGCGATGGTGGGATGCTCGAAAAGCTTCACCATGGGCAACTTCGCATTGAGCGCCTTTTGCAATCGGGAATGGACCCGGATCAGGAGAAGCGAGTGTCCGCCGAGGTCAAAGAAGTTGTCTTGTATTCCGAGCCTGGCGTCCGGCAGAACGTCCTGCCACACGCCGGCGATCGTCTGCTCCAGCGCCGAGGCGGGAGGCTGAAACTTTTTCTGCGAAGTCCGGACCATCGCCGGCGCGGGCAGACTCTTCCGGTCGAGTTTGCCATTGGGCAGCCGAGGGAGCGAATCCAGAGTTACGAAGGCCGCCGGTATCATAGAACCGGGCAGGTGCTCGGTCAGTGCCTGACGCAAATCCGCGTCAGCCGGCGAGGCCCCCTTCACAGGCACAATGTAGGCGACGAGCTGCCGGCCACCCGGCAGGTCCTCTCGCGTGCTCACGACCGCCTGGTCCACATCCGGCAAAGCCTTCAACACATTTTCAATTTCGCCGGGTTCAACACGCAGGCCGCGAACTTTTACCTGCTGATCGGCGCGGCCGACATAATCGATCAGGCCATCGGAGCGCCGGCGGGCCAGATCGCCGGTGCGATACATGCGCGCGCCCGCTTCGGCGCCGAAGGGGTTGGCGACAAATCGCTCGGCGGTGAGACCGGGGCGATGCACGTAACCGCGCGCCAGACCCGCTCCCGCGATGTACAATTCGCCCGCAATGCCGACTGGAACCGGTTCGAGGCCGGCATCCAGCAGGTACACCTGCGTATTGAAGATCGGAGAGCCGATCGGCGGGACATCCGCGCCCGACAGAGGCCCGGCCATGGTGGCGCATACGGTCGATTCAGTCGGACCATAAGCATTGATCACATTCCGGCCCGGTGACCAGCGGGCCACCACATCCGCCGGCAGCGCTTCACCACCATTGATCAGGCACCTGAGAGGAAGCTCGCCGTGTTCTTCCAGAGTAGCCAGCACCCCGAGCGGCAGCACCGCGTGCGTCACCCGCTGCGCGACGATCAGATCTTTCAGCGGCTCTCCACCCCGTTCGTCGCGGACAAGCACGAGCGCCGCTCCCGAGGAGATTGCCATGACAAACTCCCACAGGGAAACATCAAAATTCAGAGAGGCAAATTGCAGGATACGAGCATCCGGACCGAGTTCGAACCGGCTGACCTGTGAACCGGCCAGAGAGGCAATCCCGGCGTGCGTCACCACTACGCCCTTAGGGACACCCGTGGAACCGGAGGTATAAATCACATAGGCCGGATGCCGCAACAGCAGAACCCTCGTCGGGTTCTGTGCCGAAGATTGAAGGAGCGCGCGATCTGTCTCCGGAGAATCCAGTTCCAGAATCTGCGTCCCCTCGGCCGGCGGCAAACCCCGGACGACGTTCGACGTGGTCAAAATGATTCCCGGCCGGGCCTCGCCGATCATGTGGGCCAGACGCGCCTGAGGATACGCCGGATCGAGGGGAAGATAAGCCGCGCCAGCCTTGAGCACCGCGAAGATGGCGACCGTCATCAGGCTGGAGCGCTCCAGGGCAATGCCAACCAACGACTCCGGCCCCGCTCCGTTCCCGATCAGCAGATGGGCGAGCCGGTTCGCGCGCTCATTCAGTTCACCATAACTCATGGATTCGCCGTTGAAAATAACGGCATCCGACTGTGGCGCCCGCGCGGCCTGCGCTTCGAAAAGATCGGGGATCGTGGCCGCGGGAACATCGAGCGTCGTGGCATTGAATTCGTACAGCAGGGTCCGCCGCTCTTCAGGACTGAGTATGTCGAGGCGAGACAAAGGAGCGCCGGGGTCGGCGACAGCCTGTTTTAGTAAACGTATCAGCCGCTCGGCGATGGCGAGGGCCGTGGCGCGATCCAGCAGATCGACCCGGTATTCCAGATGGCCGCGGATTCCCCGGGCACTGCCGTCGGCATCCCGATCTTCGGAGAGGCTCACGCTGATGTCATACCTTGCCAGGCGGCCCTCCTCGCCCGCCAGCGGATCAATCTGAAGAGCCTGCCAACCCGGATCCAGCGCGACCTCGGGCGTATTCTGCAGGACCAGCATCACCTGGAACAGAGGATGACGAATCGTCGAGCGCAAAGGCCGCAGTTCTTCCACCAACCGCTCGAAAGGAACATCCTGGTTGGCATAGGCTTCGAGCGCGAAAGAGCGCACACGTTTCACCAGTTCCGCAAAATCGGGATTGCCGGAGACATCGGTACGCATTACCAGCGTGTTGATAAAGAGCCCGATCAGGTCATCGAGCGCCGCGTCAGCACGCCCCGCGACGATCGTTCCCACCGGAATATCGTCACCCGCGCCCAGACGTGAAAGCAATGCCGCAAGACCCGCCTGCAGCACCATGAACAAGGTCGCCCCGCATGCACGGGCCAGTGCCAGCACATCTTTGTGCAAGTCCGCATCGAACGAAATCGGAATGATTTCAGTCGCGTGACTCCCGCGCGCCGGCCGCACAGCGGGCGCAGGCAGATCGATCTCTTCGGGAGCGCCCGCCAGAGCTTTCTTCCAGAATTCCATCTGCCCGGCCGGGACGCCGCGGCCATCGCTTTCATCGCCGAGCAGACTGCGCTGCCACAATGTATAGTCGGCATACTGCACCGGCAATTCCTTAAACGCGGGAGCTTCCCCGCGCAACCGGGCGTGATACGCCTGCTGAAGATCTCTGGCCAGAGGCGCGAGCGACCAGCCATCGGACATAATGTGGTGCATGATGAACAACAGCACATGATCGTCAGGCCCCACCCTAAACAGCCACGCTTTCAGCGGCAGCTCCTCCTCCAGTTGAATGCAGCAGTTCGCGACCACCGCGTCCAGCCGATCCTGCAATTCCTCTTCCTTCAGCGACTCGACCGGCAGAGGAGGCCGGGCCATTTCCGCCGGCAAAACCTGCTGACAGGGCACGCCATCATGATCGGGAAAGACCGACCTGAGGCTCTCATGTCGATTGAAGACATCCCACAGAGCCTGTTCCAGGGCCCGGGGATCCAGTTCGCCCTTCATGCGCCCCGCCACCGGAATGTTGTAGCTCGCGTTGGAACCTTCCAGTTTGTGAACGAACCACAACCTCTGCTGAACGTAGGAGAGAGGCAGCCGTTCAGGCCTCGGCTGGGGTACCAGCGGCGGACGCGCCGCCTCCTGCGACTCGTTCAGCCGCCCGGCCAGTTCGGCGACTGTGGGCGATTCAAACAAAGTTCGAAGCGCCAATTCAACTTTAAGAGCGGCACGCACGTGGCTCACCAGCCGCGCCGCAAGCAGAGAGTGCCCGCCCAGATCGAAAAAGTTGTCATGAATTCCGACACGTTCCGCGCCCAGAACTTCCGCGAACAACCCGCACAATACCTCTTCGCGCGGATTTCGGGGCGCTTCCCACGCGTCGCCCTTCATTTCCGGATCGGGCAGGCTCCGCCGATCCAGCTTTCCGTTGGCTGTCAGAGGAAGCTTTTCAAGAAATACAAACGCCGCCGGCACCATGTATTCCGGCAGACGCTTCGCGGCTTCCCGCTTTAACTCCGCGATCTCGAGCTCGCTGCCTTTTACGGGCACCACATACGCCACCAGCCGCTGCCCGCCGCTCGTCTCCTCCCGCGCGACTACCGCCACAGCGGCTACGCCGGCCTGATGCCGCAATGCCTCTTCGATCTCGCCCAGTTCGATTCTGAACCCGCGAATCTTTACCTGCTGGTCGGCGCGGCCCGAATACTCCAGCACGCCATCGCGCCGCCAACGGCCCACATCTCCCGACCGATACATGCGCGCACCCGGCTCATGGCTGAACGGATCGGCAACAAAGCGTTCGGCCGTCAGCCCCGCTCGGTTCAGATATCCCTGCGCCAGTCCGGCGCCGCTTACGTAGATCTCTCCGGTTACGCCCATGGGCGCGGGTTGCAGATACCGGTCGAGCACATACACGCGCAGATCGGGAATGTTGCCGCCTATGACGCTGCCCTCCGAGGTGCGCGCCATTTCTTCGGTCAATCTCCGATACGTGACATGCACCGTGGTCTCGGTGATACCGTACATGTTCACCAGAACCGGCCCGTCTTCCTCGTGCCGGGCATACCAGCCCCGCAGCCGCCGCAGGTCCAGCGCTTCACCGCCGAAGATCACCGCACGCAGCGCGAGTTGCTCCGCCCGCGCGGGATCCTCTTCTTCCGCCAGCATGAGCTGATAGAACGCCGATGGAGTCTGATTGAGCGCCGTGATTCGCTCTGCTGCGAGCAACCGCAAAAACTCAGAGGGCGAGCGTGTAACCTCGCGCGGCACAACTACGAGCCGTCCGCCGTGCAGCAGCGCGCCCCAGATCTCCCATACCGAGAAATCGAAGGCGTAGGAATGAAACAGGGTCCAGACGTCATCAGGACCAAATCAAACCACGCGCGCGTGGCCGCAAACAGCCGCGTGACATTACCGTGCGTAACCACCACGCCTTTGGGCGTGCCGGTGGAGCCCGAGGTATAGATCACATAGGCCGGATGCCATGGCGACACCGTGACCGCGGGATTCTCCGCCGGAAAACGAGAGAGCATCGTCTCCGGCTCGTCTTCGTCCAGGATCAGCGCCTTCGTGGTTGCGGGCACAAATTCACGCGCCGCACTGTTGCATATCACGGCCACAGGGGCCGCATCCCTGAGCATGTGATCGATTCGA
>Ga0137391_10004560_pt1 | contig 10597 bp, 9 predicted proteins | sample 15con2h24BmetaG_FD_101399 | JGI IMG/M metagenome (GOLD analysis project Ga0137391, IMG submission 101399) | Vadose zone soil microbial communities from Angelo Coast Range Reserve, California, USA - 15con2h2.4B metaG | ecosystem: Environmental > Terrestrial > Soil > Vadose zone > Saprolite...
AAGAGTGCGCTGGATGCACGGCCATTGCATAGACGAAAGTATTCTATCAGAGACGGCGGCGGGTCAAGACCGGAAGCACCGCGGGAAAGTGATTTTTGCCTGGCATTAAGTTGTCCTTCGGGCTCGAGGTTTGTAATACTGGCAGAGCGGAATTCCATCACCGCTTTTTGATTGGAGATTCAAAGTGCCAGGCTCTGTCGCGCCTTCCGATACATCGATCGACCGGGAAAAGGACTCCCCCGACCAGGACGTTGTACTTCCTATAAAGCAAAGCTGGGGCGCTTTTGCCCTGGCCACCATCGAAGCGGTTTGTGTGTTTTATGTGGGAGCGTCGCAGGCCGGGCTGATTGTGGGGTCATTCGCCGTGGGAACGCTGGGTGTGGCGCAGTTCATTCACCGGGACGTTTTCCGCATACCTATATTGATCGCCGCGGTCCTGGGTGCGGCGCTGAACCTCTATCTCGTATGGAACGCGCAGCGTCTCAGAAATGCTCCCGCGGCCGCGTGGCGAAAGCGCCCGCTGACCCGCCGGGAACGCCTGAGAATCGGGATGGTGATTGGACTGTCCGTGCTTACATTCGCGATTACCGCCTGGGAGATTCTTCTGCACCGAAGGCTTCATCATACGATCATGTAGGCCGCGAGCAATTTGTAATCCGTTCTACATCTCGTTTTTCAGCCGTTCTTTCAATCGGTCGCTGAAGCCGACGGGCAGTTCGAACGTGCGTCCATCGGCCACCAGGACCACAATGTTGTGGACGCCATCGACGAGGGCCGTGCAGTGTTTGCACTGGGCCAGATGCTTTTCAAGTTCCTCGCGCTCCCGGGGCGTGACGGTGCCGTCGATGTAGTTCGATACTTCGCGCCACAGTTCCTTGCAGGTTAGCGCCATGGGTTGATTCCTTTCCTGAAAGGCCGGCGGCTGAAAACGTTGCTGTGCTTAAGTAACGGCGCAACCAAATCCCTCATTTGAAGTCGGGCCCGCAAAAGCCGGGTCTTGACCACCGATTCGCTCACTCCCAGGACCTGCGCGGTGGAGGCGATATCCTGGTTCTGTACATCTCGCAACACAAAAACCTCACGATAGATTTCAGGCAGGCGCCGGATCGCGTCGCGCAGCACTTCGCGCACCTCTTTGCGTTCCAGGGATTCCGATGGAATCTCGCGCCAGTCGCTCAGCGTATCGGGGACATATTCTCCGTCTTCGGAATCGGAACCCTCATCGAGCGATTCATACTGCGAGGGCCGCAGCTTGCGCAGCTTCATTTTCGATTCGTTCAGGGTGATCCTGACCAGCCAGCTTCCGAATTTGCTCTCGCCGCGGAATTCGGCAAGATGGCGCAACGCTTTGAGAATCGCTTCCTGCGCGCAGTCCTCCGCATCCGCTTCGTTGCGCAGGATGGAAAAGGCGCTGACGTAAGCCATCCGCTGATAAGGCGCGACCAGGTCGTAATACAGCTCCCGCTCGCCGGCAAGGATGCGCCGAATCAGCTCCGACTCTTCCGGCCGCCCGGTGGCGGTTTCGACTGTGGATGTCGTCGTCAAAGATCGATTTCCTCAATAAATCCTACAGCAAAAATTAAAAACGTCCCAAACTGTTGAATCTAAAAGCTTGCCCTCGGAATGCCTCGCCATTTTTTCCCGTGCTCACAGTGGGATGCGGCAGTTTGCCAAAGGTGACAAAACCCAAAAACCTTGAAACGCAGCGGAGGGAGCAGAGGTTTTTCAGGGCTGTAACGTTGATCGCATATTGCCGCGGGTCTGAGAGATACTGTTGAATCTTCGACGCTGCCCCTTAAAAACCTCTGCTTCCTCCGCTGCCTCTGCGTTTCAAGGTTTTGACTTTGGTTGAGTCCTGATATTCTTGACTGACCACCTTTCAAAGGAAGACTCACCATCCATTGCCGCCCATTCTGAATGCACAAGGTCTTTGCAAGTCCTACGGGGCGACGCCGCTGTTTGAGGATATCGGTTTCACCGTTTCCGAGGGCGATCGCATCGGGCTGATCGGGCCCAACGGTTCGGGCAAATCGACCTTGCTGGGCATTCTTTCAGGCGAGATCGGGCCGGATAGCGGTAACGTGGCCCGCCGCAGGCACGCCCGGCTCGGGTATGTCACGCAGGAATCGCAGTTTGCCGCGGGGCTGACAGTTCGCGCGGTCATCGCGCAGTCGCTGGAACGGGCGGGCATCGCGGAAGACGAACGCGCGGGACGCACGGTGGAAACCCTGGGCCGTACCGGCTTTGAGGATTTCGACGCCGAAGCGGCATCGCTTTCCGGCGGCTGGCGCAAGCGCCTGGCTATCGCCGAAGCTCTGGTGCAGAAACCCGACGTCCTGCTGCTGGATGAACCGACCAATCACCTCGATCTTGAAGGTATTGAATGGCTGGAAGAGCTGCTGCGACAGGGCCGTTTTGCCTGTGTGGTAGTGAGCCACGACCGTTATTTTCTGGAGAATGTCTGCACGGAAACCGTCGAACTCGACCGCGCTTATCCCGGCGGAATTCTGCGGGTGAGTGGCAACTACAGCGCGTTTCTCGTGGAGAAGGACGCATTCCTCAGCGCCCAGGCCCGCCATCAGGAATCTCTTGAGAACCGCGTGCGCACCGAAATCGAGTGGCTGCGCCGGGGACCAAAGGCGCGCGCCACCAAAGCTAAGGCCAGAATCAACACCGCCAACCAGATGATCTCTGAGCTGGCCGATCTGAACTCGCGCATGCGCACCGACTCCGCCGGGATTGACTTCACGGCCACCGAGCGCCGAACCAGGCGGCTGGTTGAGCTTGAGCGCCTGGGTTTTACTATCGGCGGGCGCACGCTCTTCGAAAACCTGAATTTCATTCTGACCGCCGGAACGCGCGTCGGCCTGGTAGGGCCGAATGGCAGCGGCAAGACCACCATGCTGCGACTGCTGCGCAGTGAAATCGCGCCTTCAGCCGGCGGGATTAAGAAGGCCGACTTTCTCAAGATCGTCTATTTCGACCAGAAGCGCACGCTCGATACCGAGGTGACGCTGCGGCGGGCTCTGGCCCCCGACAGCGACGCGGTGGTCTATCAGGACCGCGTGATTCACGTGGCGTCATGGGCCTCAAGGTTTTTGTTCACCAGCGAACAGCTCAATCAACCGGTCGAGCGCCTCTCCGGCGGCGAGCGCGCCCGCGTGCTGATCGCGCAGCTCATGCTGCAGCCCGCCGACCTTCTGCTGCTGGATGAACCGACCAACGACCTGGACATTCCCACGCTTGAGATTCTCGAAGAGAGCCTCCTGGAGTATCGCGGCGCGCTGGTTCTGGTGACCCATGATCGTTACATGCTCGACCGGGTTTCCACGGTGGTGCTGGGGCTCGACGGCCGGGGCGGCGCCGAGGCCTTTGCCGACTACTCGCAGTGGGAAGCATGGCAGGAACAGCGCGGCCAGTATCAGAAGGCCGGTAAATCCGTTGAGGCTGCGCGAACGGCTGCGGCGTCTGCGACGCCGCAAAAGAAGAAGCTCTCTTATCTGGAAGCCCGCGAGTACGCGACGATCGAACAGCGAATCGCCGAGGCGGAACAGGTACTCTCCGCCAGGAGGGCCGCGCTGGAAGATTCGGCTATCGTGAGCGATTCAGCGAGGCTGGTGGCCGCGCATTCCGCAATGGAGGAAGCGCAGAAGGCCGTGGATGAGTTGATTGCGCGCTGGGCGGAACTGGAAGAGAAGCAGGGGTGACTCGCGAATCAATGCTTTCGCTGCGGATAGGGAGTTCTATTGCTCTCATTCATGTCAATAGTGATACACTCAGGCGCGTTATGATCCTGCGAACTCTTGCTTTGCTCATGTTCGTCTCTGTGGCCGCCCTGGCTGCCGATGAATTCACGCTTTACGAACTTCTTCCGCCCGAGACCCATCAGTTCGCCATCGTCTACGACGTCTCGGAGACCCGTGAAGGCGCGCAGTTCTTTTTCAATCCGATCCGTCCCGGCTCGATCGCCACCAAAGAGAAGGTCGTGGATCGCGCGACCGGAAAAGAATTGAAGTTCGAAGTGGTGGGCGGCAAAGACGCCAGGGCCACCGGCCTGGTTGCGCCCGATACCAAAGATTCGGCTCAATTCATCAAAGTGCATCTGATCGGACCGGTTCCCAAAGGCGGCGAGACCCGCATTCGAATTTACAAGACTTATACCGACGCGGAATCATACTCGGTGAAAGACGGTCTGCTGGTCTTTGACCGTCCGCTGGGGATTAAGCGCAATCAGGTAGTGCTGCCGCAGGGATGGGAGTTGATCGGCTCAGCTTCCCCGGCCATTGTCTCCACCGACGCCGACGGAAAAGTCCGGCTTAGTTTTGTGAACGATCGCGGCGACCTGCTGCCGGTTAAGATCACCGCGCGGAGGCTGCCATGAACCGCCGTCTTTTTGCGGCACTGTCAGTCGTCCTGCTGATTGCTCTTGCGGCACCCGCGCAGTTCCACCGCGCCGAGCAGGACCGCGAGATTCGCTACTGGTTGCTCGATCCCGAGGGTCACCAGTTCCGCATCTCGCATGACTTTACGGTTACACGGGTCGGCCAGAAATCCGTTCACAGCTTTGTGCGCAAGGGCAGTGTCGTCGCGCCCGATGCCAGGATGTTCGACCTCGATGCGGGGAAGCCGCTGAAGACCCACACGGTGAGCGGGAAAGAAGTAAACGCCCTCGGATACTATCCGGAGCCCGTCGATCCCGACTCAGTGGCGGTGCAGGGCGATCTGGAGCATGCCATCGCCGAAGGACAATCCACGCGCATCCGCGTAGAGGAGACATACACCGATCCGATTGGATACACGATTGAAAACGGCGAACTGGTATGGAAGAGGACGCTGGGGCGTCCGGTGAACTATGTCTCTCTGCCTTCCGGCTGGATGCTGACCTCGGTCAATATTCCGGCCGTTATCACGCTCGACAGCGAAAGCCGCGTCACCCTGCGCTTCACCAACATCCGCAACGATGAGATAGCAGTCGTGATCAAAGCGAAGAAGCGGGCCTCGCCACAGCACTAAATATTTGGTGTTATTCGCGTTAATTCGCGTTCATTCGCGGCTAATTGCTTTTCGTCTTTGCCGCGCCACCTCATACATCACCACCGCCGCCGCCACGGAAACATTGAGCGATGGCACTTTGCCCAGCATGGGAATAGAAACCAGAAAGTCGCAATTCCTGCGAATCTGCTCATGCAGCCCATGCCCTTCGGCGCCCAGCACCAGGCAGCAATCCATCTTGTAATCGAGCTGGTCGTAGAGCTGCGCGCCGCGTTCATCGAGACCGACGGTCCAGATATTGTGCGATTTGATTTCCTCGATGGCCCGGCCCATGTTGGTGACCTTCGCGATGGGCAGATACTCCGATGCGCCCGCCGAAGCTTTTACGACGGTCGCGGTAACGCCGACCGCGCGCCGTTCGGGCAGAACAGCTCCGTCGGCTCCCGCACCTTCCGCCGTGCGGATAATCGCGCCCAGATTGTGCGGGTCTTCAATGCCATCGAGCGCCACCAGAAAGCGAAACCGGCCCCGCTGGTTTTTCAGCAGATCGTCAAGATCGGCATACTGCTTCTCGGCGGTCACGGCCACCACGCCCTGATGACCGGCGGTTTTTGCCAGTCGGGTGAGTTGGTCACGGGGAATGGTCCGCACCGGGACACCCTGGGCGCGACACAACTGCTCGATTTTCTTCAGGCGCGAATCGCCCCGGCCCGCGGCTACGGCGACATACTCGAAGCCCCGTCCCCGGGCGGTCAGCGATTCTTCGACCGCATGGATGCCAAAAATGATTTGCATTAGAGCAGTATAAGCTGGGGTGCCCGGTGCCATCGTTTCAGGCGTTTGGCCGTTCAGAACTTCGACCTCAAATGTGCGCCAACCCCAACTCTACAGAAAAATGTATATAAAAATTCCTGAAATAGAACACTCTTAAAAGAAATAAGGCTCAAAATATTGACTTCATTCTGTGTAAAGAAGTATATATTTCAGCAATTGCAACACCGCTGAACGTGTATTTCCCGGCACAGGAAGATTTTGGCACTCTCAGTTTCGACCTTTCGTCGCGAACGCATCGTTCCGCGTGTTCCAATGCGCCAAATTCTTTGGCGGCTGCATGGACTATGCCGTCTCCGGCTTTATTCCATGACTCTCAGGAGGTCAAATCAACATGCGACTACAGATTCGACTGCTATGTGTGTGGCTGTTGTTATTAGGATTGCTTTCAACGGCCGTTTCTCAATCCAGCCGCGGCACCATTACCGGCTCCGTGACCGACAGTTCGGGCGCGGTAGTTGCCGGCGCGAATGTCATCATCAAGCAAATGGGCACCGATGTGACCCGTCAAACCACAACCAATTCCGCCGGCATTTACCGTTTTGACGCGGTGGAACTTGGCGCCTACAGTTTGAAGGTCGAGGCCGCGGGATTTTCATCCGCGGAAAAGACCGGCGTGGAGATACAGGCGGCCCGCACCGCGGGATTCGATTTCACGCTCAAAGTCGGGGGAGCGAAGGAAGTGGTCACCGTTGAGGCGACCGGCGTTGAAATCGCACTGCAGACTTCTGAGCAGGTCAGGGGCGCAAACTTCTCCACAGCGACGATCAGCACTCTGCCGGTGTCGGGCGGCGACAGCCTGACGCTCACGCAGCTTCTGCCCGGCGTAAGTCTGGGCAGCGCGAATTCCATCAATCAGAACGGCACGCTTTCGTTTTCGGTCAACGGCCAGCGGCCGCGCGGCAACAATTTCATGATTGACGGAGTTGAGAACAACGATATCTCGGTGACCGGTCCGGCGTTCACCATCACCAATCCCGATGCCGTTCAGGAAGTGAATGTGCAAACCGCCGATTTCAGCGCGGAATACGGACGGGCCGGCGGCGCGGTGTTCAATCAGATCACCAAATCCGGCACCAACACTTATCATGGGTCCGCGACCTGGGCCTATACCGGCAGCGCGTTCAAAGCGCTCAACCATCTTGATCGGGTGGGCGGTCTTACCGACCCTCCGCGCACTGTGGAAAATATTCCCGACTTTACGTTTGGCGGTCCATTCGTCATTCCGGGACTGTATAACGGCCATGACAAGACGTTCTTTTTTGCCGCGGCGCAATGGGACCGCTTTTACGGAAACACCACTGCGACCCTGCGCGCACCGGATGCCGCCGGAGTTGCGCTGCTGCAGAGCCTGGCTCCAGGCTGCCCCAATGCCGGGCTTTATTTGAAGGCGATCGGCGATATTCGCGGCCTTCCGACGCTCAACCCGGTTGCGGTCAGTCTGGCCGCGCCCTCGGGGCCGACCTGCAATGGCACACTTCGAACCGGGATCAATCTGACGACGGGGCAGGTCATCCGCCGGTCGCCCCAGGCCGCGCTGGATAACAACCACCAGATCCGCGTCGACCACAATGTTTCAGAAAAGCAGACCATGAGTTTCCGCTGGCTGTATGACAGCAATACCACGTCTCCCAACGGGCTCAACAACTTCCCTGGCTTCGATAACTCGTTTATCGGCAAAACCATGACCGGCGCGTTTGTCGACACTTATGTCATCAATCCCCGGATGACCAACGAATTCCGGTTCAATTACGGCCGCATTGGGTTTGATTTTGAAAACATCAGCACCGATGCGTTTTTCGGCGCGCTGGCCAACTACAGCGGCCTCGGCAACGGGCTCACCGGATTCGGAGGCGCTACCAATATCCCTCAGTTCCGATTTGCCAACAACTGGCAGTATCAGGACACCATGAGTCTGGTCCGCGGCAGGCACACCTTCCGCTTTGGCGGCGACTTCCTGCGCCAGCTGGCCCGGCAGCATCCGCCGTTTAACGAACGCGGATCTTTTGCCTATTCGGTCAGTTCAGGGGTGACCGCTTTTGCCAACTTCCTCGATGACTTTGCCGGCAACAACGGCAGTCTCAACCGCCAGTTCGGCAGCTCCATTTATTACCCCGATCTGTTTCGCCAGTCGTATTTCTTCCAGGATTCCTGGAAGACCACGCAGAACCTGACTCTCAATCTGGGCGTACGCTGGGAGATCTTTGGTCAGCCCGCCAATACCTTCACCGTGGCCGCCTTTACCAACTACGATCCCATCAACTTCGCGGCGCCGCACAAACTGAGTACCAATTACGGAAATCTCGGACCCAGCGTCGGCTTCGCGTGGAACCCCAAAGGCGATGGGTTCTTCCACCGCATGATGGGCGGTGAGAAGATGGTCTGGCGTGGCGGTTATCAGAGAAGCTTCGACGCCTCGTTTAACAATCTGCTCTCGAATATCGCGGGATCTTCGCCCAATACTCTGGGCGGCAATATCGGCTCCACCTCCGTGGGCCGCGGCGCCGCCAATTTCAGCGGATTGTTCGGAACAATTGTGGCGACGCCGGCGGACAAGACCTCGGCGCAGAACAATCTGCTGCTTGGCAATATCCCCAATCCCGATACGCAGCGCTGGTCGCTGGGGTTCCAGCGCGAACTGCCCTGGAGTCTCTTCATCGACAGCTCCTACGTGGGATCGGTATCGCACCATCTGTATGAGACGCTCGATATGAACCCCATCGTCAATCTCGCGACCGGCGCCCGTCTGCATCCGGAATTGCAGACCTCGCTGACACCCGCGGTTCGCGCCGGGCAGGGCATTCGCACCGTCCGCGCCGCTTCGGCCAATTCCAACTACGAGGCGCTGCAGTTCAACCTGCGCCGCGCCTTCACGCCCACGCCCATCGGCAGCATGCAACTGGTGGGGTCTTACACCTACGCTCATTACCTCGATAACATCAGCGATGTTTTCGCTTTCGATTCCACACCCAGTTCCTTCCAGTCGCTGCCGCAGGTCCTGGGATTCAGCCCCCGGATCGATTACGGGAACTCGGACTTCGACCGCCGGCATGTGGGGGCGATCGCCGTTCTCCTTACTCCGCGGGCGCCGACACAGGGTCTGACCGGTTCATTGCTGGGTGGCTGGACCCTCTCCGCCCTGTCGCACTGGTCAACCGGTTTTCCCTACACCATCGCGAACGGAGTCGATCGCAACGGAGACGGACAGTCCGGTCCCGATCGTCCCGATATCGGCAATCCGAATGCTCCGCTGAATACCAGAGCGGTCGTCAAGGCAAGCTGCGCAACCGGTTATGGAAATCCCGACGTGGCCGGCACGCCCTGCATCGATCCGACAACCGTGCACTTCATCCAGGGAGTCGGTCTGCCCAATGCCAATACGGTGGGCCGCAACACCCTGTTCGCTCCCGGTCTTGACAATGTCGATTTCGCCATTGCCAAGCGCTTCAAAGTCACCGAGGCATCGGGATTCGAACTGCGTCTGGACATGTTCAACGCTCTGAACACGATCAACCTTGGAAACCGCGTGGCGGCCCGAACCGTCAATGGTTCGGCGCTGGGCTCTTTCCTGGATTTCACTCAAACCAACTCCACCGGCCGTTCCATGCGCGTGCGGGCCAAGTTTGAGTTCTAGGAAATTTCACATGGTTCGTTCCAACCGGTCCCGGCCATAGTGCCGGGACCGTCTTTTTAAAGCACTCTCAGTCCCCCCTTTTTTTTCTTCGCTGGCTATAACCGCCAGGCCCCTGGGATGTGTATTATTAACATCAGTCGAACAGGCCTTTTGTTCACCCGCCGCTTCGTGGCGAAAGGCCTAAGGTCAATGGATGCCCTCGAAGGAAAAAGGATCTTGTCCGATTGTTCTTTCGATCGCCGGTTATGACCCCTCATCCGGAGCGGGCATCACCGCCGATATCAAGACAATCGCGGCGCATCGCTGTTACGCTGTCACCTGCCTGACGGCGCTGACGGTGCAGTCCACCCAGGGCGTCCGGCGCGCGGAAGCCGTCGATGCCCGCATCATCACCGAAATCCTCGAAGACCTGATATCCGATTTTTCCATCAGCGCCGTCAAAGTCGGCATGCTGGGTTCGGCGGGAGCGGTTCGGGCGGTGGCGGGCTTTCTGCGGCGCAATCAGATGCGCCATGTGGTGTTCGATCCGGTGCTGCGGTCGTCTTCCGGCATGGAACTGCTGTCGCTCGAAGGAATTGAACTTCTGCAAAACCGATTTCTGTCTCTCACCGACGTGATTACCCCCAACATCGACGAAGCCTCGGTGCTCACCGGACTGCCCGTGACCACCGCCGAAGAAATGCCGGCTGCGGCGATGCGGCTGCATGAGATGGGCGCTAAGAATGTAATTATCACCGGCGGACATCTTCCCGAGCCCACAGACATGCTCAGCTCCGACGCCGGAGGCAAGGTCAAATTTTTTAAGGGAACACGGTTCGAGGGACGAACGACGCACGGCACCGGCTGCGCTTTTTCCGCCGCCATAGCCTGCAACCTCGCAAAGCGAAAAAATCTCAGCGACTCCACAGCCGCCGCCAAACACTACGTTTTCATGGCTCTTAAAAATGCGAAAGCAATCGGGAAGGGAAGAGGACCGATAGAGCATTTGTATCGGTAGAAGCACTCAGCAGTCAGCACCCAGCACTCAGCCATGGAACTTTGTCTTAGACCGAGGGTAAGTTGCCCGAGCACGCAACAAGCGAACAACGTCAGCCTGTCATCCGCATCCCAGCCCTGGCCAAAATGTTGCGTGGCTGACTG
>Ga0137391_10004562_pt1 | contig 10595 bp, 5 predicted proteins | sample 15con2h24BmetaG_FD_101399 | JGI IMG/M metagenome (GOLD analysis project Ga0137391, IMG submission 101399) | Vadose zone soil microbial communities from Angelo Coast Range Reserve, California, USA - 15con2h2.4B metaG | ecosystem: Environmental > Terrestrial > Soil > Vadose zone > Saprolite...
CAGGCGATCGAGCAGATCGACATCGGCGGCCCGTCGATGCTGCGCTCGGCCGCGAAGAATCATCAGTCAGTAATTGTCGTGGTCGATCCGGATGACTACCCCTCGATCATCACGCGGCTCAAAGATGGTGGAGTTGCGGCCAATGAGAGGCGGGCGCTGGCCACCAAAGTGTTCGCCCACACCTCGGCATACGACGCCGCGATCCTCGGCTACCTGTCACGCTCGCAAGAGGCGCTGCCGCCGACCTTGAGTCTCGTGCTCCAGCGGCAGCAGGCGTTGCGCTACGGCGAAAACCCGCACCAGCGGGCCGCGCTTTACGTGACCGACGAGCCGGGCGTTCGCCACCTGCAGCAGCTCCACGGTAAGGAGCTGTCGTTCAATAATCTCCTGGACGTCGACGCGGCGGTGATGGCCGTGGCGCCGTGGCAAGCGGGGGGGGGCAAGGACGCGCGCGTGGCGTGCGTCATCATCAAGCACACGACGCCGTGCGGCATCGCGCTGGGTCGCAACGCCGCCGACGCCTTTACCCGGGCGCTCGCGACCGACCGCACGTCGGCGTTCGGGTCGGTGATCGCGTTCAACACCGTCGTCGATCGCGCGGCCGCCGAGGCGATGCGCGAGCTGTTCGTCGAGGTCGTCGTCGCGCCGCGCATCGATGCGGACGCGCTTGCCGTGTTCCAGGAGAAGAAGAATCTCCGGGTCGTGGAGCTGCCGCGGCCCAGCACCGAGCCGACGCTCGACTACAAGCGGGTGCGCGGCGGCTTTCTGGTGCAGGATCGGTTCGATTACAATGCAGTCGCCGACGAGTCCAAGTGGCAGGTGGCCACCACCCGCCGCCCGACCGATGCGCAATGGAACGACCTGCGATTCGGGTGGGCGGCCGTCGGGTCGGTAAAGTCGAATGCGATTGTGCTCGCTCGGGACGAAGCGGCGATCGGGATCGGCGCTGGGCAGATGAGCCGCGTGGATTCCTCATTCCTGGCGATCCACAAGGCTCGCCAGCAGGGTCACGACCCGCAGGGCGCCGTGCTCGCGAGCGACGCGTTCTTTCCGTTCCGGGACGGGGTAGATGAGGCGGCCGCGGCTGGCGTCGCGGCGATCATCCAGCCGGGCGGCTCGGTCCGCGACGCCGAGGTGATCGCGGCGGCGGATGAGCACGGCGTTGCCATGATCCTGACCGGTATGCGGCAATTCCGTCACTAGATTACTTGGGCCTATGACGACCACTTATCCGAGCCGAACGAGTCCGGCGAGTCGCAGCGTCGACTACGCACCCACCGCGCCTTCGACCGCCGCCAATCCGCCGTATCTCATGGCGGCCTGCGTCTCGCTCGGCGCGCTGATCTTGTACATCCTCACGCTCGCCCCCACGACGCAGTTCTGGGACACGTCGGAATACATCGCCGCCGCGTACACGCTCGGCATTCCGCATCCACCCGGCAATCCGCTGTTCACGCTGGTCGCGCACGTGTGGGGACTGATCCCGTGGGCCGCGGGTTATGCGGAACGCATCAATCTGTTCGCCGCCGTGACGAGCGCGGTGTCCGCCGGCTGCTGGTTCCTCGTCGGCGAGCGCTGGCTGCGCTCCATCGTGCCCGCCATGTGGCCGCGCCGGCTGGCCGCGCTCGCCGGCGCGATCGTGTCGGCAACCTCGTTCACCGTGTGGAATCAGTCCGTCGTGAACGAGAAGGTGTACACGCTCAGCCTGCTGTCGATCGCGCTCATCCTCTGGCTGATCGTGCGCTGGGACGATCAGCCCGCCGGCGAAGCGCACGATCACCATCTGCTGCTGATCATCTACCTGCTGGCGCTCACCGCCACGAACCACATGATGGGCGTGCTGGTGGGACCGGTCGTGCTCGTGCTGCTGTTTCCGCCGCTCAAGAATCAGCGCCCGGTCTCCGATGCAGAGCGCGCCATCGAGTGGTCGCAGTTTCTCGTGGTCACGAGCGTCTGGTTCTTGCTCCTCTCACTCGGCCTCGAGAGCGCGACGTGGGTCATGGTCGCCGGCGCGATCGTCGTGGCTTCGCTCGTCTACGCGACGCTGGTCGCGGGCAACGTGTCGTTCGCGCTCACCGCCTTGCTGGTCGCGGTCGTCGGGCTGTCGGTGTACGTCTATCTCCCGATCCGCGCCGGCTTTCATCCGCCCATCAACGAAGGTGAGCCGACGAATTGGCAGGCGTTGTGGGCGGTGCTGACGCGCCAGCAGTACGGCAAGCCGTCGATCTTCGACAATCCGACGCAGGCGCCCGGACTCGGCAACACGGGGCATACGCTCGCGCTCTACAAAGACCAGCTCGGCAACTACGTGCAGTACTTCAGCTGGCAGTTCGCTCACGACTGGTCCGAGCTGACGCAGCGACTGCTCGGCGTGCTGTTCTTCGTGGTCGGCGGCGTCGGCGCGCTGCGACACTGGAAAGCCGACAAGCGCAGCGCGCTGGCGATGACGATTCTCGTCTTCACGTTCACGTTCGCGCTCGTCTTCTATCTCAACTTCAAGTACGGCTTCTCGCTCCACGGTGACCAGGCCTCGACGGCGCACGAGGTGCGCGAGCGCGACTACTTCTTCATCTGTTCGTTCGCGTTATGGGGCATCTGGGTCGGCACTGGACTCGCGTCAATCATGGAGTGGCTGAGCGAGCTGGTGCGCGGCAGCCAGCCGAACGAGACACGGCGCTGGATCTATGGGACGCCGCTCCTCGCGATCGCGTTGATCCCACTCGCCGGCAACCGGCTGACCGCATCGCGGAAGGGTGAGACGCTGGCGCGCGACTTCGCCTATGACCTGCTGCAATCGGTCGAGCCATACGGCGTCCTCGTCACCGCCGGCGACAACGACACCTTCCCGCTCTGGTACGCGCAGGAAGTCGAGGGCATTCGGCAGGACGTGACGATCGTCAACCTGTCGCTCGCCAACACCGACTGGTATCTGCGGCAGATTCAGCACCGCCCCATCGTGCCGTTCGATTCCACCAAGGCGCCGGCGATTTATCGCGGCCGGCAGTGGCCGATGCCCAGCGGACCGTTGATGAGCTACTCGGACCAGCAGCTCGCGGCGCTCGAGCAGTACTACATCATCGACCAGAAGCGGACCGCGCGACTCGGCACGATCAACGTCACGATCGATCCGCAGATGCTGGGCCGTCCGTACTTGGAGCGGGCGGACGTCGTCGTGCTCGAGGTGATCAAGGATCAGATCGGCAAGCGCCCGATCTACTTCTCACGTACCGTGGGCTTGTACGGCGATCAGTTCGGCTTCACGGGACATCTCGAGGGACAGGGCTTCGCCCGCGCGTTACGCGAGCACGAGATCGTGCAATCGGACAGCATCAAGGCCGTGCAGTCGCTCGGCTTCGTGAACGTGCCGCGCACGACGAAGCTCCTGTTCGACGTCTATCACGCGGATGCGGCGGCGCGGCCGAGGCCGCGGGGCTGGGTGGACAAGCCGTCGGAAGGAATCCTGTCGCTGTACGCGCTGACGTATTACACGATGGCGCAGACGATACAGACGACGCCGGGGAGCGGAGCGCTCGCCGCGCGCGCGCAGGCGATTGCCCAGTCGATCTTCCGGAACACGGAGACGATGCTGCAACCGCTACCGGAGCGTCCCGCGACTCCGGCTCCGATCCACTAGCGCGTCTTTGGTGCCCCCCCCGCCCCCCCGGCCCCCCCCGCCGCCGTAGACTCCGCGCCGGTTGGCGCGCCGCGGTGCCGCTCGACGACGCGAGCCATGACGGGCGCGTTCGGGAACAGCCGCTCCAGCCCGCCGACGACCACTTGGTCGCCGGCTTCCACGCCGCTCCGGACCTCAGCCCAGCCGGCGGTCCGAACGCCGACGGTCACCTGGCGCTGATTGGCTTTGCCGTCCTTCACCACCCACACGAACGTCGCGCCCTGCATCGGGAGCAGCGCGTCCTCCGGCACGACGACGGCGTTGGGGCGGATGTCGGTCGCGAGGCGCGCCTCCAGGAACATCCCCGCTTGCAGGCGATGCTCGGGATTGGGCACGCGCGCCTTGATGAGAATGGTGCGCGCCGGCACCTCGACCACCGGATCGACGAACACCACCTCGCCTGAGAAGTTCTTGCCGGGCAGCGCGGCAACCTGGAAACTCACGAGCTGACCCTTCCGCAGCCGGTCGGCGTAGCGCTCGGGGACCTGAAATGAGGCGTGTTGCGGGTTGACCGACTGTAGCGAGGTCAGCGGCGTCTGGTTGCTGACAAACGTGCCGATGCTCACGAGCCGGCGGCCGACGACGCCGGCGAACGGCGCCCGGACGACGGTACGGTCGAGCCGCGTCTTGAGCAGATCGTAGTTCGCGTCGGCACCCTGCGACTTTGCTTGCGCCTGCTCCAAATCAGACGCCGACGACGCCTTTTGCGCGATCAGCTGCTTGGTGCGCTCGAGTGCCTGGCGAGCCATCTGGCGGTCGGCGTCGGCCTGGACGACCTGCGCCTTCAGCTCGGCATCATCTACCTTGAAGAGCGCCGTGCCCGCGTCAACTTCCTCGCCTTCACGCACCAGGATCTCCGTGATGCGTCCCTGCACCTCGGGCCGCAGCTCGATGGATTGCACGGCCTCGATCTAGCCCGTCGCAGCGATGGCGTCCACCACCGTGTCGCGGATAGCGGGAGAGACTTCGACGGGCATGGCGAAGCCGCCGGCACCACCGGGAGACGCCGATTTCGCCTTGTTGCAGGCGGCGAGCAGTACGACCAACACAACCGTTGAGCGGAGCGACATCACGGGGTTCCCTTATCGGTGAAAAGTCTCTTGCCGAGAATGCTCTCGAGTCCGGCAAGTGCGAGCCGCGTGGCGTAATGCGCCTGCACCAGGGTAGCCTCGGCTTGCGAAAGATTGAGCTCGGCATCGAGCAAGTCGAGGATCGTCGTGGCGCCGGCGGTATAGCGGCTTTGTTGTACGCGGAAGCTTTCGCGGGCAGTCGCCAGGCCTGCCGCGGCGAGCGCCGCGCTCGCGCGCGCGGTGACGTAACTGTCGTACGCGGCGGTCACGTCGTGCTGCACCGCTCGGTCCATATCGTGCCGAATGGCGCGTGCGACATCGCGGCTCGCGCGCGCCTGCGACAGGGACAATTCCCGCCGCGCGTTGTCCCACAGCAGAAATGTCACCCCCAGCGAGAGCTGCGAGAATTTTGCTCCCGAGGGCACGAATCGATTGTCGAAACCCACCCCTGTCCAGGAGACGGTCGCGTGCGGCAGGTACGCGCCGAGGCGCGAGCGGACCACCGCCGAGGCGGCGCGCTCGTTGGCGGCGGCCGCGCGGTAGGCGGGGCCCTGCTGCGCCGCCTGTGTAATCGCGTCGGCCAGCGCCAGCGGCAGCTCGGGCGCCGGGGTGGTGTCGAGCGGTGCCGCGTCGACCGGTCCGTCGGCTCCGACGCGCCGCCCCAGCTCGAGACGGGCGATGCGCAGTGCCGACTGCTGCTGCAGCTGCGCCACCTCGGAGCGGGTCAGCTCGAGTCGCAGGTTCAGCGAATCGGTCGAGACCGCAGCTCCGGAGACGACGCGCGCTCGCGCAACCGCCAGCTGCTCGCGGGCGCGCCGCAGGCGCTCTCGCGCGACGCGATCGAGCTCCACCGCTGCAATCACGGCGTAGTAGTCCGATTCCGTCAGCAGCGCCGTCGCGAACCGCGCCTGCAACTCTCCCGCATGGGCGCCTTCCAGCGCCGCCCCCGAACGCGACAGCTCGGCAAATTTCTGGCCGCCAAGAAAGAGATCGTACGACGCCGTGATCGTCGCCTGAACCGCGTATCGCTCGGGTCGCAGCGTTCCGAAGTTGAAGAACTTCGGCGTATTGAGGGTCGCCGTCGTCCCCAGCGAGATGGACGGCAACACGAACACGGAAAAAGCGCTGCGCCGCGCCCAGACCGCATTGTCTACCTGCCCGAGCGCCGCGACGTAATTCGGATCGAGCTGCGCGGCGCGCTGCAATGCGTCGCCCAATGTGATCTGCGGCAGCGAGTCCGCCGCCGGAGCCACGGCCCCTTGGAGGGCGAGCAACAACGCCAATCCCCCCATCAGTCACCCTCCCCTGGCACTGGCACGAGCTTGCCCCGGCGCGCCCGCACGCGCTCTCGCAGGGTGTCGAACAGGACGTAGGCCACCGGCACCACGAAGAGCGTGAGCGCCGTCGAGAAGAAGACACCGCCCACGATGGCGTAGCCGAGCGGCTTGCGGGAGGCGGAGCCGGCGCCCACACCCCACGCCACCGGCACCGCGCCCATGATCGTCGCGACCGACGTCATGAGAATCGGCCGCAACCGGATCCGGCCTGCCTCGAGCACCGCCGCGATGACGTCGAGGCCCTTCGCGCGGAGCTGGTTCGTGTACTCCACCAGCAGAATCGAGTTCTTACTGACCAGTCCGATCAGGAGAATCATCCCGATTTGGCTGTACAGGTTCATCGTCGCCCCTGACCGGTGGATGATCGCCGCGAACTTGAGCGTCGCCAACGCACCGGTGACGGCGAGGGGGACGGCCAGGAGCACCGTCCAGGGGTGCAGCAGCGACTCGAACTGCGAGGCGAGCACCATGAACACGACGATCAGCGCGATCACGAACGCGAAGTAGATGGCGCTCCCGCTCTCCTTGTACTCGCGCGACTCTCCGGCGAGGGCCGTCGTGGTCCCGGGCGGCAGCAGGTGCTTCGCGACCGCATCGATCGAATCGAGCGCCTCGCCCTGCGCGAGCCCCGGCATCAGCGACGCCGAGAGCGTGAACGAGGGGATCCGATTGAAGTGGTTGATCTGCCGCGCGCCGACCCCTTCCTGCACATTCGCCAACGCGTCGAGCTGGACCAGCTGCCCGCCCTTGCCCCGCAGATAAATCCCACGCATGTCGCTCGGCGTCGCGCGATCCTTGGGATCGAGCTGTACCATCACGTAATAGAGCTTGTCGTTGCGCGTGAACGTGCTGACGCGGCGGCCGCCGAGGAACGTCTGCAGCGCGCTCGCCACGTCGCGGACCGGCACGCCCAAATCCTCCGCCCGGTCGCGGTCGAACGTCACCCGCAGCTCCGGCTTGTTCACGAACAGGTCGGTCTGGACGTTGGCGAGCCCCTTGACCTGCGAGACGCGGCCGACGAACGGTCCCATCAAGTCGGTGAGCTTCGCGAAATCGGGATTCTGCACCACGTACTGGATCGGCTGCGAGAACCCGATGGCGCCCGGCGCGTAGGGGAACGCCAGGACCCCCGAGATCCCCATGAGCTGCGGGAACAAGCCGCCGATCATCTGGTCCACGCTGGTGTGGCGTGCGCTCCAGTCCTTCATGATCACGCCGATGAACGCGCTGTTCACGCCGCCGGCGAAGCCGCCGATGATCGTGAAGTAGCCGTTGACGTCCGGGCTCCGCCCGATGATCTGCTCGACCTGCCGCACGTAGCCGTCGGTGTACGGCAGCGACGCGCCCTCGGGCCCCCGCACCACGACGAGGAAGAAGCCGCGATCGTCGTTCGGGATCAGCTCGTTCTGAAGTCGCGTCGGCGGGAAAATCATAAACGCAAAGACGGAAACCGCGACGACCGCCAGCGTGCCGATGAGCACCAGGCCACGATGATCGACCGCCTTCCGCAGCAGGCGGGCATAGCGCTCCGACAACGCGTTGAAGCCGCGCTCGAACATCTGGAACAGCTCACCGTGCTGATGCTGCATGCGCAGAATCTTGGCGCACAGCATCGGCGTCAGCGTGAGTGCGACGAAGCCCGAGATCACCACCGCGCCGGCGACCGCGATGCCGAACTCGCTCAAGAGCCGGCCCGCGGTGCCTGTCAGGAACGCGAGCGGGCTGAACACCGCGACCAGCGCGATCGTGGTCGCGATGACCGCGAATGCGATTTCGTTCGTGCCGTGCGCCGCCGCCTCTTCGGGCGACTCGTGCAGCTCTTCCTGGTGCCGGAAGGCGTTCTCGAGCACGATGATGGCGTCGTCCACCACGATGCCGATCGCGATCGTCAGCGCGAGCAGCGTAAAGTTGTTGATCGAGAAACCGAGGAAGTACATGATCGCAAAGGTCGCGATGATGGACGCCGGAATCGCGAGCCCGGGAATGATCGTGGCCCGGACGTTCCGCAAGAAGACGAAGATGATCAGCACGACCAGGATCGCCGCGATGAGCAGCGTGAGGCGCGCGTCGTCGATCGAGTGCGTCACGAACACCGATCCGTCGAACGCGCTCTCGAGCTTGACACCGAGCGGCAGCGTCTGTTGGATCGCGGGCAGCTCCGCGCGAATGCGCTTCGCCACGTCGATCAGATTGGCCTTCGACTGCCGGACGACGCCGATCGCGACCGAGGGCGTCCCTTTCCAGCGGAAGATCGAGCGATCGTCCTCGGGACCCAGCTCCACGCGGGCGACGTCCTTGAGCTTGACGAGCTGAGTGCCCTGGCTCGCCACGACCATTTCGCCGAATTCGGCGGGCGTCTTGAGCTCGCCGAGCGAGCGCACCGAGAACTCGCGCCGGGTCGATTCGATCCGGCCGGCGGGGATCTCGACGTTGCGCGCGTTGATCGCGGCCTCCACGTCCTGCACCGTGAGCGCGCGCGCCGACAAGGCGTCGGGCTGCACCCACACGCGCATCGAGTAGCGCCGCTCGCCGAAGATGGCGGCGCTGCCGACGCCCGGCAGGCTCTGCAACCGCGCTTTCACCAGCCGGTCGGCCACATCGGAGAGCTGCATCAGGTCGTAGTTGTCGCTCGAGAGCGCGAGCCAGAAGAACGGCTGCGCATCGGCCGACTGCTTCGCGATCACCGGCTCGAGCACGTCCACCGGCAGGCGGCCTCGCACGCGTGACACCTTGTCGCGCACGTCCTGCGCCGCGACGTCGACCGGCCGGTCGAGGGTGAACTCGAGCGTGATGTTGCTCGTCTGCTCCGACGACGTGCTGCTCAGCGTCCGGATACCCTGGATGGTGGACAGCTCTTCCTCGAGCACGTCGGTGACCGCGGTCTCGACCACCTGCGCGTTCGCGCCGGGGAGTACCGTCGTGACCGAAATGATCGGGGGATCGATGTCGGGCAGCTCGCGCACGGAGAGCCGCGTGTAACCGATGACCCCGAAGAGCACCAGCGCGGCCGAGAGCATGCTGGCGAGGACGGGGCGTCGAATGGCGGTTTCGGAGAGTTTCATACGCGCAAGTTTTCCCAGGAAAGTGAACCGGCCGGACAGTCCTGAACGTAACGGGACGTTCCACGCGCGAGTTCCAAGTCTGTGCTGCTAGTACGTCGAAACAGAACGCGGGGAATCGACATTGCGAAGTCCAGTTTGCGTTCGGAGTGGGGCCCGAACGTATACCGAAGCGGCGGAGGCCGCAAGAGGCGCTCGAAACGTCACAATCCGACTGTTCAAGGACGTGAGCGTCTCACTAGGTTACGAATGCCGTTGGGAGGGCTGGCCGAATGGCTAAGGCACCGGTCTTGAAAACCGGCGGGCGTAAGCCCTTACAGGTTCGAATCCTGTGCCCTCCGTCGCTGTACGCGATTTCCTGTCGGAGAGGTGTTGCATGAGCCGTCCTTCGCGGTCTCGCCTCGCGTTCGTAGTCGGCAGCCTCGCTGTCGCTTCCCCAGCCCGCGGCCACGCGCAGACGCAATACGACTCGGTCTTCGAACAGTTCAAGGGGCTCACCGCCACGACGTCCCGTGCCACTGTGAAGGACCTGGTCGTGCGTCGCGATGTCATGGAGCTGCGCCTCGATTCCGGGTTCGCGTACTTGCTGACGCCGGTGGACGGCCGCACCGTGGGCATCGCGTTCATCGGCGGTGGATCGCTCTCGTTCAATCCACCCCTCCCCGTCGAGCAATACAACTTACACCGCGTGCTCGGCGACACGACCGTCAACGGTCCGATCAGCGCCGCCGTGTTCCTGTTCGCCGATTCCACAGGTGATGAGCTGCGACATCGCCTCACATTCACCAGCAGAGCGACAGCACGATCGGGGGACGTGAACGACGCCGTCGGTGACGCTCTCGATTATTTCGTCGACGGCCGCGCCCGCGCCGTCGAACCAGATCTCTTCGCACCGATCCTCAATAAGACGACGACGGCGTTCTTTTCCGCATACGTCAAACGCGCTCACGGCGAAAGTGTGACGATCCAGTACGACCCGGACCGACCCGAAGAGGTCGCGCTCCTGCGACGTGGCCATATGCTGAACCAGCGCACCGAGACCGTCTGCGAATTCCAGCGCGCCCAGGATCTGACGAACAACGTCTCCATCACGGACGAGCAGCCGGAGCCATTCGCCGTCGCGGGATACGACATCGACGCGACGATCGATCACAACTACAAGTTCTCCGCCCGCACGATCATGCGAGTGGTCGCGCGTCGCGATGGTCAGCGGTGGATTCCGTTGCTCCTATACGGCGAACTGCACGTAGATTCGGCGTTCACCGGCGGCGCGGGCGAGCCGCTGACGATCTATCGGCGCGACCACCACACGGTCATGTGGGTGCGGTTTCCGAAGCCGCTCATGCGCGGCGATACCGGGACTGTCCGCCTCTCCTACCATGGCGATCTGATCGGCTTCGGCTCGGCCATGGACCGGTTTCTGCCGCCGTGGTGGGACCAGCGGCGCCGGGAGCTC
>Ga0137391_10004572_pt1 | contig 10581 bp, 9 predicted proteins | sample 15con2h24BmetaG_FD_101399 | JGI IMG/M metagenome (GOLD analysis project Ga0137391, IMG submission 101399) | Vadose zone soil microbial communities from Angelo Coast Range Reserve, California, USA - 15con2h2.4B metaG | ecosystem: Environmental > Terrestrial > Soil > Vadose zone > Saprolite...
CGCATCTTGCCAGGTTTTTTCATCCCGGATTTTTTCAGCCAAAGCGTTCCCGACTCCGTTCGTTCGATGCCGGAGCCGCGGTAGACCTCGGTAAACTCCGCCTGCAGGCTGTGCAAATGGTTGTAGTGCTCGTCTACGACACTGGCCAGGGCCTTAACGCCGGCCTCGCCTGCGGAACTGCCCGCGAGCAGGCAAGACAGAGTAAGGGAAACCACCAAAGCGCGGCGAATAAACCGAACCAGCATCGCTATAATTTTTCGCAATAGGATTCTTCTCAACCGGATATTGTTGCCAAAAGAACTAGTCCTCACGCGGACTCGGGAAGGGGACTGCAGACGAGTTCCTGCGAGACTCCTGAAGATATTGTAACCAAATATCCAGCGAAAGCGTGCTACTTCGTTCTCGTCTCGGCACAGGAGTACAACGAGAACAACAACGAGAGCGGTTCTTTACACGTGATGACTCACTATCGTTTTATCGACGACGCGTAAATCGAATATTGCTGCGTGCCACCGACCTTCCCGAACGCTGTATTTTGCGACAACACATGCTCAAGCAGGGGATTGTGATAGAGGATATAGACCCCCCGCGGATGCACGCGCAGGCTCGCTTCAAGATTAGCTATCACTTGCCTCAATCCAGCCTCTGGCAAGGGATTGAAGAGATACAGAACCGATGGTTCAGTAGGGAAGACGAACTTGCATGCATCGCCGCAAACCGATTCCAGTGCGAAGCACTTCTGTGCTTCACTGTGATATTTGCCCAGATTCTCCTGCGCGATACTGTGCAGTGCGGGGAGCAGTTCTACGCCTACGATGCGGCGAAACGGATAGTCCGAGGCCATGAGCAGCGTGCGCCCTTTGCCCGATCCAAGATCAATGAAGGTGAAGTCGCGGAAGTCGAGGCCAACTTGCTGGAGCGCATCAAGCATCTCGAGGAAGATCGCGGGTTCACTGGGTTGATAAGCGGAATGGAAGACTCCGAGCAGCCGATCACGCCATCCGACCGCTGCGCTCGTGGTGTTGACGTGATGATCCCAGTCATAGTCCGCATCTCCGTAAAGCTGGCGTTTCCGCTCCGGCGTGGAGTCGCGGATGAATTCCCAGAGCGCGATCAGGAGCTGACGGGTCGCAGCGACGGGTCCTTCACGCACGGCAACATCCTGCCACCATTGCCGGGCGGCGCGAAGCAAACCAGGCTGTGCGGACGCGGCGGGATCCATGGGGAGTGATTCCCGCCATCATAAAGGAACTGTACCTATGGTTTGTCGTGGAGTTTTGGAGCGCCGGTCGGTTTGTATCCGGGAGGAGTGCCTTTAGTGATAAACGGAAAATCGTCGGGGTTCTGCACGAGGATGCGACCCTCTGCAGTCATCCTGTAAGGGTTTCCGTCGGGATCGACGGGAATGCCGCGCAATCCTTCAGCGGCTGCCAGTTCGGAGATACTCGATGGCAGTCGTCCCTTTCGCTGGCCGAATCGAGTTACTGCACCCTGCAGATTCGTTACGTCCTGGTCAACCCGAAGAGCTCGCAGATGCTCGGCGGCATTCTGTCGAATCAATTTGTCCTGGCTGGTCTGGTAGGTAGCAGCCCACAGCGCTCGCGCGGTTTCAAAGTCCCCGGCATGCTGTGCCATCAGTCCGGCCAGTACCCGCAGGAAAGGATGCGCGCCGGGAACCTGCGAACCGCGGGCGAAGGCGTCGGCGGCTTTGCCGAAATCCTTGAGTTCCGTGTAATAGACGAAACCCAGGTTGTAATAGAGCCGCCATTCGTTGGGATTATTTTGAATGCCGTATTCCATGAGTTGAACGGCGCGGTCGGACTGGCCGGCACCATTCGGCGGCTTGGGCGCAAGAAAGCTGGCGCCGAACTGGTAGGCGACCAGCAGATGGGGATCGAGCGTGGTAGTAATTTCCAGCAGAGGCGCCAGCAGATTGTAGCTTTGGGCGTAGTTGTGATGCCGGTTACCAAAATACTGTACGGCGCGTGTCCAATAAATGTCGGCCAGAAGCCCATCGTAGCCCAGACTGGCGCGCTTCAAGACTGTGGGTGAATTGATGTAGAGAACTTCATCCAGCGTGGCTTGAGGGCGGACCTGGTCGACGCGTCTCAGAGCTTCGACGCTCGCGGCCAACGAGACGGCGAGACATGCCGCTGCGATGATGGTGGTCTGACCGCGGGATTTCATTTCAGATTCCGGTGCTCGAAGATCAGCACCGCCCCGCTGAGGGCCATGCCCGCGTAGAACAGAGCGTAGATTGTATTTCCCAGGATTAACGGTCCTGCCACCGGTTGCTCGTGCGCAATGGTGGTGATGACATTGAAAGCAGAAAAGTTTGGTACCAGGTACGCGGCCCCCGTGGCTAACCAGCGTGTTAGTCCATGAGTCATGGCGGCGAAACCGCGCAGGTCCTCAGCGAAGCTGCCGATCACAAACAACGAGAAAGCAAAGACAGCCGACAGCAGCGGAGAAGAGAACGACGAGAACAGCAGCGCCAGCGAACAGATAATCAGGAACTGCAGAACGATGAAGTACAGGGCCACCAGGATCAACGCATCTGGCCGCGTGAACTTGTGCGAAACGTAGAGGAGGGCGGCGAATACTCCGATGGCCATAAAGAACGTATTCACCACCAACGTTCCCGCTAGTCCGAAGAACTTGCCAACAATGAACTCCCAGCGCCGAACCGGTCGGGAAAGCACAGTGTAGAGCGTGCGCTTCTCAATTTCCTTCGAGACCAGGCCGATGCCGATGAAGATCGCAATCACCACGCCGAACAGCGAAACCGCCGTCAGTCCGAGATTGATGACGACCAGCCGCTCGATGTCAATCGAGATCTGACCCACCAGGATCGCCGCGCCCGAGAGCAGCAGCGCGAAGGCAATCAGGTTGTACAGGACGCGGTCGCGCACCGCTTCACGGAAGGTGTTGGACGCAATGTGAACGATGCGTGCACTCATGCGGTCCTCCCCGCGGTGGTCCCAGTCCCTTGCAGCTTGGCGACAAAATATTCTTCGAGCGAAGTTCGCACCGGGGTGATGGAGATCAGGCGGATGCGCTCGCGGCGCAGTGCGTCAATGGCCGCATCCTGCTGGTTCTCGGCGAGCACGGCGCGAACCGTGTCGCCGGTGACGTGGCATTCCACGCCTAACGCTTTCATAGACGCCGGGACCTGCGTGCCTTGCCAGATGACTTCTACTTTGCCCTGAACGCTGGAGGTCAGATCGGCGACCGCACCCACGCCCCTCAGCTCTCCTTGATGAATGATGGCCACACGGTCGCAGAGCGCCTCGGCGTCGGAAAGAATGTGAGTGGAAAAGAAGACAGTCTTGCCTTCGTGCTTCAATTGCTCCATCAGGTCGCGGACTTCGCGGCGGCCCATGGGGTCGAGGCCTGACATGGGCTCGTCAAAAAAGACCAGCTTGGGATCGTGCAGGATCGCCTGAGCGATTCCTGCTCGCTGCAGCATGCCTTTGGAAAACTTTCGCAGTTGCACGCCCTTCACATCGGTCAGGCCCACGCGCTGCAATACTTCGTCGATGCGGCGCTTGCGGTCTTTGCCCGGAACGCCGGAGAGCTGGCCGTAGTAATCAAGAAGCTCGTGAGCGGTCAGGTAGTCGTAGAAGTACGGCTGTTCGGGCAAGAAACCGATTTGCGCTTTGACCTCGGGGTCGGTCCAGTCGCGACCCAGGAGGCGAGCTGATCCCGAGGTAGGGAAGACCAGCCCCATCAGCATCTTCAGGGTTGTGGTCTTGCCCGCCCCATTGGGGCCGAGAAAGCCGAAGACTTCGCCCTCTTCTACGGTGAGATGCAGTGGGTGCAAGGCGCGCTTCGGGCGCTTGCGCCAGAACCCGACTAAGTAGGTTTTTTCCAAACCAAGAATTTCAATCGCAGGCATTGACACTCCAACGGCATGGAATGGAAGAGATACTTCCCATGAAAATTATATGAAACGAGCCGACATTTTTGTATCGGGTAGAAGGTTACGACGGTCACTCCATGTCTCTCGGCAGTCAACATCCATAGGCGCAGAGGATTCTGGTGTCGCGCTGGCCCCCATCTGCGTTGCCGAGGTCCCTTGGTGAGACGCTGGTATACCTAAAGTTGGCCGATACTCGAAAGCATGGAAGTCCACACCGACTAGTTGCCCATCGGGTTTAAGGCCACGCAAGCGTTATAGCTGGCGACCAACGTGATGTTGCCCGCCGGCTGCAGACGTAGGACGGCATCCTGAACTGAGCAATAAGCGCGAGTGCCGGACTGGGTGCCGAGAGGAGTGCCGGTTGAATAGAATTGGTCGTTGACGGTGCTGCCCGCGCTAGGCGAACCGGTGGCGTTGAAGTTGTAACCGCTTTTGCCGAGGCCGCCGCCGTTAGTGGCCAGAGAGTCATCGATCAGGCAAGCTGTAGCTATGCCTGGAGTGCAAGGCGACGCGCCGCCCAGGGTAGTCAGGGCTACCGGATAACCGAGGTTTGTGTAGGCACCAGAATAAGCAATTTCGGCTGTGTTAATCATCCGAACGGAGGCGGCGGCGGAAGAATCGTTGGCCGCCATGCGAGCGTGCATGAGGTTGGGGATAGCGATCGCCGCGATGATCAGAATGATGGCGACCACAATCAGCAACTCAATTAATGAGAAACCCTTTTGTTTCTTCATCGGGCGCGCTCTTCTCGCTTCTCTTTCGAAAGCATCTGTACCGGCCTCGCCCCGGCCCTAAATCCCACGAGACATACGTGTAGTAGCATGCTGACCGCCAGACTGAAGCGGTTCTACACTTTGGTTATGATGCGGGGCAACTGCCTTACTTTCATCCCGATTGCGCGGCTCGGGCCAATCTTCCCGAGCAAAGAATGTGAGTTGACGGCCTTGCGCTTTCGCCGTCTTGACAAACTTTGTCGCTCTGCCACGATAATACGCGGTTGCCAAAGTTTGGGAAAGGCGAAGGCAGGGTCGCACCGAGGCCACCAACCGGGTCTATTCCGAATGGTTATCATTGATTTCTGCCGTTCCGATGAGTGCAGTTGAGGCAGGCGGAAAAACAAAAGAGCAGCGGAGTTGCCTCCGCTGCTCCCGGCTTGTACCCTCCCCCGGGTATTTTGCCAAACCGACTTAAGTTAGTTCGACAGCGGGGTCAGAGCCTGGCAGGCTGCGTATGAGGCAACCTTTGTGATGGTGCCGGCAGCCTGAGTCCGAACCACACCGTCATCCACTGCGCAATACGCCTTGGTACCGCTGGTGTTCCCGAGCGGAGTAGCCGTGGTCCAGAACTGGGCTGGGGTCGTTGCCGTAGCAAGAATAGGAGTAGCAGCAAAATTGTAGCCGCTCTTGCCAAGACCGCCGGGGCCGTTGTTGGCCAAGTTGTTGTCGACCAGGCAGGCCGTGGTTGTGCTCGGAACGCAGGCTACGTTTATCGCGCCACCCAAGGCTACCAAGCTGGTATAGCCAACCGTGGGATAGGACGCGAAATAACCAACCTCGGCGGTGACAATGGTGCGCTCGCCAGCGGCCGCAGACGAATCGTTGGCTGCCATTTTGGCGCGCATCAGGTTAGGAATTGCAATAGCTGCAATGATCAGGATGATAGCCACCACGATCAGCAGCTCAATTAGTGAGAAACCCTTCTGTTTCCGCATCTCGATTTTCCCCTCGTTGTTTTTTCGTTAGATTTTAGTCTGGTCATTTGATGACGCAGTCGAGCATGATGTTCGCACTTGCCGGGCCAATTCTGCCAGTTACTTTAGGGTTGGCGCCGGTCGAGACAAGAGCTTTATTTTCAGTCCAGCAGGTGACCCTAGTACCCATTGTAGGAGATTCGGATCCATCCTTCGCGCCAAAATACGTCGGCCAGAATGACAATTCGTGTCAGTCCGGTCCCGGGACCATCCCATTCTTGAACGCTTCTCGAAGCCTTTTTTGCGAGCTTTATTTCCAGTTCCTAACGCTTCACCGGCCATTCGGGACGGTACTCTGCAAGCGCTCGACCGCCTTCCGGGCACCAGTCTGATAGGGATGGAGTTGCAGTTCGGTTTTGTAGGCTTCGAGTGCGTCCGAAAGACGGGACACTTGTTCCAGCGCCGCTCCCATGGCGTAGTGGTACCCGTCCGCGTCAGGCTGAATCGCCAACGCTTGCTTGAGAAAACCGATTGCCTCGTCGGGGTGGTGTTGCTCGAGTCGGATCTGAGCGAGTCCGAACCAGGCGGTTGCCAGCGCCGGGTTCTCCTGCACCGCGACGGTAAACCAATGTTCAGCCTGAGACAGGTCCCCGGACCTTTGATAGGAGTACCCGGCGAAGTCCGCAGCTTGCCAACTGGCTTTCAGCTTGAAGGACTCTACAAACTCCACCGCGGCTTCCCCGAATCTGTTCCTTGTGCTCAGAGCGGAACCATAGTTCAGGTGCGACCATTCATTGCGAGGAGCGATTTTCACCGCACGCGAAAACAGAAATACATCATTGGACCAGTACTGGGACTGAATGGCGCTGGCGAATCCCATGCCGACTACCAGAACGCCACCAAACAAGGGGACAAGCCCGGCATCAGGCCACTTCCGACGCAACGCCGCGTAGGCGGATCCCGCCAGTAGAGCCACTCCCAACATACTCATGTACATGTAGCGGTCATGAACAAAATCATCCTGATTCATCCAACCCAGATTGATGGTAGGGAGCAAAGGAAAAATCAGCCATGCATACGCAACCCAAAGTTGCCGATTCCGCCTTGCCGCGGCCATGGCAAGCCAGACCAAAACTACCAGAATGCCCAGCGTGAGAAGGAACTGCATCCCGCCTGATTCGACCGGACGGAAGTCATAGTGTGGGCTCAATCCAACGGGAAAGACTACTCTGTAGAAATCGAACAGCAGGAGTTTCGGGGCACTCAGCAAAGTCGTTTTCCCTCCCACGAGTAAACTCATCGTGGCAGATTGACCAAGTACCACGGTGCGAAGAAGCAGCCAAAGTGCTGCCGTCAAGCCATAGCCCATCGCAACCTTTCGCCAGGATGCTTTCGTGGCGGCGGGGCCATCCGACGACGTCCACAGGTCAACCAGAATGATCACGGGCAGTGCAACGCTGACTTCTTTGGTAAGCAGGGCGAGGAAGAAGGAGATTGCAGATATGATCCACCAGACTCCTGCACGCGAGGTTTGCCCGACGGCTCTGGCCTTCCGGTAAGCCAGGAAACTCGAGAAGCACAGCACCGCAGCGAGTGGATCGTTGACCGAAGAGATCCAGGATGCCGCTTCAACCTGTAGAGGGTGCACACCAAAAATTGCCGCAGCAAGAAGAGCGGGGCCCGTGTCCCGCAACACCTTGCGTGCGATCAGAAACGCCATGCCAGTTGCGGTCACGTGCGCCAGGACTGTCGTGACATGAAACCAATGAGGATTAAGGCCAAACAGCGACTTGTTAATCAGGAACCAGAGGCTCAGCAGAGGCCGGTAGAACCGCGCTTCCGTTCCCGCTGTGGACGCCCAGAGATGATGGGTGAACAGATATCCCAGCCGGTTCCATTGCAGGTACTGATTCTGGGGAATCTGGGGTGGGTCGTCGTACACCCATCCGAAGGAGAAGGTCGAGACGAAAGCCAGGAACGTTAAGGAAAGGACTCCCGCCAGCGAAAGTCCTTCTCTGCGGCTAAGTGGGGAGTCCTGTTGCTGATGATCGATCTGAGACACCAGTATATCTTCCTCGATTTTCGAACCCGATGCGCTGCTCAATCACCAAGCCAGTTTTTCAGTTCGCAGGCGAACTGTTGAGCAGTGGCGGAATCTCCAGCTTACAATGTTCAGGCTTACAGCTGTGGCTAACCATCTCGATTCTGTGTCGATTCTATTCGCGGGAATAGCGTCTGTAATTACTTGCGGGATCAGACCTTTCCCGTGGTTAGCGTTCGCGGGCAGGAGTGCCCGCGCCACACAGGCGTTTTCAGGCCGTTTCCGCTTTCAGCAGCATGCAGGTGACGTCATCGTGCTGGGGTGTGTTGCCGACGAAGAGATCGAGTTCCGCCATCAGGCGTTTGAGCATGTCACTTGGACTTCCGGATGTTCCCGCTTCGATTGCGTGCAACAGTCGCGGTTCGTCGTACTCCTCGTCGCGCGCGTTCACCGCCTCGACCAGGCCATCCGTGAAGATCACCAGCCAATCGCCGGGCGAGAGGACGACGCTTGCTGACTCATACTTTGCCTCAGGTTGAATGCCCAGCGGCAATCCGCCCGCATCCAATCGCTCGATTAATCCAGTACTGCGGCGCAGGATAGGGTTGTTGTGTCCGGCATTGATGTAGGTGAACACACGCCCGACGGTATCGTACTCGGCCAGGAATGCAGTGGTGAAGCGCAGCCCGCCTTGGCTGTTCGAGCAGGCGTATCTGTTCATGTTTGCCACTAATTCGGGGAGAGCGACTTGGGCGGTGGAAAGTGTCTTGAGGCTGGCTTGAAACGTAGCCATGAGCATCGCAGCAGGAATGCTCTTGCCCGCCACGTCAGCCACGGCGAAGACAACGCGATTATCCTCGGGTGTCTTGCCGGGGCGTGGGAAGACGTCGTAGTAGTCGCCGGCGACAGTGTTCGCCGGACGCGTGGCGTAGGCGATGGTCAGCCCCGGAACTTGCGGCGGAGCTCCGGGAAGCAGCCATGTCTGAATCTCGCGCGCGATCTGCAGGTCGCGCTTCATCACCACACGGTCGGCGATTTCGAGCATGAGTAGGAGAAATAGCAGGAGAGCCGCCCAGAAGTGGAAATCAAATTCGACGGCGTAGACCTTGCCTCCTTCGCCGTTGTAGCTGAAGCCGCCGTGCGGGATCACGAGTAAGACCAGAGCCGCGAGCATTAGAACGCGCCGGGCCGGTGACAACTTCTCCAACACTGCCCAGAAGAATTCCTTGACCACGTGCAGGTGGCGGCCCCGGCGGGTCAGGCCTTCCGGCGTTTTCGCCTCGACATCTTTGGAGTAGAGCCGGTAGCTCGCCTTCGCTTCCGATTCGAACTGCGACCAGAGCTGGCTGATTTCCAGGCCTTCCGTGACCCGCCGCCAGAACCGCTCCATTCGCAGAGAGACGGGAACACGCTGGTTCTGGGGATGTCCGGCAGGTGGGTAAGCAGTGGCCATGGAATTAAGCAGCGATTATAGAGGAAGGCGGCGTTTTCGACTTTCAATCACCTTTGATTCCGTCCTCCGGAACAGGCTTCGAAGAGAATTAATCTTCAATGAGACATTCAACCCCGGCGGCTGAAGCCGAACACATTTCAGCAACTTACGGCACGACTGAAGTCGTGCCCCGATACGAATCCGAAGTCTTCCCGGCACCCCGCGTCCGAAGTCTTCCTACACCCTGCGGGGACGACTTGATATGAATCGTGGTTTTTTCCGGCAGCCAGCTAGAAGAGTTCTAGTTGCTCACCGAAAACCTGCACCGGCCATTTCGTCGCATAATCGGGGCGTCGGTCGCGATGTGTGATCTTGTATTTCTGCCGGAGGTGCGCGATGAGCTGCGACAGGCGCTTTCCGTACGCCTGTGGGAGAAATGCATGGTCCTGATAGCGCTTCCTGTAGTTTTCTGTCAAGTGCGGAAAATTCTCATCGAGGAACGGAAGAAAGACCGCGGCGGAGCAGGGCTTCAAAAAAAGGGGGTTCGCGAAGACGTAGTCCGCACCCGCATCGGCAGCCGCTCGTACGAGCGCTTCCAAATCCGCCGGTGAATCAGTGATGCCGGGCACTACGGGGGAGCAACTCAAGCCGACTCGCAACCCAGCCGCACTCAATGTCCGAACGGCGTCCAGACGCAGGTCCGGACGTGGCGCCCGTGGCTCGAGAATCCGCGCCAGATCGATATTGAGGGTTGTGATCGTGACATGGACCGAGAGCCGGTTTAATTTTGCTACTTCGCGCAGAAGGTCCAAGTCGCGGACGATGAGATTCGACTTGGTCACGATTCCCAGTTCGTATCCGGAATGGCGCGCGAACTCTTGAAGAATTGCGCGGGTCACCTCATAGCGGCGCTCCGCAGGCTGGTAGGGATCGGTCGCGGTACCTAGAGCAATTGCCTCCTCTTGCTTGACCCGGCGGAGTTCCTGCCGCAGTAACTGGGCCGCGTGCTGCTTCACATAAATCTTCTGCTCGAAATCTGCGCCATCGCGCATCTCCATGAACTCGTGTGTGTAGCGGGCGTAGCAGTACTTACAGCCGAACTCGCAGCCGCGGTAAGGATTAATTGTCCAGGTAAAGGGCATGGCGCGGTTACTTATGCAGCGATTGAGTAAAGAACGCGAGGGCAGCGTGAAGTATTCGACCTGGTGTCCTTCGCGCAGCAATTCTCCCTGCGAGGCAAGCCGAGCAATGCCAATCAACTGGGGCTTGTCCCCAAGGATGGGAAGAAGGGGAAGGGAATCCATAGAATATTCGCCTTTTCTTCGCCACAGGATAGCGCGCGGGCGGTGGATCGTCAAGCAGGCTTGTCGAATTTGTCGTTGGTACATGATATGTCCGGTTGAGATAGCACGTGATATGTCCGCTTTTCGGGCGGTGAGGATAAGAGACCATGCGAAGCATGGTTTCTTATTCGAAGGCCGCGATGGAGCGGGCGA
>Ga0137391_10004574_pt1 | contig 10579 bp, 10 predicted proteins | sample 15con2h24BmetaG_FD_101399 | JGI IMG/M metagenome (GOLD analysis project Ga0137391, IMG submission 101399) | Vadose zone soil microbial communities from Angelo Coast Range Reserve, California, USA - 15con2h2.4B metaG | ecosystem: Environmental > Terrestrial > Soil > Vadose zone > Saprolite...
CGCCGTCGCGCCGACGCCGAACTGGGCGCTGAGGGAGCTGCTCTTCGGCGTCGTGTCCAGGATCACCGCCCGTGAATACACGGTGCCCCCCTGCGCGAATCTGCCGGAGAGGGATACCGTGCCACCAGAATAAACCGCCAGACCGCCACCGACGCGCAGATAGGGGCTGAACCAGTGGGCGGGCGAAGCTCGCACAATCACTCCTACGAAAAAGGCGATCGCACTCGTGGACAGCGATGTCGCCCTGATATCGTTGCACAGCTGCTCGTTCTTGCGGTCGGCGTCCGCGTTGTACGGGGCGATGTTATTGCAGCCGTCTTCAAACGGCATCCCCAGGAAGAAAATCTCACCCTGGAACCCGAGGTGCGGATTCTTGAAATAGGTACCGGACGCGCCGAGGGTGAGACTGGCAGCGATGTCGCGGGTTACGCGCAGCGTGTCGTACTGCGACGTGCACGTGAATGTGGGGGCGGAGCCGGCGAGCACGCACAGCGGCTGCTGGCCGATGCTCCAGAGCGAGTGCCCAGCCACAACACCGCCGAACAGTGTGAGCACCAGGTTGGGTTGGCCGAGCGTCTGCGCGGTGACCGACCGGGGAGAGGAAGCGAGCACGACCAGCAGGGGCACCAACGAGAGTGGGCGCATCAGTCCTCGAACAGTCGGGAGTGGAGCGTCGCCAGACAGCGGTCCATCACACAGGGAATCCCCGCCGCTTCGGCCCGCGCGCGCGCGGCGTCGTCCACGACGCCGACCTGGAGCCAGATCAGCTGCGGCCGCAGCCGGATCGCGTCGTCGACCACGGCACCGGCGGCCGCACTGCGTCGGAACACGTCCACGATGTCGATGGTGTGGTCGCGCGCGGCGGCCGAGAGGCTTGGGTAGCTTCGCTCGCCGAGGATCGCGGCGTGCCCCGGGTTCACCGGGACGACGTGATAGCCTGCTTGGAGCAAATAGCGCGCGACCTCGTGGCTGGGACGCTCGGGCCGCGGCGACAACCCGACGACCGCGATCGTGCGCGCTTCCCGCAGCAGCTCTCGGAGCTCCTCAGGTGGGAGGGGAGTCGGGGCGGGGAGGGGAAGGCTCATGCGCCCGGTCGGTGAAGGTGGGGCGTCCCGCTCACCGCCCGCCCCACCAACACCATCCCCGACCGTTGTGCGATGGTGAGGGCTAGCGTGGAGGGGACGCTGGGCGTCGCCACCCAGGCGAGAGCGGCGCGCGACGCCTTGAACGCCAGCTCTGCCGAAATGCGCCCCGTCACCAGCAGACCGCGGCCGGCCAGCGGCTCACGGGCCAGCACGGCCGCCCCGATCACCTTGTCCACGGCGTTGTGGCGGCCGATGTCCTCGGCATGGAAGAGGAGCCGCTGGCCGTCGGTCAGCGCTGCCGCGTGGATGCCGCCGGTCTCGTTGTAGCGCGTCCCGCTGGCGAACAGCTGCTTGAACAGCGCGCGAAACGAGTCCCCGGTGGGTGGCTCGCCGCGGGGCGGCGCGTGTTTCACGGCATGCGGGTGGGCTAGCATAGTCGTGACCGCCCCACAGCCGGAGGCTAGGACTCGCTTGCGGTTCTCCGATGCCACCAGCGCGACGCGCGCGGGCGTTACGTCAGCCCAGAATCCGAGATCGGTGGCGCAGGGGCGGAGTCGGAGCAGGTCGTCGCGTGTCTCGATGTACCCTTCGCCGTGCAGCCAGCCAACCGCCAGCTCCTCGAGCTGATCGGGCGTGCACATCCACGTCACGACCGGCTGACCGTTGACCTCGAGCCACACCGGCCACTCCTCGACCATGGCCGAGTCGGCGGCCATGCGGCCTCTGCGGTCCCCGGGCTTGCGCCCGGGATCGGGCGCCTCAGGCTTCGCCGAAGTATTCGGAGTAGAGATGGTCGTTCTCCTGGACGCGTACCGCGTGCAGTGTCGCGCCGGGGGGAAGGCCGGGGACGATCCGCTCCCAGATGTACACCGCAAGCGCCTCGCCGGTCGGTAGCAGTCGCCCCTCGGCGAATTCCGGCACGTCCTGGTTCAAGTGCCGGCCGTCGAAGCGCGCCACGACCTCTCGCTGCAGCAGCGCGTCGAGGGCGTGGAGGCTGATCACCCCGCCCTGGGTGGCTCGCAGTGCTCCCCTGACGGTCACCCGGCAGCGGTACCGGTGGCTGTGGTCTTCGGCGGCCTTCCCGAATTCCGTGCCCGGGAGTCGGTGCGTCGCCGTGAACTCCACCACGCGGGTAAGATAGCTGGTGGGCATGGTCAGAATACTCGCACCGCACTGGCCTTGAACGCGAAGGTCACCGGGCTTCCGGGCACGAGGCCGAGTTCCCGGACCGCTTCTTCAGTCACGACCGCCACCAGCTCCACGCCGACGTCCGCGGTCACGTGCACCGTCCCGGCACGCGCGTGGGCCAGTCGCGTCACCTTGCCGGAGAACACATTGCGGGCGGAGGAGGCGAGCGGCTGGCGGCTGACGAAGATGTCGGTGGGCGGCACTCCGAGGATCGCGGGGCCTTCGCGCTCGGTCGCGACGGTGATAGCGATTGTGCCGACGCGGGCTAGCTTCGCCGCGCCTGCGCTCCGGGGAGGCAATTCCACGCGAAACAGGTTCTCCGGTGTCACCGGGGATAGTTTGCCTTCGGCGATCGCGCGGATGTCGTCGGCCCAGCGGTAGGCGTCTTCCAGTTGGTGGGAAGCGAGGCAGACGGCGAGTCCGCGCGCGCGCCGTTCCTCGTCGAGCACACGATACATCGCCGCGGCCGCGGCACGATCGGCGGAGCTGACGGGCTCGTCGAGCAACAGGACATCGGGCGTAATCGCGAGCGCGCGCGCCACGGCCACGCGCTGCACTTCGCCGTCGGAGAGCTCGTGGCGCGCGCGGCCCAGCAGCCCCTGCACGCCCAGGCGCTCGGCGGCGGTTTCCAGAATCCTGTTCGCGTCTGCGCGGCTGACTCCCCGTATCCGTAACCCGTATCCCAGATTGTCACGTACCGTTCCCCGGAAGAGCACCGGCCGTTGCTCGACCAGCGTCACGCGGCGGCGCAGCGCACGTGCGTCCCGCGGCGTCACCGGCTTGCCCTCGAAACGCACCTCGCCTTCCGCGGGTCGTTCAAGCAGCGCCAGGAGCCGCAAGAGGGTGCTCTTGCCCGAGCCGTTATGGCCCACGATGCCGATAAGCGCTCCGGGCGGCACGGCGAACGCGTCGAGGTCGAGTACCAACCGCCCGTTCGTTTCGTAGCGGTGGCGCACGGAGCGCAGCTCAAGCATGGCCGCGACCCTGCAGCACCTGAAGGGCAATGTTCACGAGCAAGGCGAGCGCGAGCAGGATCACTCCGAGTGCGAGCGCGAAGCCGAAGTCCCCCTGTGAGGTGTAGAGAGCGACCGCCGTCGTGAGCGTGCGCGTCTGACCGCGGACGTTGCCCCCGACGATCATCGCTGAGCCGATCTCGGCGACGACGTGGCCGAACGCCGCCGTAATGACGGCAGCCAGGGCGAACCGGGCTTCGCGTGCCACGGCCCAGGCAGCGCGCCACGCTCCCGCGCCCAAGGTCTCCGCCGTGCGCCGGATGCGCGGGTCCACGCCCTGCACGGCCGCGGCCGAGAGCGCGGCGGCGATCGGCAGCGCGAGCACCACGTCCCCGAGCACGATCGCCCGCCAACTGTACAGCCAGCCGAGCCCGCCCAGGGGGCCGCGGCGCGACAGCAGTCCGTAGAGCAGGAGCCCCACCACGACCGTAGGGAAGGCGAGGGCGGTGTTCACCACGGTGAGCGCCGCGCGCCGGCCCCAAAAGCGGCTGCCCGCCAACAGGAAACCAGCGGGGAGGCCGAGGCCGCAGGCGATCACGGTCGCGACGAGCGCGACCTTGAGGGTGAGGAGGACGATGCCATACACCTCGGCATCGGTTGACAGGAGTAGCTGGGCCGCGCGCCGCAGACCGTCCCCTAGAAAGTCCATCCGAGGCCGAGACTGATCCAAGAGTGGGTGGTCCATTCGGACTCGGACGCCGCGATTGTGAGAACGCGGCTGCCGTCGGCGGCAAGATCCTTGTAGGTAATCGGGTAATTCAGCTTCCAAAACACGGCGCGCGCGTCGGCCTGAACGGAGAAGCGCCGCGCTGGGTACCACCGCACGCCGACGCCCGGAGTGATTGTGAGCTTGCTGCCGAAGCGGTAGCCGCTCGTGTCCGCGCGCAGGTCTTGCCCGAAGGCGAGACCGAACAAGCCACCGACGTAGGGCATAAGGCCGTGAAACGTCTTGGCGCCGGTCAGGCTGATCTGCATCCCCAAGTCGGTGAGCACCACGTGGCTGTCGAACGGGCCCTTGGTGCGCTTGGCGGCGCTATCGTGGGGAAACACGATGAACCGCGTCGTTTGGCCGTAGGTCACCCCGGCCGTAAAGGACACGACACGGCTTAGCGAGGCCTCAAACCGCACGCCGAAGGTCGGGCCCCCGGAGAGGCCGACCGGCACGGAGCCGCGGCCGCCGCCTAGGTAGCCCGTCGCGAACCGCACACCGGTGCCCCGGAGCACGTCCCGGAACGGGGAATGAGAAGGGTCGTACCCGACTTGGCCGGACAGTCGGACGGTTGGACTGGCGGCCAGGATCAGTGCCCCCGCCGTAATAACCGTTCGCGCTCTGTGTCCGACCGTCCGACTGTCCGATTGTCCGACCGTCATGGCTCCCTCAGGTCGCGCCCCGTCATTTCCGGCGGCGGTTCGATGTCGAGTAGGTGCAGCAGCGTCGGCCCGACATCGCAGAGCGAGCCGCCGTGGCGCAAGGCATGGCCATCATCCGGCCCGACGATCAAGAACGGCACCGGGTTCGTGGTATGGGCGGTATGGGGCCCGCCCGACACCGGGTCGATCATCAGCTCGCAGTTGCCGTGGTCGGCGGTGATGAGCAGCGTGGCTCCCCCGTCCTCGGCGCCCGCGAGTACGCGTGTCAGGCACTGGTCCACCGTCTCCACCGCTTTGACCGCCGCCGGTAGTACCCCTGAGTGACCGACCATGTCCCCGTTGGCGTAGTTACAAAGGATGAAATCGTGGTTGCGTTTCTCGATCGTTGCGCACAGGACGTCCGTCACCCCTTGCGCGCTCATCTCGGGCTTGAGGTCGTAGGTGGCCACCTTCTGCGAGGGCACCAGCAGTCGCTCTTCCCCCTTGAAGGGGACCTCGAGGCCGCCGTTGAAGAAATACGTGACGTGCGCGTATTTCTCTGTCTCTGCGGTACGGAACATCGTCATGCCGTGGTCTGCCACCACCTCGGCCACGATCTTATGGAGCGTGATTGGCCCGAACGCCAGGGGCAGCGGGAATGTCTCGTCGTACTGGGTCATCGTGACCAGCGAGACCGCCGGCCGGTCCGGCACGTCGAATTCGTCGAAGCCGTCGATCGCGAGGGCCCGGACGACCTGCCGCATCCGGTCAGCGCGGAAGTTGACGCAGAAGACGCCGTCGCCTTCCCGAATTCGCGGGGTGCCGGCGATGACGCGCGGCTTCACGAACTCGTCGGTTTCACCCGCGGCGTAGGCTTGGCGGATCGCCGTGAGTGGGTCGGCCGCCTCGGCGCCGATCCCCCCGACCATCGCGTCGTACGCGAGCTTGGTACGATCCCAGCGCTTGTCGCGGTCCATCGCGTAGTAGCGCCCGACGACCGTAGATACCACCGTCCGACCGTCCGAGCGTTCGACGGTCTGACACAGGTCCTCCATGAAGCCGAGCCCCGATTTCGGCGGTGTGTCCCGCCCATCGAGCCAGGCGTGGATGGCCACCGGCAGCCCCGCGCGGCGGCCCAGCTCCACGCTCGCGAGCAAATGCGTATCGAGCGCGTGGACCCCGCCCGTGCCGATCAGGGAGAGCAGGTGCAGCGTCCCGCCGCGTCGTCGCACGTCGTCGCACAACGCCACGAGCGGCGGCAACCGAAAGAACTCGCCCGATTGAATGCTCTGCGAGATGCGGACGATGTCCTGCGGGACGACGCGGCCGGCCCCCAGGTTCAGGTGTCCGACTTCGCTGTTACCCATCTGGCCCGCCGGGAGCCCGACGGCGAGGCCGGAGGCTTCTAGCAGCGTGTGTGGCACGCGGCCCCAGAGTCGATGCCACGTCGGTGTGGCGCCGAGCTCGATGGCGTTGCCGTCCCGGCCCGGGCGAAATCCCCAGCCGTCCAGCACAATCAGCACGACCGGGGTGCGCGCGGCTCGGGTCTTGTTCATATTGAAGGGGATGCAAGTTAGCCAAGTCCTCCGTGCCCTACCAGTTGTGCTCGGCCTTGTGCGGCCGCTGTCGGCTCAGGCCGATCTCCGTGTGAAAACCGAGGGAGAGTGGTTCTATCAGGAGCCGGACGGCAGACGTCTCGCCCGCCTTGCCCGCGGAGCTGTCCTGACCGAAGGCGGAGGGGGCGCAGGGGGGGGAGGGGGGGGAGGAAGTGGTGAGGCACGCCGCGACTGGGTGCAGGTCACGCTGGAAGGGTGGATCTTCGGCGGGTCGGTGGGGCCGACGGAACGGCCGGGCTTCGACCTCGCCGTCACGCGCGCTCCCGACGAGAACCTGCGCGCCGTGCCCCTGAGCACGGGGACTCTGGTGGCCCGGCTCAACCGCGGCTTCGCCCTTAACAGAATCGGGGACAGCGGCCGCTGGGTGCACGTGCGCCGCTCCGGGTGGATGAAGCGCGCCGCGCTGGAGCCGGCAGCGGCCGTGGCGAGCCCCGCGACGGCTTCCCGTTCCGATACGAGCCACGGTGGGTCCAGCACAGGCGTACGTCCCGGAGTGGACACAACTCCTCCCGGCCCTGTCGACCCTTCCCGGGCGCAGCCCGCGCGCCGCACCACGCTGTACCGTGCGCCGGAGGGGCCGGCGGCCGGGGCGCTAGCGCCCGAGACGCCGCTGCGCGTGCTGGGGCGCTCGGGAGGAGGGGAATGGACCCGCGTGCAGTTCGAGGGGTGGGTCAAGACCGCGGACCTAGCGACCGCGCCACTGGGGGTGTTGGTCGGCGTGAGCGCGGCCGAGCTGCGCGCGGATCCGCAGCGTTACGTCGGTCAGGTGGTCCGCTGGACGCTGCAGGTCATCGCGCTGGAGACCGCCGACGACCTGCGACCCGACCTGGCCGATGGGACACCGTACCTGCTGGCGCGGGGTCCGCTGCCCGAGCGTGGCTTCGTGTACGTGATCGTGCCTGATGCGAAGAAGACGGCGGTGGCCACGCTCGCTCCACTCGCCACTGTGCAGGTGACGGCGCGCGTCCGGGTGGGGCGCGCCCGGTTCATCGGCAATCCCGTAGTCGAGTTGCTGTCGCTGGAGGCCCAGCCATGAACGACATCCTGCGGGAGCGGTTACTGCGGCGGCTCGAAGCGCTGCCCGAGGACAAGGTCTACCGGGTCCTCGACTTCGTGGAGTTCCTCGAGTCGAAGTATGCGGCGCGCCAAGCCGGCGCGCCCGCGTTCCAGAAAGTGGCCGAGACGCTGGAGGATACGCTGCGGGCGGGACGCGTGCCGGTGAACATCATCAGCGGGACGATGGACGCGGTGGGGAAGGCGGGGAAGTTTCTCGAGGGCCTGGCGGCGGCGGGCAAGGCAGCGATCGAGAAGCCACCGGTGCCGAAGGCGGCGGCGCAGGACAAAACCCCGCCCGTTGAGGAACCGCCACCGCCCGCATAACTTTCGCCATGGGAACCTTTCGCCCCGCCGTCGCGCTCACCTTCGATGATGTTCTCCTGGTCCCGCGGCATGCCACCGTGCACCCGCGGAGCGTCGACGTGAAGAGCCGCTTTACCCGCAAGATCTCCCTCAACATCCCCCTCGTCTCCGCCGCCATGGACACCGTGACGGAAGCGGACATGGGGATGGCGATCGCCCGGGAGGGCGGCATCGGCGTGCTGCACAAGAACATGCCAATCGACCGCCAGGCGGCCGAGGTCGATCGGGTCAAGCGCAGCGAGTCGGGGATGATTCTGAATCCGATCACCCTTGGGCCCGACCGGCCGCTGCGCGAGGCGCATCAGCTGATGGCGCGCTTCAAGATCTCCGGTGTGCCGATCGTGGACGGTGCCGGCAAGCTGATCGGCATCATCACCAACCGCGACTTGCAGTTCGAGCGGCAGCTCGACCGCCCCATCCGCGAGGCGATGACGAAGGACAAGCTCGTCACCGCACCTGTCGGCACGACGCTGGACGAGGCGGAGCGGATCCTGGGCAAGCACCGCATCGAGAAGCTGCCGGTCGTCGACGAACACGGCGTGCTGCGGGGACTCATCACCGTCAAGGACATCTTCAAGCGCCGCCAGCATCCCGATGCCAACAAGGACCAGCACGGGCGGCTGCGCGTGGCCGCGGCCGTCGGGGGCACACCCGAAGCCAAGCCGCGTGCCCAAGCGCTGCTCGACGCCGGCTGCGACGTAATCGTGGTGGACTCGGCGCACGGACACTCCAAGGGCGTGCTGGAAACGGTGTCGCTGCTGCGCGAGGCGTTTCCCGAGGTGCAGCTCGTGGCGGGCAACGTGGCGACGGAAGCGGGTGCGCGTGCCCTGGTCGAGCGGGGCGTCGACGCAGTGAAGGTGGGCGTCGGGCCCGGCTCAATCTGCACCACGCGGGTCGTGACCGGCGTGGGCGTCCCGCAGATCACGGCCATCCTCGATGCCGTGGCTGGAGCAGGGGATGTCCCCGTGATCGCCGACGGCGGCATCAAGTATTCCGGGGACGTCGTCAAAGCCCTCGCGGCTGGAGCCTCCAGCGTGATGATGGGCTCGCTCCTCGCCGGGACGGAGGAGAGTCCGGGCGAGTCGTTCCTGCTCGAGGGCCGGCGCTTTAAGGTGATCCGCGGCATGGGGAGCTTGGGCGCGATGGAGGAGGGCTCGGGGGACCGCTACTTCCAGGAGGGGGAGGTCTCCCCGTCCAAACTCGTTCCCGAGGGGATAGAGGGCCGGGTGCCGTACAAGGGCCCCGTGTCGGACGTGATCTTTCAGATGGTGGGCGGCCTGCGGAGCGGCATGGGGTACTGCGGGGTGTGCGACATTCACGCGCTGCGCACCGAGACCGAGTTCCTCCGGGTCACGACTGCGGGGCTACGTGAGTCGCATCCGCACGACGTCGTCATCACCCGGGAAGCACCGAACTACAGCTTCTAGCCGTCGCCCTGCAGCATCTCGGCGCCTTGGCGTGCAGTCTTTGTCTTGACACTCCGTAGCCTCGGGCCTACTGTAGCGCCCGGCTGGCAGACGAATCGTCAGATCCGTTCATCCTCCTGCTCGAGGCGCGCATGGACCTTTTCCGACGGAAGAGCGTCACCGACCTGCAGACCGAGGCCCTGACCGACCACAGTCTCAAGCGGGCGCTCGGCGCGCTGAACCTTACGACGTTGGGCATCGGCGCGATCATCGGTACGGGCATCTTCGTCCTCACGGGCACTGTCGCCGCGCTCAATTCCGGACCAGCGGTCGTGCTCTCGTTCGTCCTGGCGGGTGTTGCGTCGATCTTCGCGGCGCTGTGCTATTCGGAGTTCGCATCGCTCGTGCCCATGGCGGGCAGCGCCTATACCTATGGGTATGCCACCCTCGGCGAGTTGATCGCCTGGATCATCGGTTGGGACCTGGTCCTCGAATACGCACTTGGGGCGGTGACGGTCGCGATCGGCTGGTCGGGCTACGTAGTCTCGTTCCTGCACGACATCGGGGTCGATGTCCCAGCGGCGCTGTCGGCGGCACGCGGCACTGTCCTGATTCAAACGCCCCACGACGGCTGGAAGGCGGTGAGCGACGCCCTGCTCCAGACCATTTCCGCAAGCGGCGTCAACCCGAGCACGCTGCCGCACGTCACCGCGATCTTCAACTTCCCAGCCGTGATCATCATCGCGCTCGTCACCACGCTCCTCGTGATCGGGATCCGGGAGTCGGCCAACGTCAACAATGTGATCGTTCTCATCAAGCTGGCGGTAGTGTTGGTGTTCATCGTGTTCGCTGCCCACGCGGTCAACCCGGCCAACTGGCACCCGTTCATTCCCCCGCAGACCGTCAAGGACGGCGTCCCCGTGGCCGGCGAGTTCGGCTGGAGCGGCGTGTTCACCGGCGGGGCGATCGTGTTCTTCGCCTATATCGGGTTCGACGCCGTGAGCACTGCGGCGCAGGAAGCGAAGAATCCGCAGAAGGACATGCCGATTGGGATCATCGGCTCGCTGCTCATCTGCACCGTCCTCTACATCTTGGTCTCGGGGATCGCCACCGGGGTCATGAGCTATAAGGAGCTTAATGTCCCCGACCCAATCGCCGTCGTGGCCGACCGCGCCGGCCTGGGTTGGATGTCCACGTTGATCAAGCTCGGCGCAATCGCTGGGCTGTCCTCAGTGATCCTGGTGATGCTCCTCGGTCAGTCGCGCGTGTTCTATTCGATGTCGCGTGACGGCCTGCTGTGGCCCTTCATCAATCGGGTGCACCCCAGGTTTCAGACGCCGTACATCACGTCCATCGTCACGGGGATCGCCGTCGCCATTTTCGCCGCGATCCTGCCGATCCGCGACGCGGCGAGCCTGGTCTCGATCGGCACGCTGCTCGCGTTCGTGATCGTCTCAATTGGCGTGCTGGTCCTGCGCGTCCGCGAGCCGAACCTGCCGCGC
>Ga0137391_10004580_pt1 | contig 10569 bp, 8 predicted proteins | sample 15con2h24BmetaG_FD_101399 | JGI IMG/M metagenome (GOLD analysis project Ga0137391, IMG submission 101399) | Vadose zone soil microbial communities from Angelo Coast Range Reserve, California, USA - 15con2h2.4B metaG | ecosystem: Environmental > Terrestrial > Soil > Vadose zone > Saprolite...
CATACCGAGGGGTTGCGCAGACCGGTCGCGTCGCGCGCGGCTACCACCGCCGCGCCCAGATGGAAATGATCGCCGTGCGGGTCGGGCAATTCGGTGATCGCGACGCCGCCGCTCTCGTCCTCCGCGGATGGCTTCCCGGCGACGCGCGCCAGCTCCTGCAACAACGTCAGGGTCTTCAGCTGCAACGGGTTGAGATTGAGCGGGTTGCGTTTCGCGGGCATCAGGCTTGATTAGACCGTCGCGGCAAGGGACGCAATCCGCATGCCGAATGGGGAGAGATGAGCGACGTTCGTAGCACCGGGCCGAACAAATCGGCGGAACCTGGCAACACCGTGGGCAGCGACGATCAAGCGCCGGAACCGCGCGTTTCGATCCCGCTGCCCATCACGGAGGCGATCGCCGCTGCCGAGCAGCATTCTCAGGCAGGCCGACTTCCGGAAGCGGAAGCGCTGTGCCGTGAAATCCTACGTGCCCAGCCGAACTGCGCACCAGCGCTGCACCTATTGGGCATCGTCACCTATCAGGCCGGCAATCTTCCAAGCGCGATTGAGCTGGTGCGCCGCGCCATCGCCGCCGACCAGACCAACCCAATCTTTCATTCCAATCTCGGCGAGTTGTGCCGTCAGACCGGCAATCTCGCCGACGCGCGCGCAGCCTTTGAGACGGCCATCGCGCTCAAGCCGCGTGAGGCGGTGTATTACCTCAATCTCGCCGACCTGACGACATTCGCCGAGGGCGACGTACATCTGGCGGCGATGGACGGGCTGGCGCGGGATATCGCGTCGTTCCCCGCCGTCGCGCAAATCCAACTCCATTTCGCGCTGGCCAAGGCCTATGACGATCTTGGCCGATATGACGAGGGGTTCCGGCACCTAGCGCAAGGGAACGCGCTCAATCGCCGGCAGATCGCCTACGACGAAACCCAGATGCACGATACCTTCGAACGGATCCAGGCGACCTTCGATCGCCGTCTGATCGACGCGAAGGCGGGAGTGGGAGATCGCTCGCCGGTTCCGGTCTTCGTCGTCGGCATGATCCGTTCCGGCACCACCCTTATCGAGCAGATTCTGGCAAGCCACCCCTCGGTGCATGGCGCGGGCGAACTTCCCGACTTCAGCCGCCTCGTCCAGCAGCTGCGAACCGGCCCTGCCGACTCGATCGAGTACCCGGAATGCGTACCGTCCCTTTCGGCGGATCGGCTGCGTGATCTCGGCAGGGACTACATCGGGGGACTACGCCGCCGAGCCCCCGGCGCCCTGCGAATCACCGACAAGATGCCATCGCTTTTCATGTATCTCGGGCTCATCCACCTGGCGCTCCCTCGGGCGCGCTTCATTCACGTCATGCGCAGCCCGCTCGACACCTGCCTCTCGTGCTACTCGAAGCTCTTCATCCAAGGACAGCATTTCACCTACGACCTTGGCGAGCTTGGCCGCTATTACCGGCATTACGCCGGGCTGATGGCGCATTGGCGGGGGCTCTTGCCGCCTGAGCGATTGCTCGAAATCAATTACGAGGCGGTTGTCGGCGATCTCGAAACTGAGGCGCGCAAGCTCGTCAGGTTTTGCGGCGTGCCGTGGGACCCGCGCTGCCTTGCCTTTCACGACACGCAGCGCCCGGTGCGCACCGCCAGCGCGATCCAGGTACGCCGCCCGATCTATCGCACCTCGCAAGGCCGCTGGCAGGCCTATCGCAACCATCTCGGCCCGCTTGTCGCCGCGTTGGGCGAACTCGCCGATCCCGCGACGCGTCCGCAAGGATGAAAACCGGCGAGCCGCGGCGCACTTGCGGCAAGGCGACCCTGGTCAGCGGTGCCCGCCTTCAGCCGAAGACGATGCCAGCGCGATTGGGCGGAAGCGCCGGCCCCCCGCAATCAGCCAGCCGGCTAATGTCCGCTTGCGTCTTTCACTAATTTCGGCGAGCAGAAGTACAGACGCGATCGTACCGATATAGACGACGGCGATTCGCACGAGAATCGAGGTAATATGAGCGGCGCAGGCACCAAAGAAAAACAGCAACGGTGCCTGATACAAATATAGCGAAAATGTTCGAGATGCGAAGAATCGGATACCTGTCTCGAGGCGATCTCCGATATGGCGGAAATTTTGACCAATCTGATCAAAACAGACGACATTGATGGCGAACAGGATCGCGACAGAGATACACGGAAAAATATACGCAAATTCGTTAGAGTACGCAGTAGTCCCGAACATCACATACCAAAACAAACTCATGATTTTATATTTCGCCAGATAGAATGCCGCGATTATCAGCAATGTAGTCGTCCAAATCGCCCACGCGAGCTTTGAGGAGCTTGCGCGGCCGAGAAGATGGAAAATGACGACGCCGAGTATCCAAAACGGCGCTAGGCTAAGGATCGACGGCCCGACCAGGGCGACGGCAGCGCCGAGACAAAACACCCGCACCCAACCGCGTAAAGATATAACGAGCCCAAAGCCAATATAGTACCAGGCTTCGTAGCCAATCGACCAGAACGGTCCGTTTGTGCCGGGGCCGACCGGCCACAGCCATGTTTGATTCAAGAAGACAATTGGCGCGACGGCTTGCCAGAGAGACGCAAATTCAGGTCGCCACAGCGGCAACAGGAACGCATCGTATACCGCCGGATCAATGTGTGGTCCGATACAATCAAGAATAACGGTTAGAATCACAGCCGGGATGATGACCGACCATAACCGGGATAGGCGGGCCAGCGCATAGGAAACGGCACTATTTTCCCGCTGGTGGGTGACGTAGGCAATAACGATACCGGATATGACGAAGAATATTATCACTGCCTCGTCGCCAAATTGGCCGAGGGGCGAAAGAAATCCTGACGTAATACTTTCTTTCTTGGCGTTGTGAATGAACACCGCGACCGCAGCCAGTATGCGGGCGAGGTCGAGGTAAAGCGATGTTTCGCGTCGCATGATGCGCCGAGCAGGTCGGATACCGGGAGGGCTTGCCGACGGCATTTACCTTGATGTAAGGCCCGCATTCAAGCAGATCGCCCCAGACTTCAGGAGGATTGGTGACGCCGGCGGCGTCGGTTAGGCTCGCGCCGGCGCTGCGGGGACGGGCCGCGCCGATAAGGAGGAGCCGATGTTGAAGGGCAAGACAGCGATCGTGACCGGCTCGACCAGCGGGATTGGGCTCGGCATCGCCACCGCCCTCGCCGCCGCGGGATCCGACATCGTCATGAACGGCTTTGGCGATCCGGCCGCGATCGAACGGCTGCGGGGGGGCCTTGCCGAGGCGCATGGCGTGCGCGCCCTCTACATCCCGGCCGACATGGCGAAACCCTCGGAGATCCGCGGCCTCGTCGGCGAGGCGGCACGCGTGTTCGGCACGGTCGACATCCTCGTCAACAACGCCGGGATCCAGCATGTCGCGCCGATCGTCGAGTTTCCCGAGGAGCGTTGGGACGCGGTGATCGCGGTCAATCTCTCGGCGGCGTTTCACGCATCGAAGGCCGCGCTCCCGCTGATGATCGCGCGGCGCTGGGGGCGGATCATCAATATCGCCTCGGCCCACGGGCTCGTCGCCAGCGGCGACAAGGCAGCCTATGTCAGCGCCAAGCACGGCCTCGTCGGATTGACCAAGGTCGCCGCGATCGAGAACGCCAATCACGGCATCACCTGCAACGCGATCTGCCCGGGCTGGGTGCTGACACCGCTAGTGCAGCAGCAGATCGAAGCGCGCGCCCGGGTGCAGGGGATCCCGGTCGAGCAGGCGCGCGAGGACCTGGTGCGCGAGAAGCAGCCGATGCTCGACTACACGACACCGGAAAAGATCGGCGCGCTCGCGGTCTTCCTCTGTGACGACGCGGCATCGACGATTACCGGCGCCGCGCTCCCGATCGACGGCGGCTGGGTCGCGCAATAGCGAGGTTTGCTCACCTTTCCGCGAGGCGTCCGTGATTACCCAGCGGCTGCCTCCTCGGCGATGAGCTTTTCCTCGATATCGACATAGAGGTTTGCCATCGCTTCGCCGGCCAGTTCTTTGGTGATCTGCGGCGCAAGCTCGAAGGATTTGCAGGTTTCGAGCACATGATTGCAGATGAACGCCGGCTGATAATTCGCCAATCCATACGATGTTAACATCTTGACCACGTAATCGAAGAGATCTTCATCAAATGTCAAACCTCGGGATTTTGAAACGGCAGCAAATATCCGATGGAAGTCCTCCCGAGTTGGCCCGAACAGTTGGATCTTATATTGGATGCGGCGGAGGAACGCGGGATCCATCAGATCAGAGGGGTCCAGATTGGTCGAAAACATCAACAGCACATCGAATGGCAGCGTGAAGTTCGCCCCGGTGTTGAGCTTCATAAAGTCGATCTGGCTCTCCATCGGCACGATGAAGCGATTGAGCAGCTCGTTGGGGGGAAATCTCTGGCGCCCGAAATCGTCGATCAGGAACATGCCGTTGATCGCCTTGACATGGAGCGGCGAATCGTAGAACCGGGCTTCCGGGTTGAAACTCAGCTCGAGCATGTCCATCGTCATTTCGCCGCCGGCCATCACCACCGGCCGCGAACAGGGAACCCAGCGCTGATCGTGGGTTTCGCGGTGCAGCCCGAGGCCGGCCGGCGGTCCATGGCCGACCTCCGGCGGCGTCATCGGCTGATGAATCTGGGCGTCGAAGACCTTGATGATCTGGCCGCTGACCTCAAAGGCGTAGGGGATGTAGACCGGGTCCTTGAAGAGGCCGGCAATGCGCGTCGAGAGCGTCGTCTTGCCGTTGCCGGGCGGCCCGTACAAGAGGACGCTGCGCCCGGCGTTGATCGCCGGCAACAGCCGGCGAAACATCGCTTCCGGCACGACCAGGCCAGCGAAGCCCTCGCGGAGCTGCGCCTCTTTCATGACCTCGTTGGTGATCCGCTGCTTTTCGATCTGTTCGCGATAGGCGATCAGCGACACCGGCGCCGGGCCGAGATAGACGTTCTGCTCGAGCGCCTCCCTGACGGCGTTGCGGCCCCCTTCGGTCAGCGCGTAATGGGTCGAGAGCGCCAGATCGCTGGTGGCGCCGGTCGCCGATATGAACCTCTGGCGAAGCGCGTCCTCGACAAGCTTGCTGATCAAGGCGCGCGGCAGCTTCATGTGATTAGCGAGATCGAGGACCGTCTCCGACGCTTCGGCATGCATGAACTTGAGCATCAGGTTCATGAGGTTGCGGTCGGACACCCCGCTCTCCTCGATCGACATCGGGATCGCGGGGGCGCTGTTGACGACCGCGGCGATCTGGTCCGCCGTCACCACGCCCATCGCGACCAGGTTCTCGCCCAATCGCCCGCCACCCTTAACCTGACGGGCAAGCGCCCCTTCGATGTCGGCTGGGGTCACCAGCCCCTTCGCGACCAGCCTATCGCCGAGCTCCATGACGGGTCCTATACAAGTTGCGCGCCAATAGGGATTGGCAAATCATGATGAACAAAGTGCTAAGCGCGCGCCAGTGCGCTTGCCCGCTAGATTCTTCCGGCGCGACAGGGGTCCATGTCAATCGCCAATGATGCGCCGGATTGGACGCCGCGGCGGCAACGATGCCATATTGCGCGACCGCGATGACCCACCCGGTGATGCTCCGATCGATGCTGCCGCGCCTTCCTCTTTGCTGCGCCGTGATCGCGTGCCTATGGCTGGGTTCTTGGCAGGCGCTCGGCGCCGAACCCGCCGCATGGCGATGGCAGGCGGTCCTCGTCGCGGGCGATGATGCCCAGCCGGTGTTCGACAACGCGGTCGATTCGCTCGCTCAATGGCTCGGCACGGCCGGCGTGCCGATCTCCGACATTCATCGCCTGAGCGCGAGCCGGGCGCCGCGAGATCCTGGCGTCGAGCCGGCGTCGGCCGGGCGAATAGTGCAGCGGATCGTCTCGTTGCGGCCACGGCCGGACGCGGGCTGCCTGGTTTTCATCACCTCGCATGGCCAGCAAGGGCGGGGCATCTGGCTCGCCCACAGCGGCGAGTATCTGCAGCCCGCGAGCCTCGCACAGGCACTCTCGATCGGCTGCGCGGCGGTGCCGACCGTGGTCATTCTCTCAAGCTGCTACAGCGGCGCCTTTACCGTCGGCGCGATGCGCGCGCCGAACCGCATCATCTTGTCTGCCGCACGGGCCGACCGGCCGTCCTTCGGCTGCCAGGCCGACCGCACCTATACAGTCTTCGACGAATGCCTGCTCGCCGCCTTGCCGCAGGCACCGACCTGGCGGGCGGTATATACCGTCAGTCGGGGTTGCGTCCGCACCCGCGAAAAGCGGCTCGGCGTCCTGCCATCAGAGCCGCAGGCCTCGTTCGGCGCCGCGGTCCGCGATCTGCCAGTGCGCTGATTTAGGCGCTGCAATGCAATTCGGCGTGCAGTTTTTCCCCGATGTGAAGCCGGAAGAGAAATCGGCGGAGGCGTATTTCTCGGAGGCGCTCGATCTCGCCGAGGAAGCCGACCGGCTCGGCTATACGCATATCCGCATCGTCGAGCATTATTTTCATTATTACGGCGGCTACAGCCCCAACCCGATCGTCTTTCTCGCGGCGGCGGCGCAGCGCACACAGCGGGCGCGGCTGGTAACCGGCGCGGTGCTGCCGGCCTTCAACCATCCGCTGAAATTGGCCGGCGAGATCGCGATGCTCGACGCCTTGAGCCATGGCCGGCTGGATGTCGGCTTCGCGCGGGCGTTTCTGCCGCACGAGTTCCGCCGCTTTGGCCGCTCGCCCGATGAATCAGTGGCACGGTTTCGCGAGGGCATGGAGCAGGTTGACCTGTTGCTGACCCGAGAGGGCGTCACCCATCGAGGCCGGTTTCACACGATCGACAACACCACCTCGCTGCCCCGACCGACGCAGCTTCCGCGGCCCAAATTCTATGTCGCCGCGCTCAACACACCGGACTCGTTCGAATTCGCCGGGCGGATGGGCTATTCCGTAATGGGGATCGCGTTTGTCGCCGAGAAGCTGCGCCCGTTGCTCGACGCCTACCGCGCGGTCTGGAAGGAAGCCGGCCATCCCGGGGCGGGCGAGGTCATGCTCGCCTTTCACCTCTATTGCGATCCCGACGGCGAGCGCGCCCGCGCCTTTGCCGCACCGCTCCTCGACCGCTACCTCGCCTCGCTGGCCGAGGCTGCCGCGGATTGGCTCGACGGCCGGGCATCGAAGGATTATCCCGGCTACGACAAGGTGATCGCGGGACTGCGCGCCTCCAACGCCGCCGAGCAGATCGCCTCGGGGTCGGCCTGGATCGGTTCGCCCGACGAGATCGCCGCCACCATCGCGCGCCTGCGCGATGATTTCGGTACGTTCGAGCACGCCTCGCTGCAGGTCAATTTCAACACGATGCCGTTCGCCCCCGCCCTCGCCTCGATGCGCCTCTTCGCCCATGAGGTGATGCCGAGGTTCGCCGCGCGTACCGGCTGAGGGCAAGAACTGATTTCCGTCAGCTTGCTCCGTCGGCGCCGGCCCCTCACCCCAACCCTCTCCCCGCCAGCGGGGAGAGGGAGGGACCCGCGCGCAGCGTGGGAGGGTGAGGGGCGGGCACGATGTGAGACGACATAACCGGATTTCACGCAGAGCTAAAACGGCTGCGAGCCGATGACGGTGGTGCGGTGCATCAGCCGGCGCTCGGGGAGCGCGTAGTCGCAGATCGCCAGATGCATGGCGCTCGCATTGTCCCACATCACCAGATCGCCGACCCGCCAGCGATGGCGGTAACAAAATTCAGGCCGCACGCAAAAGGCGTCGAGCTCGGCAATCAGGTCGAGCGCCTCGTCTTCGGGCATCCCCTCGATGCCGATGCACTCGCCTTCCGTTACGTAGAGCGCCTTCCTGCCGGTATAGGGGTGGGTGCGGACGATCGGATGGGCGATGTCCGGGGTCTCGGCGAGCTGGGCCGCGGTCAGCTTGGGGCGCGGGCTGTCCTCGACCCGTCGCCGCATCGCATAGCGATGGATCGCCTTCTTGCCTACGAGGCGCCGCTTCATCGCCTCGGGCAGCGCGTCGTAGGCCGCCATCGTGTTCGCGAACACCGTGTCGCCGAGCGGCTTACCGTCGCGTATCGGCACTTCCTTGGCGTAGAGCAGCGAACAGCGGCTCGGACATCGCCGGTAGGAGGTGTCGGTGTGCCAGGTGAACCCGGCATCGGCGAGGCCGATATGTTCGCCCTCGTCGGTGCGGACATTCGAGATCAACAGGATCTCGGGATGGCCCGGCAGCAGGTATTTCTTGACGATATGGATTTCGAGCTCGCCGAAGCGTCGGCTGAAGGCGATGTGCTGTTCGTCCGTCAGACGCTGATCGCGGAAGAACACCACGATGTTGTCGTGGAACGCCTGCTCGATCGCGCCGAAAGTCGGCTCGTTGATCGGCGTCGAAAGGTCGAACGCGATCTCCGCGCCGCAGGCCGCGTCCGATTTGCGTACCGGGATCAACATGGGAAGAGATTAAACGCAACCTTCCGCGAACACAAAGCCCCCACCCTCCCACAGCTGACGGTGCGGGCCCCTCCCTCCCCCGCAAGCGAGGGAGGGGTTCGGTCTCGCCGCTGCGCGATAAGCTCCCTCCCCCGCTTGCCCCCACCCTTCCCTCCCCCGCATGCGGGGGAGGGTTAGGGAGGGGGCGGGGGAGGGTTGGGGTAGGGGCTCGGCTCGCGTCAGACGACGCGGCCCTTCCGACGGCCGCTCGATGCGCTAGACTATGCGCTACACTGAACGCGGCTGGCAGAGCCGGACACCGGAGGAGCGCAGATCATGAAGGCGGATCACATCATCATCGGCGCGGGATCGGCGGGCTGCGTGCTCGCCAACCGGCTGACCGAGGATCCCGGCACTCGGGTCTTGCTGATCGAGGCGGGCGGGCGCGACTGGAACCCGCTCATTCACATCCCGGCCGGGTTCTTCAAGATGCTGAACCACAAGACACTGACCTGGGGGTTCACGTCCGAGCCCGATCCCGGCACCAATCGGCGCGCCATCAACTATACGCGCGGCCGGGTGATCGGCGGCTCCTCGTCGATCAACGGGCTCATCTACATCCGCGGGCAACCCGAAGATTACGACCACTGGGGGCAGCTCGGCAATCGCGGCTGGTCGTGGGACGACTGTCTGCCGTATTTCCGCAGGGCCGAGCGCTGGGAGGGCGAGGGCAGCGAGGCGCGCGGCAAGGATGGCCCGCTGTTCACCTCGAAGACCGACCGGCCGCCGATCTGCGGGGCGGCGCTCGAGGCGGGTCAGCAGGTCGGTCTCGAATACCGCGAAGACGTCAACGACCTGCCGCCGGGCGCCGGCGACAGCATCGGCTGGTGCCAGCAGACGCGCGGCGGGCGCACCCGCGCCAGTGCCGCCCGGACCTATCTGCACCCGGCGTTGAAGCGCCCGAACCTGCAGCTGGTAACCCATGCGCTGGTGCACCGCATCGTGTTCGAGGGCAAGCGCGCGGTCGCCGTCGAGTTCTCCCGCAACGGTGCAGTCGAACGGGCCGAGGCCGAGCGCGAGGTGATCCTCTCGGCGGGTGCCATCGGCTCGCCGCACATCCTGCAGCTGTCGGGGGTCGGCGATCCCGGACATCTAGGGAAGATCGGCGTGCCGGTTGTGCATGCGCTGCCGGGTGTCGGCAAGAACATGCAGGACCATTACACCGCGCGCGTCTCCTATCCCGTCGTCGGCGCCCGGACCGCCAACGAGCGCTCGCGCGGCCTGCCGCTCGCCGGCGAGGTGATGCGCTGGCTGATCACCGGCAAGGGGATGTTGACCTACAGCCCCTCGATCGTCGCCGCGTCGGTCAAGGTGCTGGAGGAGTCGGCGACGCCCGATGTGCAGGTCACGTTTGCCCCGGGCAGCTTCAAGGGCGGCCAGATCGGCGAACTCGACGAAACCCCCGGCCTCAGCTCCGGCGCCTGGCAGATGCGGCCATTGTCGCGCGGCTATGTCGAGGCCAAGTCGAACCGGCCCGGCGACATGCCGGCGATCAACCCGCGCTATCTGTCGGAGGAAAGCGACCGGCGCGCTATCATCGGCGGCTTGCGATTTGCCCGACGGATCTTCGCCGCGCCGGCGCTGAAGCAATTCGTCCGGGAAGAGACCCTGCCCGGGGCTCAGGTTCAGAGCGACGACGAGTTGCTCGATTACGCGCGGCGCAACGGCAGCACCTGCTATCACGCCAGCTGCACGTGCCTGATGGGCCAGCATGCGATGGCCGTCGTCGATGACGAGTTGCGCGTCCACGGGCTCGAGGGCTTGCGGGTCATCGACGCGTCGGTGATGCCGGCGGTGACCTCGACCAACACCAACGCGCCCACCATCATGATCGCCGAGAAGGGCGCGGTGATAATCCGCGGCGCGGCACGGCAGGCACTGGCGGCTTGACACGGTGGTCATTGCGAGGAGCCGCAGGCGACGAAGCAATCTCGATGGGATGAGGGCACGCCGGCACGAGATTGCTTCGCTTCGCTCGCAATGACAGGGGAAGGGATAGAAATGAAAGCGGATTACATCATCATCGGCGCCGGGTCGGCGGGGTGCGTGCTGGCCAACCGGCTGACCGAAGATCCCGGTACCCGGGTGGTGCTGATCGAGGCCGGCGGGCGCGA
>Ga0137391_10004583_pt1 | contig 10568 bp, 12 predicted proteins | sample 15con2h24BmetaG_FD_101399 | JGI IMG/M metagenome (GOLD analysis project Ga0137391, IMG submission 101399) | Vadose zone soil microbial communities from Angelo Coast Range Reserve, California, USA - 15con2h2.4B metaG | ecosystem: Environmental > Terrestrial > Soil > Vadose zone > Saprolite...
ATCTCAATCGCGCGGTCGACCCCGGCTTCGCCAGCCGCGGCCAAGCCGTACGCATAGGCGCGTCCACACAACACGGCGCGCGCGCCCAGGCAGATTGCCTTCACGATGTCGGTGCCTCGACGAATGCCTCCATCCATCAATACTTCTACTTGCCCGTTGACCGCCGCCACGACCTCCGGCAGAGCTCTCAAGGCAGCGGGAACGCCGTCGAGTTGGCGGCCGCCGTGGTTCGATACCGAAATCGCGGTAACTCCTTCATCAATAGCACGACGCGCGTCATCGCCGGTCAGGATGCCTTTGACGACGATCGGGCCCGGCCACAGGTCACGAATCCAACGCAAGTCTGCCCACGTCACCGCGGAGGCCGCGAGCGCGGCATTGATGTCGACAAGAGGCATCGGCCCTTGGCCTGGGATGACCACGTTCGGGAGCGCAGACAGCCCGCCGTCACGCAAGAACCTGATCAACCAAGCCGGGTGGGTCAATACCTCCGGAAGAAACGGGATCTTCTCCAGCAGGCCACCACTGATGAGTTCCCTCATGCCGTTGCGGTAGTCGCGCTCGCGGAATCCGGAGACGGGGGTGTCGATGGTCACGACCAATGCGGAGTACCCCGCAACCCGGGCTCGTTCAATCACCGCCTCGGCGGCACCGCGACCGCCCATGAGATATAGCTGATAGCACACAGGACCGGATGACCCTGCCTTAACGTCCTCCAACGTGTGCCCCGAAATCGTCGACAGAATATAGGCCGTGCCTGCGGCACCGGCTGCGCGCGCCGCGACGACTTCGCCCCCCGGATGCATGAGGCGGCTGTAGCCCACGGGCGCGAGCAAGAACGGGAGGGACAGATCCAAACCCAACACGCGGGTGCGCAAATCGCAATGGGGAATGGCGACCGCATGACGCGGCCGAAACGTGACGTCCTCAAATGCGCGGCAATTCTCTCGGAGCGTGACTTCGCCTTCGGCGCCGCCGTCGAGATAGTCGAACACTCCTTTCGGAACTCGGCGACGCGCCATCGGCCGGAGATCCTCGATGCTCACGACGCGGGGAGATGCGACTCGGCGAGACGCCCTAGCCGGCATGTCCGATCCTCCCAACCGCTGGTACGATTCTGACATGCCGGGTAGACGAGCATGCCCTCGTCCCGCAGCGGCCGGCGCGGTGACAGGGCCTGCAGCGAACGGGCAAGCTCACCCGACCACGGATGGCCAGGATCACCGCGGCACACGGCGCGGAGAAGACGCCCAGCCCAAGCCCACCGGTGAATCCCGTCGGGCCAGAGACTGCGAAATCGTCGGCCTGAGCGCCTCCGCATTCAATCGGCAAGGCGCTGCCACGCTTCGCGCGGGGTCGTTCGTGGAAAGATCTCCGGGTGGATACGCCCGGACCGTACCGCGCTCAGGCCGCTCCATTCCGCGGGGAGTGTGACGTGGGCGAACTCCTCGAGGGTTCGGTCCAGCGTGAATCCAGCACCCCGCCCGTTGCCTTCATCGCCTCGACAAGAAACTCCATATCCAGGGTCGGGGTCGCAACATGCGTTGACCGACGATCGGGATGGCCGCCCCGATAAAGGCGACTCCCGCCAGCGCGATCAGGCCTGCTCCTGGCGAGATCCTCAAGGCCCAGAAGATCCAGCTTCCCGCGACGCTGCCGACGAGACCGAGAATGATGTCCCACCTCATCCCGTAGCCGCCGCGTTTCATGACATACCCAGCCAGCACCCCTGCGAGCACTCCCACGAACACCAACATCGCGATCATGACGCTATTCATGACGGTTCCTCCTTCCCCGAGTTGCGGAGCCTCAACTGGGCGCTACCGGTTGTTCGTCCCGCGATCGCTTTCACCGGCGCGCCGTACGTCAGTTCGAGAAGAGCTTCGCAAAGAAGCCCTTGACGCTGTGCCCGAACCCGACGGCGCTATCGCGCGCGTTGCCCCACGCGGTCTTCGCCGGTGGCTCAGCGGCCTGACCCGCTTCCTTCAGCTTCTCGCCACTGTACTTTGCGCCTTCGGACACCGTCGTACCGATGCCCTTGGCGGTTTCTTCGACGCCTTCCCCAATCTTGCTACTGGGGATCTTCTTCGCTCCGCTTTCGACCTGCCCCATCCCGGCCTTCACCTTCGAATCATCGGCCGCGAAGGCGAAGTCGGACGCGAGCAGCGAGAGCGGGAATACCAGCACGATGACCAGTCCAAATCGTTTCATGACGTTCCTTTCCGGCCCGGGTCGATCGCGGTTGCCGCAATGGCCCGTGCCGCGGGACCGTTCCACCACGTCCCGAGTATGGGCCGCGTCATCTGACCTACCTATTGGACCTTGGCCACCTGGGCGCACCCGGACCCACCCCGAAAGCCGTAGACCCAAGAGCCAATAGGCGAGCGCAAGCCCTCTGCGTAAAGTCGGAAAAGAGAGCGGCGGATCACTGTTCTGAGGAGGTGCGAACGATGGAGCGAGCGGCGTCCATCGCAGAGCACCTAGCCACGAGCGCCGAGTCACCCTCGGCGCTCGCGACAGGCTTATGCGGTCGTACGCCCAGGCGCGTGTTTTCTTCCCCCTGAGGGGGGCTGACGACCCCGCAGTCGCTCGTGCTGCGGGTGGATAGAGTGATCCCGGGTAACCTGCCTCTAATCAACCGACGGGACCGAATCACACCGACGCGTCTTCCGCGACTCAGCCGGCGTTGAACCCTTCCGGGCGCTCCCGCTGACCGTCTCCGTCACCGCCCAACCAAGCGCCACCCTGGAACCCTCTGATTGTATGGGGCTGCAACCGTGGCCTCGCTCTTGCTGTCGCCTTCAATGGAGGAGAAATCGGTCCAAGAGCCATGACCTCCAGCATCCTCAGCTTGCAGGAAATCCTGACGCATCGTCCGGCGCTCTCCCCGCGCCGGAGGGCATTCTACGAAGCCTTGCTGACGCATGGCGACGTGGTGGCGGTTAAAGTGAATTACCTCCCCGGCTCTCTCCTGTGGCTCGTGACGACGCCTACGCAGGCCCGGCTGATGCGAGAGGGTCATGATCCGGACGCGCACGTCGAAGCCACAATCCTAAGCCTCCAGGAAGCCAAAGATTTGCTGACGAGCGTGGGTGACGCAGGGCCAGCCACAGTCTATGAGGCGGCGGCGTGGCTCCTGGCTCCATCGCCAGAGGAACCCCAGAGCCCTGGCGAAGGTTCGTAGGCGTCCACCTATGATGACCCGCTGGCCCGCCATCGTGGTCGCCATGCTGGCCCTGTCCGGGTGCGCCACGACGTGGTCGCGACCGGGTACGTCAGATGCAGAGTTCAATCTCGACAGCCGCGTGTGCGAGCATATGAACACTCAGCTGGTCTTTCCGGTCGGTGAGTACGTGGTGCGGTCCGGATACCGGCGCTGCATGCTGGAGGAGGGCTACACCGAGGGCGGATCTTGGAAGGGCGATTCGGGATGGCGGGAGGAGTGACCGGGGACGTCGCAAGGCTATCAACGAGGCACTCGCCGGTGGACGGCTAGGATCCGGCGGCTCTCTCTGAGAAGGGGCAGGCTGGCCAGGACACGGGGCAGCTGACGGATCCGACCGAACGGTGTTCCGGCGCGCCCGCTGGAGGTGCTAGGCCTGTGGCCGTTGGGGCGCCCTCGAGGTCCACCACGTCGTCAAGCGCACCCAGGGGGCTCGGACTTCGATCTCGACCGGCTGGTGGCGCGCTGTCCGCCATGCATGCCCCAACCCCGCTCGGCGATGGGCGCTTCACCGTCGAGGTCACCCGAGGGGCTGACAAGTGGGCGATCCAAGCCAGGTCGGGTCAGACGGGGCGGCGTCACCACCTTGATTCTTGAGGTGCGCTAGGGCAGGTCGGCCCTGCGCTCCACCCAGCTGACGCCCTCCGGGAAGCGGAACTTGGTCACCGTGTCCGAGCCTTCGCTTGTGCCAGAGAACCAGTCCTGCTGTTCCCACAGCACCCCGTACGGCAAGAGCACCCGGGCCAGCACGGTCTTTCCGCTCGGGCGGAGCCGCACCGTCGGAAGCGGACGCGTCGCCAGCCCGTCCTTGTCCGGGATATAGAGCGTTGCCTGCAGGTCGCCCTTCGGCGGCGAACCACGATGTCGCAGCGTCACGGTGTACGCCCCCGACGAGACACCGCGCAGCCAGAACACCTCGAAGGGCGCGGTGTCCGAGGCCTTCAGGACTCCCGGCAAGCGCACCGTCTGAGTCGGGCCGTCGAGGCGCTCGGGAGAGAAGCGCACGACTGCGCTCACCTCAACGTCGAGCCCCTGGATGTCGTCCGGCCACTCCATCACCAGGACGCCCGTCGGCTTGCGAGGACCGCTCGCATAGACCGTGATCGGTTCGCTTCGACTCCCGGGTTCCCCGCCGTGCGATGTTTCCGCCCACAGGCGGAGCACGGGTGCGAATAGCGGCACCACCTTGCGGAATCGTCCCTCCGAAACTTTCACAGGAATGCGCCGGTCGTTGGCGACGAGCCAGAGCGTGCCGACCGTCTTGTCCTCGACCTGGCCCTCGACGACGATGACGGGCGGAGCGTCCGGCCCGAGGACGAAGCCGTCGCTGGGGCTCGTCAACACTATCCGACCGGGGGTGGCCAGTACGTACTCGATCGAGATGCTATCCTCGGCCCGCGCATCTCCCGGCCCGGTGGCCACCGCGCGGAGGCGGTTCAGCCCGGGCTGGAGAGGTACCGACGCCCCGAAAGCTCCGCCGGTGCCGACGACCACGTCCGTCGGCACCTCGTTGACATAGAGCGCAAGCCGGTCCGGGGTGCCGCCCACGACCTTTCCCGTCAACGGTTCCACTTGCCGGCGGGTGACGCGCGTTCGGGGCCCGTCGAACTCGACCCTGAGACCAAGTGCTGCAACGCCCCCGCGCGACCCTGGGCCGGACCCGCTCGGGCCCGGAGTTGCGGAAGCGCGGGATCCCGGCGCCTCGCCGGAGCCCGGCTCGCGCTGTCCCGTTGCTCCGCTGGGCGAGCCTGCCCCTGCGACCGTCGCCGCGGATGAGGCCGCCGTTGCGTGCCCCACGCCGCTCCCGCCGGGCTCGGGTGAAGTCTGAGCCACGCCCGCAGCGGCGCCTCCTGACCGCTGCCGCGGTGTCTTCCCTGGTGCGGCCTGCGACCGGGGCGATGCCCTCTCGATGCCATCGCCGGGCCCACCAGTCGATGCCGACGGAGGGCTCGGCGCCGCGGGACGAGGAACTGGCGCCGGCGGAAGCGCCGGCTCGGCAGGTGGCCCTGCCGGAGCAAGTGAGGCCTCCGCAGGTGACCCTGCCGGCGCCTCGCCTCCGGGCGTGGAGGGCTGCTCCCGGGCCAGGGGTGTCGGCGGATCGGGTAGCGCCGGCTGCTCGGGCGCCGGCCGCTCCGTCGCTGGCTGCTCGCTGGCCGGCTGGGGCCCAGGCTTCGGGCTCGCGATCTCTTTCCTCGCCGATCGCTCCAGCAGGACGGGCTCGCGCGCGACTGGCTCGGGAGGTGGAGGCTCCTTGCTCGTGGGCTCGGGAGGCGCGATCGCCGGCGGCGTCAAGCTCTCGAGGCTCGGCACCGGGATCAGCGTCTTTGCGAAGTCGAGCGCGCGCATCGGCCATGCCGGCCCCTCGGGCTCTTCGCCTTCTGGCATCGGAGGCAGTCCGAAGACAGGGACGCGTGTGGGCACCTCGCGCGCGGTGAACTGGGGCCGCTCCGGGACCACCGGTTGCGGCGGCGGTGTGAAGGCACTCTTCGGCGCAGAAGGGACTGCTCTCTTTGCCGCCGCGTTGGCCTTGGGCGGTGACGAGCCGGTCGGCCGGGAGGCAGTGACCGCCTGGCGGCGCGGTGCCGGCGGAGCCTTTGCCCGCCTCGTCTCCGTGATGGCCGCCGTGTCCCGTCGAGCGGCAGCGCCGCTCTCTCCAGCGGTGTCCCGCGGTTCTGGGCTGGCGGCGGGGGGGACAATCGGCCGGCGACCGGGATCCGGCCGAGGCCCCACGGCGGTGGGCGGCGGCGACGCCGCCGGGGCGGAGCGCTCGGCCACCGCCGGAGTCGCTCCTGCGGCGGATCCCGGCATCGTGGATTCCCAGGCAGCCGGTCCCGACATGGTGAGGTCCACCCAGGCCACTTCTGATTGGCCGCTCGCCGCACGGGACAGCAGGGTAGCCATCCGGAGCAGGTCCATCGCGACCGCGCCATGAAGGAGCAACGAGCACACGTAAGCGAGGGTGAGCCGCCAAACCGGCGGTAGGGCGGGGGGCCTTCGCTCGAGTGGTGAGAACCGGCGGGGCCGTCGCCGTGATCCGGCGGCGGAGGGCTGGGCTGATCGGTCCTCGGAAGCGCCGCCACCCGGGCCGGTGCCCATCACGCGCTCGGCGGCACCGTGCCGAGCCTAGAGGCCCGACCCGCTTCGGCGTCAGGCTCCATTATCGGGAGCTCCTTCCTCCTCCAAGCTCGGTCATGCAAGACCGCATAATCGCTCGCTATCTGCAGGCTCCAACTCGAGGAGGAGTGACGGGAGTCTAGCCATCGCGGATCGCTCTGTCAACCGGCGCAAGGCAACCCGCCGGCGTCGCAGGACGCGCGGTGAATGGGCGCAGTCGTCGCGTTCAGCCCGTCCGAATCACGCCGTGAGGAGTAGAGTGAAAACCGGCATGCCTGGCGCAACCACCATGGACCACGGTCGCCTCAGTGCAGATCGCTCCTGACAGCCCCAAGCTCGCCGTGGTGATGGTCGGGCTGCCGGCGCGCGGAAAGAGCTACACCGCGCGCCGAATCGAGCGCTACCTGTCGTGGCTCGGCGACCGCACCGGCGTCTTCAACGTGGGCGAGTACCGGCGCGCGCGCGTCGGGGCCCAGCTTCCGCACAACTTCTTCGATCCCGACAACCCGCAGGGCGAAGAGGCGCGCAGGGCGGTGGCGATGGTGGCGCTCGAAGACATGGTGGCGTGGCTCACGGACGCCGGGCAGGTCGCGATCTATGACGCCACCAACAGCACGCGCGCGCGCCGCGCCATGGTGCACGCGCGCTGCGAGCGCGCCGGCTTCCAGGTGCTGTTCATCGAGATCCGTTGTGATGACCCACACATCATCGAGGCCAACATCCGCAGCACCAAGCTGTCGTCGCCCGACTACCAGGGCACCGATCCCGACGAGGCCGTAGCCGACTTCCGGGCCCGCATCGCGCATTACCAGCGCGTGTATCAGCCCCTCGACGACGACGAGGGCGCGTACCTGCGCGTCACCGGCGCCGAACGCGGCGTGACCGTGAGCAACGTCGACGGCTACTTGGCCGCGCGCCTCGTGTTCTTCGTGATGAACCTACACCTGACCGCGCGGCCGATCTGGCTCACCCGCCACGGCGAGAGCGTGTACAATGCCGCCGGTATACTCGGTGGCGATCCCAACTTGGCGCCCGACGGCCACCGCTATGCCCAGTCGCTCGCCGAGTTCCTCGACCGGCGCGACCCGGATCGCAACGACGCGGTGATCTGGACAAGCTCGCTCCGGCGCGCGGTACAGACCGCTGCGCCGCTCGGTTGTGAGGTTCCTTGCGAGCGTTCGGGGTATGATATATCCTCATACTTGGAGGTCTCGCCATGGCCAAGACCAAGGTGGCCGTCACCCTCGACAGCCAGACCCTGCGGCGTGTGGACCGACTCGTCCGGGACGCCCGCTATCCGAACCGGAGCCAAGCCATTGAGGCGGCGGTTGCGGCTCAACTCGAGCGGCTCGAACATCGGCGTCTGGCCGACGAGTGTGCCAAGCTCGATCCGGCGGCCGAGCGGGCGATGGCCGAGGAAGGCCTCGGCCTCGATGCAGCGGGATGGCCGGAATACTGAGGGGCGAGATCCGCTGGGCGGATCTCAATCCCACGCGTGGCAAGGAACAGGCCGGCCAGCGCCCGGTGCTGATTTTGAGCCACGATGTCTTCAACGAGCGGTCGGGAACGGTGATCGCGGTCGCGCTGACAAGCCAGCCACAGCGGGCTGGCTTTCCGCTCACGCTCGAGCTCACCACCCCCCGCTTGCCGAAGCGTTCCTGGGTGAAGATCAGCCAGATCCGAACGCTCGCGACCGAGCGGATCGGGAATCGCCTCGGCCGAGCATCGCCTGAGGAGCTGGCGCAGGTCTTGGAAGGCCTGAACGAGATTCTTGGCGCCTGACGATATGACCGCGAGCCTCCTCTGGAGGAGCCATCCGTGACCGTCGAGCCCATTGCCGCCTTGCGCGACACCTTTCTCCGCCGCATCGACGCTCACGAAGTCTACATCGGCATCATCGGGCAGGGCTACGTCGGTCTCCCGCTCGCGTTGACCTTCGTCGAGAAGGGCTTCCGCGTCCTCGGCTTCGACGTCGACGCGGAGAAGGTCGCGGCCCTCAACCGGGGCGAGTGCTACATCCGCCACGTCGACAGGGTGCGCGTGAAGCAGGCGCGCGAAGCGAAGCTCTTCGAGGCGACCGCCGACTTCAACCGGCTGCACGAGCCCGACGCGATCCTCATCTGCGTGCCGACGCCGCTGACGGCGCAGAAGGAGCCGGACCTGACGTACGTGCGGCAGACCGCCGAGGCCATCCGGCGGCACCTGCGCCGCGGGCAGCTCATCGTCCTCGAATCAACAACCTACCCCGGTACCACCGATGAGCTCGTACGCGGGGTCCTCGAGCAGGGAGGGCTCACGGCTGGCGTCGACTTCTTCCTGGCCTTTTCGCCCGAACGGGAAGACCCGGGTAACAAGAGCCACTCGACGCCGACCATCCCGAAGGTCGTCGGTGGTATCGACGGCGTGTCGGGCGATGTCGCACAACGGCTCTACGACGCCGCGGTGGCGAAGACGGTGCGCGTCTCGTCCGCGCGGGTCGCCGAGGCAACGAAGCTGACCGAAAACATCTTCCGCGCGGTCAACATCGCGCTCGTAAACGAGCTCAAGATCGTCTACGACAAGATGGGCATCGACATCTGGGAGGTGCTGGATGCCGCGAGCACCAAGCCCTTCGGCTTCATGCGCTTCAACCCCGGTCCAGGTTGGGGCGGGCACTGCATCCCGCTGGACCCGTTCTACCTGGCGTGGAAGGCGCGCGAGTACGGCGTGTCGACGAAGTTCATTGAGCTGGCCGGTGAGGTCAACGTCCGGATGCCCGAGTACGTGGTCGGAAAGCTGCAGGAGGCGCTGAACGATTGCGGCAGGGCGGTGAAGGGCGCAAAGGTCCTCGTCCTTGGGCTCGCCTACAAGAAGGACATCGATGACCCGCGGGAGAGCCCGGCGTTCGAGGTGATTCACGAGCTCTTGAAGCTGGGCGCCGACGTCAGCTACCACGACCCCTACGTGCCCGTGGCGCCCAAGATGCGGAGCTGGCCGAACTTGCCCGCGATGACGTCGCAGCCGCTCACACCCGAGGTGCTCAGGTCGACTGACGTCGCTCTTCTCATCACGGACCACAGCATCGTCGACTACGACCTCGTCCTGAAGAAAGCCCCGCTCATTGTGGACACGCGCGGCATCTACCGGGTGCCGGTCCCCCACGTCGTGAAGGCGTGAGTTCACGCTCCGTGGTATCCACGTTGAAACGCGCGCAACATTGCTCGGACGACCTGTGCCTGCTCGTGCTCGCGGTGGAGACCCAACAGCCGTGTTAGCCCGACCTTCCACTGCTCATCCTGGTCAATGCTCGGCATCGGGCTGATCGGCCTGGGCAAGCACGGGTCTCGCTACGCCCACCACATCGTAAAGGACCTGAGAGACGCAGCCCTCGTCGCCGTCTGCCGTCGGAATCGTCCTGAAGGGGAGAAGCTCGCCGCGGCTTCTGGCTGCGCGTTCTACGATGATTACCACGATCTCGTGGCCAACTCGCGCGTGGACACCGTGGTCGTGGCGGTTCCGCCAACGCTCCACCCCGCCATCGTGGAGGCGGCATGCCGGGCCGGCAAGCCCCTGCTCGTCGAGAAGCCGCTGGCGACGAGCCTGGCTGAGGCGCGCCACATTGCCAGCATGGTGTCCGCCAGCGGTGTACGCGCCATGGTCGCCCACACCCTCCGCTTCAACAGCACGGTCCAGACCGTCCAGGCGCACGTGCCTGAGATCGGGCCCTTGCACGCCCTCTACCTCAGCCAGCGATTCGAACCCTTCCCCGCTCGCCTGGCTCGACCGGCGCACGGAGAGCGGCGGCGGAATTGTGCTAAATACCGGCGTCCACAGCTTCGACCTGCTCCGCTTCCTCACCGGATGCGAGGTCACCCGGGTCTGGTGCCGGACAGCGCAGATCATCACGCGCGAAACCGAAGATAGCTTCGCCATGACCTGCCAGCTCAGCAATCCTTCACTCGTTGCCGCCATCGCGGGCTCGCGCGCGATGGGCGGTCGCGTCGGCCTGCTGGAGCTGGCCGGCGCCCGAGGGCACCTGTTGGCGGATCACGTTCACGGGTGGGTTCACCTCGTGCGCGGGACCGAGCGCCTCACGCTGTCCGTCCCTTCCCCGGTGCCCACCGTGCGAGAGACGCTAAACGCCGTCGTTCGTGCCCTGCGCGAGGGCACCTCGTTTCCCATCTCCATCGAGGACGGGCTGCGGGCAGTCGGCATCGCCGATGCCGCATACCGCTCAGCCGAGCGCGGGGGG
>Ga0137391_10004588_pt1 | contig 10563 bp, 6 predicted proteins | sample 15con2h24BmetaG_FD_101399 | JGI IMG/M metagenome (GOLD analysis project Ga0137391, IMG submission 101399) | Vadose zone soil microbial communities from Angelo Coast Range Reserve, California, USA - 15con2h2.4B metaG | ecosystem: Environmental > Terrestrial > Soil > Vadose zone > Saprolite...
CGAATCGGCGTGATCAACCTGGCGGGCACGCCCGGCCTCGATATGCAGCACTTTCTCGACGCCTCGGACCTGCATCCGGGCGACCCGGTAAGCGCGGAAAACGTTACGCGAGCCCTGAAACGCCTGCGCAAGCGCTACCAAAAGGACGCCCGTCTTGAGGCCCAGGTTACCGTCACTCACCAGGATTATCAGCCTGAGAACAATACCCTCGATTACACCTTTGAGATCGTTCGCGGACCGCGCGTTGACGTTAAAGTGGAAGGTGAAAAACTGCGCGCCGGCCTGGTAAAGAAATTCGTCCCCATTTACGAGGAAAACGCGCTTGACGAAGATCTGCTCACCGAAGGCAGTCACAAAATACGCGACTACTTTCAGACGAAGGGGTATTTTGACGCGAAGGTGTCATTCGAACAGAAGCAGGATGCGGCGCAGGACCGGCGCGAGGTGACCTTCCACATCAACCGCGGCGACCGCCATAAAGTGGTGGGGGTGGAGATCACCGGCAATCGATATTTCCCCCGTGAAACCATCCGTGAGCGCATGGAAACACAGCCCGCCGGCGGGCTGCTGCTTTACGGTTTGTACAGCCAGTCGATGCTCGCCCGCGACGTTCAGGCCATTGAAAACCTCTACCACGACAGCGGCTTTCTCCAGGTCAAAGTGACTCCGGTAGTGCAGGACGATTACCAGAACGAAGCCGGTCGGGTGAAAGTTACCGTCGCCGTTGACGAAGGACCGCAGACCCTGGTGGGCAAACTGACGATCACCGGGAACGACACGTTTCAGGGCGGCGAAATCCTCGGCATGATCGTTTCCTCGGAAGGCCAGCCTTACTCCGACGCCAACCTGGCGAGCGACCAGACCCAGGTCACGAATTTCTATTTCAACGAGGGCTACCCCAACGTGAAATTCGAGGCCACCGCCCGGCCCGTGAAAGACAACCCTGAACGAATGGAACTCACTTACAAAATCACCGAAGGGCAGCGCTTCTATTTCGACCAGATTCTGGTTTCGGGCCTGCACTATACCAAACCGCTGGTGGTGGAGCGGGAGGAAAAAGGCGTGAACGTCGTGAGCGGCGACCCGCTGAACCAGGAAAAAATGCTCGACCTGCAGCGCCGCCTTTACGATCTCGGTATTTTCAACTCGGTGGATATGGCGGTGCAAAACCCCGAAGGTGACGCCATCCGCAAGAACCTGAATGTTCAGATCGAGGAGGCGCGGCGGTACACCTTCAATTACGGAGTCGGGTTCGAAGTACAGACCGGGCAGCCCACCGGCTCCGTCAGCAATCCCCAGGGAAATACGGGGGCCAGCGCCCGGGTTTCGTTCGACGTGACCCGGCTCAACTTCCGGGGCCGCGATCACACGATTACATTGCAGACCCGCTACGGCAACCTGCAGAAGCGCGCCCTGATCAGCTACGGCGCGCCGCGCTGGTTTGGCAATCCCAGTCTCAGCATGAGCATTACCGCTTTCTATGACGACACCTTCAACGTTCGCACGTTCGAATCGCGGCGGCTGGAAGGTTCGGGCGAAATCAAGCAATCGCTCAACAAGGGCACCACGCTGCTCTACCGCTTCACCTACCGCAGGGTCAACGTTCCCTCCGACAGCCTTCTGATCGACCCCAATCTGATTCCTCTGTTTTCCCAGCCGGTGCGCGTGGGAATACCGGCTTTCACCTACATCCGCGACACGCGCGACGATCCGACGGAATCGCACAAGGGCGCGTTTACCACTCTCGATGCGGGCCTCGCTTCCGGAATCTTCGGTTCGCAGGCGAGCTTCAGCCGGCTGCTGGCGCAGAATTCCACCTATTATCGCTTTCACAAAAAACGCTGGGTGTTCGCGCGCTCGACGCGCATCGGATTTGAAAAGCCGTTCAGCGACACCCCTTTCGTGCCCCTGCCCGAGAGGTTCTTCGCCGGCGGCAGCAATTCGCTGCGCGGATTCGGCATCAATCAGGCCGGCCCGCGCGACCTGAAGACCGGCTTTCCCCTGGGGGGAGAGAGCATTCTGGTCAACAATCTCGAACTGCGCACGCCGCCCCTGCCTCTTCCTCTGGTGGGCAACGACATCAGCCTGGTGCTGTTTCACGATATGGGCAACGTCTTCGCCACAGCCAGCGCCCTGGGCAGCAGTGTCCTGCGGTTTTCACAGCCCAACGGCGACGCCTGCCTTTCGCCCGCCACCTCGCAGAATTGCAGCTTCAACTATATGGCCCATGCGGTGGGATCGGGCATTCGCTACCATACCCCGGTCGGTCCGCTCAGTCTGGATGCGGGCTACAATCTGAACCCGCCGTTCTTTCCGGTCGGGACGGGCTTTCAGCGGCTGAGGCGCTTCAATTTTTCCTTCAGCATCGGGCAGACATTCTGATGAAAACCGCCCTTCATGCCGCGATCCTTCTCCTGGCGCTGCCGCTGTGCTCCGCGCAGGCGGTGGTGGACCGCATGGTGGCGGTGGTCAACAAACATGTGGTATTGCAGAGCGAAGTGGAGCAGGAGGTACGCATCGATTTTCTGCTGCGCGGACGGCCGGTCGAGCAAATCACCTATGCCGAGACGGCGGCCATGCTCGATATTCTGATCGACCAGGCCCTGCTGCAGCAGCAGATTGTGCCCACGTCCATGCTCGACCCGGAGCCGGAAGAACTGGCGGCCCAGCTCGCCAAACTGCGCGCCGATATTCCCGGCGCTCAGGAGGACGCCCGCTGGCGGTCGCTGCTGACCGGTTACGGCCTGGACCAGCACGATCTGGAAATCCATATCGCCACGCAGGTGCGCATTCTGCGCTTTGTGGACCTGCGTTTTCGCCGTCTGGCCCGCGTGGACCGCGAGGATGTACGCCATTACTACGATGAGACGCTTTTACTGGAACTCAAGAGACAGAACCAGCCCGCTCCCCCTCTGGACCAGGTTTATGGACAGATCGAACGGATTCTGACCGAAAAACAGATCAACGATTCGCTGGCGACCTGGATGTCGGGGCTGCGCGGCCAGGCCAATATTCAAAAATTGACTGTGGTATCGGCGCCGACGGAGCCAAAGCCATGAGCGCCGACGAGGAAAAAGACCAAAAGCCGGCTCCGCGGAAAAGCGAGACGCCCTCCCGCCCGAAACGCCGACGCCATCTCGTGGTCATTCTGGTCCTGCTTTCGATGCTGGGCGGATTGCTGCTGTATGTGCGCAGCGACTCGTTTCACGAAATCGTGCGTCGACGGGTCATCGCCGAACTGGAATCGGTCACCGGAGGAAAGGCCGAGGTGGATTCCATCACATGGACACTTCTCAGCCTGAAGTTCGAGATCCGGGGACTGACCATTCACGGCGAAGAAGGCCCGGGACAGATTCCCTTTCTTCATGCGGACCGGCTGACCGCCCAGGCGCGCATTGTGTCGTTTTTTTCGCAGCGCATCGGTCTGCGCAGCCTGGTGATCGAGAACCCGGTGGTGCATCTGATCGTGCGTCCGGATGGCAGCACCAACCAGCCCGCTCGCGGCCTGGGCGGTCTTGAAGATCGGCCGTTGCAGGCATTGTTCGATCTCGATATCGGCCGAATTGAGATCAACAACGGTGAACTGGTGCTGAATGAGAAGAAGCTGGCCTTCGATCTGGGCGGCGACCGGTTTGCCGCGAACCTGAGTTATTCAAAGACCGATGGCGCGTACAGCGGCAACATCGCCGCCGCCGATCTCGCCGTGCGCTATCAGAAGAAAACACCTTTGCACGGCAGCCTGGAGACCGGCTTCGTGATTCGTCCGGCGCAGATTGAAATCAAAACGCTTCAGTTCAAGACGCAGCGTTCTTCGATCGAAGCCCATGGCACGCTCGACAACCTTGCGCGACCGGCGATCGGGGCCCGCTACCGCGCCACACTCGATCTGCGCGAACTGGCCGGACTGATGAACCTGCCGCAATTGCGCGGAGGACGGGCCGATGTACAAGGCGCCGGCAAATATGAGGCGGGCGGTTATCGCGCCGATGGCACGCTCGCGGTTCATGAAATGGCCTGGCAGGATGCATGGATCCGCCTCGCCGGCGTGGAGTTGTCTTCGCCGTTCTCCATCGCGCCGGACCGCATTTCGTTTCCGCAGATCTCCACGCGGGCACTGGGCGGCGGAGCCCATGGCGATCTGCTGATCGCCAACCTGGGCGAACCCGTATCGGGCAAGGCCGGAAAAAAGACCGGGGCGCACGGCTCGGCGAATTTTCGTCTGGAAGGCATTGATCTCAGCCGCCTGGCGGCAGCCGTTTCCACCCCCCACATGCCGTTGGAGAAGATCAAACCGGTGGGTGTCGCCTCCGGAGAAATCAAACTCCAATGGCAGAACTCGCTGAAAAATCTTGAAGCGGAGACCTCGCTCACTTCCGTTCCCCCCGGCAACGTCGCTTCCGGCCAGGTACCGGTCAGCGCGCAGATGCAGGCGGCCTGGCATCGCCCTTCGCAGACGCTGGATGTGGCCCGCTTCAACCTGGCAACGGGAGGGATCAGGCTCACTCTGGCCGGCTCCCTCGGCGCGGGCAGCGCACAGCTGAAAACCGATTTCGACGCCACCGATCTCCATGAGATTCGTCCGCTGCTGATCGCCGCCTTTCCCGGAACCCACATCCCCGTGGATGTGACCGGGCGCGCGCGATTCAGCGGCGCAATCTACGGCAAACTGGCCTCGCCGTCGGTTCGCGGACACCTGGACGCCGCGAATGTGGACTTGTCGCCGGAAGCGGGCGAACACACCTATCGTTTCGATTCGGTTCTGGTCGATCTCAATTACACGCCGTCACTGCTGACCGCGTCGAACGGAGTGCTGAAGCGCAGCGCAACTCAGATCAATTTTGAAGGCAGCGCGGGACTCAACCAGGGAAGGTTTGAGGAAAACCGCGGAGAAATCTCGGCTTCGCTGCGGCTGCAGAATGCCACGGCCGAGGACCTCGCGGCGCTGGCCGGAATCGACTCTCCGATTTCCGGCCAGGTGAACGCCGGGCTCAAGCTGACCGGCACGCTGCACAGTCTGCGCGGGAATGGAAACGTGCAGGCGGGCAAAATCGTCTTCCACGGAGAACCGTTCCGTTCCCTGCGAGCCGATATCGCCTTCACCGGCTCGGAAGCCCGCTTCAGCAACCTCGTGATTCAGCACGATCGCGCGCAAATCACCGGATCGTCGGCCTACGACATGACAAGCCGGCGGTGGCGGGTGAATCTCAGCGGCTCGGGGATTGAAGTGGCCGGGTTCCGTCACTTCCTGCCTCAGCGCCTGGTCGCCGACGGCCAGTTCGATTTCCATATTTCAGGCAGCGGCCTGCCCGATCGCCCCGCTCTCGATGGCCAGGTCAATTTCCACCACCTGGTGATCAACGGCGAAGCCGTGGGCGACCTGAGCGCGGTAGCGGAGACGCACGGCCCCGAAATGCAGTTGCGGGCCCGCTCCAGTTCGCAGGACGCCGCGCTTACCATCGACGGCCGGATTAATCTCTCAGGCGATCTGCCCTGCCAGTTCACGATAAAATTCGACCGTTTTGATTTTGATCCGCTGATCCCCGCCTACCTGCCGGTGAAAACCACGGGCCATTCCTCGATGGAAGGCTCCATCGACATTCACGGCCCTCTGCGCACACCAGACAAGCTGACCGTGGACGCGAACATCCGCCAGTTATCGGCCCTGGTCGAAGGTGTAAAAATTCAGAATAACGGCCCCATTCGTTTCTCCATGGCCAATCAGGTGGTGCGCATCGATCAATTGCGCCTGATGGGAGACAGCACGGACCTCTCGGCCCAGGGTGAATTGCGGCTCGCCGGACGCCGTCCGCTGGATGTGCGCATCAACGGGCAGCTCAACCTGAAGCTTCTCCAAAAGTTCTACCCCAACGCCACCTCCTACGGCCTGGCCACCCTGGCGCTGGCCGTTTCCGGCAACTGGGACCAGCCTCGCATGCTGGGCACCGTGGATATTAAAGACGCGGGATTCTCCATCCTCGATCTGCCCAACGGGCTCAGTCAGGTCAACGGACGTCTCACCATCACGGAAGACCGCCTGAAGATCGATACGCTCACGGCGCACACCGGCGGAGGCGTTCTCAATCTGGGCGGATTCATCGAGTATCGCAACACCCGTTACTTCGACGTGACCGCGACCGGCAGGGACGTGCGCCTGCGTTATCCGCCGGGCATCAGCGCCTCGGCCAACGCCACCCTGCGTTATACCGGCACGCCGCAAAGCTCGCTTTTCTCCGGTGACATCCGCGTGATTCGTTTTGCCGTGGACCCGCAGTTCGATTTCGCGCAATATCTCGCCCGCACCCGCACCTCCGCGCGGCCGACGCAGAACCCGCTGCTCGACAACCTGCGCCTCGACGTTCACGTCATGACCACGCCCGAACTGAGGGTGGAGACTTCGCTGGCGAAATTTTCCGGCGATGCCGACCTGCGCATTCGCGGCACGGTGGCCAATCCCGTGGTGCTGGGCAGGGTCAATATCGCGGAAGGCAACATCTCATTCAACGGCACGCGTTACCGCCTGGAACACGGCGACATCACCTTCAACAATCCGCAGGTGATTCAGCCGGTCATCAACGTCGAGATTTCGTCGCGCACCCGCGGTTACGACATCACCATCGGCTTTCACGGCCCGCTGGACAAGCTGAGCATGACCTACCGCTCCGACCCGCCGCTGCCCAGCGGAGACATCATCGCCCTGCTGGCATTTGGCCGCACCCGCCAGCAGGACCTTTACAACAACCAATCCAGCCAGCCGCTGGCCACCTCCGACGCCATTCTGAGCCAGGCCCTGGCCTCCGGTTCCAACAGCCGGGTGCAGAAACTGTTCGGCGTGGGAAGCGTGAAGATCGACCCGCAGCAGATCGGCAGCGCCGACAACAGCCTCGGCCCCCGGGTCACGATCGAGCAGCAGATCAAAGACAACATCACCCTCACCTACATCACTAACCTGTCGCAGTCGTCCCAGGAGCAGGTCATTCAGGCGGAAATCAGCGTGACTCGCAGCATTTCCATCGTGGCGGTGCGCGACCAGAACGGTATACTGGGCTTCGATCTGCGCATCAAAAAACGAAAGAAGTAAGTCGATGGATGGATCGTCCGAAAACCCCTTTGCCGCGCAGCGCCGCGCGATGGTCGAAGAACAGCTGCGAAGGCGCGGCATCTTTGACGAACGCGTGCTGGCCGCCATGGGCGAAGTACCTCGCGAAGAGTTTGTCGATCCCCACAGGGCCGGCGAGGCATACTCCGATCATCCCGTACCGATCGGGCGCGACCAGACAACGTCGCAGCCCTACATGATCGCCGCCATGCTGCAGGCGGCCGAAATCAGGCCGGGAGACAGAGTCCTCGAAATCGGCGCGGGCAGCGGATATCAGACCGCCGTGCTGTCGAAAATCGCCGCCCACGTCTATGCGGTGGAACGCCACCAGGCGCTTACCCAAAACGCCGGCAGTGCGCTGGATCGTCTGGGCATCCGCAATGTCACCATGGTGACCGGAGACGGCACGCTCGGCCTTCCCCAATTCGCTCCGTTCAACGCGATCATCGTGTCGGCGGCCGCACCCCGCGTCCCGCCCGCCCTCGTCGCCCAACTGGCCGAAGGCGGAAGACTGGCCATCCCGGTAAGCAGCGGTGAAGACCAGGTGTTGCAGGTCGTTCGGAAGCAGCAGGGCGGCACATCGGTCGAAACCCTGGAAGGATGCCGGTTTGTGCCGCTGATCGGGGAACAGGGGTTTGTCGGGTAGCGAGCTTCTGGCTGCCGGCTGCCGGCTCGTACTCCGAGAGATGGTGCCCCACCCTTCGCGCTTTTTGCGGACGGTGGGACGCGATGCTTTCAGATTTAAATTGTTCGATCCAGCCGCAGTATCCTCAAATAATAAATACTCTTAAGACAATTTAAAATATTTATATATACTATAATATATATTATCTGTTGTGATAACATCTATATAAAATAATATTCTAATAGAATATCTCATTTTTATGATTTTAACCGACCAAATCCGATCAGAACGCCTCAGGCGAAACTGGAGCCAACAAGACCTCGCCGCAAAAGCCGGGCTGACCCAATCGCAACTTTCGCGAATCGAGCACGGCGCCGACGTTCGGCTTTCCACGCTTCTCGAGGTCGCACGCGTCCTGGATCTGGACATTCGCCTGGTGCCCCGAGAAATGGTCGGGAGCGTGGACCACATTATGGCCGGCCGCAACCATCCTGAGACATCGAAGCCGGACCTGCCGCCTCGCTTTGCCGGAGAAGAAGAAGATGCCGAATGAATCTCTCCGTCCGACCGTTCTTGAAGTGCGGCTGGGGCAAACCCTCGTCGGAACCATCACCAATCTGCCGAACGATCTGAACCTCTTCTTGTTTGATAAGACCTGGATTGAAGACCCCGACCGGCCGACACTCAGCCAGTATTACTTCGATGTCATGGGAGCGCTGCGCACCAGAACGGAGCAGGTGCAAATGAAGGTCCCGGCTTTCTTCTCCAATCTGCTTCCCGAAGGAGTCTTGCGGACGTATATAGCAAAGCTCGGCCGGATTCATGAGCAGCGGGAATTCTTTCTGCTTTGGCTGCTCGGCCAGGATTTACCTGGGAACGTTCTCATCCGCGATATCGAGGGCCGGGCTGTGCCACCCGTCTCTGAAGCGCCTGCGACTGGCACACCACACAGAGACCAGCCAGTCCGCCAACTTCTCCGTTTCTCCCTTGCCGGGATCCAGTTGAAATTCTCGGCCATTGGAGGCCCGAAGGGATTGACCATCCCCACCCAGGGGATGGGCGGCCACTGGATCGTCAAACTGCCGTCATCGCAATACCCCAAAGTTCCGGAGAATGAATTCGCGATGATGGAATTCGCACGTGCTGTGGGAATCGATATTCCCGCCCGCGTCGGATTGATGCCCGTCAGCTCGATTTCAGGTCTGCCCCCGGAATGGTCGGAGAATTCTGAAAACGCGTTTTACATCGAGCGCTTCGATCGCACGCCCCAGGGTGGACGCGTGCATATCGAAGACTTCAATCAGGTTTACGGGCAGTTCCCCCACGACAAATACGATCGTCAAAGCTATACCATGATGGCCCGCGCAATCTGGAGGTTTCTCGGCGAACCGGCCCTCAGGGAGTTTGTACGCCGTCTGGTGTTCAACGCCGGAATCGGCAATGCGGACATGCATCTGAAAAACTGGTCGCTGATCTATCCGGATGGCCGCAACCCGCAGCTGGCCCCGGCCTACGATTTCGTCTCCACTATTGTTTACCTGCCCGGAGATGGAAAAATGGCGCTCTCTCTGGCGCGCGAAAAAGATACCGGGAAATGGAACACCGACCTGCTGGAAAGCTTTGCCCGCCGGGCCGAGGTACCGACCGCGCCCGTCATGGAAGCGGCCCGAACCACCGCTGAAGCTATGGCCGATCTCTGGCCGAAGGTCCGTGACAAATTCCCACTGAATGAGCCCGCGAGGAAGGCGATCTCATATCAAATGTTGCATGTGCCCCTGCTCCGAGACTACGTGCGCGGCATCTCCCGGTGAACAACCCAGCCTGTCCAGACCGGTTTGGCCGGAGGCGGGGGCGGCGTGCATCTGTCTCTTGCTGCCTGTTAGCCGCAAAACCGCTCTGAGCCTACCCATAGTTGGGCCAGATCTCTGAGGTTGTGTTTATATGTGCGCGTTACCAGGTATTCCTTCCCATCTTTTACACGCAGCCTGTACTCCCCCGTCGGTAAAGGTTGGATCTCCTCCACGGCCGAAATATTCACGACGACCGAGCGGTGGATGCGAATAAAACCGTAGGGTTTGAGCTTCTCCGCAATGGACGAGAGGGACTCGTGCACCAAATAGGGATTAGGTCCGTGTTGCAGCGAAACGTAATTACCTTCGGCTTGCACCGCCAGAATGTCGGCTAAATTCAAGAATAGGATGCTACCCTTGGCCTTGAACGCGATTCGTGGCGCCTGTCGTTTTGCTATAACCTCCAACTGCCGCAGGACTCGCATGAGGTTTGCGCCATCAACTCGGATTACCGGAAGCAATGATGTATCCGCAGCTTCGCGGAACCCGTCCGCTGTCGATTCAGGAGCGCAATCCCGTCTGCTCCTGGCGGAGCAAATCGCAGCTCCCCGCAGTGGGCCGGCCAAAACGTCCGCATCAGCGTGAGCAGCCTGTTGAAACATCTTACGCGCAATGGCCTTCTGGTCCTGAATCTCGCGGGCGCTCATGATGGAACTCCCTGCTCTCTTGTTTCGACTTCCTGCCACCCGAAGTGAGATTGACGAGTGCACTGCTTCTGAATGAAATGGTCCTGCATAACCGGAGCAGCGGATCCGTCTGACCACCTGCCCACGGGAACGATAAACACGTCGATTGGCGGAGCGCCTTTGAATTGTGGAATCAGCATTACCGTGATTTAGGCAGATCGGCGCCCCACGCCCTGCCTTCCAGGCCCGAAGGTTACTTCTGCCCAGCGCTCACTGCTGACGGAAAACTGGATTGCGCGCCGAAATAACACTCAATGGATTGCAACTTTCCGTTCTTGATTCGGAGATACTCCACGTTCCGGAACG
>Ga0137391_10004589_pt1 | contig 10561 bp, 10 predicted proteins | sample 15con2h24BmetaG_FD_101399 | JGI IMG/M metagenome (GOLD analysis project Ga0137391, IMG submission 101399) | Vadose zone soil microbial communities from Angelo Coast Range Reserve, California, USA - 15con2h2.4B metaG | ecosystem: Environmental > Terrestrial > Soil > Vadose zone > Saprolite...
ATCCGACCGAGCGTCTGCCGCCGCGCACGCTCGAGATGGTCATAGGTCTCTGCGTCCTCGTACTGCGCAATGTCGAGCGTGGCGGCGTGCTGCATCAGACGCACGCTGATGCGGTTCGAAAACAGGTCACCCAGCAGACTTTCGAGCAGCGCCGACAGGCGCGCCAGGACTTCTCCCAGGACGCCGATCCCGAGCTCGAGTAGGACGAGACCCCCCAGGTACCGCCAATCCAGCGGCTGGCCCGCCGCGTGCGCCCGCATCGCGGCGATCACGCCGTCGATGATCAGCTTGCCGATCCACAGGACGGCGAGCGGGATGAAGGAGCGGAGCGCGCGGAGCGCCAGGATCGCGACGGTGTAGCCGCGGTGGGTCTGGTACACGAGCTTGAGGAGCGGCGGCACGTACTTGAGGGCCTGCAGCCGCTCCGACCAGGTCGGGGGGTTGCCGTCCGGGCCGGAAAGCGGGCTCCTGGGGCGTGGGCCGATAGCGTGCGGGTTGAAGCGCGGCGTTGACGCCGTCACGACGTTAACTTCTCCTAGGGACGGTGCGTCAATATAACCGCATGAAAACGCGGATCGTTTGGTCGGTCCTGACGCTCGGAATCCTCGCGGTCGGTATCGCGGCGCAGCAGCCCGCCCTCACTCCCCAGGACTCGTCGTTCCACGCCCTGAACCGCCTCGCGTACGGACCTCGACCCGGCGATGTGCAGCGCGTCGCTGCCGATGGGGTGATGCGCTGGATCGACCGCCAGCTCTCGCCCGAAGAGATCGACGACCACCGTCTCGCCGAGCGGGAGCGCCAGTTCCAGATCCTCGAGTACGACCGCCGCGACCTCGCCGCGATGTACACGGAGGCGCAGCGCGAGCGGCGCGAGCGCAAACTGGCGGCCGACACGATGGCCGACAAGGATGGGGCGAGCCCGATCGTCGAACGGGGCAAGCGCCTCGCGGGCGAATTCGCGGAGCTGGCGGTGGTCCGCGCCGCGCTCTCCGAGCGGCAGCTGTACGAGATCATGGTGGACCTCTGGACCAATCACTTCAACGTCTACCTCGCCAAGGGCGCCGACCGCTTCCTCACGCCCGACTACATCGAGCACACGATTCGCCCACGCGCGATGGGGAAGTTCGCGGACCTGCTGATCGCCGTCGCCAGGAGTCCCGCGATGCTCTTCTACCTCGACAATTGGGAAAGTGTGGCGCCGGGGTCCGTCCCACCCGCGGCCCTTCGCGTCCGCGCCAGGCCCATCTTCGGTCGCCGACCGGGTCTGTTCGGCCCGATGCACGACCCTGCCCGGCAGGACTCGATGCGCCGGCGAGCTCTCGATGGGATGCCCAAAGGAATCAATGAGAACTATGCCCGGGAGTTGCTCGAGCTCCACACTCTGGGCGTCGACGGCGGTTACACCCAACAGGACGTGATCGCCGTCGCGCGCATTTTTACCGGCTGGAGCATCGAGCGTCCCCAACAGGGCGGAGACTTCGAGTTCCACGACTGGGCGCATGACCGCGGGGAAAAGCAGGTGCTGGGTGTCAGGTTTCCAGCAGGGCATGGGATGGATGAGGGCGTGCGCCTGCTGAAGATGCTGGCCGGCCTCCCGGCGACCATGCACCACGTCAGCTGGAAGCTCTGCCAACGATTTGTGAGCGACGATCCGCCCGACGGCTGCGTGGACGAGGCCGTGGCGGCGTGGAGACGCTCGAGCGGTGACGTCCGCGAAGTGCTGCGGGCCATCTTCCACGGCCCCGACTTCTGGGCGCGGGAAAACGTGCGCGCCAAGGTCAAGACCCCGCTCGAGTTCGTGGTCAGCGCGGCGCGCGCGGTCTCCGCTGAGCCTGATACTTCGCCACGCTTGGCGCAGGTGGTGGCGCGCCTCGGCGAGCCGCTGTACCTCCATGTCGCCCCCGACGGATACCCCGAGCGGGAAGCGGCGTGGGTCAACAGCGGCGCGCTGCTCGATCGCATGAACGCCGCCGTCGCTCTGGCGGCGGGCAAGCTGCCGGGCGTGACCGTGGTGCTCGATTCCATCGTTGCAGCGGAAAACGTCGACCACTTGATCGGCGCGGTCAACGCGAGGATTCTGAGTGGGACGATGTCCGAGAATACGAAGCAGGTTCTCAGACGTGAGGTGGCAGGGATCAGCGACCTCACACAAGCGCGTGCCCTCGCGGTCGGCCTCGCGATCGGCGGACCGGAGTTTCAGAGACAATGACCATCTCGAGACGAGTATTCGTGAAGTCGGGCGGGCTTGCGCTCTTTAGTGTCGGCCTGGACCCGCTATTCCTCGCGCGAGCAGCCTTCGCTGTCCGCCCGTCCGCCGGTCCGTCCGACCGCCGAGTTCTGGTGTGTCTCTTCCAGCGTGGCGCCGTGGACGGGCTGAACATGATCGTCCCGCATGGGGACTCCGTCTACTACCGGGAACGACCTCGCATCGCCGTGCCCGAGAAAGACGTCATCGACCTGGACGGCTACTTCGGCCTACACCCCCGCCTCGCTGCGCTCAAGCCCCTGTGGGATTCGAAGACCCTGGCCGCGGTCCACGCGATCGGGTCGCCGGACGCGACGCGAAGTCATTTCGACGCCCAGGACTATCTGGAGTCGGGCACCCCGGGGGTGAAAGCGACGCCGGACGGCTGGCTCAACCGCTACTGCCAGCACGACCGTGAGCACCAGGACACGCCGTTCCGCGCCGTCGCCTTCGGTCCCCAGCTGCCCCGCATCCTGGCCGGCACCGCGCCGAGTCTCGCGATCGACGACCTGCAGGCGTTCGGCCTACGGGCGCCCCAACCCGCCGTGCGCGACCGGCTCACCCGGGCCTTCGAAGAGCTGTACGCCGCTTCCGCAACCGGGCTGCTGTCGACGTCTTCACGCGAGGCGTTCGAAGCGGTCCAGACGCTCCAGCGCCTGGACCCCGCCCAGTACCGACCGGCGAACGACGCCGACTACCCGCGCGGCAAGCTCGGCAAGGCTCTGCTCCAGATCGCCCAGCTCATCAAGGCCGACCTCGGGCTGCAGGTGGCTTTCGCCGACGTGACCGGGTGGGATACCCACGTGAACCAGGGAGCGTCGGAGGGACAGCTCGCTGGGCGGTTGGATGAGCTGGGGCAGGCGCTCGCAGCCTTCACCCGGGACCTGGGTGAGCGGATGGGCGACGTCGTCGTGCTCACGATGTCGGAGTTCGGCCGCACCGTCCGGGAGAATGGCAGTTCGGGTACCGATCACGGGCACGCCACCGCCATGCTGGTGCTGGGCGGCCCGGTGAACGGGGGCCGGGTTTTGGGAAAGTGGCCCGGGCTCGATCCAGCGCAGCGGTTCGAGGGCCGGGACGTGGCCGTCACGACGGATTTCCGCGACCTGTTCGCCGAGCTCCTGACGCGCCACCTCGGCGCGCGAGACCTGTCCGCGATCTTCCCGGGATTCGTTGCGGACTCAGAACGATTCCCTGGGGCGATCCGCGGGTGAACCCGCGACTCGGCACGTGTCAGTGAACTGACGTGCGGCTTCAGCCGCGCATCAGGCGGGGATCGCTTCTTGCAGCGCCGCGCGCAGCGGTTCGAACTCCCACGAGTCGTCGTGCCGCACGCCGTTGATGAAGAACGTCGGCGTGCCGTTGACGCCGCTCGTGACACCGCTCCGGAAGTCTTCCCGCACGCGGGGCGCATAAGCTCCGCTGCTGAGCTCTTTCCGAAACCGCGCGACATCGAGACCCAGATCGCCCGCGTATTCGATCAGATACTCGCCGTCCAGCGCGAACTGCCGCTCGAACAAGCGGTCGTGCATTTCCCAGAACTTGCCCTGCCTGCCCGCCGCTTCGGCCGCCTCCGCCGCCTGCTCGGCGTGGGGGTGGCTCTCACGCAGCGGGAAGTTGCGGTACACGAACCGCAGTCGCGGTCCCATTTGTTTCTGGATCGCTTTGACGATAGGGTACGCGCGCCCGCAGTGCGGGCACTCGTAATCGCCGTACTCGACCAGCGTAACGCGCGCATCGGCCGGACCCAGGATGTGGTCTCGCTTGCCGACCGGCAGAGTCAGTGCCGCGGCCGCGTCGCGCTTGGTCACGCGGGCGTCCGCTCGCCGGCAACGGCGTCGAGGGCACGCAGGATACCGTCCGCTCCGGGGTTGACGTCGATGGGCGAGACGTAGCTCCAGCGAATGACTCCGTCACCGTCAATGACGAACAACGCTCGCTCGCTGAACCCGTCGCCCTCGCGGTACACGCCGTAGCGGCGCGCCACCGCCCCCTTGGGCTCGAAGTCCGCGAGCAGGGGGAAGTGCAGCTTGCGCTGGTCGGCGAACGCTCGGTGACACCAGGCTCCATCCACCGAGATGCCGAGCAGCCTGGCGCCGTAACCCTCGAAGTCGGACCGGACCTCGTTGTACAGCGCCATCTGATCGCCGCACACCGGACTCCAGTCCGCGGGATAAAACGCCAGAATCACGGGCTGGCCGCGATAGTCACGCAGCGAGACGGTCTGATCCGGCGCACTGTGCAGCGTGAAGTCGGGCGCGTGAGTCCCGGCAGGAAGCGGACCCGCGGCGGGGGGGTTCGTATCGGCCATCTGACGCTCCTTTCTCAGGGGTTCCGTGTCCCGGACTCCTCCGGGACGATCGGCAGCTCGAGACGGTCGGCATTGCGCAGCACGGCGATGGTCGTGCGCGCACCGATCCGCTCGGTGACCAGCAAGCGGTGCAGGTCGTCGATCCCCGACACCGCTTGCCCGTCGAAGCCGATGATGATGTCTCCCGACGCGACTCCAGCGCGTGCCGCCGGGCTGTCCGGCTCCACCCCCGTCACCAGCACGCCGCTCTTCGCGGCGGTCCCCAACGCCCGCTGCGCCAGCCGGAGCAACGGAACGTTCTGTCCCGCGACTCCGATGCGGCTGCGGCGGATCTTGCCGTGGCGGATCAGCTGGCCGGTCACGACTTTCGCCGTATTGATGCCCACGGCGAAGCAGATCCCCTGGGCGGGAAGGATCACCGCCGTGTTCACGCCGACCACCCGGCCCCGCGCGTCCACGAGCGGCCCGCCCGAATTGCCCGGGTTCAAGGCCGCGTCGGTCTGGATCACGTCGTCGATCAATCGCCCACCCACCGAGCGGAACGAGCGTCCCAGGGCGCTCACCACGCCCGCGGTCACGGTGCTCTGGAAGCCGAGCGGATTGCCGATCGCGACGACCAGCTGACCCACTCGAAGCGCGCCGGAGTCGCCGAACTCGGCGACCGTGAGCGCCACGGGCGGGACCCGGATCACGGCCAGGTCGGTGTCGGGGTCGTCCCCCACGAGCTCCGCCGCCACCGGGCGACCGTCGGCGAACGCGACCTCGATCCCCGTCGCGTCATGCACCACGTGGCTGTTGGTCAGTACGAACCCGTCGGGAGTGAACACGAACCCGGAGCCTTTGCCCGGCACCTCGCGCGCGGGCCGGCCGCGCCGTTCGACCTTATGTCGCACTTCCACGCTCACCACGGCCGGGCCGACCGTCTCGGCCGCCCCGGTCACCGCCCGGTAGTACGCATCGAGCAGGTCGTCGTCGCGGGGCGGTACGGCGCGCGGGGGAGCTCGGGGTGGGACGACCGCCTCGTCGGAAACGAGTACGGGTGCTGCGTTCCTGGTCCTGACCTCCATCATATCCTCTAGAACGTCGCGGGGTTCCCGCGCCGGGCGCCCCGGCGCGCCGTATATTTCTGTCCCCATGGACCTTACCGGCTCGCTCGCCGTCGTCACAGGCGCCACCGAAGGGATTGGGCGCGCGACGGCCTTCGCCTTGGGCCGGGCGGGGGCGCGAGTCGCCATCTGCGCTCGCACCGAGGCCAATGTACACGCCACGGTGCGCGTCCTGAAGGCGGACGGCATCGACGCTATCGGCATGCCGTGCGACGTGTCTGACCCCGCCTGCGTAGCGGCCTTCGCCGCGTCTGTGACCCGGGAGCGGGGCACGCCGCAAGTACTCGTAAACAACGCGGGGATCGGGCGGTTCAGGCCGCTGGTGGAGCTCTCGCTCGAAGACTGGGACGAGACGATGGGCGTCAACGTGCGCTCCCTCTATCTCGTCACGCGGGCGTTCCTCCAGGGCATGCTCAAAGCCGGGACCGGGACGATTGTGAACATCGCATCGCTCGCCGGGAAGAACGGCGTCGAAGGGGGCACGGCGTACTGCGCGTCCAAGCACGCGGTGCTGGGCTTCTCCAAGAGCCTGATGCTCGAAGTGCGCAAGCAGGGCCTGCGGGTCGTGGCGATTTGCCCGGGCTCCGTTGCCACGCCGTTCATGGATAAGCGGGAGCGGGTGCGCCCCGCGCCCAACCGCGCCCTCACGGCCGAGGACGTGGCGCATGCGGTCCTGTCCACGCTGACGGTGTCGGATCGGGCGATGATTAGCGAAGTCGACATTCGGCCGACGAATCCTTGAAACACCATCGTCAGAAATGCGTCACGTAAGATCGTCACGAAGGATCGTCGCGGAGAACCGTTTTCTGACGATGCCCCGCGACGTCTCTTCGCGACGTATTTCCGTGACGTTCCATCGTGACGTAGTTTGAAGTGATGCTCGACCCAATCCGGAAGCTGCTGACGGAAGCCGGCAAAGCCAAGCAAACCCGCGCCTTCTGGCAGGCCGCCACCGAGATCCTCAGCGAGTGGGCCGGGGGTGCGCTGGTCCAGCTCACATACAAGGGCCTGACTGAATCGGGCACCCTCGAGGCGGGCGCCGCCGGGAGGGACGGCGAGACGTTCCTCACTGACTATCACGACGCCGACGGACGTCACGTGAGCGCGCGTTTCGAGGGGCTCCCCGCCGGCTTTCCCAGCGAGGTGCTGCGCTCGACCATCGAGGTCGCGACCCACCTGGCCGTGATGGTGGCACGTCGCAGCGGGCTGGAGCGCGAGCGCCGGCTCGGCACGTTCCTGGTGGAGTTGTCGCGCTGGCTCCTGGCGGCGCCGGAGCGCGAGTTGCTGCTCCGCTACACGCTCCAGAGCGTCACGAGCCTGGTCGATGCCCAGGGCGCGTATGTGGCGCTGCGCGGCGCCATCCCCGACACGCTGCGCGTCGCCTCCACCGTGGGACAGTGCGTGGAGCTCGAGGGCGCGGAGATCGCGCTCGATGAAAGCGCCACGGGACGCGTGATCCGCACCGGAGAGCCTTTTCTCACCGATAACATCCTGACCGACGGTGACGGCCAGCGCGGCCTGTCGCCTTCCGGCATGGCGCGGGCCGCGATGATTGCGCCGCTGCGGACATCGAGCGGCGTGGCGGGCGCGGTGGGTGTGGTGCGCTTCCTGCGCCCGGGCGCGGACGAGCCGCCCCCCTTCACCCTCATGGAGCTCCAGTACCTCACCGCGGTGGCGGCGTACATCGCGGGCGGGCTCGAGTTGTCTGAGGCAGTGAGCGGCGCGCGCGCGGCGGCGGAGCGGGCGCATGCCATGGTGGACGGCAGCCCGCTCCCGATGGCCCTGGTAGACCGGAGCGGCCGCGTGCTCCAGCTCAACCAGGCCGCATGCCGCCTCCTGGGCATCCCGGCCGAAGCACAGGCGCTGGGGACGCATCTCGAGGCACTGGGGCTTTCCCCCAGCGAGATCTCGCTCCACCTCGTGCTGGCGCGACCGCGCGACGGATCTCCCTGGCATGGTCGGGTGCTCGTGACGCAGCCCTCGGGAGACCGCCGCATCTGCGACTGTACGATCACCGGCCTGTCGGGAGTCGGGCCGGACAGCCTGCTGGTGGCGCTGTACGACCGGACCGATGAGCTGCGCGCGCAGCGCGAGCTGATCGCGCGCGAGAAGCTCGCCACGGTGGGCGAGATCGCCAGCGGTGTGGCGCACGAGGTGAACAATCCGCTCGCCGCGATCCGGATGGAGGCCGAGCTGCTCGGCCGCGCCAGCAAGGATCCCGACACCAGCACCACGGCGGCCACCATCACCCGTGAGGTGGACCGTGCCGCGCGTATCGTGCGCAGCCTGCTGCGCCTCGCCCGGCGCGCCGACACGACCCCGACGCGCGTGCAGATGAACGACCTGGTGCACGACGTGGCCGAGATCCGCCAACGCGTGCTGCGCACGGAGAGCGTGGAGTTTCGCACCACGCTCGACCAGTCCGCTCCCGCCGTCTTGGGCCTGGGTCAGGAGCTGCAACAGGTGGTCATCAATCTCGTGACGAACGCGGAGTACGTGGTGCGGGGCCGGAAGCCCGCGATCGTGCAGCTCCGCACGCAGGCGCGCGAGGGATGGGTGCGGTTGACGGTGGACGACTCGGGGCCGGGCGTTCCCCGGGAGATCCGCGGCCGCATCTTCGATCCCTTTTTTACGACGAAAGGTCCCGACGAAGGCACGGGCCTCGGCTTGGCCATCTGTCAGCGCGTAGTGACCGAAGTCGGCGGGAAGATCTGGATCGAAGACTCGGACCTGGGCGGCGCGAGGTTCGTGGTGGAGGTGCCGGCGGCCCCGGAGAACGTCGAGACGCGGACGATCGGCTGAGCCGGCGCTCAGTGCTCCAGGATGCGGTTGCGGTAGGCTCCGAGCACGATCAGGCCGGAGGCGCCGAGCGCCACGAGCAGCGCGGTAAGGCGCCAGTCGAACCCGAACCGGGTGGCCCCGACGACGGCGGCGACCAGCCAGGCGGCGCTCGCCAGGAAGCCGAGCAGCACGACTTCCTTCCGAGCCATCAGGATGCCGAACACGTAGCCCCAGCTGAAGCCGCACACGGCGAGGAACATCAGGCCGTGCGGGATCTTGCCGGGGTCGATCAGATTAAGGCCTCCCGCGAAGAAGCAGAACAGTCCGAGCACCGTATAGCCCGCGAGGTGCAGCGCGAGTGGGAGGGGAACGGTCCCCATGCGGTTGAAAGTCATAGGAGAAAAATAAGGTGCTGGGTGCTAGGTGCTAGTGTCCCTCGATGCCCCAGCACCTAGCACCTAGCACCTTAGATTCCCGTCGTGCAAGCGACACGCACGTATCTCGAGCTGAAGTGCCCTGACCAGTTCCGACCGGCGTTCGGCGCGTTCCCCGACGTCGGGATCGAGCGGGTCGAGCGGCCCACCCCCGAGCTGTATCGCGAGTGCTACCGCCGCGTCGGCGAGGCCTACCACTGGCGCGACCGTTGGGACTGGACGGACGAGGAGATCCGCGCGCACCTGGCGCAGCCCGAGATCACACTGCACGTGGCGCGGCGCCGCGGGGCCGTCGCGGGATGGTACGAGCTGCGCCGCGTGCCCGAGGACCGCTCCGTCGAGATCGCCTACTTCGGGCTCCTCCCGGACGCGATCGGGCAAGGCCTGGGCAAGCACCTGCTGTCCTGCGCCGTGCGGGACGCCTGGGCCCTCGGGCCCGCACGCGTGTGGTTGCACACCTGCACGCTCGACCATCCAGCCGCTCTCCCGAACTACAAGAAGCGCGGGTTCGCGCCGTACAAGACGGAGACCTACGAGGTTAACTTCCCCTCGTGAACTTCACGCTCTCGCGGACGCACAAGCTGATCATCGCCGCCGTGCCGATCGTGCTCGTGCTCCTGTTCGCGCTATACACCTGGTCCGCCCTGACGTGGACGTACTCGAGTGGGGAGCGCGCCGGCTACGTGCAGAAGCTCTCGAAGAAGGGCTGGATCTGTAAGACCTGGGAGGGCGAGCTCGCCCTCGTATCTATTCCGGGAACCATGACGGAGAAGTTCTACTTCACCGTGCGGCACGACTCGGTCGCCGCGCTCATCAATCAGACCGTGGGCAAGCGCGTGAAGCTGACGTACCAACAGCACAAGGGCATCCCGACGAGCTGCTTCGGCGAGACCGAATACTTCGTCGTGAACGTGCAGCCAGTGGAATGACGACCGCGAACAGTTTTGGGGCCCGCGCGCCCCTCAAGACCGCGGGCGGCACCTTTGAGATCTTCCGCCTGGACGCGCTCGAGCAGCGCGGCCTCGCCGTGGCTCGCCTGCCTTATTCGCTTCGCATCCTGCTCGAGAACCTGCTGCGCCGCGAGGACGGCCGCACGGTGGCGCCGGCCGAAATCGAGCGATTGGCGCGCTGGGACCCGAAAAAGCCTCCCGAAGACGAGATCGCCTTCATGCCGGCGCGCGTCCTCATGCAGGACTTCACCGGCGTTCCGGCCGTCGTGGACCTGGCCGCCCTGCGCGACGCGATGCAGCAGATGGGCGGCGACCCGAAACAGGTCAACCCGCTGCTCCCGGCCGAGCTGGTGATCGACCATTCGGTGATCGTGGACGAGTTCGGCACCCCGACGGCGTTCCAGGTGAACGCCGACCTCGAGTTCCAGCGCAACCGCGAGCGCTACGCCCTGCTGCGGTGGGCGCAGCGAACGTTCCAGGGCTTCCGCGTCGTGCCGCCCGACACCGGCATCGTGCATCAGGTGAACCTCGAGTACCTGGCCCGAGTTGTCTTCACAACCGAAGGTCCCTCACAAGACGCCAAGTCGCCAAGTCGCGAAGGGTCGATGCCCCAAGCGTATCCCGACACCCTCGTGGGCACCGACTCGCACACCACCATGATCAACGGACTCGGCGTGCTCGGCTGGGGCGTGGGCGGGATCGAGGCGGAGGCGGCGCTGCTGGGCCAGCCGGTC
>Ga0137391_10004593_pt1 | contig 10558 bp, 8 predicted proteins | sample 15con2h24BmetaG_FD_101399 | JGI IMG/M metagenome (GOLD analysis project Ga0137391, IMG submission 101399) | Vadose zone soil microbial communities from Angelo Coast Range Reserve, California, USA - 15con2h2.4B metaG | ecosystem: Environmental > Terrestrial > Soil > Vadose zone > Saprolite...
CTGTGCTTCGACATCGGCAAATTGTATGTCATTCTTTTTGGGCGCTTATCGGCCCACAATTCCCGGGCCTCTCGCTGCACTCCCGCCGTCCGAGCTAGTAAACTAAACCCACATGATTCTCCGCAAAGCAGTTCTCTTCGTTGCCGCCGTCGCCATAGTCACTGCTACCTCCGCTCACGCGCAATTCGGCGTATACGGTATGTTCACGGCAGACCGTCTCAGCAACATCGCATCGTCGCCTCTTCCCCTTCCCCCGAATTCGACGGGCTCGGCCTTTGCACGGGCCAATACGGTCGATCCGCTGGGCGGGACGGGCGGTGTGTACTACGACTTTATGAAGCTTGGGCCAGTCAGACTCGGAGCGGACCTGCGCGGCAGCATCCTGACGACCAAGCGTGGAGCTTACATTAATTTCAACGGCCCGGGCGCACGTATTTACTCTGTGCTGGGTGGTGTCCGCGGTGTCTTTCATACACCCGTCAATTCCCTGAAACCGTATCTCCAGATTTCGGCCGGCCTCGGTCGCAGCGACTACGGCCTATATGTGGGCCGCCCAGCCTCCAATCAACCTCTACCTAACGTCATCTACAACAACTTCCAGTACGAGGGGTTTGCCGGTCTCGATATCAAATTGCTCCCTATCGTGGACTGGCGGGTAGCCGAGTTCGGCTACGGCGGTCTGGATCCTTTCGGAACGTACAGCCACAACTACCCCATCAAACAAGTCAGCATGGGTTTCGTCTTCCACCTTCCGTAGCGTTGCAGGCGCAGTCCGCGAGAGAATTGCCATGCGCGTAGCCCTCTTCGGCGGCAGCTTCGATCCACCGCACCACGGCCATACTGCGATCGCCGCGGCTGCCGCGGATGTTTTCGACCTGGATCAGGTCCTCTTCGCCCCGGTAGGGCGGCAGCCTCTGAAACGCGAAGGGGTTCCGGCAAGTTTTGCCGACAGGCTCGCCATGGTGGAGCTTGCGTGCAGGGTGGATCCGCGCTTTGCGGTGTCGGACCTCGACGCGCCCAGGAGTGACGGCTCCCCGAATTACACCGTTCAGACACTGACTACGCTACATGAGGCAATGCCCGATGCGCGGCTTTTCAACCTCGTCGGCGCGGACAGCTTCCTCAATCTTCCGCGTTGGCACGAGCCGGAGCGGCTGCTTGAACTTGCGGAATGGATTGTGGTGAGCCGCCCAGGCTTTCCGCTGGCGGACCTCTCTGCGCTGGGCCTGACGCCACTTCAGCGAGGCCGGGTACATCTGCTGCAGACCGTCCATGAAGACGTCGCCGCCACTAATCTCCGCGAACGCCTTGAGGCCGGCGATCAATGCACGGACGTGCTCGACCCAGCGGTCTCGGCGTACATTCAGGCCCACCACCTCTACCGCTAGCTTGCATCGCGCCTCAGGACGATGGCGGCGTGCGATTTTTTTGTCTTTATCGCGAAACTTTTGAGGCCGTTACAGGTCTTTATAAGCTGACGGCATTTTTGGAACTACCTCCCTCTCGCTGAATCGACGATCCGGTGGCTGATCCGTCCAGCCTTGAGCGACATTGCAATTTCTATGGCAGAACTGTTGACATTTCCCGCGCTCCCCACCTTTCGCGACCCGGCGGGCAGCGTTGAGATTCGGCCGGATGGCGCGTATCGCAGCATTCGCGCTCCCTTCGACACTGAAATTCTTGCCTTCCTTGCGTTGCCTATTGCAACGGAGCTTGTCGAACAGGGACGGCTTGTCGCCAGCGAAGTGGTGTCTCGAACGAGTGCCGAGACACTGGTGCTGCGGCATCCCCGCGTCTCCTTCCAGTCTTTCCCGTGGGAGTGGGCGCCAGGGCTGTGGCTCGCGGCGGCGGAGCTTACGCTGAATCTTTGCAGCGACCTGGTGCAACAGGGTTGGCTGTTGAAGGACGCTACTCCGCTCAACGTGCTCTTTCAGGGTACTCAGCCCATCTTCGTGGATGTGCTCTCGATCGAGCGAATGGACCCACACCAGCCGATCTGGCTTGCGTACGGACAGTTCGTGCGGACGTTTTTGCTTCCGATGCTTGCTTACTCGCGGCTGGGGTGGCCGCTGCAGGCGTCGCTTACGCGGCGAGACGGCTACGAGCCCGAAGATATCTACGCCGCGTTTTCCTGGCCGGCGCGGTTGCGGCAGCCTGCGTTCTCGGCGGTTACGCTTCCGTCGCTGCTGGCAAACAACAAGAAGATGCAGGCTGGGAGTCTTGCATCGCGTTCCGTAAAGGATCCTGATCTCGCCAAGCAGATTCTGCTGAAGACGCTCAGGGGGTTGCTGTCGCAGATGCGTAAGGTTACTCCGGCTCACCGTTCGTCTACGTGGTCGGACTACGCCGAGACTGCCACCCACTATAGCGACGAGGACCATGCGAGAAAGCGCAGCTTCGTCACCGACGCTCTGGCGGCCGCGCGACCAACGTGCGTCCTCGACGTGGGCTGCAATACCGGCGTGTACTCCAATCTTGCCGCCGACGCGGGCGCCGAGGTGGTTTCGATCGACACCGACCTGCAAGCCGTCGATCGCCTCTGCGCCAACCTGAAGGGCAGCGGCAGGAACATCCTCCCGCTGTGTGTCGATCTCGCACATCCGACGCCCGCTGCCGGATGGGAGAACCGCGAATACGCCTCCTTCCTCAGCCGTTGCACCGGCCACTTCGACACGGTGATGATGCTCGCAGTGCTGCACCACCTTCTGCTTCGGAACCAGATCCCGATGGATCGCATCGCAGCCCTCTGCAGCGGCCTGACGACACGACACCTGATCCTCGAATGGGTGCCACCAACAGATCCGAAGTTTCAGGAGCTGCTGCGCGGCCGCGGCGCCATATACACGCACATTACCGAGGCCGCATTCCGTGATGCATTCGGCGAGCACTTTGCGACTATCGACGAGCTCGCTCTGGTGAACGGCCGCACTATGCTCCATCTGCGAAAGAAGTAATCGCGAAGGCGCACACCGCACTCTCGCGGGCATGCCTGGAACTGAGACTACCTTTATCCCCATTCTTCCTCGCCCTCCGGGTACAAGCATTCCCTCCGCGGAGATACTGGCTTCCGACAGCACAACCCGCTACCATGAAACTTCAAGGAGTCTCATGGCATCGATTGAAAGCAACCATCTACTGCTCACCGCGGCTGCCGCGTGCGAGGACAAGAAAGCTGAAGATATCCGCATCCTCGCTCTCGACCCGGCCGAGAGCGGCCTCACCGACTACTTCCTCATCTGCAACGGCACCAATGAGCGGCAGAATGTCGCGATCACGGACGAGGTGGAGCTTCGCTTGAAGCGGGAGTTCGGCGTTTATCCCAACTCGGTCGAGGGCCGCCGACAGGGCGAATGGATTCTGATGGACTATGTAGACTTCATCGTCCACGTTTTTTCGGCAGAGAAACGCGCTTTTTATGGCCTGGAGCGGCTGCGTAAATCGGCTACGACTATCAATGTGGCTGAGCTGAACGCGGAGTTGAAGGCCCACATCTCCACGACTCGCGCAAAGACATCAAAGAAGGTTGCGACCTCTAAGCCAACAGCCAAGAAATCAACGATTGCCCGAAAGCCCTCAGTGGCTAGGAAATCTGTGTCTGCAAATACGGTCTCCAAAACAGTGAGATCCACAAAGAATCCTGGTGCAAAGAGCGCCGCCAAGAAGGCACCCGCAAAGGCACACCTGAAAAATCCAAAAAAGAAAAGGGTATCGACCAAATAGTCGATCCGCTAGAGCGGTTTACTCGCTTGCTCTTTCGTTCGGCCCAATAGGGAGATACGGAGAAAAGCGCTGAGGTTTCGCCTTTCTGCATCATCATCAACTGGATATTGCGCCGAAAATAGAGAGGGCCCTCCGCGATGGAGGGCCCTCTCTTGTTGTTAGGTCCGTTTAGAAGGTGATTCCACCCATGACCTGAACGATACGACCGGAGACACCAGCGCCCTGGAAGTTACCATAGGGGCTGCTGACCGGAGGAACGTCGGACTGAATCTTGCCGAAGGAACTGCTGGCCAGGTTGTTGGTTGGCGGCGCGAAGTTGGGGTGGTTGAGGATGTTGAAGAAGTTTGCACCAATTTTGAACTTTACGCTCTCGGTAATCGGGGTGGTCTTCGACAATTGCATGTCCGTGTCGAAGTAGTCCGGCCCGCGGAAGCTATTGCGGGCTAGATTACCAAACCCGTAGAGGTATTGCTGCGACGACGAAGCGAACTGTGAGGCCTTGAGACAGGTGTTGTTAGGATTCCCGCAGGCGGCACGACCTCCGCCGAGGTAACCACCCAGGAAGCTACCTGCGGTGGTGCTGTTCGTGACCGATGCAGCGAGACCGGTGCGAACCACCGAGTAGGGAACTCCCGACTTCGCATACAGGGTTCCGGAGATGGCCCAGCCCTCGAGGACGTTCTTTTCAATCATGCTGTGGAACTTATAGGGAAGCTGCCACACGTAGTTGGCACTCAAGTTGTGCTTGTTGTCGTAGTCCGCAGTGCCATAGTTGAGACGATCGACGCTGGTTGGGTCGATCTGGGTTAGAGGATAGGTTGCCTCAAAGCTGTAAGCCTCAACACCACCGTTGGAAGTGTTGTCCAGCGAGTGGCTGTAGGTGTAATTGATCGCCGCGGTGATACCATAGCCGCCCTGGTGACGAAGCGACGCAATGATGCCATTGTAGTTGGAGTGGCCGTTATTAGTCAGTGACGTCACAGCCCTAAATCGCGTGTCAGTCTGAGTCGCAGGAAGACCCCCGAATCCTCCGGGACAGGTTCCTTTTCCGAGACAGTAAGCATAGGCATTGGCGGTTGGGTTCAGGAAGAGAACATCCGTGCCGATGTTGCCTACGTAGTTGATATCGACAACGTCGTGTCTGGTCACCTGCTGCTGGATCTCCAGGTTGTACTCCGCGAACTTCGGATTGAGCAGTTTGTTCGTCGTCGATGCAGTGTAGTTGGGCGGGCTGAAACTGCTTCCTGTAGCAGCCACAGCAGCCTGAATCTGAGCCAGGGTCTGACCGTTGTGGAAGCCGTTCTGGAAGGCCGCGTTGGAGCTGCCCAGCGAGGCGTAGCTGCTTGTTGCAAGCGACGGCTGGGTCGTATAGGAGTTGCCGGCAGCCGGTGTCAATGTGAAAGTGGCCACGTTGGGTGCGTTGGTAACAAAGCGAGTGTAGACACTGATAACCGGGATGTCGGCAAAAAGTCCGGCGCCGCCACGGATAACCGTCTTGCCGCCCGACCCGAAGGGAGTGTAGGCGAATCCAACGCGGGGCTGGGTGGTGACCTTTTCAACATCGTTGATTGCGTTGCTGTTTCCCGTGAGGATGGACTGGTTGTAAGGGATCGCGGCACCGTGCGTGAGCGAGTCGAAGGGCGCCGCCAGACGGACGAAGCAGTTATTGCCGCAGGAGGGGTTGCCGCCGCGATCAAATCGCAGCGAAGCGGTAAGGTTGAAGTTGCGGGTCAGAGCAATCTGATCCTGAACGTAAACTCCGATGGTGTAGACCGCCTCATGCGCCTGGGCGATCGCCGGAAATGCCTGAGTCGTAGTGCTGGGGGCTGAGTTCGCTGCCGAAATGATGCCGTTGAAAAAGTCGGTATTGCTGTTGAAGGTGGTTGAGCCGGTTTTACCTGCTAACGGAGAGAAGTTGGTGACGTTGTAGCGGCGGAAGTTGAAGCCGGTCTTGATACTGTGTTTGCCGTGCGTGATGGAGAGGTCGTCCGTCACCTGGTACGTCGAGACGTTTCGACCGCTGGGGAATGTATTATCCGTGCCGCCAAGGTTTGCAAAGCCGTCGCCGTCGAGGAAGATGAAGGTGGACGGAAATGTGGCGGTCGCTTTAGCGAAGTCCGGGGGTCCGAAGACGGCGCTGTAGTACATCGAGGCAATGGTGGCAGTATTGACCACGTTGGACGAGAAGATGTGGGTCTCGTTGGCCTGGCCCTCATACTCGGGCTGAACGCTGTTCGCGCTGAAGGCGTTGTTGATGGGATCGGTGCTGGTCGCCTGGACGCCCCAGTCATGTTTGAAGCGGCCGTTGAGCTGGTCCTTCTTGGTAAGATTTGCGTCGATACGGAAGGAGTAGAGCTGTTCCGTGTTGATGTTGTTGTTGGAAGGAATGTAGGCGACTGAGCAGGGAGATCCAGTCTTTAAGACGTTACCTTTGGCGTCGGTGATGACACCGAACAGCTGGCCTCCGACCGTCGTTCCGCTAAAATCGCCGCAACCAAGGTCTGCGCTTGTGGACGGTTTCGCTCCGCTCGCGCCGTTTGCGCCGGCATATAGCGCATAGACGTTCTTGTAGAATGCCGCCTCGCTAGGTTGGTTCGTCGTGATGTTGGCAAGAGACGCAGCCGCAAACTGCGGAGAGGGCAGATAGGTCGTCGTGCCGCCGCTCGGGAGGACGTACCGCAGGCCTTCATCGTCGAAGAAGAAGAAGAGCTTGTCTTTCCATATCGGACCGCCGATACGGCCACCCCACTGGTTGGATACGGCGTGGGGGCGGGGGTCACCGAAGTGGTTGAAGAACCAGTCGTTCGCGTTGAGAGCCGAACCGTTCCAGTAATAGTTCGCGTTGCCATGGAAACGGTTGGTGCCGGCGATGGTGGTGAAGTTGACCTGCGCGCCCGAAAGGCGACCATACTGACCGGTGTACCCGTTGACGACGACCGCAGCCTCCTGGAGCTCGTTTGCACCGAGGACGTTGTTGCTGGCGCCGGAGTTGGGGAGGTTCAGGTAGGCGTCCATCAGGTCGCTACCGTTGGTGGTGAAGATGTTGGAGGTCGAAGGCAGACCGAAGACGCTGAAGTTTCCGTAGCCAGCACCGGTGCTGAGGTTCGCGCCGGGCGTGCTGAAGGGAAGGTTGCTGATGTCGCCGCCGGGGATCGGGAGGGACGTGAGCTGGTCCGTGCTGAAGGTGGTCGAGATGTTTGCGTCCTCCGACTGCAACAGGGGCTGATTGGTGTTGACTTCAACGACAACATTGTTGCCGGTCGCGCCAACTACGATCTCTACCGCGGTGGCCTGTCCAACGTTCACCGAGACGTTCGACACGTTGGCGCTCATCCCTGAGCCTTCTTCGTGGATGGAATAGGAACCGGGTCTCAGGAGCGGGAAGCGATAGTTGCCATTTGTGCCCGATTTGACAGTCTGCTTGCTTCCATCTGCATCACTCGTCAGCGTGAGGGTGGCCCCAGCAACCACGGCGCCCGATTTATCCACAACGCGCCCGGTGATGTCACCCGTAATAAGGGTCTGTGCATGCGCCGCGCTGATATTCAAAACCAGCAGAACTAAGGCCAAGCAACCTGCAAAAATAAACTTCTTCATCTTCGTGTTTCTCCTAAAATTTGGCTTCCGGCAACGAAACATACCTATATATTGAGGAACGTGTTGGGGAACGTGTTCCCTGGCCTTGCGCACATAAGTCTTTGGTGATTAGAGATGTGATCCTTGCGGCGAGCGCAATTACCACAAAGCGGTAGATAGCAATTGGCTGGCCATTCATCTAACATTGATGCTTCAGGACTTCTCTCGTGTCTTTCGTTATCAATTCTGTGTAAATCTGGCAGCTCAAGCGCGTGTGAATATGAAAAAATGGATAGGGCCTTTGTAATCAGGCTTCAAGACGATTGACCCAACCGCATCAGATTCGGGACTGTGAATTTTTCTGTGCTCCAGCACTTGGCAAGAATCCTCTGATCCGGGCCTCAAGACTATGCGGCCTTTCTTCGAATAATGAAGATCACTCTCGCCGTCATCGCTCCCCGACGCTCGCGTTCCAAAGCTGAGGCGACCGATCGATTGTTGGCCGACTATATACAGAGGGCCGCCCATTACGTTCCCTGCGACTCCCAACTTTTCGGGACCGAGACCGCCTTGCTCGATTGGCTGGATCGTCAGTCGGGTCGCACTCCGGCGTATGCCATTCTGCTGGATAGTCGCGGCCAGCAGTTCACCTCTGAGGAGTTCGCCACGCACCTCGGTCGCATTCGCGATGAGGGCGTCCAGCGCCTGGTGCTCGCCATCGGACCTGCGGATGGGTGGTCTCCGGCCACACGTCAACGTGCCAATCTGCTTTTTTCCCTAGGGCGGATGACCCTGCCGCATCAACTCGCCCGCGTGGTTCTGGCCGAGCAGGTATACCGGGCCCTGACCATTCTCGCCGGCCACCCCTACCACTCCGGCCACTAAATCCTCGTCCATCAGAGTCGGATCTTTACCGATCTCTATTTACCGTGGGAGCATTTATTTCGTAAGGCGAAAACGGCGGAGAGTGCGGCTGGAAATTACTTGCAGGCGTGGTCGTGACTCTATATTGTTTCATTCGTCACCGGAGAACGTTTACCCAATGCCACTGCCTGCGACCACACGACGCTACTTCCTGAAGGCCTCCACTCTTGCCGCCGCCTCCGCGGTTGCTCTCCGCGGCTCGAATCTTCTGGCTCAGTCCACCCAGGCTGACGCGCGCATCGACATCCTTCCCGCTGAGCCCATCGGCACGATTTCTCCGGAGATTTATAGCCACTTTATCGAACAGCTTGGCGGCGTTATCTACGACGGGGTCTGGGTCGGGGAAGGCTCAAGGATTCCTAACGTGAATGGCGTCCGCAAGGCCTTCATCGACACGATGCGGGCTGTCAAAGCTCCCGTCCTGCGCTGGCCTGGCGGATGCTTCGCCGACAGCTACGACTGGCGCGACGGCATCGGCCCCGCCGCCAAGCGTCCTGCCCGCACCGGTTTCTGGGACCAGCAGGATCCGAACACATATGGTCTTCACGAGTTCATGCACACCTGCCGCGCGATTGGGTGCAGGCCCTACCTCGCCGCCGATCTTCGATCGCTTCCAGCACGGGATTTCTATCAGGAGATCGAATACTGCAACGCTCCCGCCGGCGATGTCCCTTCGAACTCGGCCGCGAAGGCTCAGCCCAATGCTCTCGCCGCACAGCGCGCCGCTAACGGTGACGTCGCTCCCTTCAACGTCGATCTGTGGGGCGTGGGGAATGAGAGCTGGGGATGCGGCGGCAACCTGAACCCGGAGGAGTACGCCGCCGAGTTTCGGCGCTACACTGCATGGACCCCGAGCTACAGCAAGACTCCTCTCCGCTTCGTGGCTGTCGGCCCCAATGGCGACGATGTTGATTGGACCACGCGCCTCTTCAAGGCCCTCTATGCCAACCCTGAGCGCCGCCACCTTTGGGGACTTTCGGTCCACTACTACACGTCCGGGAGCCCAACTAAGTTCGCGGCTGGCGACGCTCTAAACTTCAACAGCGACGACTACTACGATTTGCTCACCCGCGGCAGCATCATGGAGCGCGTCGTTACCGACCACTGGCATGCCATGGGCACGACCGAAGGCCAACCAAAAGTGAAGCTCGTCGTCGACGAGTGGGGCGGATGGTACGGCAAGGGCACCGAACTCGCGCCCGAGTACAACCTCTCCCAGCAGTCCACCATGCGCGATGCCCTGCTGACCGGCATCACGCTGGACATCTTCCAGCGCCACGCTGACAAGGTGGCGGTCGCTGCTGTCGCGCAGTCCATCAACTGCATCCACTCGCTGATGCTCGCGCAGGGAGACAAGTTCACCGTCACCCCAACTTTCCACGTCTTCCAGATGTACCTGCCGCACAGTGGAGCGCAGGCAGTACGCGCCGAATTCACTGCACCGAGTATTAGCAATCCGCTCGCCAACGCGCCCATACCGGCGGGCGGGAAGCTATCGCGGATCGCTCGATGCCAGCAAAACTCTAGCGGGCCTCAGCGGCTCCGCCTCCGTCGCCACCTCAGGCAGTGGTAAGCAGATCACCCTCACCGTGGTGAACCCGCACCTCGACCAACCCCTGACCGCTGAGGTCGTCGTCCATGGAGCCAGTATCGTCAGCGCAACCGGCACCGTGCTCAACGAATCGGACGTTCATGCGCACAACGACTTCGACCACCCCAACGCCGTGCACTCTCGCACTGCAACCATCGGCCAACCAACCGCTGGACGGCTGCTCCATACTTTTCCGGCTGCAAGCGTCACTACCTTGAAAATCACCTTGGCCTGAAACGAGGTTATTCACAAAAAGCCGGCGTCGACTTGTTCACCGACGGTCATCGACGATCGAGGTTGAAATTTACCGTGACGGTTGTCGCTACTTCCACTGGCCGGCCGTGGAGGACGTAGGGCCTATACCGCCATTTGTAAACAGCCTCCTCTGCCGCACTACGAAGACGCGAATCGCCCTCCATCACATGCACGCGCTTTACCGTACCTTCCTTCGAGATGAGAGCCTGCATCACCACGTCCCCTTCGACCCCGCTTATCTTCGCGTTCTCCGGATAGGCAGGGACCCGTTGCACGATGAGATTCTCATCCATCACAGAGGGGTTCACTCTGATTGCCCCGGCAGCCTCGACGCTCGAGATGCCGTCTGCTATCGCCTGTTCGGTCTGCGCTACTGCGCGATCGGTCGTCGTCTTACGGCTGCTGCCTGAGTCGGAGTCATTCCCAGCCGGCTGCGGTGCTACAGAAGAGGTTGTCTGCTCCGGTGTATTCGCCGGCGATGGAGGCGGTGGA
>Ga0137391_10004594_pt1 | contig 10557 bp, 9 predicted proteins | sample 15con2h24BmetaG_FD_101399 | JGI IMG/M metagenome (GOLD analysis project Ga0137391, IMG submission 101399) | Vadose zone soil microbial communities from Angelo Coast Range Reserve, California, USA - 15con2h2.4B metaG | ecosystem: Environmental > Terrestrial > Soil > Vadose zone > Saprolite...
AACGGGCGCCTGCTTCCCATCCCGAAAACCGGCCTTGCTTAAGGGCACGGCTTCAGCCGTGCCAAGATTGATCTCTCGTCAATGCGGCTTTAGCCGCTGAGGTTCTTTTTTTTTGGCCCGGCACGGCATTCTTCACCACCCTTTGAAGGCAACCGCTCACTCCTCCACAAACCGATAGCTCCCATGGCTGTCGTAATCGATCCCATGCTTCTTCTTCAGCTCCGCAATGTATTTCAACTGCGACGCCGTATGCGGCTCCACGCCGTCATTCGTATGCAGCAGCATCTCTTCCAGACAACTCCCCACCGTCATCCGCTTATACTCCGCCAGATCCTGCAACAGCCCCGCCAGCCGCTTCTCCAGCCGCACCGGCACATCCACCCGCTCAATCCTGATCTTCGGCCCGACGTTATAGATGGGGTGCCCAAACACCAGCCGATACCCATACAAATCCTTCACCAGATAGTCGCGAATCCCATACGCCCGGTCGCCGATCTCCTCCGCCACCTCCACCCCATTCGCCCGATGAAACTCATACAACGCATCCGCATCCCCCACCACAAAATAAACCTCACCCTCATTCGGATTAGGCGCACTCTCCTTCAAAAAAATCTCCTCCTTCCCCAGCATGATCCCCGCAAACGTCGCCGGCTCTCCCCACATAAACCCCAGCCGAAACCCAAGCTTCGTCACATAAAACTCAATTGCCGGTGCAAGATCACTCACCGGCAAAGTAACATGCATCTTCTCGCATTCAATCTGCGGTTGGTTTAGATCGGCCATTATGTTCCTTCCTGCCACGTACTCCAATGTAGCCGCCCCAAGGATCACATACTTTTCGTCTTTACGCCCCTGATGAGCTAGGATCAAAAAGCGATGGCAATCAACCATCAAATCTTGGAATGGGCGCGCAACACGGCGGGGTTATCTGTAGATGAAGCCGCGCACGCGCTTGGGTTCAAGGATACCCGAGCGCGTACAGCGGCGGAGCGCCTCCAGGCAATGGAAGCGGGGGAAGAAGAACCATCGCGCAGCGTTCTGCTAAACATGGCGCGGACCTATCACCGCTCTCTACTCGTTTTCTATCTGAGCGAGCCACCCCGCATAGGCGATCGGGGCCAGGATTTCCGCAGGGCTCCCGGTATGAAGCCCCCGGAATATGACCCTACACTTGATGCCCTCATACGCGATATTCGCGGACGGCAGGGCATCGTAAAAGACCTGCTTGAACAAACCGAACCTAGGAGAGTAGATTACGTCGCATCAGTGACGATGGACGTGCCCCCCCTAGAGCTAGCTCACCGAATAGCAGTTAGGCTCGGCTTTTCGCTCGCTGAGTTCAGACAACAAGGGACCGTGCAAGCAGCGTTCAGCTATCTACGCGAGAAGGTTGAGGCTTCAGGAGCGTTCGTATTGCTGCTCGGAAATCTGGGTAGCTATCACACAAACATTCCCAGCGGCGTCTTCAGGGGATACGCCATCGCTGATCCCTTCGCCCCTTTCATCGTCGTCAACGATCGAGATGCTCCCGTAGCTTGGTCTTTCACAACTCTTCATGAGCTAACGCATTTATGGCTCGGGGCGACCGGCGTGAGTGGGAGTAGTACCGACGTGCAGCTTGAGGGTTATTGCAACAACGTCGCGGGAGAAATGCTGCTACCAGAATCCGAAATGAAGGAACTAAGTTTTCTGCGTCGCGCCTCGCTTCAGGAGACAATCGAGGCTGTTGCTCAATTCGCTAGTAGACGGAAAATCAGCCGTGCGATGGTTGCTTACAAGCTCCTGCGTGTCAATCTCATCACTCATACCAGATGGCGAGAGTTGGACAAGCATTATGAGGATGAATGGGTTGCAGCCCAAGCACAGCCAGCAACCAAAGATAAGAACGAAGGCGGCCCAAGCTACTACGTTGTGAAGCGACATCGGCTCGGGCACGCCCTGTTGGACCTCGTGAAGAATTCGCTTGGAGAAGGATTCCTCACTCACACAAAAGCGAGTCAGATACTCGGCGTTAAGCCCCGCAATGTGGACCCTTTGATCCACATGGCCGCAATGCGAGGTAGACAGTAAGTGCTCTACCTCCTCGATGCAAACGTGCTCATCACCGCCAACAGCACGTATTATCCGATCGATCAGATTCCGGAGTTTTGGAGTTGGGTGCATCATCAGGCAACTTCAAACAGGATAAAGATTCCACGCGAAATCATGGAAGAGATCAAGGCCGGACGAAAGGACGATGATCAGCTGCTCGATTGGATTAGCACCGTTGAGATCGAGGCCGCCTTACTACTCGACGAAGCGGTTGATGTTGCTCTTGTTCAACAGGTAGTGTCTACCGGCTACGCACCCGACCTTAGCGACGACGAAGTTGAGAAGATTGGGCGCGATCCGTTTCTGATTGCCTACGCGCTTGTTGGTCCGGCAGGTAGAACGGTCGTGACAACCGAGGTATCGAAGCCGTCAACGCAGCGGCAAAATCGTAAAGTTCCCGATGTATGCCAAGCCTTAGGCGTAATGAGCTGCGGGCCGTTTGCGCTGAACAAGGCGCTCGGCTTTAGAACGGGATGGAAAACCTCCGACTGAGTGTTATAAGAACCCGAAGTCGTCGCAGGCTCGTAGAATCAACCCAATGTTTAAGAATGCGATTCGCTATATTCTCGCAGTCGTCCTTTTCTCGATCGCCGCTATCTCTCAGGCGCAATCCCCCTCCATCGACCCCACTCTGGCCGCCCAAATCGCCGCAATCCCCGCCATCGACAACCACGCTCACCCGCTCCTCTCCCCACCCGCCTACGCCACCGACCGCAACTTCGACGCCCTCCCCGTCGACAACATGGAACCCGAAACCGACCCCGCCGGCCTCCGCCCCACCCTCCCCGCGCTTCACGAAGCCTGGCAGACCATCTTCCACTTCAACGGCCAGCCGCCGCTCGACGCCGCAGGCCTCAAGCAACTCGAAGCCGCCCGCGAAGCCACCCGCCAGCAACAGGGCGAAAAATACGCCACCTACATCCTCGACCGCGCCAACATCGCTACCGAGCTAGCCAACCGAGTAGCCATGGGCGCAGGCGTCCAGCCGCCACGCTTCCGCTGGGTCCCCTACGTCGACGCGCTCCTCTTCCCGCTCGACAACTCCGCCCTCGCCGCCGCCACCCCCGACCGCAAACAGTTCTTCCCCCTCGAAGACAAGCTCCGCGCCCAATACCTCCAGCAAGCCAACCTCAAGTCCCTCCCACCCACACTCGACCAATACCTCAAGCAACTAGTCACCCCAATCCTCGAACAGCAAAAATCACAAGGCGCCGTAGCCGAAAAGTTCGAAGTCGCCTACCTCCGCTCCTTCGGCTTCGACGACGTCCCCCGCCCCGAAGCCGCCCGCATCTACTCGACCCTCCTCCACACCCCGCACCCAAATGAAACGCAATACAAGCGCCTGCAAGACTTCCTCTTCCGCTACATCGCCACCGAGTGCGGCCGCCTCAACCTCCCCGTCCACCTCCACACCACCTCCGGCGGCGGAGGCTACTTCGACATCGCCGGCGACAACCCATTGCTGCTCGAACCCCTGTTCAACGATCCCGGCCTCCGCCGCACCAACTTCGTCCTCCTCCACGGAGGCTGGCCCTTCATCCACGAGATAGGCTCCCTCCTGCAAAAACCAAACGTCTACCTCGACCTCTCGCAGCAATCCCTGATGATCAGCCCCCGCACCATGAGCCAATGGCTCCGCGAGTGGCTCGAACTCTTCCCCGAAAAGATCCTCTACGCCACCGACGCCTACCCCTACTCCCAATCCATGGGCTGGGAGGAAGCCGCCTACATAGCCAACCAGAACATCCGCACCTCATTAGGCATAGCCCTCACCGGCATGATGCAGGATAAACAAATCACCCCCACCCAGGCCGAAAAACTAGCCCACATGGTCCTCCACACCAACGCCGAATCCCTCTACAAATTCCAACCACCCGCACCCTGAGTCGTCATTTTTCGCTTGTCGCTCGAGTTTTTTGGTTGTCATCCTTCGCCGAAGGCGGGGGATCTGCTGTTGCTGTTGCCTTTGTTCTTGTTGTCATCCCGAAGAGCCTGCCCTGAGCGAAGTCGAATGGGGGATCTGCTGTTGCTGTCTTACCTGTGCGTTCGCGTTTGCTGCGCGTCGTTTCTGTCTCTGCTGTTGCTTTTAGGTACAGCGGGGCTTCAGCCCAGCGTCTAAGCCGCCGCGCAGCGGCCACCGCTCTGCCGAAGGCTGGAGCGAAGCCCGAAGGGCGAAGCGACAACATTATCGCCTTTGCTTTTGTCGTTGCCTTTGCTTTTCCACGCCAACCCAAAAATAAATCTAAAAACCGTGGCGTATTTTTAGGACCCAAAAGCCGTCCATCGAAACACCACAAATCACCATCAACCCACCACAACTTCACCACGATTTACCACCCAAAAAACACCCAAAATCTGCAAAACCCCCGGCAAAAATGCCACTCCACCACGCCCAGAAAAATTACTCTTCCTTCAAATATTTTTTTGTATCAAACAGCGACCGATCCATACTTCGCACCCACTCCGTAACTTCGTCACTGCCCTTCCCACTCGCCGCCGCTGCCGCAAACTCATTCCGAACCGCCTGCATCTTCGCCTCAAGATCATCCAAAGCACTCAAAAGAATAGCCTCCGGCGTCATCGGCAGTTTCGGCGAACCAAACTCATACTTCCCATGGTGGCTCAAAATCATATGCTCCACCAGCACCCGCAGCTTCTCCGGAAACGGCGACAGCGCCTGCACCTTCTCTCGCAGCATGCCCTGAGCAATACTGATATGCCCAATCATCTGCCCTTCTAACGTATAGGAAAAGCTGGACTTCCACTCCAACTCCCGCACCTTCCCCACATCATGCAGAATCGCCCCCGTAACCAAAAGATCCGAATCCACTTCCGGATAAAACGGCACCGCAGCCAGACACACCCGAACCAGCGTCAACACATGCTCCAGCAACCCTCCCAACCACGCATGATGCAACCTCTTAGCCGCCGGCGCACTTTTGAAGGCTGGCCCAATGCTCTCATCATCAAGAAAAGAAAAGACAAGTCGCTTTAAGTCCTCGTTTCTAAAAGTCGAAACATACCCCCGCAACTCCCCCCACATCTGTTCCACGTCAAACTTTGTAGCGGGCTGAAAGTCCTTGGGGTCAATCTCCGAATCCGCCGCTAACCGCAGCTTTTTCAACGTAATCTGGAATCTTCCGTTGTACTTTGAGATATCGCCCTGCACCTTGACATAGCAACCCTCCGAGCAATACGCAATCGGATCCGCCACGTCGTCCCACATCCTCGCCTCAAGCGACCCCGTCCTATCGCTAACAATCAAAGCAAGATACTGTCCACCCTGCTTCTTGTCCCGCACCTGCATCGACGACAACACAAAATAAGTCGTAACGGTAGCGTTCTCGAACCGTGCAGCATCTTCAACAAAAAAGTCTTTCATCTCAACCAGAATACCCCTTGGCAACACAGAACACAGCCATCTCACGCAAACGATGGAGCCGAACTCCTCTATATTCTGCGAGATCCAAAATCAGTAGGCCGCAACGCCAGTGATGCTTTGCCCAATAATAAGCGTATGAATGTCGTCAGTGCCCTCGTAGGTTTTGACTGACTCAAGATTCATCATGTGGCGCATGATGGGGTAGTCGTCGGCGATGCCCGCAGCGCCGAGGATATCGCGCGCCATACGCGCACATTCAAGGGCCATCCACACATTGTTCTTCTTCGCCATAGAGATGTGCTGGAAGGCTGCCTTTCCCTGATCCTTGAGGCGACCCAGCTGTAGCGACAGCAGTTGCGCCTTGGTGATCTCGGTGATCATCCACGTTAATTTTTCCTGCACAAGTTGATGACTCGCAATGGGTTGATCGCGGAACTGCTTTCGCTGCTTCGCATATTGCAACGCGGTGTCGTAGCAGGCCATAGCTGCTCCAATGGCTCCCCAACTGATGCCATAACGTGCCTGACTGAGGCACATCAGCGGAGACTTCAGCCCATCTGACTTCGGTAGCAGATTTGCCGCCGGAATACGCACATCCTGCAGGGCGAGACCGGACGTGATCGACGCTCGAAGAGACCACTTGCCGTGCACATCTTGTGCGGAGAAGCCGGGGCGGTCGGTTTCAACGAGGAAGCCACGGATGCGCCAGTTGTCTGGAGCAACGCCTGGCTCTTCAAGCTTCGCCCAGATCACAGCCACGTCTGCAATGCTGCCAGAGGTGATCCACATCTTCTCGCCGTTGAGAACGTAATCATCACCGTCCTTACGGGCGCGGGTCCGCATGCCGCCAGGGTTGGAGCCGAAGTCAGGTTCCGTGAGACCGAAGCAACCGAGTTTTTCTCCAGTGGCCATCTTCGGCAACCAGGTATCTTTCTGCTGGTCTGAGCCAAAGGCATAGATGGGATACATGACAAGCGCGGACTGCACGCTGACGAAGCTGCGTATACCGGAATCTCCGCGTTCGAGCTCTTGCATCAGCAGCCCGTATTCAACATTGTTCACTCCGGCGCAACCGTAGCCTTCGAGCGTAGCCCCATAGAAGCCGAGTTCGCCCATAGGACGCACCAGCTCGCGAGGAAAGCGACCGTCGCGGTTGCACTGCTCAATGATTGGGATGAGATTGTCTTCGACGAAGGCGCGTGTGCTGGCGCGGACGATGAGTTCGTCATCTGAAAGAAGGGAGTCAAATTGGATAAAATCAACGCCTTGAAACTTGAATGCCATCGCTGTACATTCTAGCCCAGAGTTGCATCGGTGGCGCCCGGCCAACCTAGCAAGGACAGTGCTATCATCCAACTTTCATCTCAGGACAGAGGAGAACTGCTATGACCGGCCCTGCAACGAGTCGTCCAGACGAAGGCATGCGCAAAGGCGCAGTGGAAGATGACATGCCTCATCCTGATACCAACCGCCGGCCTCAACATGGCTCCCTTAGCGGCCAACTAGGCCACCGCGATCAAGACGAAATGCTGAAGGATAACGACACCGACTTCCCTGAACCCGATGCTGAGGCCGAGCACAGCGGGAGGTAAAGCGCTTGCCCGCTGATGCCCCTCCGCGCAGAACTACATCAGCCGCTGCATCACTTCATCCAGCACTGCCTTGCCTGGCCTCACACGTTGGTCCGGCAAAGTGCCAAGCGGTTCATCCACCAGGTTCAACATCTCCGTAAAGCTGGGTTTCTTTGTATCCACGTAGAAGATGCCGGTCAGGACTTCATCTTTTGCATGTGCGGTCATCAGCGCTGAAATCGCAGCGATGCGATTGGTCGGATCGAAGTCTTCATGTAACTTGCGCAGGCGCAGATGGCTGCCGTCGTGCATCTCCACGTTGATCGTTGTGCCGGGATCGTACTCGACGTCGATCTCTTGGAAGTGGGGCACAAAGCCCACCTCGGAGATGGCCTCCTCGTGCTCTTGCATGTATTTGTAGCTTCTGGTCGAGCCCTCATGATCGTTGAAGGTAACGCACGGCGAGATCACATCGAGCACGACGGTACCGTTATGCGCAATGGCGGCCTTCAGCATCGCTAGCAACTGCTTCTTGTCGCCAGAGAAAGACCGTCCCACGAACGTTGCGCCGAGTTGAATCGCAAGCGAACAGGTATCAATCGGTGGCAGATCGTTAATCACGCCTGTCTTCAGCTTGGAGCCAATGTCGGCGGTAGCGGAAAACTGCCCCTTGGTGAGTCCATACACGCCGTTATCCTCGATGATGTAGATGATTGGAACGTTCCGCCGCATCATGTGAACGAACTGCCCCACGCCGATGGAGGCTGTGTCGCCGTCGCCGCTGACACCCAGTGCCTTCATAGTGCGGTTGGCCAGCTGCGCGCCCGTCGCGACCGAAGGCATGCGCCCATGCACACTGTTGAACGAGTGCGAGCGGCTCATGAAGTAGGCCGGGCTCTTGGACGAACAGCCGATGCCGGAGAGCTTCATCAGGCGCTCCGGCTTAATACCCATCTCATAAAAAGCATCGATGATGCGTTCAGAGATTGCATTGTGGCCGCAACCGGCGCAAAGCGTCGTCTTGCCGCCGCGGTAATCGAGAACCTGGAGACCGATCCGGTTGGTTTTGGCTGCTGGCTTGGGTGCTTCCACAGGAGCAGAGGTAGCGGGCGTCGTTGCCATTTAGATTCCTTCCTGCGTGACGAGGTCGTCGGTTACGGAGCGGGCGTCGATAGGCAGCCCGTTGAAGTGTCGTATGCTGCGCAACTTCACAACGTCTTCCGCCTGCAGATCCAGCTTGAGCAGGCTCAGCATCTGCGCGTCGCGATTCTGTTCGATCACATAGACGCGATCGTGCGAAGCAACAAACTCATGCACTTCGCACGAGAACGGATAGGCGCGCAGCCGCAGGTAATCCGTGTCGAGGCTGTATTCCTTGCTCAACTGATTGCGGCTCTCGCGGGTCGCAAAGTCAGAGCTGCCGAAGGCAATCAAACCAATCTTGGACTTGCCCGTCTGCACGACTTCAGGCCTGGGAACGAGCGTGCGCGCGGTCTCAAATTTCTTGGACAGCCGCTCCATATTGTTGAAATAGTCGTCGGGCCTTTCGGTATACTGCGCCCTCTCGTTATGGCCGGAACCGCGCGTGAAGTAGGCAGCCAGCGGATGGTCGGTGCCCGGGAGCGTCCGATAGCCCACACCATCGTTGTCTACATCCTTATAGCGAGCGAATCCGCCAAGTCTTGTCAGGTCCTCAGCACTCAATATTTTGCCGCGATTCAGCGGCTTGTCGGGATAAACAAATGGCTCGGACATCCAGTTATTCATGCCCAGATCGAGGTCAGACATGACAAAAACCGGCGTCTGCAGCTGCTCGGCCAGGTCGAATGCCGCCTGCGCCATCTCGTAGCATTCCCTAACGCTGCCCGGAATCAGCATGACGTGCTTCGTGTCCCCGTGCGACAGAAAAGCGACGGAGAGCAAGTCGCCCTGCTGATTGCGAGTTGGCATGCCCGTCGAAGGGCCCGTGCGCTGCACGTCGAAGATCACGCCCGGCAACTCCGCGTAGTAGCCGAGGCCGGCGAATTCGGCCATAAGCGAGATCCCAGGACCGGAGGTCGCCGTCATCGCGCGCGCCCCGGCCCAACCCGCTCCCAGGACTGCTCCTATTGCTGCCAGTTCGTCCTCTGCCTGCACAACAGCAAACGTGGCCTTGCCGTCCTCTTCTATCCGGTACCGCTTCGCGTAATCGATGAAGTTCTCCACCAGCGACGACGACGGCGTGATTGGATACCACATCGCCACCGTGCAACCGGCAAAGATGCAGCCGAGGGCCGCAGCGGCATTTCCATCGATAATGATCTTGCCCTGGGTCGCGTTCATCGCTTCGAGCACGAAGGGATCGTGCTTGGTGAAGTTCGTCGAGGCGTACTCGTAGCCCGCCTGCACCGCCGCCCAGTTCAAATCTGCTGCCTTAACCTTTTTGGCGAACTGCTTGCGTAGGGCGGCTTCGACAGCTCCAATATCCATCCTCAGAAGCTGCGCGGCGACGCCGACGTAGATCATGTTCTTAACCAGCTTGCGCAGCTTCGCCTCGGGGCAAACCGCCGCTGTCAGTTTGTCGAATGGCACCGGGTAGCAAGCGACGTCGTCGCGGAACTGCCGTAGGTCGGCGGACTCCTCATAGATGGCCGCAGCACCAACGGGGAGCGAAAGCATGTCCTCCTGGGAGGTTTCCGGATTCATCGCAATCAGGATGTCGATCTCCTTTTTGCGGGCAACATAACCATCCTTGCTGGCGCGGATGGTATACCATGTCGGCAGGCCGGCAATGTTGGAAGGAAACAGGTTCTTGCCGCTGACGGGAATACCCATCCGGAAGATCGATTTCAACAGAACTGAGTTGGCTGATTGCGATCCCGACCCGTTTACTGTCGCGACCTGGATGCTGAAATCGTTGACGATGGCCCCTTGCGGAGACTGCTGCTGCGTGTCCGGCTTGCTCAAGGTGCCGCCTTCGGCACCGGCTGCCAGCGCGACGTTTTCTGTCGCCATGAGTTGTTCTCCCCCTGGGTGAAACTTTGGAGTTTCACGAACAAAACACAATACCATATTCAGTTTAGACCAAAGGCACTCACCACTTAGAGGATGTCATCCAGTCCACCAGGGCTGGAACCCAGATTGCTACGATGACCTCAATTCATCAATCTTTGACGTGCCTCGGTTCGCTTGGTAATGTGGTCTCGTCGTTGATGGAGGGAATAAATGAGTGCGTTCGCCCCTTCACGTTGTTGGTTTCGCTAAAAAGATCTGCTCCCACAGGTATTTATGAACCAACCCGTAACCGACTCCTACTTACCCATCGTCGTTCTGGCGATTGCGGCGGCTGGCTTTGCCATAGCTCCCTTGGTCCTGGCTCGGATTTGGGCGAAGAAATTTTCTCCGCGCAAACCCGGGCCCAGCAAGAACACAACGTATGAGTGCGGGCTGGAATCGAAAGACGATGTGTTGATTCAGTTCAGGCCGGAATATTACCTGTACGCGATCATCTTTCTGATCTTCGATGTAGAAGTA
>Ga0137391_10004604_pt1 | contig 10544 bp, 12 predicted proteins | sample 15con2h24BmetaG_FD_101399 | JGI IMG/M metagenome (GOLD analysis project Ga0137391, IMG submission 101399) | Vadose zone soil microbial communities from Angelo Coast Range Reserve, California, USA - 15con2h2.4B metaG | ecosystem: Environmental > Terrestrial > Soil > Vadose zone > Saprolite...
GGGACGCTCGCGGCTCATGACTGGAGCTTCCAGGTCGTCCCGTCCCGCGTGTCCTCGAGGACCACCCCGAGCCTGGTCAGCTCCTCGCGCAGCCGGTCGGCCTCGGCGAAGTCGCGCTGCCGGCGTGCCTCCTGCCGCAGGTAGACGAGCGACTCGACCTTGGCCTTGAGCTGGGGGTCGATGGCGGTGGCCCGGCGGCCTCCCCCTTCGAGCAATCCCAGCACCTGGCTCAGCATCACCAGCTCGCCCACCCCCATCAGGAACGCGCCCGCCCCCACGGTGCCCTGCGCCACCTGCTCCCGGGCGGTGTGGAGCAGTCGCGCCAGGTCGAACAGCACCCCCAGCGCTTGCGGGGTATTGAAGTCGTCGTCCATGGCGGCCTCGAACCGAGCCCGCTGCGCTGCCACCTGGTCGAAGAGCCCCCCGTCGGGGCCGGGCGCGGGCGTCCCCCGGGTGGCAATGCGCTCCGCCTCCTCCTTGAGCGCCCGCAGCCGCGCGAGCCCGCGCCCGGCCTCGCCGACCCGCTCGTCGGCGAACTCCAGCGGGTGGCGATAGTGGGTGCCGAGCAGGTAGAGGCGGAGGGCCTCGGGATCGTGCCGCCGCACCAGATCCCGGATGGTGAGCGTGTTGCCGAGCGACTTCGACATCTTCTCGGCGGCCAGATTCACGAACCCGTTATGCATCCAGTGGCGCACGAAGGGCTTGCCGGTAGCGGCTTCCGACTGCGCGATCTCGTTCTCGTGGTGCGGGAAGATCAGGTCCTCGCCCCCGCCGTGCACGTCGAGCGTCTCCCCCAGGTACTCCATCGCCATCGCCGAGCACTCGATGTGCCAGCCCGGGCGGCCGTCGCCCCACGGACTCTTCCACGCGGGCTCGCCCGGCTTGGTCGCTTTCCAGAGCGCGAAGTCGAGCGGGTCGCGCTTGCGCTCGTCCACCTCGACCCGGGCGCCCGCCTGCAGCTCCTCCAGGTTCTTGCCCGAGAGCTTGCCGTAGCCCGGGAACCGCCGCACCTCGAAGTAGACGTCGCCCTCGACCGGGTAGGCCACCCCCCGGCGGATCAGCCGCTCGATCAGGGTGATCATCTGCGGGATGTGCTCGGTGGCCCTGGGCTCGACGTCGGCGGGCAGGACGCCGAGGGACGCCAGGTCGGCCCGGTACTCCGCGATGTAGCGCTCGGAGATCTCCTGGGCCGAGACGCCCTCCTGGTTCGCGCGCCGGATGATCTTGTCGTCGATGTCGGTGAAGTTCCGCACGAACTTCACCGCGTAGCCGCGGTGCCGGACGTACCGGCGGATCACGTCGAACACGATCGCGCTCCGGCCGTGGCCGATGTGGCTCGCGTCCCAGACCGTGACGCCGCAGACGTAGATCCGCACCTCGCCCCCGTGACCGGGCGTGAGGTCCTCCTTGCGACGGCTGAGCGTGTTGAAGGCGCGCAGGGTCATCAGGCGGTCTCCACGCTCACCACCGCCATCGAGGCGATCCCCTCGCCGCGCCCCAGCAGCCCCAGGTGCTCCGGGCTCTTGGCCTTGACGCTCACCCGATCCGGCCCGAGCGCCATGGCCTGGGCGAGCTGGCGGGCCATCTCGGGCAGGAACGAAGCCAGGCGGGGCGCCTGGCAGATCACCGTCGCATCCACGTTGACCACACGCGCTCCCTTGCTGGACAAGAGGTCCATCACCGACCGCAGCAGCCCGAGGCTCGAGGCTCCTTTGTAGCGCGGATCGGTGTCCGGGAACAGCCGTCCCAGATCCCCGAGCGCGAGGGACCCCAGGAGCGCCTCGCACACCGCGTGGGTGAGCACGTCGGCGTCCGAGTGGCCCCCAAGCCCGCGCTCCGCCGGCACCGTCACCCCGCCCAGGATCAGGGGCCGGTCGTCGACCAGCGGATGCAGGTCGAAGCCGAGCCCGGAGCGGACGATCATGCCCGGCGGCGTGGCCTGACCCAGGCGCGGGCCGTCCGGAGATCCTCGGGCGTCGTGATCTTGAGATTCTGAGCCAGACCGGCCACCATTGCCACCGGCATCCCGAGCCGCTCCACCAGCACCGCGTCGTCGGTGCCCGCGAAACCGTCGCGGCGCGCCTTGTCGTGCGCCTCCCACAGGAGGTCGCGCGCGAAGGCCTGCGGGGTCTGGGTGAGCCAGAGGCCCTGGCGCGCGACGGTGGCCTCGACCGCGCCGTCCTTCACCCGCTTCACCGTCTCCCGCACCGGCATCCCGCAGGTGGCCGCGCCGCCCGCCGCGGCGGCCCGCACCCGCTCGACCAGCTCGGCGGTAACGAAGGGCCGCACCGCGTCGTGCACCACGACGACCCGCGCGTCCTCCGGCAGCCGCTGCAGCCCGCGCCACACCGACTCCTGCCGGTCCACGCCCCCCGCGACGACGTCCAGGATCTTGGGCACCCGGGCGCGCGCGAGGAGGCGACGGGTCGCCGCCACGTGGGCCGCGGGCACCGCGACGACGATGCCGGCGAGCGAGCGGGTGCGCGCGAGGGCACGGAGGGTGGCGACGAGGATGGGAGCCTGACCCAGGCGGAGATACTGCTTGGGTCGGCGGGAGCCCATGCGCGCGCCATGGCCTCCCGCGGGGACGATCGCGTAGGTCACCGCGATCCGCTCTCCTCGTCGCGCTGGCGGGCGAAGATCATGCGGCCCGCCGCAGTCTGGTAGATCGTGGTCACCGTCACGTCCACCGTCTGGCCGATGAGACGCTTGCCGTGCTCCACCACCACCATCGTGCCGTCGTCGAGGTAGGCCACGCCCTGGTTGGCCTCCTTGCCCTCCTTGACGATGTGCACGTGCAGCGGCTCGCCGGGCAGCACCACCGGCTTGAGCGCGTTGGCCAGCTCGTTGATGTTGAGCACCGCCACGCCGGACAGCTCGGCGACCCGGTTCAGGTTGTAGTCGTTGGTGACGATCTTGCCGCCGGTGGCGCGCGCCAGCTCGATCAGCTTGCGGTCCACCTCGCGCACGTGCGCGAAGTCGACGTCGTCGATACGGATGGTCACCCGGGGCACCCGCTGCAGCCGCTGCAGCACGTCGAACCCCCGCTTGCCGCGGTTGCGCTTGAGCGCGTCGGCGGAGTCGGCGATCTGCTGCAGCTCGCGCAGCACGAACTGGGGCACCAGGAGCGGGCCGGCCAGGAACCCGGTCTGGCAGACTTCCACGATGCGCCCGTCGATAATCACGGAGGTGTCGAGGATCTTGTCGCCCTCCTGGCGGGCCGCGGTCTTGGGGAAGAGCTTGACCGACATGTCCTCGAGCTCGTCCCGCTTGGCGAGCGTCACCGTGGCCCCGAGGTAGCCCAGCAGCAGCGCGAAGAGCCCGCGGCCGAGGGCGCCCGCGCCCGGCACGATGGCCTCCAGCGCGGTGCCGAGACCCAGGCCCAGGACCACGCCCAGCATCGCGCCGGTCGCGCCCCAGAACAGGCGGTCCACCGGGATGCGACGGGCCTGCCACTCCAGCAGCACGACCAGGACCCCGGCCAGGAAGCCGGCGCCGCCGAGGAAGAGGTTGTTGGGGGCGTGCAGCGCCAGCGCGTGCGCCAGGGCGAAGCCGGCGGCGGTGGCCGCCATCAGGACCAGCACCCGGACGATGAGAATGCCTAGCTGCATTCAGGCCTCACGGTCCCAACAGGACTTTCACTGCCTCGTCCACCGAGCCCACGCCCTGCACGTCGAGCGCGAGGCCGGAGACGCCGGAGAGGCTGCTTTGGGGCACCACGGCCGCGGCGAAGCCAAGCGCCGCCGCCTCCTTGAGCCGTGCCTCGAGTCCGGTCACCGCGCGCACCTCCCCGGCCAGTCCCACCTCCCCGATCACCACCAGGTCTCCTCGCACCGGCCGGTCGAGATAGCTCGAGGCCGCCGCGAGCACCAGCCCCAGGTCCGCCGCGGGCTCGGAGGCCCGCGCGCCGCCGGCGACGTTGACGAAGGCGTCCTGGGACTGCAGGGGGAAACCCACCCGCTTCTCCAGCACCGCCAGCAGCAAGCATACGCGATTGTAGTCGGCACCCAGCACAGTACGGCGCGGGGTCCCGAACCCGGCCGGGGTCACCAGGGCCTGGATCTCGACCAGGAGCGGCCGGGTGCCCTCGAGGCTCGCCACCACCACCGAGCCGGCCGCGTCCTTCGGCCGCTCGGCCAGGAAGAAGCCGGAGGGGTTCCGGACCTCGGTGAGCCCCTGGGCCCCCATCTCGAACACCCCGATCTCATTGGTCGATCCGAAGCGGTTCTTGACCGCTCGGAGCACCCGGTAGGCGTGGTGCTGCTCGCCCTCGAAGTAGAGGACGGTGTCCACCAGGTGCTCCAGCACCCGGGGGCCGGCGATGGCGCCCTCCTTGGTGACGTGCCCCACCAGGAAGGTCGCGATGCCCCGGCCCTTGGCCAGGGCCATGAGCCGGGCGCCGCACTCCCTCACCTGGCTCACGCTGCCGGGCGCCGACTCGAGCCCCGGCAGATAGACCGTCTGGATGGAGTCGACGATCAGGAACCGGGGCTGCAGCGCGGTCACGTGGGCTTCCACCGCTTGCAGGTCGGTCTCGGCCACGAAGTAGAGGCCGGGCGGCGCGGATCCGAGCCGGTCCGCCCGGAGCTTCACCTGAGCGGCCGACTCCTCGCCCGAGACGTAGAGCACCGGGCCGGCCCGCTCGGCCAGCTGCCGGCTCACCTGGAGCAGCAGGGTCGACTTGCCGATGCCGGGATCGCCGCCGATGAGCACGAGGGAGCCCGTCACCACGCCGCCGCCCAGAACGCGGTCCAGCTCGGCCATGCCGCTCGATGTCCGCTGACCGCCGGCCTCCACCCGAATCTCGCCGATCGGTTGGGGCCGGGTCGCGGCGAGGCTCGGGCGCGCCGCCACGCCGCGGGCGGGGGCGACCCGCTCCTCCACCAGCTGGACGTAAGTCCCCACCCGAGCGCAGTCGGGACAGGTGCCGGGCTTCGGCGCCGCGAGCCCGCACTCCTGACAGCGATAGGTGGAGCGGTCGCGCGCCATCAGCGGCCCCCGGCTCCGGCCGACTCGACCGCGCGGCCCGAGTCGATCGTGGAGCGGATGAGCGTCCGCAGGAGGAAGCTCCGGCGGGCCCCCTCGAGGAACTGCACCAGGTTCTCGTAGACCGTCGGGTCCTCGAGCAGCCCGCCCATCGTCCCCTCACCGGCCTTGAGCCGGTCGGTGACTGCGCGCAGGTTGGCCATCGCGACGCGGAAGTCGGCGGTGGCGTCGCCGAGGGCGCCCGCGGTGCCGTCGGCGCCGTCGCGGGTGAGCTGGCCGAGCAGGCCCTGCCCCTGCGCCACCCGCTCGGACACGTCGCGGAAGTTGTGGGCCACCGCGCGCAGGTCGTCGGCCACCGCCTTGTACTGCGGGTCGTAGAGCAGCGCGCTCAGCAGGGTCTCGCGGCCGTCCGCCTTCTCCGCCCCGCGCCCGAGCGCGTCCATCGCGGTGAGCAGCGCGCGGGCCGACTTGCCGCTCTCCGGCGAGAGCAGGACCCCGACCGCGCTGTCGCCCTGCTCGGCCCGGGCCAGGATCTGCTGGGTGCGAGCCAGGATCGCGTTGAGCCGGTTGAGCGATTCCGGTTCGTCGTAGACCAGGGCGTGGACGAGGCCCTTGCCGGTCTCCACCTCCTTGGCGATCCGGTCCACCCGCGCGACGGTGGACCGGAGGCCGGCGGCCAGCTCCTTCACGGTCTGCATGGTCTCGACTCCGGCCTTGAACATCTGCTGCATCTCGAACGGCTCGCTCGACGCGAGGGTCTCCCCCGGCTTGAGCACGGGCGCCGAGGGGGAGCCGAAGCTGATCTCGACGATCTTGTCGCCGAGCAGCCCCTGGGTCGCGATGCGCGCCTCCGAGTCGCGACGGATGCGCTCCGAGAAGCGCCGCGCGATCGTGAGGGTCACCCGCACCTTGCTCCCGGGCTGCTCGGGCAGGGTGACCGCGGTCACCCGCCCGATCTGCACCCCGGCGAGTCGCACGGTGGCGCCCTCGATGAGCCCGCCCACCTCGACGAACTCGACGGTGAGGTCGTACTTGCGCTCGAAGTAGCGGCCCTGCGCCCCCAGCAGGTAGATGATCGCGACAAACACGAGCAGGCCCGAGAGGATGAAGGCGCCGATGCGGACCTGCAGGGCGAACTGGGAGCGCTCGGCGGGCACGCCTAGATCTCCCGCAGCTCGCCGGCCAGGAACCGGCGCACGTCGGGGTTGGCCGAGCGGTGGATCTCCGCGGGGGTCCCGATGTCGGCGAAGTTCCCGTCCAGCAGGATCGCCATCTGGTCGGCCACCAGCTCCGCGAACTCCACGTCGTGGGTCACCACGATGGCGGTGTCGCAGACGCCGGTGCGGAGCTGGGCGATGAGCTGGGCCACCAGCCGCGCGTTGGTCGGGTCGAGGCCGGCGGTCGGCTCGTCGAAGAACACCACCTCCGGCTCCATCACGAGGGCCCGCGCGATGCCCACCCGCTTGCGCATGCCCCCGCTCAGCTCGGCGGGCATCAGCTCGTCGGTGTCGGGCAGCCCCACCAGGGTCAGGAAGTGGTGGACCCGCTCGGTGATCTGGCGCAGCGACATCCGGGTGTGCTCGCGGAGCGGGTAGGCCACGTTCTCGAACACCGAGAGCGAGTCGAAGAGGGCCGCGCCCTGGAAGACGAAGCCGGAGCGGCGCCGCACCGGCAGCATGGCCTCCTCGGTCATCCGGTCGATGCGCGCGCCGAAGAGGGACACCGCGCCCGAGTCCGGGTAGATCAGGCCGGAGGCGATGCGCAGCAGCACCGTCTTGCCGGTGCCGCTGCCCCCCATCACCGCGAGGATCGTTCCCTTGGCCAGGGCCAGGTCGATCCCGCGCAGGACGTGCTTGCGGTCGAACGACTTCCACACGTCCTGCAGCTCGACGAGCGGGCCCCCGGTGGCCACGTTCCTCACCAGAACATCAGGAGAAAGAGCTTGGTGATGAAGAAGTCGGAGATGATCACGCCCATCGCCACCTGCACCACCGTCGCGGTGGTGGAGCGGCCGAGGCCTTCGGTCCCGCCTTCGGTGGCGAGCCCGTTGTAGCAGCCGATCAGGGTGACCAGCGCGCCGAAGACCACGCTCTTGCCGATCCCGGTCAGGAAATCCTTGAGCACCACCCAGTAAGCGATGGTGTTCCAGTAGAGATACGGGTCGACGTTGCGGTCGAACACAGCGATCAGCATACCTCCGAGCAGGCCCATTCCGTCGGCCAGGATCGTGACCAGGGGGAAGACCAGCAGGGCGGCCATGAGCCGCGGGACGATCAGCTTCTTGATGTAGTTGACCCCCAGGGCGCGGAGCGCGTCGATCTGCTCGGTGACCTTCATGGAGCCCAGCTCGGCGGTGATGCCCGAGGCCACCTTCCCGCCGACCAGGATGGCGGTCAGCACCGGGCCCAGCTCTCTCAGGATCGAGAGCGCCACCACCGGCCCCACGTAGTTCTCCGCGCCGAAGCGGGCCATGTTCACCGCGGTCTGGAGCGCCAGCACCATCCCGGTGAAGAGCGCCGCGGTGAGCGCCACCGTGAGCGAGCGGACTCCGATGATGTCGATCTCGCGGGCGACCAGCCAGAAGTACGAGGGCGGCAGCGTGAGGTTGCGGCCCACCCGGACCGTGAGCAGCCCGAGGCCGCCGTACCACACCGCCGACTCGCGCAGGTGCCGCCTCAGGTCCTGGACGATCATCTACCGCCCCTCCAGCGCGAAGCTCTCGACCAGGGCCTGGAACGCGGGCCGTCCCGCGGCGAACGCCACGCTCGGCGCCACGTAGAGGAAGTCGTGCACGCACGGCTCGGCCCGCACGACCAGGGCCTCCACCGTGACGTCCCGCCCGTCCGCCTGGCCCCGCACCACCGAGCGCGCCGCCTCGCGGCCGCTCACCGTGGTCGTCCCGGTCTCGATGACCTCCCGCCGGGTGAGCCCGAAGGTCAGGTGCCGGGCCAGCACGTCGAGCGAGCGGGACGGCTCGCGTCCGGCGCAGGTGGCGTCGACCAGCATGCCGGCCGGCCCCGCCGCGCCCTGCAGCGACAGATCCGCCCGCGCGCCGTGGTCCACCTTCCACCCGCTCGCCGGGAGGGTCACCCGGTAGCCCTTGGCGGAGTGGTAGATCCCGTTCTCGATGCGGCCGGTGGCGGTGGCACAACCGGCGAGGAGGGGGAGCAGCGCGAGGAGCGCGTGACGGGGAGTCACTTACCCTTGGCGTGCCGGGAGGCCAACTCCCCGAACACCCGGCGCAGGGGGATGCCGCGCGCGCTCAGCAGCACCATGGTGTGGAACCACAGGTCCGCGACCTCGGAGACGACACGCGCGTCGCCCTCGCCGCCGAGCGCCGCCGTCATCACCTCGGCCGCCTCCTCACCGATCTTCCGGCAGATCTGGGGCTGGCCCTTCTGGAAGAGCGAGGCCACGTACGATCCGGGCGGCGGGGCCACCTTGCGCGACTCGAGCACGCGCTCGAGCACTTCCAACATGGCCGGCCCGGCGCCTCCGGCGCCGGGCTCGCCGGCGGCCTCGTCCAGGCGGGTGAAGAAGCAGCTCCGCGCTCCGGTGTGGCAGGCCACCCCGTCCTGGTGCACCTGGACGAGCAGGGTGTCGCGGTCGCAGTCGGCGTAGATGCCGTCCACGTGCTGCGCGTGCCCGGACGTCTCGCCCTTGCGCCAGAGCGCCTGGCGCGAGCGCGACCAGAAGTGGGTGAGACCCGAGCGCCGCGTCGCCTCGAGCGCGTCCCGGCTCATCCACGCCACCATGAGGACCTGGCCGGTCTCGGTGTCCTGCACGACCGCGGGGATGAGCCCCTGCGCGTCCCAGGTCAGCTCGTCGGCCGGGCTCACGGACCGAGCCTCACCGGGACGCCGTGCTCGTCGAGATAGCGCTTGGCCTCCGCGACGGTGTGCTGCCCGAAGTGGAAGAGCGAGGCCACCAGCACCGCGTCGGCCCGCCCCTCGACCACGCCTTCGCGGAGGTGATCGAGCGTGCCGACCCCGCCGGAGGCGATGACCGGCACCGAGACCGCCTCGGACACCGCCCGCGTGAGGGCGAGATCGTAGCCCACGCCGGTGCCGTCGCGGTCCATGCTGGTGAGCAGGATCTCGCCCGCGCCCAGCCGCTCGACCTCGCGCGCCCACTCGACCGCGTCGCGGCCCGCGGGCCGCCGGCCGCCGTGGGTGTAGACCTGCCAGGTGGAGGTGCCACCGGAAGCTTCACTTTTGAATGCGCTCGGCTCGCCTTCGGCTGCGCCTCGCCCAGCCAGTGCCGGCTCGCCTTCGGCTGCGCCTCGCAGTGCATCGATCGCGACGACGATGCACTGGCTGCCGAAGGCGCGCGCGGCCTCGTCGATCAGGGCGGGCCGCTCGAGCGCGGCGGTGTTGAGCGACACCTTGTCGGCGCCTGCCCGCAGGATGGTCCGGATGTCCTCGAGCGATCGGATGCCACCTCCCACCGTCAGCGGCATGTAGATGCCCTCGGCGGTCCGGCGCACCACGTCGAGCATGGTGGCCCGCCCCTCGTGCGAGGCGGTGATGTCGAGGAAGACCAGCTCGTCGGCGCCCTGCTCGTCGTAGGCCAGCGCCGCCGCCACCGGGTCGCCCGCGTCGCGCAGCTCGACGAAGCGGACGCCCTTGACCACGCGGCCGTCCTTGACGTCGAGGCACGGGATCAGGCGCTTGCAGAGCATGACCCTACTGCACCTCCGCGACGGCGGCGGCCAGATCCACCGCCCCGCTATAGAGGGCCCGCCCCACGATGACCCCGGCCAGGCCGGCCACGGTGGCGAGCTGGCGGATGTCGTCGAGCGAGCCGACCCCGCCCGAGGCGAACACCGGGATGCCGGAGGCCTGGGCCACCGCGCCGGTGCTCCAGAGATTGGGGCCGGTCTGCGTGCCGTCGCGCGCGATGTCGGTGTAGATGATCCCGGCCGCGCCGGCCGCCGCCGCGTCGCGAGCGAGCGCGATGGCGTCGAGATCGAGGACCCGCGTCCACCCGTCCACCGCGACGCGCCCGTCGGAGGCGTCGATGCCGATGATGACGTGGTCGCCGAAGCGGTCGCAGACGAGGCCGAGGAAGGCGGGGTCGAGCGCGGCCCGCGTCCCCACGATGGCCCACCGGGCCCCCGCCTCCAGCACCGCCTCCACGTGGGCGATCTCCCGCAGGCCGCCCCCCACCTCCACCGGGATCGAGACGGCCCGGATCATGGCGCGCACCAGCTCGGTCTGGGCCGGACGGCCCGCGAAGGCCCCGTCGAGATCCACCACGTGCAGTCGCCGCGCGCCCGCGTCCTGCCACCGGCACGCCATGGCCACCGGGTCGTCGGAGAACACGGTCTCCGCGTCGGCCCGGCCCTGCAGGAGCCGGACACAGCGACCCGCCTTGAGATCCACCGCCGGGACGATCTCGAACATGCGGCTCAGCGGCGATCGCGGACGATCGCCGCGAAGTTCTCCAGCAGGCGAATGCCCCAGCGCTGGCTCTTCTCCGGGTGGAACTGGGTCGCGAAGAGCGCGCCCCGCCCGACCGCGGCCGGGAACGTCACCCCGTAGGCGCAGGTCGCCACC
>Ga0137391_10004607_pt1 | contig 10542 bp, 8 predicted proteins | sample 15con2h24BmetaG_FD_101399 | JGI IMG/M metagenome (GOLD analysis project Ga0137391, IMG submission 101399) | Vadose zone soil microbial communities from Angelo Coast Range Reserve, California, USA - 15con2h2.4B metaG | ecosystem: Environmental > Terrestrial > Soil > Vadose zone > Saprolite...
ATAGCCCGCAGCGCGTGGGAGTAAAGAATCAACCGCCCATGCCTTCTGAACAGACATACCCATCGAATACTGATTATTTTCGCAGAAATAGACGACGGGTAATTTCCAGATAGAAGCCAGGTTTAGTGATTCGTGGAATGCTCCTTCATCAACGGCTCCATCACCAAAAAAGCAAGCCACAATGGTATCGAGGCCCTGATATTGCATGGCAAACGCTACCCCCGCGGCTATCGGCATCTGCGCGGCTACGATTGCATTGCCTCCCATAAGACCCAGTTCATTGCTCCACATATGCATAGAGCCGCCTTTGCCTTTGCTACACCCGGTGATTTTGCCAAAAAGTTCCGCCATTACTACTCGTGGTTCCATGCCTTTGAGGATGGCATGCCCATGTTCGCGGTAACTTGAAAGAATCTTATCATCAGATCTCAGAGCAGTTATGGCACCTACACCAACGGCCTCCTGACCTATGTAAAGATGCATAAAGCCGCCGATTTTGCCACGTGTATATTCCTCTGCACTCTTCTCTTCAAAGCGCCGCACCAGGGCCATTTTGTAATGCATTTCCAGTAGTTGTGTTCGGGTAAGACCCGCAAGCGTCAAGTCTCTGATCGCCATAGGCCCCTCTTTCTTCGAATGTCTCATGCTGATTGTATGAATGACCTGTTGTACTTCTTTGTATTGAGGTCCAAAACTTTCACTTCTTTGTGCTCTTATTTTACTCTATTCGTGGATGATATGTATAGACTGATAACACGATCTGGAAAGGGAATAAAAAATGGTAACCCCTTGTGGGACTGGCTATGAGATACAGGCGGGCATTGAAATAGCCAGCCTGATTCATATCTTTACCAATGCCAACAAGGGGCGGTAATGGTATGGCAGCGAGGAACAACAGTTTGTAAGGGCAGTATTCTGCCCCCATTAATACTAAAAAGGGCACCCTAAAGGGTGGCCCTTTTACTTTTTGACCTTGACGACTGCTTCCGAGAGTTCTTTCCCAGGGGAGAAACGCACCCGATTTTTTGCAGGAACCTGTATTGGTTTGCGATCTCGTGGGTTTACACCCTTGCGGGCGGCGCTCCTGCGCACCTTGAAAGAACCAAAGCCCACCAAACGTACCTCATTACCTGCATGCAGAGAATCACGAATGTTATCGAGTGTAGCTTCTAATACTTCGCCTGCCTTCTTCTGGGTCAATCCCGCTTGCGTAGCTATACGCTTTGTCAGTTCTTGCCGACCAACAATAGTGGAAGTAGATTTTGTTGTAGCCATGGGTTTGAAATCCTCCTTACAACGAACAACACACGTCGCTTTTCATCCCGTTATTTTACTGCTGGGCCTGTAGAGCGGCTTTAGAACTCACTGCCGTAAACGAGTATAGCACGGGACTCGAAAGAATTCAAGGGGCTGAACGTGCTTGAGAGCTAGGCTCATGCCTTGGTAGGCCTTGGGAAGCCGCTCTAAAACAAGCGAACAGTTATAAAATTGGCTTCATGTGCAGCGCGATTAGAACGTCTTCAAGCCCTTCACTATGCCACTGCATACAGAATAAGCCCATCTGAAGTGCGTCGTTGCTCGACCTGTCCACCAAATCGCAGATGTTCTAGATGAGATAATGTCTCGGCAACTGCCATACGACGTGCCTCACTATTATTCCACCGGTGTCCAAAGAGTTGTTCAGCGAGTTCGTATGCATGTTGAGGTCGCTCTTCGAGTAGGGCTAAGATCTCCATCTCGCGCTGTCTGTGGTGTTCAATGATTTCTGCCGTACGTCCTGCCAGGTCAACAAATGGTTCTCCATGTCCAGGAAGGACGATACTGGCAGGCAGGTTAGCAACCTTTTCCAGTGAGTTCAAGTAGTCACCCAGAGGATTCACACGGTCGCGCGCTGAATAAAGTCCAACATTAGGTGTGATACGTGGTAAAACGTGATCGGCTGCCAGGAAAACACCGTCGCGTTCGCGGAAGAGACATATATGCCCATCAGAATGTCCGGGTGTCCAGATTACGCGGTAACGTTCGCCAACCAGGTCGATTTCCTCACCATCCTCAACCAGCGTAATCGCTTCGTGTGGTGGGACGCGAATGATGTTGCGCATGACCTCAGGGTCTACCTGGGTAAACCAGAATTCAGTAGGAGGTAGTCCATGCTGCGTGAAAAACTGCGAGACGCTTTTGAACCGCTCAGGCATAGTGCCAGACCAGATGATCTGTACAGCGGCTTCATCAATAGGGTGCATATATACTTTCGCGCCACTCAGTTCCTGCAGTTCTCCTGAGAGACCGACATGGTCGGGGTGATGGTGTGTGAGGACAATATTGCTGAGCTTATCCAGGGTGAGTCCAACGTCTTCTAATCCTGCCCAGAATGCTGCGCGGGAGTCAGGCATACCAATACCGGCATCAACCAGTGCCCACCCATCATTACCAATGAGTGCATGGACATTGACGGTACTGAGAGGAAATGGGATGGGTAAGGTGATTTTCCAGATACCTGGCGCAACCTCACGAGCTGCAGGAAGCGGCTCGTCCTGGCGGTGAGGCTGCACCGGGGAAGTTTGTTGCATATTAAGGAGCTTTCTTTTATGCTTTAGTAACTATGTAATACAACCGTTCTGTTCAAATTGTATGGTTTGGTTGAGGGAAGTGTCAAATATAAAAACCTCTAGTTGCTTATGAACGATGCATTTGTTACAATGTGCTTACAGTCTGCAAGCATGAGATATTGCAACCTGCTTATGGTCAGATGAAAGGTACGGATGTAGTCTGTGTCAAAGGTATATGCAATCACAAACCAGAAGGGGGGAGTTGGAAAAACCACCACCGCCATCAACCTGGCTACGTACCTGGCTGCTGCAGGCCGCAAAGTGTTGCTTGTCGATATAGATCCACAGTCCAATACTAGCAGCGGCATTGGAGCCTCTAAGAATATCCGAACACATACCATTTACGACCTGCTCGTGCAACAAGATGATGAGTTAACCATTTTTGATGTGATTGTGCCAACACAACGGCGCGAACTCGTGGTTGCTCCCTGCACAGTAGACCTGGCGGCTGCGGAGGTCGAGCTGGTGGGCACTTTAGCGCGCGAGAGCAGGCTCCACCACGTGCTGGAACCAATTCGCCAGCGTTGCGATTACATCCTCATCGACTGTCCTCCCTCGCTTGGACTGCTTACCGTGAATGCTCTGGTTGCCGCAGATGCCCTGATTATTCCTATTCAGTGTGAATACCTGGCACTGGAAGGCCTCAGCCACTTGCTGAATACCATCCAGATCGTCAAAAACAAGCTCAATCCCGACCTGTACATTGCTGGTGTGGTGCTCACCATGTTTGATCCACGCACTCGCCTGGCAGGAGAGATTGTACGGGAAGTGCGTAATCACTTCCCTAAAGAGGCGTTTCAGACGGTTATCAATCGCAGTGTTCGTTTAAGTGAGGCTCCCAGCTTTGGACAATCGATCCTTGATTATGATCCCTCCTCTCCTGGAGCGCTCGCTTATCGCACATTAGCAGAGGAGGTGATTGCCCGTGGCTAAGCAAAAGTTTGGATTAGGGCGGGGATTGGACGCTCTGATATCCGGCGCATCTGAAGTTATGGCTGCGCAGCAATCTTCTCGAGTCGATGAAGAGAACATCTTACAGATCCCAATCGATGCCCTCATTCCCAATCCACGCCAGCCGCGCAGGATTCTAACCGAGGACGATCCTAAGCTACTGGAATTGAGTGCCTCTATCAAACAGTATGGACTCTTGCAGCCCCTGGTGGTCACTCGCCTGGATACTGACTCTGCTTTAACTGTTGCAAGTCAAAAAGCGACCGCAAACGACTTCTGGTTTGGCGAGGAAGATCAGAAAGGCGAGGTTCTATCTACATCTTCTACGTCTGAGACGGTCATACGATTCCAGATTATTGCTGGCGAACGTCGCTGGCGAGCCTCTCGCATGGCAGGTTTGACAAAGGTTCCGGTGGTGCTTAAAGAAGCCACTCCGCAAGAGATGCTCGAGTTAGCGTTAATCGAGAATATCCAGCGCGCGGACCTGAATCCTATTGAAGAGGCGTTTGCATACCAGGCCCTCATCCAGGAATTTGGCTTGACCCAGGAGATGGTCGCCAAAGCAGTGGGCAAAGACCGCTCAACTATCACCAACGCTCTTCGCCTGTTAACCCTTGCTCCAAAGGTGCGAGAAGCGTTGATCAATCAGTATGAAAATTTTAGTGAGGGGCATGCTCGTGCGCTTGCCGGCATACACCGTGAGGAAGATCAAGTTGCCGCTATGGGTAAGATCATCACCTTGAAATTGAATGTCCGTCAGGCTGAGGAATTGGCAGCGCGTATTAAGGCGGCGGAACGCGCCGATACCGCAGCCCAAGAGATTTCTGCTTCTCCTCCAAGACGCTCCCCTGAACTGGATGACCTGGAAACGCAGTTCCGTAACGCTCTCTTGGTGAAGGTTGATTTGAAGCGTAGCGCGAAAGGAAAAGGGACTCTTGTCCTACATTTCAATAACCAGGACGAACTCGAGCGTTTATATACCCGACTGGTGAAACACGAAGAATAATTCGTTGGAGGGATACATGGCTACATTGGAAAACCCTTTTGATAAGGTGCGGCGCAAGATGGTAGCGGCTCGCATAGAGTTTATGGGACAATTGGCTACATTCAGTAAAGACGAGATCGCCAGGGAACCTGGCGAGGATGAGTGGTCTCCACTTCAGTTAGCCCATCATCTGTATATTGCAGATGGCCTTGCTCTGGAGCAGATGCAGCTTGTACAGAGTGAAGATAACCCTCTTGTAGCTGACCTGAACGAAGAAACACCACGCCTGACACGCGCCTCTGAGCCACCAGTGTCGCTTGATGCTGTACTTGCGGGCATGGCCGCACGGCGCGAGGAACTTTTCGAGTACCTGGCAAGCCTGCCTGCCGATGCCTGGGAGCGACCGCTGAGCCATCCAAACTGGGGTCAACTCAAGTTCTACCAGTTGGTGAATGTCTTGCCAGTGCATGATAAACAGCATGCTGAGCAACTGACAGATATCAAGGCGAAATACTCTTAAGGGCGCAGTTTACAATTCTAATTCTCTTCTGAATTCATTCAGGTAGGTGTGCATAAAAGCAGTGCGTTGCTCAGCCAGGGCACGGCCGGTTTGTGTGGACATCGTGTTATTGAGCTTGAGCAGTTTGGTGAAGAAGTGGTCGAGCATATAGCGACGATCATCGAGTGTATGCCGTTCGGCAAAAGGATCGTCGGGGTGATAGGTTTGAGTATCGCTAGTGCGTCGAATCGTTCCCGTTATTGCCCAGCGTAAGATGCCAATGGCGCCAAGACTATCGAGCCGGTCAGCGTCCCGCACGACTTTCGCCTCCAAAGTGCGAGGCTCAATGCCCAAACTGAAGCTGTGAGCTGCGATAGCATGTAATATTGCTTCTCGCCTACTGGCGGAAACATTATGAGCAGTGAGTAATTCACCAGCCATCAACATTGAGAGATCGGCATGATGCTGCGTCTTAGCGGTCGAGAGATGGCCTATATCGTGCATCAACGCTGCCATTCCCACGATAAAAGAGTCCGCGTTCTCACGTTCAGCAATAGAGAAGGCGAGTCTATACATTCGCTGGATATGTTCCCAACCATGTGCAGGATCATCAAATCCTACGTAACGCTGTTGTATCTCTTCATACACTTCTGACAATATCTGCGATTCGAAGGTCTTTGCTTCCATTGAAGAGAACCAATTCCTTTCCTTTTTGTACCTGGCCCCGGCATAATCACTATAGTCAGTATACCGTTGGAGAAACGAAGACATCGCTAGAATATGCTATTTTTGGGCGTTGCCATGATCGTTCCTATTAATCGCAAAGTGCCAGTATGTAAGAAGAGTAGAGGGATTGGACTATCGAAGGGGATAATCGCGACTTATGCTATCAGTTATCATGAAGGTAACAAGATATAGGAAATAGCTACTTTTTTGCTCGCAGTCATCACGACATAAAAAGGGATAATACGATGGGACAATTCGGACCAAGGCAAAACAATAAAACGATAGGAGAGCGGAGTGAAGCTATTATCATGGCAAAGCTCATAGAAGTTGGCTATGGTGTCCTTATGCCCTTTGGTGATAACCATCGCTACGATCTTGTGATTGAAGATGCTGATGGGAACTTCTATCGGATTCAGTGTAAGACGGGCTGGGTTGAGAACGATGGTGCCAACATCGAATTTAAATCCTCCAGCTCATACTACCACACTAGAGCAGGTAAGACGGGCCACGGAAGAAGAGACTATCGAGGTCAGATTGATTACTTTGCCGTCTACTGCCCTAATACTGGGAAGGTGTATCTTGTGCCAGTGGATCATGTAGGTACATCACGCGCGAATCTGAGGTTACTGCCAACAGCAAACAAGCAAGAAAAGAATGTGAGGTGGGCCAAGGACTATGAAATCTAAGTGACCGCGGAGGGATTCGAACCCTCGACCCCACGCTTAAAAGGCGCATGCTCTACCACTGAGCTACGCGGTCATGCTAGTCTACAAGGCGCGCTCTACCACTGAGCTACGCCCTCAAGCTAAGCTATAGTTTATCACGGTTGTCAATCAAGGCTTGTGAATGATTACCAGACATGTGCCCCGGAGCAAGAGAGCGCTTCCATGAGGCCGCCTTTTGCCCCCAGGACTCATTCACAAGCCCTGTTTATGACGATGTGTCCTATTCGTGAGGTGCTGCCACTTCACTGTGGATACGCAGAAGTTCAGGGATCGTCTCGGAAGGCCGCCGACCAAGCCCGCACTCGGTCGCAACGCCAAAATCCGCGACCACGCGTTGAGCTGCCTCGATACGCCGCCGGGTGCCTTCCACTCCATCAGTGATATGCACCAATCCCAGGTAGAGTTCCGTCTCAGAATGAAGCTGCAAGTGCTTGAGCGGCGCGAAATAGGCATCATCGCTCCGATCGCGTGGGACTGGCATGGAAATCCAGTTGAGAGAACGCTCGATGCCTGCGGAGATGCCATTGGCGACATCGACCAGCTTGGTGGTGTCTTCCGGCTCCACGAAGTGCTTGTGGCCAGCATCGCCATAGCAGAGGTGATACCCCAGTTCCACATCCAACGGTACTTGATTTCCCAGCCGTACGAGCTGGTCAATAATCTCTGTTTTGACATGCGCATAGCTCGTGAATGCGACGCCTTCCAACAGTCCGAACTCGACGGCCACATCCCACTGGATAGCCAGTTCATCGTGTGGAATACCTGACGTGATTCGGTCCAGTTCGGCAACCATGGCCCTATCGTATGCCGGTTGCACCATCGCCCACCCTTCGCTGACCATAAACGCCGTGACAGGAGCCAGGGGTGTAGGCAGACTGACCTGGAAGCGATACTGAGTCGGAAGAACTCCAGCCCGTTTCAGTTGCGAGAACACCTCATAGGATGCAAGAGCAGCATCGGCATAGCCAAGTTGATCAAAGACGAAATCACCAGCGCTGACCCCTGGGCGCAATTTGAAATGCGGTGATGGAGCATAGGCATTTGGATCAGGCGGGATCATCTCTAAAGAAGGATTGCGTGCGAGAACATCGCGTTGCCAGCCAATCCAATTGGTGCGAACACCCGTCTCCCCATCTGGGATACGATGAAGACGTTTGCCCAGAATTGAACTGGTAACCCGGAAAACTTCGTCGGCATTTGTCAAGGGAATGCTGCCGTTAAGATGAACACCACGCGGTGGCTGTTGATCTGCCATCATTGTCCTCCGATCGGTATGGGTAGCTAATAGTTCACTGCTTTGCGTAGAAGCAAAGATGCTTCAGCTTTGATAGTCAAGATTATATCACGGAAAGGGCAGACACTCGCTTTTTGCAGAGATGACAGAGGTATAAGGGGTGTATCATTGTGGTCGTCCTTTTGCCTCCCAGCAAGCATTCACAAGCCCTGGCCCTTGAACATCTGATTTATCAAAAAAGTATTGACGAATCTTTGCAGGGTAGTGTATACTGCAAACGTTCGTGAAGAGCATCTATTCCTCGATAGCTCAACGGTAGAGCGACCGGCTGTTAACCGGTAGGTTACAGGTTCGAATCCTGTTCGAGGAGCCAGGATTCCAGGAAGCCAGTTCTAGGGCGCTTCAGTAAAGGAGCGCGAGAAGAACAGCAGGCTTCCTTTTTTATGGCTAATCGTAAGTTGAGCACATCGCACAAGGCTACCGGTAAGCGTAGCACCTCGCAAACCTTTCCACTTCACACCTGCCTACATACTATAGAGCAATACGGTACGCTGTCTCATGACTCTAAGATAGTTTACAAAGTTCTTAGACGATAGGTAGCTGCTGAAAAACGGACAATCTATCAAGGATAGGTGTTAACTGTATATCAATATCGATAGCATACTTCCAATAGTGAAGAGATCATACATAATATTGTTGAGCGACCTGAAAGTGGGCCTGTGCAAATGTAGCAGCAACAGTTGGACATGTTCTAAAACATGAGGGAAGGATCGTCTATCTTACGACTCGTTCTCTACCTATCCTTATGAAGCACGAGCCGGGAGGGAATGAGGGAAGAAACTGGGAGCGAAGAAGTAAAAAGGAGAGTCGACAGCAAAGCCCTACTGTTACTTTTCGCTAAGATGTTCAAGTGAGCAAGAGCGGCAATTTGAGTAAATATTTACAAGACTGGTATCTACAAGACTGGTATGCTTTTCAATCATCACGTATAATATGCTAGGAAACCTTACTAAAGTCGGTATCAGTCGTGCGGTGCTGCATAAGCTGTCGTAGAACGCGTTTCGAGTAAAGAGTTTGAGTACGTTTGTGGAGATACCGGCATGGCCCAATACACGCGTGAGTTATTTAAACCTGGTAACTTTAGCTTAGCCTTCGAACAAATGTGTAACTACGCAGCAATTGCGAAGACCCGGAACGCTGATGAGACGCTCAGCCAATTAATCCTCCAATGTTTTGTGGTTTTCCCCGAAGAAAGATTTCAGAACGCAGCGCAGCTAGCAGAGGCTATTAATATTTTCGGGCTGAGAGTGCCAGAATATCAGATTCAAGTGAGCATTGATCGCCTCATAACTGACGACCGCCTTCAACAATCTGTGGACTCTTTTTTGATTCTATCAAACAGGGATCGTATGAAGCTCAAGGGACGGATTGATGAAGCGAAGACCCTTGAGGAAAGAGTAAAAAATGACTGGCTGGAAAGTATTTCGAGAAGGTTTCCGAGCCTGTCGCCTGATCAAGCCTGGCATGGACTGCAGGGCTATCTTTCCAGGACATTTCGCTGTCATGGCTTACAGGCGGCAGCGCTTTTAGATAATTCACTTGATGTTGCTCCAGCGTACTCGGAAAGCCTTTTTTCTCTCCTAAGTGAGAGCCTCAAGGAAGTATTTTCACCTGAATTACTTGCGCCTGCAAGGGATGCTATTTTAAGTTTTTTTGTCGATCTTGAGAGTCATCCGAAGCAGGTCTCATATATTGAACAGCTCGAAGACGGGGTTTTCAACTACTTCTCGCTGATGTTTGATCCAGAGATCGCAGTTCGTTTCCAAAAGAAACTCAACCAACTCACCCTTTTTCTCGATACCAATTTTTTGTTTGACATTCTGGACATTCATGAGAAAAACTACTACGTTGAGATTTCTCACGAACTTCTTGATATCATCAATAAGAACAAGTTCCCTTTCAAATTGCGCTATCACCAGGCGACTGATAGGGAAATGCGGGCGACCATTGCTTACCTTGGATCTGAACTCAGGGCACAGGAGAGCAATCAAGCATATAGTAGAGCTACCAGTTACTCGCCCCTATCCGAAAAGAGTGATTCGCTGTATAGTCGGCGAAATGGAGCAACGCCAATCGATGCTGATTCTTTCCTGAAACGATATGCGCATGTAGATATTCTCCTGAGAAACAAAAACATCCTGGTGCATAGATCGCAATTCGAACGGCGACGCGAACGTGCTGAACTACTGGAGAAGTACAAGCAATTCCTCGAGTCCAGAGGGAGGATGAAACCCTATGAGACAATGGACCACGATATAGCTGTACTGGATACGGTTCACCAAATGCGATCAAAGGCAAAATCTTCTTTGGAAGCCGGAGCGCTGTTCATTACATGTGATAATCTTTTGTATATGTTCGACTGGCAAACGAGCCAACAGCAGGATCAGGCTGCCTGTGCCGTACTTCCCAATAATTTCTTGCAAGTTTTGCTCCCTTTTGTGCCATCAGACGCAGATTTTATCCGCTCCTTTGAGGAGACATTTGTTATCCCCGAATTTCGAGTCATTGAGAGTAAGTCTAGCGAGGCCCGTTCGAAGATGTTAAGTTACCTTGCAGCATACGAATCCTTACCGGAGGAAACCGCCACTCAATTACTTTCTAACGACTTGTTGCTAGAACCTCTGAATCCGAAGGAGAATGAGCAATTCCATAATTACCTGGAGTCGGCTCTTCAAGGTCAGAACGTTACCCTTTTGGAAGAAAAGGCCGCCCTGGAAAAGCAAGTTGAGAGCGTACTTGCCGAAAAAGAGGCG
>Ga0137391_10004615_pt1 | contig 10537 bp, 10 predicted proteins | sample 15con2h24BmetaG_FD_101399 | JGI IMG/M metagenome (GOLD analysis project Ga0137391, IMG submission 101399) | Vadose zone soil microbial communities from Angelo Coast Range Reserve, California, USA - 15con2h2.4B metaG | ecosystem: Environmental > Terrestrial > Soil > Vadose zone > Saprolite...
GCTTTCTGCGGTAGGATGGAAGGGCTTTAACACAGAGAAGAAAGGACTGTGCTCACGCACATCTGAGCGATGGAGATCCTGTTTGCCGATTACGCGTCGCAAGTCCAGGACCATTTGGAGCGTTTCTACGGAATCCGGGTGGTGACTCGGGATATTCCCGACCCACTCACGGGGGATCTCGACGGATCGGAAATTCATATTGATCACGAGGTCACTCCGGAACAGCGCCTCTTTCTGTTGGTGCATCTTTTCGGGCACACCGTCCAATGGAATATTGACGCTTCTTCGTTCGAAATTGGCCGACAGAACCAGCCTCCGGTGAGTGAAGAGTCAATCCCCGCAATCATCACCTACGAACTCGAAGCTGCGCGCTACGGGCTCGCGATGCTCCATGAGATCGCTATTACGGACATTGATCCCTGGTTTTCCGATTACACCTCCTGCGATCAAGCCTATCTGCGGCACTTCTATCGCACCGGAGAGAAGCGTGCTTTCCGCAGCTTTTGGGTCGCTGACGCTCCACCGATAAAACCACGACCTGTTCCACGCTTCACCCCGACGCGCAGGGCCTTCCGCATGGATGGAATCGTGATCTGAATGGATGCACTGGTGGCGATGACCGTCTCTCCAAATTTTAGTCCGCTGTCTGTCGTGACAACGCCAGCAGTACGTTGGTTCGTCGGATTAGCTCGCTGCGGTCGATATCCCGGTATTGTTTCGGCAGCAGGCTTTTGCTGGTGCATTCCAGTACGGCAACCAGATTCTGTAGGTCGATTTCGGTCGGGTAGTACGGCGGGATGAAATCCTCGAGCGCGGCCTTCAGGTCTTCTGTGTCGACTGCGGCTTTGTTTTGCAGGCTACTTCGCATGTGACTGCGCACCAGGACAGCCTCAATATCGGCTCCCGACAGGGTTCCGGCGCGATCCAGAAAGAACTTTTCTGTGTCTTCCGGGAAGGCCTGCATGCCGACCTTTCGCTGCATGGCGCGCAAAAGCGCCAGGCGTTCTTCTTGCGTGTCTGGATAAAACAAAGCAATGTGCTCTTCCGCACGGCCCTGCCGCTTCAGATCCACGGGTAACAGATCAGGACGGCAGGTGAGGAGAAACCAAATCACCTTGCCGCGCAGTTCGGTGTTCCCCATGAATTGCGCGATCTGGGCAAACACGCGATTGCCCACACCACTGTCGCCGGAGCTGGAGCGGTCGCCTAATTGAGCGTCGGCTTCATCTACGATGACCGCAATCGGGCTCATTGCTTTGAGCAGGGTCAAAACCCTCTCCAAATTTCCTTCCGTGACCCCCTGCCACATGCTGCGAAAGTTTTTCAGAGTGACGGCGGGAATCCCGACTTCGCCCGCGAAACAGGTAGTAATGAAAGTTTTCCCCGTACCCACCGGCCCACAGATTATGTAGCCCATGGGCAGGACATCCGTGTTCCCGGCGTGAATTGCCTTGGCGGCATCCTGCAGCTTCCGCTTTGCCTGGTCATTGCCGGCCACAAACGACAGATCAAACCGGCTCTGCACGAACTCCAGCAGGCCGCCGGATTCTGCTTCAATCAGATCTCTTTTCCGGTCCGAGAGAAACTTGAGCGTGAGTGGTTGCCGGTTCTGAACGGCATGGGAGATCAGGCTCTGCATCTGAACCCGCTTCAAACCAGCGCCCAGTTTGGCCAAGGTCTCATCGTTAACTTCAGAGCCAGCCGGGAGTTCCTGATTCTTCAATTGCGTTCGGATAAATTCCCGCCGCTCGGCATAATCGGGCAACGGAATCCCGATCGAAGAAACGCCCGGGTTTTGCACGATGCCCTGATTCAATTCGATCTGGTTTTCCGACACGAGGCAGATGGTGACGTCCGCATTCAGAAAAGCGGAATTGCGCGCCCAGCGCTTGAGGATGACCAGGGCATTGCGATCGTCCGCGGACATGCTGGAAATATCGCCTGCCGGAGCGATGGTCTCGGCAAAATCAATGACCAGCCCGATCTTCTTGCCATCAGCGATACGCAGCCGCAAATAATTGTCGAGCAGGTTCAAGACCGCGTCTGGATTGCGCGGCAGTCCCCCTTGCGAGTAGCTGGTGCCGTGAAAACTATCGTAGCCTTCGAGCGCGCGGCGGAAGTCGGCTTCGGTATCGGCCGATCCGAAGTTCAATCCGCCGCGGTCGTAGTGCAGAACCAGGTCGCGCTGGCCAAAGAGCGCTCCGGAGAGAAATTCGTCGAGCGGCACGAACTTTGTTGCGTCCTGAGTACGCAGTGGCACCAGGTCGCGCACATTTCCGTAGAGCACAAACAGGGCGAACGAGCGCGAGTAGTATTTTTCGGAGAGTTCGCGCGCCCACGCCGGGAGCGCGTCCAGATACTTTCCTGAGGTTGTCGTATTCGTTGTTGTATTCGAGGACATTAGTTTGACATCCGCACGCGGTTTGGCCGCGAGGATGTGGAACCATCGTCCAGCGACATCAATCCGTCCATGTCGGGCGACATGCCACTGAAGATCGCCTCCACTTGCTGCACGGTTTGCTCCGTCTGCTCGACGTCATGCACAAGGCTGTCGAGGCGCTCAGTAACCTGCTGCGGGTCCCGCATGGTGACTGATTGATCGCGCACGAGCATCAGCACATCCTCAACGGCGGAACATTGCGCGTCGACCACTTTGCGATTTTCTGAAATCGTATCGAACTTTTCCAGCCGCTTGGTAAGAATCTCGATGCGCTTCTGGTTGATCTCCTGCACCTTTGGGGGATCGCTGCTCAGCGCCTTCTGCAGGGACGCAATCTCGTGTTTGATGCCATCCTGCTCGGTGCTCTTCACGTACTGCTGTTGCTGAGCCGCCGCGAGTAGCAAACGGGCGTAGCCGGTCAGCAATCCCTGAAGGCTGGTATCAATCTGCTGCAGAAAGATCTGGGATGCGCTCGACAACTGAGCAAAATTGGCGCGGATCGAAGCGCAAACCTGCGCCGCATGGACGTAGCGGCTCTGCATTTCGGCGGGCAAGTTCTTCAGCATCTCGTCCAGTTTTTCCTGATGTTTCCGTTGTTCCTCGGCGAACTTCAAGGACCGTATCAACCTCCGAAAACGGGAACTCTGCGGAACGATGGCCAGGTAGATCATCTCCAGTCCTGCCCCAAGAATTATGGGCAGAAATGTGCCGCTGAGCAGGGCAAAAGCACCGGCCCCCGCCATTGCAATCCAATTGTATTGGGAACGAAAGGCCGCTCTTACGTAGTCGATGTCTTGTTGCGGAGTCTGAGGACGGGGCTGATCCTGCAAGTCGGGAGGACCCATTTAGACACTCACCCGTACCTGTCCGTTCCCAGGAGCGCGGCGCAACCGGCCGAGAACGTAGTTCTGCAGCTCGTGAAACTCATTTCGTTCTTTTAATCCCAGATCGCGAGGGCGCTCAAATGGTACTTGAACATCCTCGATCATCGTGCCCGGATGCGCACTCATCACAAAGATCCTGTCGGCCAGGTAAACCGCCTCCTCAACGTCGTGCGTGACAAACAAGATTGTGCTGGCAGTTTCGTCCCACACTTTCAGCAGCAGTTGCTGCATCTCACTGCGCGTTTGCGCATCGAGCGCGCCAAAAGGCTCATCCATCAGGATGACCGCGGGGCGGAGCGCCAAGGTGCGCGCGATGGCAACTCGCTGCTGCATACCTCCCGAGAGCGTCTCCGGATAGGCGTTCTCAAAACCGCTGAGTCCGACATCCTGCACTAACTGCGCCACCGTCTCCTTGCGCTGCTTTTCCGGGACACCATTGATCTTCATCCCGTAGGCTATGTTACCAGCCACCGTCAGCCAGGGGAACGAAGTGTATTTCTGAAATACCATGCCACGGTCCTTGCCGGGACCATGCACCGGCTGATCATTGACCAGAACCTCGCCGGCGTCGGTCCGATCCAATCCGGCGATCAAACGGAGCAGGGTCGACTTGCCGCATCCAGACGGCCCGAGCAGAACGCGGAACTCGCCAAGGTCGCGCCCCTCGCGGGAGTACACATCCTCAATCTCGAAATTGATGTTCGCGAGGGCATCGACCTTCGCGCCGTCCGCAGAAATAAATGTGCGGCTGACATTGCGCACCGTGATTTTCGATTTCTTAGGTTCCATATTGTTACGCTCGGTGTTTGGCCGCTTTCAGGTGCGCGGTGGCGCTCGGAACACCCGCCCCCCCTCCGGCCAGCGCGGAACTCGCTTTGCGCCAGGGAAAAAGGATGCCTTCCAGAGACGTCAGCAAAAAGCGGAACAGGAACGCGGCGATGCCGATGGCGATAATTCCCGCATACACGCGATCGAAATCCAGCACTTTGCGAGCGGCCTCGACCATGTAACCGACGCCCTTACGAGCATTCAACATCTCGGCCAGGATCACGTAGGTCCAGCCGATGTCATAGAGGATTCGGAAGGACGAGAAAATCGCGGGAAACGACGCGCGAAAGACCAGCCACAAAGCTTGCCGCTGCTTGGCTCCGAGTGTGTAGGCTGTTTCGAGCAGGGCGTTATCTACCCGATTCACCTCTTCGACGACCACCGCCAACAAGTAGAAAAACATTCCGAACCACAGGAATGCAATTTTCTCGGTTTCGTCGATCCCAAACAGAGCGATGAACGCGGGAAGAAACGCGGTGAGCGGCATGGCCCGCATGGGAGCGGCGACGGGGTTGATGAGTTCGAACAGCCAGCGGTAACTGGACATCATAATGCCCAGCGGAATCGCGACAACCGCGCACCAGAAAAATGCTTGGGCAATCCGCCACCAGCTCATGAATACGTTTCCGAGCAGATCGTATTCCGACCACAGCATGCCAAAGGATCGAACCACTCCCAGGGGCCGGGGTAGCAGCGAAAAATGTGGCCCTTGCCAGTAAGGCAAAGCGATCCAGAGCAATACGATGACGCCCCAAGTGAAAAACGGGGCCGCCCACCGGACCCAGGGCGACACTTCTTTGCGAATGGTGAACCAATCGCTCATCGTGACCTTTCGCTGCCAGCTGTCATTCGAGAGTGTTTCATAGATTCTTCCGCCCTCGGAGGCACGTCCCTCGGGGGCTATAAAGTCCCTATCGTTAATGCGTCGAGGTGGAACGGCTGAAGAGGCTGCGGAAAAACGCCTTGAGCGGCCTACAGCGCACCCTCGGCGGCTAAACAGCGCTGAAAAACTCATTTTCTTGCCTGCAGAGTTGCGCAGCGGCTGAAGCCGCAACTGATTCTGCTGTACGGCATCGCTAAAGCGATGCCCTGATACGAATCGTGAGTTTTTCAGCCGTTACCGCGCGGCTGAAGCCGCGCCCCTTCAAAACAATGTCAACCCTAAGTTTTCCGCAGCCTTCTGAAGCCGTGCCCTTCCCAGAACCGGTTTACGGCAAAAACTGTTTTTTTAGCTCGACGGGTTCGCGTAGACCTTGATGTCCGTACGCCGATTCTTTTCGCGTCCTTCCGGCGTCGTGTTGCTGTCGATCGGTTTGTCCGGACCGTTGCCCGCCGTCCGCAATCGCTGGGCGGGGAAACCATATTTTTCCATCAGGTATTTCTTGACCTCATTGGCACGCGCATGGGAAAGCTGAATGTTGTAGGCGCGAGCACCCGTCGAGTCGGTGTTGCCGTCGATATCGACGATGGTATTCTCGTACGCGCGCATCGTGCCGGCGAGTTCATCCACGATGGCGCGTGAATCGAGGCTCATGCTCGAAGAGTTGGGGTCGAAGTAAATCGACCGGTGTTGCGTCGCGATCGGCGTTGCGCCCTTTGCAAGCTCTTTGTATTCGATCGGCGCTTCGCTCGATGCCATGGAAAAGCTGTCCGCCAGCTTCTCCACGTAACGACGATCCAGGCTCTCTTCCGGATTGAACGTGTGTTTAATGATCCGCAGCTCGCGATACATATCCTGGGCCATGCCAAGGATGTTGTTATAGTCGGCATTCGATCCGGCGCTGCCCATGAAGGAACGGTTATCGGCATAATCCGCCAGCTTCACGCCGCCGAGCATGGTCTTCGCGAGGTCGGAGGGGATATTGAAATCCTTGACCGTCCCGATCAGGTTGTATGCCCGCTCCGGTTGTGTCTTGATGAACTCGACGCCTTCGAGCCAGCCCTGAGCGAACTTCAGCAAAGTTTGCGGATGCTGGGCCGAGAAGCTGTCGCTCACCACCAGAATGTCGGCGATGAGCCGGTTTGCGATCCTCGTATCGTAGATCTTCTTCGATCCCGGGCGCTTCCCGACCGCATCGCTCATATCGGGATCCCAAGCCACGGCGGCGTCGACTTTTTCCTGGGCGAAAAGGGTTGCCGGCTCGATGCCGTCCTTCGTGTGAACGGCTTGGTTGAAGATTTCGTTGCGCTGTTCGGTGCCAAGGCCGGAAGTCTTGAGTCCATTCCACAGCAGGAAGTGCGACGGAGTGTAAGGAGCAAAAGCCACTTTCTTGCCGGACAGGTCTTCGATGCTGTTGATTCCCTGCTTGCCGATGACGCCGTCCGCGCCGCGCGACCAGTCCACCATCAAAAACGCGTGGGAACCGAATCCCTTTTCTTTGAACTGCGCATAGTCCTTGGCGTAGACGTCCGCAGTGGTCAGCATCACATCGACATTGTCGGTTGCGAGTGCGGAAGCGCCCTCAGTCCAATCGTCGATGATCTTGAACGAAACCTTGAGTCCTTTCTTGCCGTAGATGGAATCCGGCTGCGTATCAAGGCCGCCGTTCGCCACCAATCCGCCGACGCATCCAACCCACACATTGACGCGCACCTTAACCTCGGCATCTCGGGTTGTCGAAGATGCGGGCAGCACAAGCGGTTTGGTCGCATCCAGCGTGGCGCCGCTACCGGACGCGCTCTTGCCACTCCCCGTCCATTTGCTGAAATCTACGACACCGTATCGATTCAGGCTGTAGCCGACCAGGGCCACACCAACCAGGAAAATAAGAACCCATCCACCTCTCTCAATCTTCACCGCCATACTATTTTTCCTCCCCGGTTTCTCCGCATGGGCTTACGTTTGTCTTGGTGTTTCGAAGCGCGTCGTTGGCACGAGATCGAATCGCCCGCTAAGAAGTCCTCTGTTGATCCCTTGCCGCAATGGTTTTTTCCGCACTCGCTGGCGCCGCCGCTTGCGGTGACGCCAGTCCCATCTCGATCTTGAATTGCTTCACCAATTCACTGGCCTGGAGTTTCTCGGCTTCGTCATCGATCTTGATCTTCTGCTGGTCGACGTTGCTCATCGCCATATCCATGCGGGCTTCGTTGACAGCGGTCGTCTCTTCAATCTTGCGCACCATTTCATCGTGCGTCTGGCTGATTCCGGCAACCTCGAATTGCTCCATCGCATCGGCGACCTTTTTCTGCCACTGGGAGCGGCGGTAGTCGGCGATCGCGCCCAATGCCTCTTGCGTCTTCCGGTCTTTCTCGCGCATGAAGGCCTGTTTCACGGCCATTGCCTTTTCGAAGGCCGAACGTGCGCCGCCAAGCTGGCCCTGATTTCTGGCCAGAGCGCTCTTGGTCTGCTCCAGTTGGGCGGCATAGGCGCCGGCGATGTCGTCGCGATTGGCTTGAATCGCGGCTTTTACCTTGGCCGTCAGGCTGGCCATATCGGTCTTGTACTTGGCCTCTTCCCTTTCCAAGAGCGTCACGTTGGCCTTCACCATGGCGATGCTCTCATTCATCCGCGGCACCTGGTCGTTCATGTCGCGGATATTCTGCTGCAGAATCATCTCCGGGTCTTCCGCCACCGAGATGAAGAAACCGACGAAGGACCGCACCACTCGCGTCAACCGTTGCCACATAAATTCCTCCTGCTTCAGGAATGCTGCGCTGTGTTCGATGGGGGCGGCGGCGCATTTACATCGCCCGTCGTAATGGGGTTTTCGGCAACAAAATATCCGACCGCCTCGGCGATCTTCTTTTCTTCCTGCTGTTTCTTCAGCCGCCAGCCGGTAAAACGTTGCTTCTCCCGCGAGACCTCTTCGTTGTTGCTTTGAATTTTCGTTCGCTGTTCGGTGACGTACTTGTCGATCTGCGCCTGAATCTCACTGTTCTCTTTATTCTTACGCGCTTCCAGTTCTTCGGCTGCGCGCTGCTGCACGCGCTCATAAGTGTCGAGTGCGCGGTCACGCCGAATCGCGTCCTGGATGATCTCCTTAATGTCCACGTTGGCAGCATCCAGCCCGACCAATACCGAAGACCGCTTCACGTCCGAAGGCAAATTGCGAATGTGCTCGCTCTCGAGCATTTGTGAAATCTTGAGGATCGAATAGCCCTGCGGCGGGGTCGGAATTTCCGCCGCTTTGTAGATCTCCTCGAACGAAGTGGGATCGGAGATGGGCGTAGTAAATTTCGGCTCTGCGGCGATACCGGATGCGATTTCCGCCACGGTCTGCGCCGCACTCTTGGCAGCGCCGGGAGCGTTCGATACATTCGAGGGGCCTTGCTCGGGGCCGCCCGCATCGTCGACGGAAACAATGTAGTTGTACCACTTCTTCGACATTCTGCCTCCTGGGACGCAGTCCTGCGTGTCAGTTGAAATAGCAACTATAGAAACAAGCAAGAAGGTGACCTTGAAAGCTACGACCGGACACGCTGTTTGTCAATTGTTTTCATAGAGTTCCGAAAGCTGCTCCCAGCACCTCACTTAACTTACATCTTGTCCTAACCGCATTGGTCCATCCACCGCTGCGGGAGCAACTGTACAGTGGTCATGGGCACTGTGCAATTCAGCTAGAATGAACACTTTGTTTGTTCAAATTGACCTTTGTTTTTGAACACAGCGAGGGACCATTCCTTGATGAATTTCGCGCCTGCCAACGACATTTCGTCAATATTGAGCCGGGTCGTGGAAGCGAAGACCGATTACGACAAACGATTACTCGCCCAACAGCTGGGGACTAACTATCGCTCGCTTATGTACTGGCTTCGAGGAGAGCGGCCGCTGCCCGCGCATCTGCTGCCACGACTATGCGTTCTTCTCAATAATTGCGAAGTCCTTGATTTTCTCGAGAGCCAGGCAGGTCGCGTGGCGTTCAAGCTGCCGGACCCCCATGTGACGCTGGAAAAGCAATTGGTTGCGATATCCAACCTTATCAAGGAGGTCGGCGAAGCACTGGAGAGCGTTGCAGAAACCCTGGCGGACGGCGTGGTTGAGGAAAATGAGTTGAAGGCGACCATCCCTAAACTCGAGGGCGTCATTCAGGAGTGCGCGTCCCTGAAATACGTGCTGGAAGACCTCTGCAAGAAGAGCAGGAAAAAGAGAAAAAACTGGCCTGCACGAACGCGCTGAGGATCCCTAAGCTTGGTTAGCGCGTCCTCCCCGGAAATCCTAAAGCCGGTCAAGAGGACCGGCTGGCGACACGTCATGGAGCGCTCGATTGTGCCGATGATGGGCAGCGATATGAACGGCGTCCAGAAAGCTGCCAGGTCCGGCTACACAATTAAGTGTAGTGCTAGACGGCGATCGTGTACGGGGGAGCGAACTCGGGGACGCCGGCGGATGTTCGGAAATGAGAAGAACGTTCCGACGTGTTGCAGAATGCAGAATAAGGCGTCCAGCTACTAACGGAGATACGCCATGGCCAAGGCCGCAGCCGTGAAGATGTTCATGCGATAGTGCTCGCTTTCCCAAATTTTCCGTTTAGGCTGAAGCTGCCAGTGTAGGGCTGAAATTTGCTCTGCCAGCAGACATGCGGTTTCGTACTTCGTAAGTTGCTGACCAACCCCAAAGACGTTTTTAACTTTTTGTTTATCCACGACTCTGACCGGGAGTTTCCGGTGCCGGGCTTCCTTTCTGATGACCGTCGCAATTCTTCGTATCTGGGGCGAGAACCTTGGAACCGCATTCAGTAACACGAGCGTCGGTTCCCATTGGCTGAATAAAGAGGAAAGTTTCCTTTGAATCAGTACTGTCCGCCAGGTCTTTGTCCCGCGATAATTTCTCCGCACTCCCCAATCCAGCAATTCCGTAAACCCTTCGGGCTGGATTCGTACGAAGTGTACGATGGATCTTGATGATTTCGCGCCTGCGTCTCGGTCGCTTCAATTTTCTGGAGCAACATCGAAAGACGGACCACCAGTGTGTGGAAGCAATATTCCTTCAGTTGGTTTCGCTGGTCCTTCTTATTCAATCGCTTCCGGCATGCCTTCGCCAGACACTTTCCGCACAAAGGAAACAAACATCAGTAACTGGCTATCCGCCTTATCGATTGAAAGCATGAAATAATCATGGGACCCACTCTTTCGATTCGCTCGGCTCAGGTCTGCGTGGGATGGTTCCGGGTAGACGGCGAAATGGAAGCCTCTTTTGACCGCATCTGCCAGTAGGCCAGAGCCGGGCTGTCTTTTTCGAATGTGGATTACTGATCCTTACGAATCAGAATTGTTTCGATATGATGTCGCCTGCCACCGGTTTTTCAACAAGCTGTTGGAGCGTTCTGCGGCCAAGAATTCAGCCAGAGTAACTAGGTCGAATAATTTCGGGAGAGGGCAAAGCGCTTTGGAAAACAGAAAGGGCCACCGGACGGTGGCTCTTGTTTGTTTCGGGGTTGTGTATCCA
>Ga0137391_10004618_pt1 | contig 10530 bp, 9 predicted proteins | sample 15con2h24BmetaG_FD_101399 | JGI IMG/M metagenome (GOLD analysis project Ga0137391, IMG submission 101399) | Vadose zone soil microbial communities from Angelo Coast Range Reserve, California, USA - 15con2h2.4B metaG | ecosystem: Environmental > Terrestrial > Soil > Vadose zone > Saprolite...
GCCAGAGAGTGTCGCCCAGGAGATGCGGAAGCTGAAGCGCGAATGCGGAGCGGAACATCTGTGGTTTGCTGATGACATCTTCGGGCTCAAACCAAAGTGGGTTTCGGAACTCGCGTCTGAAGTAGAGCGATTGGATGCCGCGATCCCTTTCAAAATGCAGTCTCGCGTCGATTTGATGACCTCGGAGACAGTCCAGGCGCTGCACCGCGCCGGCTGCGCGGAGGCCTGGATGGGAGTCGAGTCGGGATCCCAGAAGATTCTGTCTGCCATGGACAAAGGGACGCGCGTCGATCAGATCGCAGTTGCTCGTGAGAACCTTCGCAAGGAGGGTATCCGGGCTTGCTATTTTCTGCAGTTCGGATATCCAGGCGAGAACTGGCAGGACATTCAGCAAACCATTGCGTTGGTCCATGACACTCGTCCGGATGACATAGGGGTTTCAGTCTCTTATCCGTTGCCGGGAACAAGATTCTTTGATCGAGTCCGCGCCCAGCTGGGCAAGAAAACAAACTGGTCGGACAGCGAGGACCTATCCATGATGTTCCAGGGCGCGTATACCGACGAGTTCTATCGCGCGTTGCATGATGCTTTGCATGCCCAAGTCGATGCCTGGCACTCTGGTCAGAATGATGGAACTCCGCCCCAGCAAAATCACGAGCGCGCTGGTGCCAGCATCGATGAAATGTGGGAGCAGGTAGTGAAACTCGAGAAGGCCTGCCGCACTTCTCATCCCACCGTGCTCGAGACATTTTCGAGCGACCAGCTTGTGCAGTTGAAACCCGATCCCGGTTTCGCGAACATCGGCTCATCGGAAAATCGTTCGGGCAGCGACTAACCCAAACTTCGTATGGATCTATTGCTCACGCACGGCTATTTCTTGTACGAGGACCCCAAGGAGCTTCAGATCATGAAGCCATATCCTCCTTTGGGGATCCTCTACATCTGTGCGCACTTGCGCCGGAAAGGTGTGCAAGTTCAAGTCTTCGATTCCACGTTTTCCTACCGCCAGGAACTGTTCGATGTCATTCGGAAGGGTCCTCCATCGGTGCTGGGCGTATACGCAAACTTGATGACGCGGCCCAACGTGGTCGATATTCTGCGCTGCGCTAAGGATGCCCATTGGCAGACGATTGTCGGCGGGCCGGAGCCGGGCGCATACATCCAACAGTACCTCGACGCCGGGGCAGATTTTGTGGTCATCGGAGAGGGGGAAATCACTCTGGAGGAGTTACTCCCTGTGCTGCATGGAGACTCGCAGCAGCTTCCCGAAGAGATCGCGGGAATCGCCTTCCGCTCCCCCAGCGGCAACATTATCCAGACTCGGCCACGGGATCAGATTCGCGACATCAACGCACAGCCTTGGCCGGCGCGCGAAGCCATCGACATAGACCGCTACGTTTCTGTCTGGCGCGAACATCATGGCACCGGGTCCGTGTCATTGATCACGGCACGGGGTTGCCCCTATCACTGCCAGTGGTGCAGTCATGAGGTATTTGGTAAAACCCACCGCCGCAGGACGCCGGCATCTGTAGCCGATGAACTCGCTTGGCTCGTCGGGAGATATCGCCCCGATATGGCCTGGATGGCAGATGATGTCTTTACGATTCATCATGGCTGGCTATTCCAGTACGCTTCAGAACTGAAGCAGCGCCGCCTCAAACTCCCATTTGAGTGCATCTCCCGCGCCGACCGTTTGAATTCCCAGGTTGTCCGGACCCTCGCCGAGATGGGTTGCTTTCGCCTGTGGATCGGTTCCGAGAGCGGCTCCCAGCGAATTCTGGATGCAATGGAGCGCGGAGTGACTGTCGACGAAGTTCAGGCCGCGGTCGGTCTATGCAGGTCAAATGGAATTCAAACCGGAATGTTCTTGATGTGGGGGTATGAGGGTGAGGAGGTGGACGACGTCGAGGCGACCATCCAACACGTAAAGAGGACGGATCCGGATATCTTCTTTACCACCGTAGCATATCCGATCCAAGGCACGCCGTATTCCTCTCGCGTGGCGGAGCGGGTGGAGCGTGTGAAACCATGGAGCGTCAGTTCGGACAGGGATGTGCGCATTCGGGGCCGCCACTCGCGCCGCTTTTACGGGCTCGCTGATCAACTACTTCGGAGCGAGGTTGAACTCGAGCGCATACGGAGAAAGTCTGGCGCTGAATCCGCGGTGATTGCGGAATTACAGAATAAGGTGGCAGATTTGCGTACCGGTTTGCAGGCCTCCTCCGCCGAGGTGGAGGCTTGACCCCCACCATGAAGTCGCTAGCCCAAACACCTGGATATTCGTCACCGTTCGACACCATCGCCGAACAATATGACGCCACGTTTACTTCGTCGACCATCGGCCGAGTCCAGCGTGATCCGGTTTGGGATGAGCTCAAGAGAAGCTTTCGTCCCGGAGACCGAATTCTCGATATTGGGTGCGGTACCGGAGTGGACGCGCGTTTTCTGGCCGAGCACGGCATCGAAGTCGTTGCCTGTGACAATTCAGTGAGCATGTTGCGCGTCGCTGAACGAAGAATTGCTGAACTTCCTCAACCCCCGGGCTCAGTTCAATTGCGCCTGTTGCCCGCCGAGGAGATTTCAAGCCTGAGCGGCGACGCTCGCTTCGATGGTGCTTTGTCGAACTTCGGTGCCGTCAACTGTGTCGAGGACATGGCTAAACTGGCGAGCGACCTGACGCTGCTTCTCAAGCCCGGAGCAAATCTGTTGCTGTGTCTGATGGGTCCACTGTGTCTCTGGGAGACGGTGTGGTATCTCCTTCGGGGAGAGTTCGCCAAAGCCTTCCGCCGTTTTCATTGTGGCGGTGTTGCAGCGAGGCTTGGCGATGGGGCGGTCGTTCAGGTCCACTATCCGTTCCTGCGTTCCATCCGGCGTGTGTTCGCTCCCGCCTTCTCTCTCAAGACAATCCGAGGCATCGGAGTTGCGGTGCCTCCCAGCTATCTCGAGGCTTGGGCCCGCCGATTTCCGGGTATTGTGAGGCTTGGGGCGAACGCTGATCTGTTTCTGGGACGTTGTCCCGGGCTTCGCGTCTTCGCAGATCACGTCTTGTTGCGGTTCGAGCGAACCAGGCATGAGTGACGTTGTGACTTCATCCACGGCAAATTCCGCCCCGATTCCTCTGGCGCACCGGGCGCCCACTGCAGTGCTCCAGCTGCAATGCCCTGCCTGCCGCCAGGGACCGTGCAGGCTATTTCCGCCTGCTGAGCCAAGCTGCCTTGCGTGTGGATATGTTTTCTCACAATGGCACGGAATCTACAACGCATTACCGCAGGATCGCGAGTTGACGTTTCGCCAGTTTGTCCGCGAATACGAATCCGTGCGCGCAAAAGAAGGCCGTGGTTCTGATCGTGCCGACTACTATCTGGCACTCCCGTTCAAAGATCTCACTGGGCGCAACGCGTGGCAGTGGAGTATTCGAGCTCGCACGTTTCGTTTCATCGAGAAGAATCTTTTGCCGAGAATCGAGAGCCGCCGTCCGCGGGGCTGCGACGTCCTTGACATCGGTGCGGGTAATGGGTGGCTGTCCTATCGGCTGGCTCAGCGTGGTCACCGCCCCGTGGCTGTCGACCTGCTGGACAATGATACTGACGGACTCGGTGCAGCCCGTCATTACTTTCACCTCGCGCGTCCGTTTGCGTGCTTCAAGGCCGAAATGGATTGCCTTCCGTTCATGCCGGAACAGTTTGACGTCGTGATCTTCAACGCGTCGCTTCATTACTCCGTAGATTATGGACGCACTCTCGAGGAAGCGCTGCGATGCTTGCGAAGGGGTGGGCATTTGATTATCGCCGACTCGCCATTCTATTGGAAGGAAGAGAGTGGACAGAAGATGTTGCAAGAAAAGCGAGCTGCTTTCGATCGGCAGTTTGGTTTCCGCTCTGACAGTATTCGAAGCCGAGAATACATCACACCAGAGAATCTGAAATATCTTGCGGCTCGGCTGGCACTCCAATGGAGTGTTTATAAGCCCTGGTACGGAGTGACCTGGGCCCTGCGACCCATAAGAGCAAAACTGATGCGACGCCGGGAGCCGTCGAAGTTTTATTTGCTGCATGCCCAAAGGGAAAACTGACCTGACGTTTCTCGCCCCGGCAAGAGTGCTGGAAGCGCCGGAGTGCCAAGGCGATTGATTACACCGGTGTTCACTTATGACCACGCTTATTTCCATCTCGCCCCCAGATCCCAGGATCGACAGTGCCGGCCTGGAACTTCATCGTGTCCGTACTCTGCCGATCGTCGTGATTTCCCCTCACAATCAATGCGACTGCCACTGCGTGATGTGCGATATCTGGAAGGTTCGCGACGCGGAGGAGTTTTCTGTCGCAGAACTTGAGCGCCAGATCACGTCATTTCGCGACCTGAGAGTGCGTTGGGTGGTGTTTACTGGCGGAGAGCCCCAGAAGAACAGCCGTTTCTCCACATTGGCGAGTATGCTTCGCGACGAAGGGATCCGCGTCACGCTTCTTACTGCCGGACTGCTTCTAGGGTCGCAGGCTGAAGCAATCGCCGCAACTGTCGATGATGTGATCGTTTCTCTGGACGGGCCTCGCGCTCTGCACGACCGCATTCGTCGCGTTCCCAGGGCTTTCGAACGACTCGCCGGCGGTGTCGAGGAACTGCGGCGTCTGCGCCCGGATATTCCCGTGCGAGCTAGGTGTACGGTTCAAAAGCTGAATCACTGCTCCCTACGCGCCACCGCAGTTTCGGCCCGGGGCATGGGTTTGAACTCCATCTCATTTCTTGCAGCCGACGTCAGTTCCACGGCTTTTAATCGGCTCTCTATCTCGCCGGCCGAACGCCAGGAAAAAATTGCCCTCAACGCCATCGAGGTAGAAGCGCTGGATCGAGAGATTCAGCGCTTGATACACGAGCACGCCGGGGATCTCACTTCTGGTTTCATCGCGGAAAGCCCGGACAAATTTAATCGCATCGTGCGGCATTTTCGCGCCTGCCTGGGACAGCTGGAACCGGTCGCTCCACGCTGCAATGCACCTTGGGTTTCGGCTGTGATAGAAGCGGGCGGAGACGTGCGGCCTTGTTTTTTCCATCGCCCCCTGGGAAATACTCGCGACGGGGGGTTGCACGAAATCTTGAATAGCTCGCAAGCTCTGCAGTTTCGCAAAGATCTCGACATCGCAACCGATCCGATTTGTCGGCGATGTGTATGTTCTCTGTACATTCCGAACGCGGGCACATTCGACACCAGTCCTACCGCCGGTGTTGGCCACGCGACTCACGGAGGAGGAGAATACATTGGCTGACCCAACCACGGACAAGACTGCGCTCGATGCGGGCGGCCCCTGTGAGGTGGCATTAGCAGCAGAAGCGTCCAGCACGCAGCATGATCCTATCGGTTGCGATTTCAATCTGCCATTGAAAGGTGTTTTCCATCCGCTCGGCTTCCCGGCTGAAATTGCCACCAATAGCGCGGATGTACTGGCAGCCGCGGAAGAGAACTGGAAATCATTCGAGAAGGTGTTTGCTGTGCCAGCAGTGCACCTCCGCATCGCCATGCTCAAAGACCACGCAAGTCAATGCCTGCCTCCGCCCACCTGTCGGGGACAACGCAACCTGGTGATGTTTGTGGCCAGTTCTCATGATTTCGCCGTCTGTGATCTGACCACCGGGTTCGCTTCCTGCTGGCTCTCGGCCAGCACGGTTGCGAACGGTGCCTATCTGCGGTACCACTTTCTCGATGCCATGGCATTGCTTCTCATTGAAGCTTTGTATTTAACTCCAGTCCATGCAGCCTGTGTCGCCTTCCACGGACGCGGACTGCTGCTGTGTGGCGACTCTGGAGCAGGGAAGTCCTCGCTCGCCTTTGCCTGTGCGCGCAGGGGATGGACGTTTGTTTCAGATGACGCGAACTTCTTGGTTCGCGGGGGCGAACGTCGCGTCGTAGTAGGCAATCCTTATCACCTGCATCTTCGCGAATCCGCGACCGGTTTGTTTGCTGACTTGAAGTCTCACCGCCTCGCCCCCCGCATCAACGGAGAAATTGCGATTGAGCTGAGAACGGCGAACATGCCGGAAATCCTCACATCTCCGCAGTCGCCAATTGACTTCCTCGTCTTTCTTAGTCGGCAGCCATCAGGTCCACCCAGCCTTCGAGCTTTCTCGAAGGAGCGGGCATCGGCGTGCTTGGAACAGGTCATTTGCTATGGGGAGCAGCACATTCGTGACGCGCAGAAATCGTCGTTGCGTGATCTACTTTGCGCGGAGGTTCTCGAATTGCGCTATAGCGATTTGGATTCTGCTGTAGGTTGCCTCGAAGGGTTAGTTCGTGCGGACGGATGACGGATGAATGACCGAAGGTGGCTGTGTAAGAATTTGGAGAGAAACTGGAGTTGTCCGATTCACTTCTTAACGGTGCATCGTGTTGCATACAAGTTCGTCGGCTGAAGCGTGAGCCGGGAAGCAATGAAGCGCGGTGGGCTCTATTGGAAGACGAATTCCACAGTCTGCGTTGCTTCTCCTGCTAGAGTTACCTTTTGGGTTCTGCTGCCAAGTTTTTCGTGCCAGGCCTGGAGCGTATAGCTGCCTGGCGGTAGGTCTTTCAGCTCGAAGCCACCATTCTTGCCGGTCACCGCGAAGTACGGATTCTTCACAACGGCAATGTAGCTCCGCATCCAGGGGTGGATATTGCACTTCACCGAAATTGCAACCTCTTCCCGCGCAAAGACCTGCTCGACCGGCACACCTTGCGGCTGTGAGACGTTCCACTCCCGATTGTTGTTCGGCATGGGATGAATATTGTGCGTGGTAGCATCGCTGTTTACGACCTTGAGCTTCTGGCCAGCTCTCATCGCGAGCACATGGGGCTTGTACTGGCACCCCTTCTGCTCCATCACGGCCGGCTCATCGGGAATTGTGAACGCGGTCGTTCCTAGCCCGTCCGAGACAAACACGACAACGTTTTCGAGACCGCCGTTGGCGTCCGTCAGCAATTCCTCAGTGGTCGCAGCTGAAGAATGCGCCTGGGCACAGAAGGGATCTGCAGACATGTCGATGCGTGTAGGTCTGGCCGCTGTCCCCTTAAACTTCACCACGCCCGTTACCGAAGCACCGCGAGGCACCGGCGCGGGCCCGCTTCGACCAGCAGCGCAAAGCATGATCACGCAGATAAGGAGCAGAGCGAGAACAGCGATGTAGAAGTAATGCCTTTTCATATGTCCTCCACGAAATAGGAATACCAAGCTGCTCAGCTTGTGCGAACCGCACGGTTGAGGGGTTTGCAGACTGCGCAGCCAATCGGAATCATGGGAGCTTGCGTTCCGATTTCGCACGATGGAAAAAACCTCGGTCGCCCTCAGCAAGTGTTCGAATGTAGTGCACAAGATCCCAGATCTGCTCAGGTTTGAGAGCATCCGCAAATGATGGCATTGGGGTGCCATCCAACCCCGTGGTCAAGCCTCTGAACAAATCGCGAGAAGTCTCGCCACACTTGAAGTGGGTTCCCCTGGTCAAGTCGAAGGGCAGAATCGCATAGCCTTTGCTGTCGGCCAGCGTGAGCGCGGACGGACCGTTTCCCCTGCCTTCCTTCCCATGACAACTCCAGCAATTCATGTTTTGAAACAGGGCTGCTCCCGCCTGAATGCTCTCGGCTGAGGTCGGTGGCTCCGGCGGTATGGGCACGGAAGTGACGGGCGGCTCCTCATGAAACCGGGTAGAGAAGGTCTTGATGTATGCCACGAGGTCAGCTCGTTGCTGGCGGGTCAGCGGTTCCCACGAAGGCATGCCAGTGTTGTAAATGCCCCGGCTGATAGTGTTGTATAAGTCGCTGTCTGTGGGGAGGCTTCCGCTGGGGGTGGATCGGCACTTGAACGCGGCCCGCGTAAAGTCGCGTGGCTTAGGTTCAAGATGGGGCGCATTCTCTCCGGCACCGTCGCCGTGCACCCCGTGACAGGTAATGCAGTAGCGCCGGTACAAGACCTTTCCCGAGTTGGCATTTCCGGTTAGCCGCCCGATTTTGCTCTCCTGAGCAGAAATGAACAAACTGTAAGACACGAGCAATGCCAGCGCGACGCTGCTACCTTTCATCATGATTCGTGTCCTGACTCTCTTCTTCTCAAAAGTCGAAATCAAATCCCATCAAGAAGCTGCTGCTGACCTCGTCCCGACCGGTTAGCGGCGCCGTCGCAACGGAGCGAGCGAGCGAATACTCTTGGTGCCATGCCAGTCCGGCTCGGCTGCTCATAATCGGATACCAGCGATAACCGATGGTCCAGACCTTCAGATCGCCGACATCTTTGCGAGTCGATGGATTGGCCTGTCGCGACATCTGCACCGTCTCATACTTGCCAATGAGGATTAGCTGCGGATTGTAGGTGTAGTGCGCCTCGACAAAACCTCCGTTCCACGTGGGTCCCACTGCGCCCGGTGGAAGGTTGAAGGGCTGGTCCGCTTGCACACCGTTTCCCAGAAAGACGTTGTCCTGACCGTGCAGGAAGAAGGTGCTGAAATCGAACTTGCCCACATACCAAAGGCCGTAGACGCCGGCGCGACTGAAGCTTCGATTTCCCATTCCAGTTCCGGGAATTGCCGCACCATTGGTTGTTTGGAAAAAGGTGGAGCGTTTTCCCACGTATCCGTACATGCCAACTCTTTGCAGTCCCAGCTTTGGAATCTCGAATCCTTGCGTGAAATCGGCATAAGCGTCGTAGGAGTTGGTGGGCATATCCGCCTGTCCGTCGGTACTGTTGAGCACTGAAATTGAGTAGCGCGTGTAGTCGTTCCGCGAGTGACCCAGCAGTTCGGCGCCCAGCTGGTGATCGCCCAGTCCGAAGGACGTGCGGTCGCCCGCAGGAGTGAAATGATAGTTTCGGTAAAACCCCCCGGTATTGCTGAGCGTAAGCTCGCGATTTTCAGAGATTAGTGTGTCCAGTTCAAACTTACCCACCTTGAGGTTTAGCCAGCGTGAATCTAACAAGTTGTCGAAGCGCACAAAATAGGTGAGGAGGTGAAAGTTCCCGTTGTTATCCAGATCCGACTGGACTGCAAAGGAGATGTTTTTGTACAAGGTGCCGGCCGTCCATATGTCGAGTCCCGAGATATTGAATCCGGACTTGGTGATCCGAGACTCCGTTTGCCCACTGCCCGGATTGCCGGGAATCACGTCAACGGCAACGCGATTGCTAGAGTCGCGATGCCACAGCGGCATTGAGCGAAAGGCAATCGGAAAGTACGAGACCTGCTGATAGATGGGTGCATCGCGCCCGGTCATCAACTGATAGCCGTTATCTTTGAATGTCTGGCCAAAATTGTTGAGCTTGGGCCAAGCCTCGTGACAATCGGAACAACGCAGGTTGTACTTTCGGGCAAAGGCGGGAACACCAAACGCAGGAACCGCGGCACCCAGCAAAACAATCGCAACCACCCCTCTGGACCAGCGCCACCCTCGTGAGCAACCCATCCGTTTCTCCAAGTCGTGGTATTTCCGAATAAGCGACAGCAAGATCTATGCCGGCTTACCGGCGGTGGAGACGTTTCCGTCGAGATTAGAGCAGACCATTGAGGGGTTTTGTCACGTGATTGTCATTTTTTGGTTACTTTATTGGGCTGACAGGGGACAGACCTGGCCTCATTGACTGAAGAAGCCCCCGGCCTGTCGATTCGATGGGTCGCATTCAGTCTGGTTGGGCATTAAATTAGGCAGGAGTTCGGACGCCCGCGGAGCGAGCAGAAACCCCGTCGCATCGTTGTTTCGCAAGCGGAACTGTCGCGCATGCAGGCAATAGGAGTGCTTTGGCAACAGCGGCCAAGCCGGGGCTCCTGTTTCGAGGCTCTGGCTGACCACCACCAGCAAAATCCGGGTGGTTGTACGAAACCGACTTCTTCATTGAGAGAGCTCTTCGGTATCCGGTTCGCGATTGCAGTATTTTAGACAGCGGCGGTCGCGAAACTTGTCTCGGAACTGTCAACAGTTTGCATCTGTTGGACCGCACGACATGTCTCCACCTTAAACGGACTAAACCCGTTTTGAATCAACGAAGCAGCATCGCGAAGCAAACGACGAGCTCTCTATTTGTCCAGGACGATCCGGGCAACTGCATTCAGCCCGTACCCGCGCCCGCAGTCGGTGACGTAGAGAAGGGTATGGGGATCCTCCCACGCCGGCGAAGTCGCGTTGCAGGCGCCGCTGGTCAAACGCCGTTCGATGCCGGTGAAGAATTCGCGTACAAACAGATGCCACGAGCCCAATTCACGGCGGCTGAACGCTAGCCGCCCGGAGTCGGGAGACACGGCTGGATATCGCACCGCGCCTGTAATCTCCCCGAGCGATTTTGCTTCACCCGTTGCCGTGCGTAGCCAGACCAAGTGCGGGAATGCGGCACCGCCCGAAGCGGCGACAATGTCACCCTCGGTGGTGACACTCATCTCGAAAACAGCGGACAGGTTCTGGTCACTTTTGACGTTCTCGGGATCGCTGCCGTCGCGCGATAACCAAATTGCGGTTTGCCCATGATCTTCGCGAAGAAAGGCTAGCCAGCGCCCATCGTAGGAAACTGAGGGCTGCTGGCCTTCCGTTAC
>Ga0137391_10004621_pt1 | contig 10529 bp, 9 predicted proteins | sample 15con2h24BmetaG_FD_101399 | JGI IMG/M metagenome (GOLD analysis project Ga0137391, IMG submission 101399) | Vadose zone soil microbial communities from Angelo Coast Range Reserve, California, USA - 15con2h2.4B metaG | ecosystem: Environmental > Terrestrial > Soil > Vadose zone > Saprolite...
AAAAGCACCAGTTTGTAGGTTCTGTTCTCCACGCATACTACTTACATATCGTATCTCGACAGAAATTGCACTACTTTTTGTGCAATATCCAAAAGGAATTTTTCAGCGGTCTGTGAAGCCCGGAAGCATCTCGCTTCGTCGAGCGGCTGAAGCCGCCCTCTTCTACGGTTGTACGGGCATTTTTTCGAAGCCCCAAAGCCGTGCACTGTTACATGCAACATCGCCCCCGGACCGCCTTACTGCAATGCACTGTAATCGCCTTCATACTGCTGGATCGAAACGGGAACATCGCCTTTCAGATTCAGTGCAACGTTACCCTCCGCATCCTTCCCGACCAGAATTTCAACGCGCTCATCGTTGCGCGGAAACTGCTTCGAGTATTCCTCAAGAAACCTGGGTGGCAGTACGTAAGCTCGCAGACACCGGTCTTTGTCCTCTGTGATCAGCGCCAGGACGTTCACTTTGCGGTCCTCAAACCGGAACTCCCATCCGCGAGGCGATTCCCCTGCCGCATGGACGCCGACTTTTCGTCCCTTGCGGGTAATGTAAACTTCGCGCCTGTCTTTCCTGAGCGGAGAAGTACCGCCGATGGCCTCGATCCATGTGGCTACCCTAAGGTCCCACCGCTCTTCGTCTGTCTTCGCATCCGCGATGGAAGCGGGCGTTCGCAAAAGATGCGCATCCGATTGCTTCCGCACCAGTCCCGCCACCTCGGCCACGTTCAAAAGCCCGATGGCCTCGCGGACCGCTACCATGGTTTCTTCCGCCACCTTCGCCGCGTTCGTTGTACCGTGCTCAATGATCTCTTTCAGCAGGCCTGGGTTCTGCGCCTTCTGCCGCCGCAGTTCCCGAATCTCGCCCAGATGCGCGTCCGTGCTTTGGGTCGCAAGGACTTTGCATTCCACGCAGGTAATCGTGGCCTGCGTGCAACCCTCCGTGATATAAACCAGCCGCTCGCGGTCGCTGAAGATCTGATGCAGGTTGCCCACCGGGCACCGGTCCGGACTTCCGTGGTCGGTCAGCTTCGGCCGGTCTGTGACGCTGTTCCTGATCTTTTCCTCAACCTGCGCCGCTTCGTCGCTCAGCAAAATTGAATTCCCGTAGGACTTCGACATCTTGCGCTTATCGGTGCCCAGCAGCTTCGGCGTGGCGGTCAGCAGGACCTGTGGTTCCCTGAGCAGAGGTACCGATTTCGAGCGCGAGAAAAAATGATTGAACCGCCGCGCGACCTCTCGTGTCAGTTCGACATGGGCCACCTGGTCCTCGCCCACCGGAACATAATCCGCCCGGTAAATGACAATATCGGCCGCCTGCAGCAGCGGATATCCCAGAAAACCATAGGTGAGCAGATCCTTCCCCTGAAGGTTTTCCTGCTGGTCCTTATAGCTGGGCACACGCTCCAGCCAGCTCAGCGGCGTGATCATCGAGAAAAGCAGGTGCAGCTCGGCGTGCTGCCTGACATGCGATTGCACAAACATTGTGCATTTTTCCGGGTCCAGACCGGCGCCCAGCCAGTCGAGCAGCACCTCAAGCGAGTTGTTCCCGACCAGAGATGTATCGTCATAGTCGGTGGTCAGCGCGTGCCAGTCGGCGATAAAGAAAAAGCACTCGTGCGAATGCTGCAGCTTCACCCAGTTCTGCAATGCGCCCACGTAGTTCCCCAGATGCAGTTTCCCGGTGGGGCGCATTCCGCTGAGAACGCGCGGACGAAGATTTCCTGTCTTATTTTCCATGGTTGTGTGAAATTTTCCGGCCGGCTGTTATGAAGATGTTATCACGCCCGGCTATTTCGCCTCGGGCGTTGTGCCGGGCGGCGCGATGGTCTTTACCCTGACCGGTTTGGCCGGAATACCCACGGAGATCGTGTACGGTTGCACGTCTTTTGTGGCAACTCCCATGGACCCCAGCAGCCCGTGCTCGTGAACGCGCACGCCGCTCATCACCGTTGCGTGGTAGGTGATGCGGGCCTTCGGTCCGATCTCCGTTTTGTTGTTGGAGACGATCATCGCGTCATTCAGGTCGTGCTCGTGCGAATAGACGTTGGCATAGTCGGAAATCGACGAGCCTCTGTGGATGACGATCTCACCGCGATCGTCGAGCAGCACGTACTTGTGGATCACGCAATCGTCTTCCACCGTCAGGTTGTAGCCGTAGGAAATCTCGACGCCGTGAAAGATCTTGATGTTGTTTCCGAAGTGCTTGAAAACGTGTTTGGCAATCATGGCGCGCACGCGAAAACCCAGCCAGTGGTTCAGCCCGAGGGGCGAGCGGTCGAACATCATCCAGAACCAGATCAGCGGTTTGCGTTCCCGGTAGCGCGCGGCATCCACGTCGCCGTAATACTCGGGCTCCAGCGTGGCATTGCGCGGATCGAAGCTGTGGACCAGCGCCTGCTCGGCGAGCGAAGTTCCGGGGCCGGGCTCCGCATAAGGCCTTCCCATATAGATTTCATGGAGACAATCGCGGACGACAATCGAGCGATGCTCAAGATCACGGTTGGCAAACTGCTCATCCAGCTTCTGGATCCACTCCAGAAACTTCGCCTCAACATCATGCAACGGGTGCATATCTCGGTATTCGTAGCGGGGCATTCTGTCCTCGACTAAGGCTGAATAACGCTGCCAAAAGGCCTGAGGAACAATGATACAACGGCGGCAGGAAAGCTGCTGGCTGCCGGCTTTGGGGTTCAAACAGGAAAGCGGTTGCGCGCGTCGTTCGCATTCAGCAACCGCTTTTGGTTCTGACTTCAGGTTTTGATCTTTTGTCTTTCTTGTTCTACCTTTGCGCCCTTCGCGTCCGTTGCGGTTCAATCTTTCTGTTCGAGCAACCAAAAGCCGGCAGCCAGCAGCCAGAAGCTCTCAAGACGCCTTCACCCTGGGAATCTTATAAATCTCCGGCTGATTCAAAGTGCGCATCCACGTGATGAACTCCCGCATCGATTTGCTGACCACGTGCCGCCGGGCGCGCAGGTATCCGACGCGCCTGAACCCGTCGGGCTTGAGCGGAATGAGTTTGCATCCTGTGGCGTGCGAAGCCGCCATTGCGGGTAACAGTGTCACTCCGAACCCCGATCGCACCAGTTCGATGATGCTGGCCATCTGATCGGTTTCAAACACCGGGTTCATGCGTGAACGATGCCGGGTGCAGCCCACCAGCACGTCGTCATGCAGGCAGTGGCCTTCCTTGAGAACCAGCAGGCGCTCATCGCGCAGATCCTGAAGATCGAGCGACGGGCTGCAGGTAAGGGGATGTCCGTCGTGCAAGGCCACCAGCAGGGGCTCGCGGAACAACTCACTGCAGACGATGTCCCGGTTCCGGACCGGCAGGCTGGCGACGGCGATATCCAGATCGCCGGATTGCAGGCGCTCCAGGAGATTGGGTGTCGTGTCTTCCACGAACTGCACGTCCAGATCGGGAAACCGCTCGACAAACCGGCCTGCATGGGGCGCCAGCAGATACGGCATGATGGTCGGAATCACGCCGATCCGCAGATGGCCTTTGACTCCCTGCTGCAGTTCGAAGATGGCGGCCTGGGCCTCCGTGACCTGCTGCAGGATGGCCAGGGCGGGCTGATAGAGGGCTTCGCCATAGGCCGTCAGACGGACGGACCGGCCAAGGCGTTCAAACAGAGGGGTGCTCACCTGCTTTTCGAGCACACGAATCTGCTGCGACAGCGAAGGCTGTGCGATTCCGAGCTGTTCCGCGGCGCGGGTGAAACTTCCAGTCCGAGCGACGGCGCAGAAATAGCGGAGCTGGTGAATTTCCATTAGTGAACCTTAATAATGTTAGCCAAATTGGATGGAACGGAATATGAACAATAGTACAAGTCCCGATTTCAGTCCATAGCGATTGCCTATTTCACGCATCGTCTTTACATGCTTGTTTACCCCCTTTCGTCTCTCAATTACACCACTGAGGTGAAGGGAGAAAGCAGGCGCAATCGTGCGTTCCCGGTCTATGGTTTTGACTTTTGCGTCGAGCCGGGCGTTACCGCTGAGTAACTGTCAGCTTGTGGTACCCGATCACCGCTCCGTCGATCCGGTCGGTGAGTTCGAACTCTGAATCGATTCCCACGTTGGGATATTTCGGGGTGAGGAACTTCTCCACGAAGAACGCGAGCGCGATATTGGGCACGTTGATGCCGTCTATGGAAACGCCGCGCACATGTACTTTGCCTTTGCCGGAAACTCCGGCGGCGTCGGCCTCAATGTTGACGTTGTGTAGTCCGCTGAACATCGCCAGCAGCGGATTCGACGAACGCTGCCCGGCGCGAATTTCATCGAAATCGATCACCGCCAGCGCCCAGATCGTGCCCGATTTCCCTTCGAGCGTGATCTTTTTGACCCCCGGAGGAATCTTCATATTGCCCGCCGCAAAGTAGTCGTTGATCTCATCCTCGGTCATGATGGTGGGCGCGGAGCTGGGCCGCCTGGCCTGGCCGTTTTCATGGATGTAATCGAGCTTTCTCTGCAGGCTCGCCGCCAGCCGGTGTTCCGAGGGCGATTGAGTTCCGGCGCCGCTGACTGCGAATAAGAGGATTGCCAGGAATATTTTCATCGTGATTGCGCGGACGCAGCCTGAGCGGTAACCGGCCCTCCGGCCACAGCGGGCTTATCCAGCGCGCCTGTGATCTGCCACTGCGCCGTTCCGCTGCCTACCCTGAGCCGGGTCTGTCTGTCACTCAATGAGACTGTTCCGTCTATATCATAGATGCGGTTTGCGGTCCGAATTTTGCCTGGCAGCACCTTCATATTTCCGCGGTCCAGGGTCAGTTCCCCTTCGAGGAGCTGGAATTTCATGGCCTTTCCCGGCTCCGTCGTCAGGTACCGTGAGCCTCCGTTGGCGACCGAAAACCAGGCCTGGCCGGAAGTGCTCGCCAGCATCTCGCCGGCGGCCTTTCCGCTGATCTGAAGTGAATACCTGAGATTGGTTTTTCCGCTGACCCAGTCGGAGAGCAGGGTGGCGTCCGCCGGGGACAGCGCCAGCCGCTCGATGGTGGCGCCGGTGACCGTGCCGCTGCCGCTGTAGCGCGGCGTGGGTCCGCTCCAGTCCATGGTCCATTTGCCGGCGGTGCTGCCGTCGGCGATCTTCGCCGCGATTCGGTCGACCGTCAGAAGGTGGTCGCCCACTTCCACATGGGCGGAGACCTGTTCCAGCGGCAGTTCGGCCAGCTTCAGTTTATCCAGAGACATCGTTCCGGCGGCGCGGAAGTCCGGCAGCTTTTCCGGGCTGGAGATGAACGGGATCGTCCACGATTTCTGGTAGAGGCCGAGCAGTCCGCCGACTTCGGAAACATCGAGATCGCCGGCGTGAAGATCGAACTGTGCGGCGCAACCCTGCCCGGACTGGCAGCCGATCGGCACTTTCACCCATCCGCTGAACTCCCCGGGAAAGCGCTCGAACCGCGCCGTGAGGTGGTTGATCTCGAACATGGTGTCGGAAAGCTGCGCGTCGGCTTCAGGCAGAAGCAACCGCGATTTGATTCCCTGAACGGACGCCGCGATATCCCGCAGGCGGGCGGTACCGGTCAGCCGCGCCGGCGCGAAGTTCGCCCAGGAGCCCCCGAGTCTGAGATCGGCTATCGCCGAGCCCGTGGCCCCCGTGATGCGCGTTGGGAACCCGCTCACCTTCCCTAGATCGAACAAGCGCTCCAGCGGCGCGGGGCCTCGCAATTCCAGCTGGTAATCGGCGGGTGTGAGCACGCCCTGGATCTGCATCTGGGCCTCGCCGCCGAGATCCACGGTAAACGCTTCAAGGGTCACCACCGCGGAATCGCGCGGGACCGGTGGAAATGCCGATGCCACACTCGTGGCCCCGAATTTGGAGACTTTTTTCCTGACCGCTACCGGAGCTCTGCTTTCAGGTGCTCCCATCAGGAAGTGAATCGCACCCACCGGGAGGGGCCGGGCGATGGCCGCGGAACTCACCGCGAAAGATGAAGTCATGCCGGTGCCATGCCAGTCCCGCGGGCCCGGGCCGTGACCGTGGAAGGCGAAGGCCGCGTCCAGCTCGCCGGTCGCGCTCAGGTCGTCGGGCAGCCCGCTCTTCGCATGGATGGCGAACGCGGCCAGCGTCGACAACGGCACGCGGCTGACCACCAGAGCGAGATCGTAGCCCTGCTCGCCATACTGACCCGTCAGCCGTATTCCGCCCGTACCCAGAGGCATGTTGCAATGGAAGTCGAATACGCTCAGATCGTAATCGATCTGGCAGCGGGAGCTGAGTTGCAGCATGGTGCTGCGGTTGATGTCGTAGCGGTGCAGATCACGCACGGAGGTCTGCGTGGTAATCCGCATGTTGGTCAGAGTTCCCGTAACCTCGGCGGACATCTGCACCCCGGCGCGCCACCCCTTATCCTGCCCCAGCGCCAGCCGCGTCAACTGCCCGAGCTGGGGCTGCTGCCATGACATCTGCATGTTGATCGGAGTCTGGCGCATGTCGAAAGCGCGCTTCAGGTCGCCTTCGATTTTGATTGTGCCCGTGTCGCTCAGATTCATGTCCGACCGTATCGGTCGCCCTTCCAGCCGGAAATGCCAGAGGTCTTCGGCCGCCAGCCAGAAGGAGAAATCGGTGTTGGTCAGCGCGTAAGGCTTTTTCTCAGGGCCGGACTTGAAGTTGATCCGTCCGGCGTCGGCGGAGACATAGGGAAATCGCGCGCGCTGCTCGGCCCGCCGCTTGTTGGTGGGAGCGGTCGGCACCTGCTCCGCACGGACCAGCAGCGATTCAACGTTCCAGTGACCGTTGGCGAATACCAGGTTCAGGCTGGGCGGGATGCGATCGGTGGCGCTCCTGAGGTTGAGGTTGGCGATTTCAAGGCGTCCGTGCCAGAGCGACGTCAGGCGCAGGTCGGCCGTCACCTCGCCGCACAGCAGCATCGGTTCGGCGCTGAAGGCCGGATCGTCGAGCACCTCAAAGTCGTACAGATCGAAGCCGGGGCGGGGAAGCAGCCGGAACTTGACGGCCCCGATCTTCACCTGACGTCCCATGGATGCGCTCAGCGACGAAGCCAGGTTTTTGGCGAGACGCGATCCGTTGATCTGCGGAGGCAGAAAGATGGCCACCAGCACCACGACCACCGCCGCAATCGCGGCCTTCTTCCGCCTCGTCAGCGTCATCAGTGCACCAGCCGGAACATGCGGTTCCACCGCGTCTTGTCGAAGAAGTGCAGAATGACGTGGCCGATGAACTTCACGCGCTCACTCATTTCCGTGTGCTGATACTGATCGTCGGGAGTGTCGAAAGACCAGTAGATAAACAACGGACGCCCGATCACATTCTCTTCCGGAATGAAGCCCCAGTACCGGCTGTCGAGGCTCACTTCGCGGTCGTCACCCATGGCAAAGTAGCTGTGCGGAGGCACAACCAGTTCGCCGTTCTGGATGTTCTGCCGCAGCACCGCCGGCCATTCCGGCGTAACGTTGGTAACGCCGTCAGGACTGACGGAAGGGAAGTTGTCGCGATAGAAATCCCGCGAGTTGGTCAGGTACTTCACATAAGGTTCGGGCTCGGGCTTGCCGTTCACATAGACAACGCGGTCACGCAGCTGGATATGGTCGCCGGGCGTTCCGATCACGCGTTTCACCACATAAAGCCCGCGTTCGGAAGGCGAGATGAAGACCACGATGTCCAGCCGATGCACCGGACGATAGGGCGCCAGCGGTCCGAGATATCCGGCTTTGGCGGCGGGCGTGAACCGGTCCACAAAAACATGGTCCCCAACCAGCAGCGTGTCTTCCATCGAGCGCGAAGGAATCTCAAACGCCTGGACAACAAAGGTGATGATGAAAAGACCTGAAACCAGCACCGAGGCGATCCCGGCAATGGATTCGGGCATGGTTTCCTTAGGCTTGGACGGCTGATCTGTTTCCGTTTTTTTAAACAAGAAGTTTTTCCCTGAAAGGAGTTTCTGTCGCCAACTGCCTGTTAAACACAGTCCTTCGCGGGCAGCATCACCCGGTGAGACCCATTTGTTTTGTAATCAAGAGTTTACCATTGAAGGGCGGGGGGAAGGGAATGGCGGGGCGGTGAAAATCGGGGAATCTGGTTTCGGGTGTCGGCATTTCAATCTCCCTACACCGATTGTCATTCCGAACGCTCGGCTCGCGGCGTCAAGCCGCGTGCCGAGGGTGAGGAAACTGCTCCGCCACGTTCGGATGTTCATCGAACCGCTGCGGTATATTCGAAAGAGGTTACGGGAGTCGAAAGCGCAAGGCACATGAACGTGTATGACATTCTCCGACAGGCAATCATCCAAATGAAGCCCTGTCGTATCTCCAAACACGGAGAGCCCGAACGTTTCATCTGTCCAATCCGTATTGGCCTGTCGTCCCGGGGAGAGCGCAATGTGCTCTATTACCAGTTCGGCGGTTACAGCAGTCGCGGGTTACAACCCGATGGGAGCGAACGAAACTGGAGGTGCAATCATGTTACTGACATCGAGACCGCGGAAATCCTGGATGGCCCCTGGCATGAACCATTCAATAAGCCCAAAACTCGCGGGCCGTGTGTGACGCAGATCGATGAGGAGGTTCCTTTTTAGAGTGGCCTGCGTCAGGTTTCTCGCAGAGGTACAATCGAAAACTATTATTCCCACATGGTCGGCGTTCCGGAGTGCGAGGTGCCGGCAAATTTTATGGCGCTGATGGGACGGGGCCGGGCGGGTGACGAAAGGCCCACGAAAATGTATCAAAGGGGATTGCTGTCTGTCCGGGCTTTAATTTCACGACCTATCTTCTTTGCGATTTCCTGAGCCTCCCGCATCTTATTGAGGATTTCGTCTTGAATGGAATAATACTGATGCAGCAGTTCCGGGGTGACCAGTTCGTCCACCTTCAAGGGAACGCATCCTGCCCACGCTTCCAACCTTTCAAGGCGAGCGATTCGCTCAGCGAGGTCCTCTATTTTTCGGACGGAAGGTGATTGTCGCGCCGGGCCGAGCATCCACACCCTCCAATCGCTGCTGCCCTTGGACTGATTGCACTTTCCGCACGATGGAACCAGATTTTGAATAGACGAGAAATATCCGGTGGGCCTTCCGGCCTTTACCAGAGGCCGAAGATGGTCCCATTCCGATGCACGGTCTCCGCAATATGAGCACTTGAGGCTGAGCGGGTCGAGCTCCAATATTTCAAGAACCTTTGCTATTTCATCGGAAGTCGGCTGCACGACCGGAATGATCGCCGATACAAAGACATTCCGAATAGTGGTTGTGCGGCCAGTAATTGCAGAACCCCCAGGCATCTTAAAGCAGCTCAAAAGGTCCTTCTTGTTCCAATTCATGCGCTTCCTTTGCTTACAGGATGCCTCGCAGCAGTTCAGCCACAGTGATATCCAGGCCTTTCCCGACTTTCTTCAGGCTGTCGAGCGTGAGATTTAGCTCGCCGCGCTCAATCCGACCCATATAGCTGCGATTAATTTGGCAAATGTCGGCAAATTCCTCCTGCGACCAGCCTCGTTTGCTCCTGAATTTACGGATTCGTTCGCCAAGGCGGTTGCGATAGTGAAGTTCTTGCATTTGGCAGATTGTGGGCGTAAGCTTCTTTTATGTCCACCTCATATATAAAGCCAACATTTAGGACTTATATGAAAAACAACCTTGGCGACAGTTCTGTAGGAAATGGGATCGCAAGGGAGCTGACTGCATTCGTTATAGAAAGCGGCTTTTTGGGGAAGGGACAGCTTTCACTCGCGCTGGTCGTGACTCAGCATGCTAAGACGATGGGGTTTCCTCTCGATGCCAGGAAGCTCATCACCAAAGGTGGCGGCCAAGTCCTCGGCTTGGGGAAAGCAGCCGTCCAGGCGGTTTTGAAACGGCACGGAATTCAACGAATGCTTGCGTCCGAAGGCGGACGGACCTCACAGGGCAGTCTGCAAAACATGCGCCGGTATGTCGTTTTTCTCAACCGGCTGGCCGGTCAGGATCAAGTTGACCTGGACGCTGTTGAGCATTTTTGGATCCAACGTGCTCAAGAGTTCTTACTGCCTGGGAACCCGTTTAAGATCAGATTCGACGCTTCGCGAAGCTTGCGTACGGTTGTGCGCGATGTCATTGAACAGGCGGTGGAACGCCAGAAAAACTCTCCCGGCGCGCAATATTGCGGCGCTGTACTGCAGCATCTTGTTGGAGCAAAGCTCGATTGCGCGCTGGGCAAAGGACAGTTTGAGCACAACAGCTTTTCGACAGTCGATGCTCCCAGCGGACGGGAGGGTGATTTCTTTCTTGGCGACGTGGTGATCCACGTCACCACGTCGCCTGGGGAAGGTGTCATCCAGCGATGCCGCGAAAACCTGAACAATGGGCATCGCCCCGTTCTGGTGACGCTGCGGCGGGGGATGGATGTCGCGGAGGGCCTGGCGAACAACGTCGGCCTGGGCGACCGCATTGACATCTTTGAGGTCGAACAGTTTGCGGCTGTCAATCTTTACGAATTGGGAAAGTTCGGCGCTGAGGGACGCTGGGTCGCGGTTTTGGACTTGGTGAGCCGTTATAACGAGATTGTGGAAGAATGCGAGACCGATCCGAGCCTGAA
>Ga0137391_10004623_pt1 | contig 10527 bp, 7 predicted proteins | sample 15con2h24BmetaG_FD_101399 | JGI IMG/M metagenome (GOLD analysis project Ga0137391, IMG submission 101399) | Vadose zone soil microbial communities from Angelo Coast Range Reserve, California, USA - 15con2h2.4B metaG | ecosystem: Environmental > Terrestrial > Soil > Vadose zone > Saprolite...
CTAACCTGGATGATTCAGGGGCGGGCCGAGACCGGTTACTGATTGTGCTGGGCCGGTTTTTCGGCTGTGGTGTCTGGCTGGCGGGTTCCCGGCGGTGGCGGTGCTGCCCGATGTGCTCGGGGATGGCACCGGTTCCGACTGCGCCGGGCGGCCTCCTTTCCGTGTCGCGGGGGCGGGGTGGCTGGTCAGGCTGGCGCGGGCAGGGCGCATAGCCGCTGCCAGCAGGTCAGGAATGCCTCCTTCCAGGGCCAGGTGCGGCTGATCTTCAGCACGCGGGCGCGGGCGTGGCGGACGAGCCGGGCGGGCAGGCTCAGCAACCGGTAGCGCAGCGTGCCCGGCTCGGCGTCCTTGAGGTCGTCGCAGTCGTACAGGCCGAGCAGCCGGCACCAGGCGGCCAGGTCGGCGGCGATGTTCGCGGCGAGCACCCAGCCGCAGTTGACCTGCCAGGTCTTCGAGGGAAGGTTCCGAAGGCCCATCGACTTCGCAGTGCGCACCTGGTCTTCGACGACGGCGTGCTCGCGGTGCAGCACGTCGATGAACTGGGGATGGTGGGTGCCGGATACGCCGGGGATGCCGCCGGTCGCGGGGATGTTCGTGACGATGATGGAGTACCGCCAGCCGGTGGCCTTCTCGAAGGCGGTCAGGTTCTTGGCCTGCCGTCGCGACGGCTTGGTGCGGCGCACGATCCAGCGCAGCCCGGCGGGCCAGCCGGCGGCGCGGGACAGCAGATGGGTGATCTCGGCGACGTGCTTGTCTTGCTGCACCACTCCGTCTTGGTCCACGGCGGCCTGCCAGGCACCGGAGGGCAGCAGCCTGATCGCCTGCTCATCGGCGTCGGTGATGGCCCACCCGCAGGTGAACAGCATGGTGCGGCGCCGGGACGACAGCGACAGCAGGTGGCCGATCAGTTCGTGGCTGGCGCCGGCCCCGTCGACGCGGACCAGCAGCTTCGACCGCATCCGGGAGGGGATCTGGCGGAGCGCCGCGGTAAGCACGGCGAGGTGATCGGTGAAGGTGTTCGAGCCGGCGTTCCCCGGCCGCAGCAGCATTGCCAGGCTCTCGGCGGTATTGGCACACCAGGCCCCCAGCGGGTGGAACCCATACCCGGACTTAAACGTGGGGGCGGCCCCTTCCTTGTCGCTGTGCGCGGTGATCAGCGTCGCGTCCAGGTCGATGACCAGCCAGCCGGCCAGGATCTTCCCGGCGATGGCCAGCCACGGGAACCCGGCCGGGGTGGCGCAGATCAGCTGCCACACGTGTGCCCGGACCGCCGTCCGCGCCCGGGCGATCTTGCCCAGGGTCGCCGGGTCAGCCAGTTCCAGCGTCCGCCGCACCGTGGTATCGCTCGGCGCCGCCCCCAGGACCGGTTCCTGGTGCGCCAGCACGGCGATATCCCTCATGCTGGCCCCCCCCAGCGCGATCGCCACCGCCATCGAGACCAGCGCCATCCCGCGGTCGATCAGCGGGAACTTCCCCTTCCGGCCCAGCGCCGCGCCGAGCGCCGACGTCAGGCCGCACTGGTCGGCCAGCTTGCGCAGGAGCACCGCCCCAGCATGACCAATCAGCCCGCCGGCATCCGCTGACACAGACAAGTTCCGGTCCCAGCGCATATCCTTCGGCATTGAGGAGCGCTCCAGTTTCGGCAGATCACAGGTGTGGTTACCGCGTAATCTCCCAGAACGGGGCGCTCTTCGCTACCTGCACTGCGCCGCTCCCGCCTGATCCACCGGCGCGTGCTCGCGTCATCTCGGACACCTTGAACCCGCCGCACCCGGCGGGTGCAGCCCCGCGCCACCGCCACAGCCCTAAAATGGCAGCTCAGCACGCTGAACGCACGAAAACCGCTGATCACCAGCCTGGAGTTGAATCCCGGAGGCTAAGGCGCAGCAACCGAGGGTCCGCTCACTTTGTGTGATGGCCACAGTGCCGACTCCGTGACCGCCAGCCAGCAGATCCCCGTGGCCGTCCACACCGGCGCCCGGCACGTGCCCAACAGCGGGCAAGCGCCCCTTCAACCGCCGGACACCCAGCCACCACACCGCCAAGATCATCACTAGCTCCAACGGCTGCGCGCATCCTCCTCGGACCCCGACCTGGCCAGTGCACTGACATCAAGATGACCGAATCACTGACACCGAGGTGCGGCCTCTCACCCGGCAAGGAAAGCGGCGCAGCCGATCAGCGCCACTACCGGACGCTTAGGCTGTGCCTAGCTCGTCGATCAGGGCATAGATCGCTTCGATGGTGACCTGCCGTACCCGGTCCCAGGACTCGGCCCAGTCTCCTGTGAGCCGGATGCCGAGCCGGGCAGCTGCTTTCAGTGACCCGGGAGCCGCACTCGCGTGCGCCTGGCCGCGGCGCACGGCTACTACGTCACGAAGCGTGTCAACGGCTTCAACGGCTCGTTGCAGGTGGCCCGGGTCGCTGAGGTGCTGCTCTAGAGCCGCTTTCAGGAAGTTGAGCGGGCCCTGGACGTTGTCAATCTTCGGGACGGTCAGCATGGAGAACACGTCGCTGAGGGCGTTGCAGCGTGCCTCAAATTCCTCGGCGCTGTTCGCCGCCTCGGCTAGAGACGCGGTGCGGGCGAATCCCGGGCGCTGGAAGAGCCGCTGCCTCGTTCGCACCAGCCAGACAAGGTCTAGATGATCGAGGGCGCGCGGCAGCGCCGATGGCTCGGCGGGCGCCCAGAAGCGCTGCGGCTCTGGATGGCTCCCGATCAATTCCTCGAGTGAGGCCAGGTACCGGGCCCCAGTCTCGACCGCGAAAGGCTCCAACGACCCGAACCACAAATTCCATGTCCAGCCCGGAGAGTCTGGGTCTGGATGCACACCCAGCCATGTCGCCGGCTCACCCGCCAGCATGAGGCGGACCTGACGTCCATTGACTTCCCCGAAGGGGCCAAGGCGCTGCCTGACGCCTGCGATCAGTGCATTGCTGGCGAGAGTTACGGGCTTGACCTTCACAGGATCGGGCAAGAGGCCCAGTTGCCGCTGGTACCCGGTCGCGACGCTGGCCAGAAACGCCTTGACCATTTGATTCGCGACTGGGCGCCCGCAGTGCACTAGGCCGTGAACAGTCGGCGCGATCTGGTCGCCGAGCTCGACGGGAGCGTTCGCTGGCGGTTCGTTCGCCCTGATCACGCGGATTGTCTGGTATTGGTGATTCCACTCCGGAAGTTCACGGATTACCCGCCGCTGCCCCAAAAGACGGCGGGGTGGGGATATCAGCCCGCGGCTCGAGCGGTCCCTCGTGGCCTACGTCCAGGGCTTAATCGTTGTTTGGCGCTGGAAGCTACCGGGAGTCGGCCGGGAAATGTCAGTCCCGGCCGTTACCGTGCCGGGGCATGGAAGACCTCGCGGAGCTGGCCGCCGCAGCCATCGGGTTCGCGGCCGGGGAGCACCTGGTGATCGTGCCCGCCGTCCCCAGCACGACTACGGGCCGGAGGTCTGCCTCTCTCTGCCTGTCCCGGGCTACTCAACACGACTGATGAGACCGCTGTCAGCGAGGACGGACCATGACGAGGCCGTCCGGGCCGTTCAGCCCCGCAGCCGCCGAGCGCATTTGCCGGGTGCTCGGCGATGTGGTCACGGGTTCAGAGATTCGCTGTTGTGGTCTGCGATGCAGGAGGAGTTGGCGGCGTCACTGCCAGATGGCGACCTGGGCTGATTCTGCTGCGGACCGTGGACTACGCCAGGTGGTTCCCTACCGGCGCCGCGTCGGGTCGCGCTCGGCCTGGTGCCGCGCCAGCGCCTCGGCGCTCACCCGTGCGTACTTGGCCAGCGACCTGACCGAGGTGTGACCGGAGCGCGCCATCAGCATGGGCGTCCCGGTGCCGTCTTCGGCGTCGTGGGTGAGCGCCGAGTGTCGGAGCTGGTGGAGTGTCGCGCCGCCGGAGGCCTGGGAGAACAGCGCAGCGGCCTGCTGGTAGGACAGCCGGGCGTGCCCGTGCTCGTCTAGGTCGGCCGCGGGCAGCTGGACGCGGGCCTTCCGCTCGGTGACGAACAGCGGCCCGGACTTGCGGCCCTTCAGCAGGCGCGGCAGGATCCTCGCCGTGCCGGTCTGCCACACGATGACGTCGATCGCGCCGCCCTTGCGCCGGACCTTGGCGCGCCGGTTCGGCAGGTCGAGGTCTTCCACGTTGAGGGCGAGTACCTCGGCTGATCGCGCGGCGGTCTCGTACAACATCCGCCAGAGCACCCGCTCGCGCAGGCCGATGTCCTCACGGGTGAGCAGCTGCTCGACCTCGGCATGGGACAGCGCGCGGGAGCGGTCCGGGCGCGGCTTGCGCCTGACGAGCATCCGCGACGGGTCGGCGGCGAGCCAGCCGCTCCGGATCCAGTACGCCGCGGCGGACCTCACGGCGTCGAGAGAGACGTTCCAGGTGCTCGGCGCCCGCTCGCCCCACTGCTGGCCGAACCAGGCGGCGAACCGCTCAGCGGCGATGAAGTCGGGCGCAGTCTCCCGGCCGAACTCGGCGGCCAGGCGGCGGAGAACCTGGCCGTAAGCGCGGCAGGTGTTCGCCTGCTCAGCGCCGCGCAGCGTGGCGAGGTAGGCGTCGATGGCGCGGCCGAGAGTCATCTCATCGGCGCAGGAGAGGCGGTGAACGGTGGCCATGACGGAAATTTATCAGGGATAACGGGTCGTTATCCCTGATAAATTTGTGGCCGCAGAGACCACCGTTTTATCTTGCGGCGGGTCGAGGTCGGGAGGTGGCTTACCGGGCGGAGGCCTTGGTGGTATCTCTCCCCGAACGGGTACTCTGGCGGCGCTGCCGGGAAATAGGAGAAGACGGAGCTGACGCGCCCGTCTCCAGGCATCTGGCGTCACCTTGCCTGGCGAGCATCATCCGGTTCACCCTGCCGGTACGGTCGTCGCTGCTGATGATCCAGCAGGTCACTCCAACCATGAGGACAGCAAGGGAAACGAGCGCGGCGAGCGCGGGCATGCCGAGGCGGAGGAGAACGGCGGCGGGTACTATCCCGGCAACTGTCCGGCTCCCGCGCCCGCCCGCGCGCGTCAGGGCTGTCTTCATGGTGCTGCGCTCCTGCGCCGTGGAGGTCGCAGCGCCATGCGCATCGGGAGGGCGCCGCGGAGCTGCCGGAGGGCATGCCGCATCTGCATGAAGCGGCCAGCGCCGCCCTGGGCAAGATCCCACAGCTCGCTGCGGAACTCCTTCGAATAACGGTCGCGGTCGGCGCTGGGCAGGAGGAAGGAAGCGGCATCCGCCAGTCCCCTGGCGGGCCAGGCAGGCCTTGCGGCGGCCCGTTTCCGCTTCTTCCGTTTCCGGGGAGATGCCCAGCTCCCGGCTGGGGGGATCACCTCGCCAGGCTTCAGCGTGATGGAAAACTCGGCGAGCCTGAGCTCCCTCTCCTTCATTCTCTGCCGCGTAGCACGCCGGGAAAGTACCGCTGCGATTACGGCAGACACTGCCAGCGCACCCGTGGCCGCTGCTATCAGGAGACTCGCGAGGGCGGTCATGTAAGGCCGTCCGCAGGACGGGCGCGCAGACCGAGGGTGATGACAGATGTGCTGGCCTGAGCCAGGGCGATGCGCGCCCGTTCGGCGCCGTCCTCGCTCATCCGGTAATAGCGGCGGCGGGGTCGGCCTTCCTCCTGGGGGTTGGCGTCTTCCCACCGGGACTCAAGCCATCCCAGCCTCTCAAACCGGGCCAGTATCGGGTGGATGGTCCCGCTGGGCAGCCCGGCGGCCTGGCAGATCTGCAGCCCGTACATTTCCTGCGTCGGCTCGGCCAGCAGCGCCCGCAGGACTAGTTGCGTCGGCATCGTCATCCGGGGCCCTGATTGCTTACTCATGCTTGAACTCTACCAAGCCCCTAAGTAGAGAACAATCATGTCATCAGATATGGCCGATCCTTCCTCGAGTTATCAGGGATAATGCCACATTATCCCTGATAACTTACGGTGGCCTTGCAGGAACGCCTGGCCGCAGTCAGATGGTTGTGACGCCTCCGCGTCCGGACGAGACCGTCATAGCCAGTGGGCCCTGACTCCCGCGCATCTGAGATTTGGTTAGCCCTCCGCCTGCTCTTGACCGGCTGCGGCACGGATGGCCTCTGTCACCACGACCTCGATGATGTGGTCCGGCGCGGTGGCCTGGCCCTGGTCGCGCCGGGTAACCCGGACAGTCCGGGCTACCACCTCCGCCGATGGCGTCGCGGTGCGTTTCCTCAGGTCGGTGTAGACCGTCCAGGCGAGGCTGGCGATGGCGACGATCAGGCTGGCCAGCGCGACCGGATCGACGTACTGCGGCGGCGCGGACGGGGAATCCCGGGTGGCCAGGACCGCCTCGACCTCGGTCAGCAGGCCGGGCCCGGCCTCGGTCTCGAGCTGCTGCGCCGCTGCCCGCGCAACGATGGCGACCGGGTCGCTCATTGACCTGCTCCGCGGATCTCGCCGAGGATGGCCAAGGCCCGGGCGTACCAGCCTGCGGCCTCTTCCGCCCGCCCCTCGTGTTTCGCGACCTTGCCGAGCTGCTGATAGCTCTCCGCCATTCCGTAACAGCTCTCCGCCATCCCGAGCTGGTCATCGAGCTCCTTGTAGATGGCCAGGGCCCGGGCGTACCAGTCCGCGGCCTCATCCAGCCGCCCCCGGTCATGTGCGACCTTGGCGAGCTGGCGATAGATCTTCCCTGCATTTGGCCGGTCGCCGAGCTCCTCGCAGATGGCCAGGGCCCGGGCGAACCAGTCCGCGGCCTCATCCAACTGGCCCCGGTCATGTGCGACAATGCCGAGCTGGTGATAGTCGTTCGCTGCATTTGGCCGGTCGCCGAGTTCCTCCCTTATGGCCAGGGCCCGGGCATACCAGTCCGCGGCCTCATCCAGCCGCCCCCGGTGCTGCGCGGTAATGCCGAGCTGGTGATAGCCGTCCGCCATCCCGAGCCGGTCGTCGAGCTCCTCGAAGATGGCCAGGGCCCGGGCGTACCAGTCCGCGGCCTCTTCCACTCGCCCTCGGTCGTCTGCGACGGTACCGAGCTGTCGGTAGATGAGCGCAATATTTCCCTGCTGGCGCGGCGATGCCTGTTCGACCTGAAGCATCCGCAGGATCTCATGACAGGTGCGCTCGGCAGTATCGAAACGTCCGCTATACACTTCTCGCTGCGCTTGCGCGCTGACGAAAAAGAACCAGAGCATCCCCGCGGTGCTGTCGAGTTCCGGGGGAGCGCCGTGGGTGTCTTCCGTAGCTAGGCGAACTCGGTCGGTCCACGCGGCCGCTTCCGCGTCCAGTCCGCGGCCATCCCAGTAGTGGGTAAGCGGCTGGGCGATGGCTTGCGCCTGAGCCCAAGACTGTCTGTCCAGCGCGTAGCCGAGCAGGTAACCCATGGTGCGCTGCTGCAGGCCGGCGATGATATAGGCGAGCCTCGCGTCGCCGGAGGTGATCTGCCACAGCAGCCAGCCGCCGAAATCGGAGTAGGCCGATAGCAGCGCCTGGGTCGCGGCGTCCCGCTGGTTGTCGTAGTCCCCGCGTTCCTGGGCGCGCCACTGGGCGGCCAGGTAGGCGGGCAGCGCCGGATGGAGAGGGTACATACCTCCGCCGATCCCGGTCAGCAGTCCGGCCCCGGCCGCGTCGTTCAGGACCTCACCCCAGGCTTCCCCGCTGGCCCCCTGGAACCGCTGAGGGATACATTCCACGGCGGAAAACATCGCTAGGACGTCAGCGACGGCGGTGTCCTGGAACAGGCAGATGGCAGTCAGCAGCCGCTGGTGCGCGGGGTTCAGGTGGGCGTAGGAGTAGTCGAGGCTGGCGGGCAGGGAGGTAAGGTGGTCGCCATGGCCGTCGTCCCAGCCCGGCAGCGGAGCGGTCCCTTGCAGGCCCGCTAGCAGCGCGCGCGGGTCGGTGCTCTCCAGGTGCGGCAGGACCAGGCGCATGCTCAGCGGATGACCATCCAGCCACTGCATTAGCTCACCGAACGCCCGGCTGGCCCGGCGAGGTGCAGCCGCTGGGTAAGGCGCTAGCAGGGTCCCGGCGTACTCGGTCGCCTCCTGTTGCGTCAGGCCGGCCACCCGAATCCGGCGCAGCCTGACCGGCAATGTGGCGCCGCTGCCCGAGCCGAGCGCGCCGTTGTCATCGAGCCAGGCTTCGTCCGAGCGGCTGGTGACCATTACCGCGCTGCGCCCGCCCGCCGCCAGCTTCAGCAGAAAGCCACGCAGCTGCCGGCATCCCGCCTCATCCAGGGGCGGAGTGGCCGCCGACGCGTCCGGGATCGAGCGGACGCTCTCGAAGTTGTCCCAGATCAGCAGCGCACGGCGGTCCCGCAGGAACTCTTCCACCACATCGGCCCGCTGTCCGGTGTCCAGCCGGGCGAAATCAGGTCCGAACACAGCCAGGCCGATCTCCGTGATCACGCCGTCCAGGCCGAAGGAGGCCAGCCCCGGCTCGAAGGAATGCCAGAACACCCACTCCGGCTGCTCCACCCCGCCGGTATCTTGCCACCACCGTCCGAACGCCTTGGCCACCTCAGTCTTGCCGGTCCCGGCCGGGCCGACCAGCACCAACACCTTCTGCAGCCGGGCCGCGGTCTCCAGCTCATAAAACAACCCGTCCCGCCCGGTGAACACCCCCACCGGCGCCAGCGCCCCGCCCCCGCCCGGTCCGGGTCCTGCGAGCTGGTCCAGCGCCTCCTCCAGCGACGGCGTACCCGCCGGGCGGGCCGTGACCAGGCCGGGGAACTGCACCTCCCGGCGCACATAGTGCACCGGCACCACCCAGTCGGCCAGCGGCAGGTCCCCCTTCGGGCTCGGCCGCAGGTCGTGGCGGAACAGCCGCTGCCGCCCTGCGGTCACCGCCGCGCTGACCGGGTCCCCGGCGAACAGCCGCTCATAAAACGCCGCCATGAACTCCGCCGCCGCGACCGCGTACACGCTGTAGGCCATCGCCACCACCGACGCCGCGCCCCCCCCGAGCAGCCGGGTGGCCACCGCGGCCTCCAGCTGCTTGCCGACCGCGCCGGACTGGCACGCGTTCAGCACCACCACCGGCACCCGCGCCGCCGCCAGCACCTGCGCCACCCGCGACGCCGGCACCAGATCCCGGCCCCCGTCGGCGGCCTGGAAGACCAGCACCCCCTCGGGCGCCGCGTCCTGGTACATCCCCGGCGCCCCCGCCCCGACCCCCCGGCCGGCCAGCACGCCATGCCCGTCGAAATGCACCACCTGGAACGGCTCCCCCGCCGCCGCCTCCGCCAAAGTGTGCTCTAGGGCGTCCAGGGTCGGCGGGCGCAGCACCACCAGCTCCACCTGACCGCGGACCGCCTCCAGCCGCTCCAGCAGCGGCCGGGCGATCATCCGGAACCCGACATCGGCCGCCCCGGCCGGGCGGCTGATCACCATCAGCACCCGCAGCCGCCCGCCCCCCGCCACGTCAAAGGCCGCGCCCAGCTCCGCCGTCGGCAGGCTCCGGTCGATCCCGGCCACCCCGGCATCTAGCGCCAGCGGCAGCTCCCGCGCCGGATCACGCATCAGCTCCCACGGCAGCCCCAGCCACCGCGCCGAGCCCGACCGGAACACCAGCTGCACCCCAGCAGGCCGGGCCCGCATCCGCTGGTAGGCGTCGCGCACCGGGCCCGGGCCGAACACCGCACCGAACACCGCCTGGCCCCACGAGGCCAGCCGCGCCGCCACCCCGGGCCCCCGGTCCTCATACACCCCGAACGGTGCCCGCAGGTAATCCTCCAGATACCAGCGCAGCTCCTCCAGCGCATCGGCGTCCAGCGGCCACCCCAGCGCGCACGGCTCGCCCGCCGCCCCGCCGGGCAGCTCGCCCTCCAGCCAGGTGCTGACTGAGACCCGCCCATCGGCGGTCAGATCAACAAACAGCCGGTCAGCCACCCGCCAAACCCCCTCACGCCCCTAAACTCGCCGAAAGCATAGCTGGGTGGGTTCCCCTTGTAGCGTGGAGATCCTCTTAGGGAACCAGTATCGCGGAAAGAGTGGCCGGCGCCGATGTGCCAGAGGTCCGGCAAGCAGCACCAGCCGGTAGACAAAGAACCGATCAGCCGAGCCGTCCCACCGCTGACCGCGGCGGCAGGCTGAGCGTCACGTGACGGAGCCGGGCGATGCGGCGGGCCGTTCCCGCGCCCTTACCTATCAGAGGTAATGGCCACTTACCTCTGATAGCTGATCGCTCAGCGGGCCGACCTCGGCGGCGTCCCCTCCCCTGGCTCTGTAGGTGAGTTCTGACGCCACTTATCGATCAATCGCAGATCCAGTTATTGATCAACGGAGTGCGTTTTGTCGGTGAGATCCGACTCCGCTTCTCGTGCGCGGGCCCTTCCTCGGAGCCGCAATGATGGCCGTCCTCCGTCGCGCGTAAAGGTCGTTCGGCCACAGGCTCCGCCTGCGGGCGCTCCACCTTGACACGCTCCTCCGGACGGCGGATTCGGCACCTGCGAGGAAGAGCCAGGTCTGGTTGTCAGCCGGTGGAGTCAAGACTCGCCGACATCGGCCCTCCCCGAAAACCGGTGGATCCAGAGCTGACCAACAAGTGGAGTCAGGACTCACGTATAGAACCA
>Ga0137391_10004630_pt1 | contig 10520 bp, 10 predicted proteins | sample 15con2h24BmetaG_FD_101399 | JGI IMG/M metagenome (GOLD analysis project Ga0137391, IMG submission 101399) | Vadose zone soil microbial communities from Angelo Coast Range Reserve, California, USA - 15con2h2.4B metaG | ecosystem: Environmental > Terrestrial > Soil > Vadose zone > Saprolite...
AAAGGCCATGGCGATGCTGAGCCGGGTTGAGATGACGCTGGCGGAGAAGAAGAACCAGGACCTGCGCGGAACCGGCGCGATTGCCGGCGCACTCCGCTATAACCGCGCGCTGCTGCTCTCACAATCCCCCGATGTCGAGCGGCGGAAGCAGGCGATCGGTGAGCTGGAAAGCTATCTGCGCAAAACCGGGCCGTCGCTGGTGTGGTGGCATCTGGCCTACCGGCGGTACAGCAGCCTGTGCAAAGCCACGGGTCGCCAGTCCATTGCGGAATCGATTCTTCTGTCTCAGGATGCTCCGCGGTTTCGTCCGGTTGCGGGTCTGGATGTCGGTCACAGGCATCTGGTCCTCGGTCAGAGCATGACAGAAGTCCGCGGACAAATGGGAGTTCCGGTCAGCGACGTTCCGGCTGTGCGCGACGCCAGCCTTGCGCGACTGGATTACCCGAATCTCGGCGTCAGGCTGATGGGCACCGACGATCTGATCGCTATCACTCTCACCGGGCCCGGCGCCCCCGCATTGCAGCTGCGGGAAATGGGGCTGGGATCGAAGGCGACCGAACTGAGGGTGGGCATGACCACGGGCGAACTCGAAAAGGCCATGGGCGATGTCGATTACGATTTCCGCCAACTGGTCGATCCGGAATTGAATTACCGTTTCTATTCAGATATGGGCGTTGCGGTGCTGGTGAAAAGCGGCAGGGTCGTCGAACTGGTGATCGGGCAGGTGCCGAAACGGAGATCGGGCATCTGACAAAAGACAAGACCTTTGCACCACGGAGGCACCGAGCCACGGAGAAAGGCGAGCTCGCTTTTCGTATTCGATCGGGAGAACAAGATGACGAAGAAAACAGCGGTTGGGGTGCTGGTGGCGGTGCTGCTCGGAATGATATTGCCCGCTGCGGCGCAAAACAAGGGCGCAAAGAGCGCCGAAAAAAAACTTGAAAGCCTGTTGCAGGCCGCCGAAATTCCGTTTACCAAAGCCGGTGACACTCGTTATGTCGCGGTGGTGACCGTAGACCAGGACTCCGAGCGGTTCCAACTGACGATTCAGCCGCTGGGCGACGACACCGCCAACGAAGAACTCTATCTTGTGCAGATGTACTTCGCGCTGGGCGCGCTGCCCGAAGGGGAGCAGCTTTCCGCCGCGCTGGCCAGACAGATGGTCACCTGGAATTCAAATCTCACCGTCTGCAAGGTGATCAGGATCGACAATGTGTTCTTTCTTACCGCCACGGCGTGGCTGATGAAGACCGATTCCGATACGCTGGCGCTCGACGCGGTGCTGGCCCACATGACCGCTAAAAACCTGCGGAAGGAACTCGCCCCTTATCTGAAAGAATAGGCGAGCCGGTTTTGGCTCGCTGACAAGGGCAAAAAACCGGCGCAAACCCGGGAGACCCGGCCGACCATTGATGTGCAACAATAGGCTGCCATGTTTGAACGATACACAGAGCCGGCAAGACGGGCGATCTTTTTTGCTCATGCCATAGCCATCATCGACAATGGTCCGATGATCGACTCAACCCATTTACTTTGGGGCTTGATGTGGCCCGATACGTCTCGCGCCCAGTTGTTGTTTCGCCTGAGGGAGAAATTTCCCCAGTATCACCGGCGCCCGCGTCACTCACTTCTTAGCACAACATTGAAAAGTAAAGGCCTGAATCTTACCGATGAGGGAAAGAGAATTCTTGCCCGCGCGGCGATGGAAGCCGATGCCATGGGTGATGCCTGGGTCGATACCGACCATCTGTTGCTTGGGATCCTGTGCGAATCCGACTGCCAGGCTGCCCAACAATTGACCGCTGCCGGACTTACACTGGAGAACGCGCGCCCTGTCGTTATGCAGAATCGATCGTCCCGACCGGATTACGGCCCCGTGATTCCGCCTGGCAGGTCGCCCTCGCCGCGGGTTTGGCTGGCCTCAAAATGGTGCTGGTGGAAGGCCCGCAGGAGCGAAAAGCGGTTCGCAGCGAAGCGACAAAAATAAGCGACCAAAATAAAGGAAGACGTCATTTTTATAACGTCTCCCGTATCCGCGGTTGAATGGACGCCCTGCACTTTGAGCCTGGAGTCATTCGGATTGCCGAGCAATAGTAAAATCGAAGAGAACACCAAATTCTGAAAATCCCGGCTTTTGAAGCCCCCGGAGAACCACGCATGGATGCCGATCTGAAAAAACGTCTTATCTATACCGCCATTGCGGCCGTTGTGCTGCTCGGCGCCCGTTTCGGATGGATGGCCTGGGAGCGACGCGATCCCGGCGTGGCGCCCGCGCAGCCACAGGTTGCCGATACCGGCAATCAGGATGACTACGTAAAAACGCATAAGATATTCGCCTACAGCCTGAAGTCCGCCCAGAAGGAGATGGTGGGCAATCCGGTCTGGGTCAAAACCGGTTACCAGATTTCTTATTATCATTACGACCCCGCGTCCCACAGCGTGAATTTCCAAAAGCGCGTCGGACTTCTGCCTCCGCTGGAGAAGTTCACGGTGGATGATGTGGTCCTGCAAAAGGCCCCGGCCAAACTGGCGTCAGGGCAGGTGACGGTCGCGTCGAAAGACGTCCTGATCGTGTTCAAACGGGAAGGGGACAAAGGGAGCTACGCCGCCCCTATCGGTACCAATATCGGTGACGATTTCACCTTTACGGTGAATGAGAATTTTTACTCTTCCGATCCGCACGAGATGTACAAACACTGGCCCCCGGATATATGGACGGCCATCGAACAGCATCAGGTAAAGGAAGGCATGAACGAACTGCAGTCCGGTCTTGCGCTGGGAACGGAAATGGCCGTGGGCCCCGGAGAATACGGCAATCGCATCGTGGAATTCACCAACATGGGCAAGCCGGTGCAGGTGACCTTCGCGAAGAACAAGGCGATTAAAGTGACGCGGTAGAGAGCTTCTGGCTGCCGGCTTCTGGCTGCTAGCTTCTGGCTAAACCAGATTCCGGCGTTGCGTCCCTTGTGCGGTGGTGTCGGGTTTTGTTTTTCTGCTCAATCAATCCATGAATTAGGTATTAAGGATACGAAGGGCTGCTTCGCCAGCCCGCAGGATTAGTTTTCTCTAAGCTAACTGACGGAATTCAACGTGTCCTGCGGGAATTTCGGCACCGCAATCCTCGAATAAGAAAATTTGATGAATCCGGCGATTCAAAGGTAATTTCCTCAGGCAAACCCACGTCCGGGACGTTTCAATAGAAGTACACTCGTCACTCAAAGAATTTCAGCCCGGCGTCGCAGCCCGTTGTGACAATGGCGACCATCTCAAAAGCATCGCAGCGATCGTTGGAATCAGGGGACAACATTGTTACCCAGGTTTTTGATTATCGAAGACGACGCCGTGGGCCTCGGCCCAGGCTGTATGCAGATGCTCAGAGAGCAGGGGCAGTGCCATAGCCGGAGATGGGACGACCTGACGCCGGAAGTGGTTTCGCGTACCCATCCCCGGCTGATTATCGCCAACGTGGTTCCGGCAGCGGAACGCGCGCTGCGTTTTTTCCGATCGCTGCAGCAAAGCCCGATTCAGGTTCCCGTCGTCGCGGTACTTCCTGAGTCATCCGGCCCGGAGCTGATGCGAGTGGTGTCGGAAGTGACCGACGACTTTCTGTTCCAGCCGGTGCGCGGCGAAGAGCTGAATCTGCGTATCAGCCGGATTCTCGGTCCCGGCGAAGCGATGCAGGAAAATATCCGAAACCGGCTGGTGGATGAACTGGGGCTGGCGCAGCTGGTCGGGAGCCATCCGTCGTTTCTCAAAGCCGTCGAGCATGCCGTGCTTTTCGGCGCCAGCGATGCGCCGGTGCTCATTACCGGTGAAACGGGAACGGGCAAAGAGCTTTTTGCGCATGCCATCCACTCGCTGGGCGAGCGCCGGAACAAGCCCTTCGTTCCGCTGGATTGCGGGGTACTGCCCGATCATCTGGCGGAAAACGAACTCTTCGGCCACCGCCGGGGCGCCTACACCGACGCGCACGACGATCAAGGCGGACTGGCGGCCATGGCCGAAAGCGGAACTCTGTTTCTCGATGAGATCGATGCGCTCTCGCCGGCGAACCAGGCCAAACTGCTGCGTTTCCTGGAGGAGGGCACCTACCGTTCGCTGGGCGCCGACCGAATGACGCGAAGCAACATCCGAATCGTCGCGGCCACCAATCGTCCGGTGGAAGAGGCGGTGCGGCAGAAGCAGTTTCGCGGCGATTTGTATTTCCGCCTGAACGTCCTGCGGCTGCATTTGCCGCCGTTGCGCGAGCGTTCGGGCGACGTGGCTCTGCTGGCCCGCCATTTTCTGCACAACGAATGCTGTTCCTCGGGTGTGGAGCGCCGGTCCTTTTCCGCCTCGGCCCTGAACAAGCTTGAACTTTACGGGTGGCCGGGCAACGTGCGCGAGCTGTTCAACGCGGTGCGGCGCGCTTTTGTCTGCGCCCGCGGACGCCAGATACTACCTGAAGAAATCATTCTTCAGAATTCAGATACGCCGGCGGAACATTCCGAGATGCTGATGACGGCCAGCTTCCGCTCGGCCAAACAGAGGGTCATTGAAAGTTTTGAACGCACCTATATCGAACACCTGCTGGAGCGGCACGAAGGCAATGTCACCCGCGCCGCCCGGGATGCAGGCAAGGAACGGCGCGCACTGGGGCGGCTGGTGAAAAAGTATGGCATCAGCGTTGCGGCCCACGGACCGAATTAGCCGGGTCGTAAACGACCCGGCATATCGGGTTGATCGTGACCCGGTCGGGGCGTTGAGTGATCAAAAGCGGGCATAATCAGCGGAATTTCTGAGTTTGTCGAATGGAAGGGAAGTTGCACTGCAATGGCACGAGGATAAATCTTGCCCCCGCCGGATGCAGAACCCGACCCTGTGATTGCGCGCCAGATACTCAGCTACTTCCTGCGGAATCCGCAGGCTGCCGACAGTCTTGAGGGGATCGCCCGCTGGCGGTTGCTGGAAGAACAGATTCACCGCAGTTTGCTGCAGACGGACGCTGCGGTGGCGTGGCTCGTTTCCCAGGGCTACCTGCAAGAGATACAACCCGGCAGCGCAGTGAGGTTGTATCGGCTCGATTCGAAGCGCCAGGCGGATGCGGTTCAGTTCCTGGCAACGCACGACGAGACTGAACCCGGCAGGTAGGAGCCACAACAAGTTCGCAGGCTGATGTCACAGACGCCCTGTAAGTGACGGGGCGAAGCTACGTCCACTTATCCCTTCAACAACAACGGATCTTTCCACATGAATCAGCAGTTTGTGCCGGCCATCAGCGATCTGAACATTACCAGCGACTTCTTTCAGTCGAGATGGTATGTGCTCTTCGTGCGTACCAACCAGGAAAAGCGGGTGGCGCAGGGACTCGGCGAGCGGGGCCTGGAGCATCTGTTGCCCTGCTATTCTTCGCTGCGGCAGTGGAAAGACCGCAAAGTCCGTCTGGAAATGCCGCTGTTTCCCGGCTATGTCTTCGTTCGCCTTCCGTTCATCGAACGGCTGCGGGCGCTGACCGTGCCGCAGGTCATCTCCATGGTCGGTAAAAAGGAATCGCCCGCGGTGGTCTCGTCCGAGGAGATGGACTGGATTCGAAACGGCGTGGCCGCGGGCAAAGCCGAGCCTCACGAGTATCTGCAGGCCGGTCAGCGCGTGATGATCACCGAAGGAGTGATGCGCGGCATGCAGGGCATCCTGCTGCAAAAGCGGAACACCATGCGGGTCGTGGTTTCTCTTGATTCGATTGCGCGGGCGTTTGTGGTTGAGGTGGAAGCGGCGAAGGTCAAGGTGATAACGAGGCCGGCGGCTTGAAAAAGATTTTAAATTTCAAAATTTAAATTTCAAATTTTAAATCTTGTCTTTGATTCGCGTTCATTCGCGGCCAATTTGTGCCGCCTGCTAACCCCGACATTCCCGCGGACATCCTTCGCTCACCGCGAAGGCCATCGTCCGATGCAATCCCGTTCTTGAATTGAAAAGGAGGCTCTAATGCCAGTAACACCGACTTATCCCGGCGTCTATATCCAGGAACTTCCCAGCGGAGTACGGACGATCACGGGTGTGGCAACTTCGATTGCGGCATTCATTGGCTGGGCACCCAAAGGCCCAACCGACCAGGCGCAACTGGTCCTCAGTTTTGCCGACTTTAGCCGCCAGTTCGGCGGCCTGGATACCCGCAGCTATCTGGGATATGCGGTGTATCACTTCTTCGCCAACGGAGGGCAGCAGGCTTACGTCGTTCGTCTGGCGGGAGCCGGCAATGCGCCCGCTACGTTGAAAGTCCCAACGAGCGGTACGGCGATTCTCACGATCACTGCCCGAAACCCCGGGGTGTGGGCCAATCACTATGGCATCTCGGTGACGAACAATACAGGGAGCACCGGCAAATTTCGCGTTCAGATCCTCGACATGAGCGGCCCGGCGCCGGTTGTCGTGGAGTCGTTCGAGAACCTGTCGGTGTTGCCCGCCGATCCCCGCTTCGTCCAGAGCGTGATCAGCGACCAGTCGAGTTACGTCACGCTGACGGCGACGGGCACGGCAGCGCCTTCGGATTTAGCGGCGACCGCCATGGCGGGCGGGAATGACGGCGCGCTGCTGACGCCCAGCGACGGGTCCGGCAATTTTGAAACCGCCCTGACGGCTGCAACCGGCGGATTTAACCTGCTCGACCGGGTGGATTTGTTCAACATTCTATGCGTGCCGGGTGAGAACGACGCCCCGACCTTAAGCACTCTGGAAGGCTTCTGCCACGATCACCGGGCGATGCTGATTGTCGACAGCGCGCCGAACGCCACGGCAGACGGTCTGAAGACTGCCGGCGGTCCGGATGGATCGCTGACGGCAGGCGACAACGCGGCCAATGGAGCTTTCTATTTTCCCTGGGTACTGGCGCCGGATCCGCAGCAGAGCAATGCTGTGCGGCCGTTTCCGCCCTGCGGGTTTGTGGCCGGCATCTTTGCCAGGATCGACGGAACGCGCGGTGTCTGGAAAGCGCCCGCGGGCACTGAGGCGAGTCTGACCGGCGTCAGTGGCATGGCCATTCAATTGACGGACAAGGAAAGCGGACTTCTCAATCCGCTGGCCATCAATTGCATTCGCAATTTCAATGTATACGGCACGGTGGTGTGGGGCGCCCGCACTCTGCAGGGCAACGATCAGATTGGTTCGCAGTGGAAGTATGTGCCGGTGCGGCGCACCGCGCTCTTCCTGGAAGAGAGCCTGTATCGCGCCCTGAAATGGGCAGTCTTCGAACCCAACGACGAGCCGTTGTGGGCGCAGATTCGCCTCAACGTCGGGGCCTTCATGCAGACCCTATTCCGCCAGGGGGCATTCCAGGGGCAGTCGCCCAAGGACGCCTATTTCGTGAAGTGTGACAAGGAAACCACCACACAGAACGATATCAACCTGGGCATCGTCAACATCGTGGTGGGCTTCGCACCGTTGAAGCCGGCCGAGTTTGTCATCATCAGCATCCAGCAGATGGCTGGGCAGATCGCGACCTAAGGAGGAAGTGGAATGGCGCAGTTCACTACGAATGCACTACGTTTTGATCCTTATAAGAACTTCAAGTTCAGGGTCAAATGGGATGGCCGGTATGTCGCCGGTGTCAGCAAAGTCGGCACCCTCAAGCGGACCACCGAGGTGGTGAAGCACCGTGAAGGCGGTGACCCTTCCAGCAGCCGCAAGTCGCCGGGACGCACCGAGTTCGACGCCATCACTCTCGACCGGGGCGTGACGCACGACGTCGAGCTCGAACAGTGGGCCAACAAGGCCTGGCAGCTCAACGGCGCGCCGCAGAACGAAGTCTCGCTGAAGGATTTCCGCAAGGACATCACCATCGAGATCTACAACGAAGCCGGCCAGCTGGCGCTCGCCTACAACGTCTTCCGCTGCTGGGTTTCGGAGTACCAGGCGGTGCCCGATCTGGATGCCAACGCCAACGCGGTGGCCATCCAGCACATCAAGCTGGAAAACGAAGGCTGGGTCAGGGACGAGAGCGTGGCCGAACCGAGCGAGCCTTCCTTCACCGTACCGGCGATCGGGTAAACGGAAATGCGGGCGCTGTCGGCACAGGAAATGCTGGCGGTCTGGGAACGCGGTCTGGATCAGCTTCCCCTGGAGCGCGCTCTCACGCTTCTGGAGGCATCGTGTCCGGAATCGGAGCCGCGCGCCCTGGCCGCCATGAGCATCGGACGGCGTGACGCGCGTCTGCTGACGCTGCGCGAGTGGGCCTTCGGTTCGCGCATGACCGGCTGCTCGGTCTGCAAGAGCTGCGGCCAGCCGCTGGAAATCGATATCCAGGTTTCCGATATGCGGCAGAGCGCGGAGGATACCGAGCCGGGCGTGGTTTCTCTGGCCGCTTCCGGCTACGAGTTGTCGCTGCGTCCGGTGAACAGTCTCGATCTGGCCGCCTGCATGAGCGCGGGGCGAAAGAGCGACGTCACCCGGCAGTTGTTCACGCGTTGTCTGGTCGAAGCGCGGTCGACGGAAGGCGCGGCTTCGGCCGAAGAAGTTCCGGATGAGGTTGCGCAGCTGGCCATGGAGCACATCGCCAAAGCCGATCCGCAGGCCGATCTGGAAATCGTGATCGCCTGCGCCGCCTGCGGGCAGAACACCACCGAGATATTCGACGTGGTCGCGTTCTTCTGGAATGAGATCGACACCTGGGCGCGGCGCATTCTGCGGGAAATTCACGCGCTCGCATCCGCTTATGGCTGGCGCGAAAACGAGATTCTCGCCCTGAGCCCGTTGCGGCGGCAGTTCTATCTGGATATGGCGGGCGCATGAGCTTCCTCGAAAACCTGGTGGGCCGGAATCTGGGCAGGGTCTCGACCATCCGTCCGCGTCCGGCCTCGATGTTTGAGCCGGTGCGGCCCAGCATGACGTCGCTGCGGGCGCCGTCGGAAATGCCGGCTGGTCAGGCGGCTGCGAACGAAGCTGAATCTGAGATTGAAACCGAGGTCGGAACAACCCCTCGGGACCCGTTGCCGAACGAACCCGGTCCCGATCCGCAGCCGAGGCGGCGGAGGTCGCGACGAATCTCCGTGTCGGAGGAGGACCTCGATGCGGCCGGTTCCGAGACCCCGCAAATGAATCAGGATGAAAGACGGCCCGCGTCTCCGCGACGGACGCGGCCGAAATCCTCCGCCAACGCGGAGAACCTGGGGACAAAGCGAAACCGTCACGAAGTATCTTCACCGGATACCGAGGCGTCGGATTCAGACCGGCATGAGCTGCGGCGGGAGCCAGACGCCCCTCTGCCGGGTCCGCGGGCCACACGCGAGCGAAGCGGTCTTTTGAATTCCGGTCCCGCGATCGCCGCTCCTCCGAAGGAAGAGCACGAATTCCGAATGCAGCCCGCGGAAGGCAGTCTTTCTTTGCCGACGGGCGGCAGCCCACTGCTCGCCGGCGCAAGGCCCGCCTTCGGACAGCTTGTGGGTCCGGTGCTGCCGCCGGGCAACGACATTCCCGGCGACAACGAGCGCGGCATGCGCTCCGGCGACCGGCGAGATTCGACTTTTCCGGCAGGACGCTTGCATTCGCAACAGGAGCCGGTCATTGAGGTAACCATTGGCCGCATCGAGATACGCGCCGAAACCACCGGCGCTTCCAATCGCAAAACCGAGCGCCCGGCTTCGCCCGTGATGGGGCTGGATGAATATTTGCGGCGCAAGAGCAATCGGGGGAATGCATGAGCAACGCCTCGGCCATCGCAGCGGTCACACTCACGCTGCAATCGATTCTGGGAGACGGCGTCAGGGCCGATCCTAATCTGAACGACACCACGGTGACGGTGCTGCCGCCCGACAAGGCGCGGGGCAGCAACAACAACAACCAGCTCAATCTGTTTCTCTATCAACTGCTGCCCGATGCGGCGTGGCGCAACATGAATATCCCCAGCCAGGTGGCGAATGGGGAAACGGGCAATCCGCCGCTGCCGCTGGTCATGCATTACATGCTGACCTCATTCGGCCGGGACAACGACACCAATATCCCCTTCGGTCATTATCTGCTGGGGCAGGCCATGAGCGTTCTGTTCGACCACGCGCTGCTGGGGGCCGACGAGATCAGGAACGCCACGGCGGTGGCGCTGCCGGTCAGCAATCTCGATAAACAGGTGGAGCGCGTGCGCATCACCCTGCAGCCTCTCACGCTCGAAGAAATCTCAAAGCTCTGGACCGGACTGGCCACCCAATACCGGCTTTCGGTCGTCTACGAGGTATCGGTGGCGCTGATCGAGAGCACGGCCTCCACGCGCGCGCCTCTGCCGGTGCTGACCCGCGGCCCTGACGATAAAGGTTTTCAGAGCCAGTCGAGCCTCACGTCGCCGTTCCCGTTCCTCGACGGATTGCTTCTGCCCAACAATCAGGCTGCGGCGCGCCCCGGCGACACTCTGACGCTCACCGGCCTGCATCTGAGCGGAACCAGTGTGGGTGTGGTGTTTAACAATCCGTTCTTTCCCGCTCCGGTTGAACTTGCTCCGTCGGCGGCCACCGACTCCAGTGTCAGTGTAGTGCTTTCCGGAGCGCCTGCTGTCTGGCCCG
>Ga0137391_10004633_pt1 | contig 10519 bp, 6 predicted proteins | sample 15con2h24BmetaG_FD_101399 | JGI IMG/M metagenome (GOLD analysis project Ga0137391, IMG submission 101399) | Vadose zone soil microbial communities from Angelo Coast Range Reserve, California, USA - 15con2h2.4B metaG | ecosystem: Environmental > Terrestrial > Soil > Vadose zone > Saprolite...
GATACCGTGCACGAAGTAAGTTTCAATACGCAGAATCATGAAACAGCTTTCGTCTGCCTTTCAGGGCAGGCCGAATTCAAAATCGGTGAAAAGCAATTCAGCCTGGACAAATACGATGCCGTTTACGTACCGAGAGGATCCGGTGTGCAGATTCGAGGCAGGTCCGCCGATCTGGCGGAATTCTCGGCGGAAGTGGAAGGAGATTATCCGCTGCAGATCGTGCGTTACGCGGAGGTCAGGGCGGACAAATCACTCCACTTCACGGCCGGAGCGGCCACCACTACCCGCGACCTGAATATCCTGATTGGCAATAATGTTCAGGCGGGACGCGTGCTCGCGGGTTTTACCATCTCCGATCCGGGCAACTGGACGAGCTGGCCGCCGCATGAGCATGCCAAAATGCTGGAAGAAATGTACGTCTACATTGAAATGCCCGCGCCCGCCTTCGGCCTGCAGTTCGTGTATACAGACACCGATGAGCCTGAATTGGCGACGGTCGTGAGGGAAGGCGACGCGGTGCTGATGCCGCGCGGCTATCATCCCAACGTTGCCGCTCCGGGACATCGCATTGGCTTCCTCTGGGCCATGGCCGCGCATCGCGAGCGCGAAGACCGGCAGTTTGGCGTGGTCAATGTACAGCCCGAGTTCGGCACCGGCTCAGGGCTGGAGGCAAGCCGCAAATAACGTGACCAATAACTTCTTTAGTCTCGCGGGCAAAGTTGCCCTGGTCACTGGTTCTTCCACCGGCCTGGGAGCGGCCATCGCGCTGGCCCTCGGTGAATATGGCGCCGACGTGATTTGCCACGGCAATTCCCGCTGCGCATCCGAAACGTGTACGAAGATCCGTCAGATGGGCCGGCGCGCCACGGCGGTGCGGGTCGACCTCTCCGCGCCCGACGGCGCAAAGACGCTGTTTGAAAAAGCGCAGTCCTTCGCTGAGATCGACATCGTAGTGAACAACGCCGGCGTCATCAAACGCGCCCCGGCGCACCAGTACACAATCGAGGACTGGGACCAGGTGTTTCAGGTGAATTTGCGAAGCGTCTTTGAGCTGAGCCAGATGGCCGGACGCGCGTGGATCGACAGCGACCGTCCGGGTAAGATCGTAAATATCGCCTCCCTTCTGGCGTTTCAGGGAGGCACCACGGTGGCCGCATACGCCGCGTCCAAAGGCGGAGTCGCGCAACTGACCAAGGCCCTGGCCAATGAATGGGCCGTCCGCGGGATCAATGTAAATGCGATTGCGCCGGGCTACATCCTTACCGACAACACCGCGCCGCTGTCGCGTGACGAAACGCGGAACCGGCAGATTTTAGAGCGCATTCCCGCCGGAAGGTGGGGCCAGCCGATCGATGTCGGCGGCGCGGCCGTATTTCTCTGCTCTCGCGCCAGCGACTACGTCCATGGTCATACGCTGGTCGTGGACGGAGGATGGATGGGACGCTAGTGCAGTGAACGGAAGAAAAAGTAAGCGTCGCAGATCGGGTAATCGGAATATCGGAACCGCAGCCCTGCTTTTTGCGAACGGTGGGACGTGATGCTCTCTGATCAACACGGTACCAGATGCTGAATGATCGCCTTTTGATGCATTGACAACATGCGTAATCTCATATTTGCCGCTTTTCTCGGATTCGGTCTCTTGTTCACGACCACGGCCCGCGCCACCCCGGGTCTCGCAGGGATAAAGATCGCCATCACCAACCCTTCGGGTCGGCAACGACGCGCGGAACCTGTAGTGATTCCGATTGCCGAACTGCGCAGGATTGCTCCCGATCTGCATGCCGGGTCGCTGATCGTGACCGTAACCCGAACTTCAGACCTGCAGCAGGACGCAGGCGCTCCGCAGGCCGCCGAAATTCCATCGCAAATTGACGACCTCGACGACGACGGAAAGGCCGATGAACTTGCCTTCCAGCTTGACCTGCAGCCGCACGAGACCTGCATGGTTACGGTCACCTACGGAAAACCAAACAGGATTCTTAAAATCCGCGGAGACTATCCCGCCGGCACCGATGCGCTGTTTGCCAAAAGAATCCAGGGTCTGGGCTGGGAGTCCGACAAAAACGCGTGGCGCATTTATTTCGATCCACGCAATGCAATCGATCTTTACGGCAAAAAACGTTCGATGCTGCTGCTGAAGAGATTTGCCACGGCGGAGTACGATTACCATGACGAATCCCCCGACGGCAGGGACATCTATGACATAGGCAGCGCCATCGGCATCGGAGCAGTCGCGGCGTGGCATGATGGCAAAGTCATTAAAGCCGCGGACGTGGCCAAACGGAGTTACCGCGTGATCTCCACCGGGCCGGTGCGGGCCATCGTGGAGATTACCTATGAGGGCTGGAGCGCGGGAGATCGGAAGATCACAGTGCAATCCCGCGTTACACAGTGGGCGGGCGAGCGGGGCTTTTATCAGACGATCACCTCGGATGCCGCGTCCGATTTCACCTTCGCAACGGGACTGCCGCTCAAGCACGAAGCGCCCGTAATCCATTCCACGGCAGGCCGGACATGGATGGCGAGTTGGGGCGAGCAGGTCGTCAAGCCCGGAGCCGGCACAACCGGGCCGGTCGCGGGAACGAATCTTGGTCTGGGCCTGGTCATGATCATGCCGTCGGCGGCCACTGCTGTCGACGATCCTGGCAACCATCTGCTGACCTTCTCCGCCTCGGAGGGAAAGGCAGGCTGGTATACCCTCGCGGCCTGGGACCAGGAAGGCGGCAATGACCGCGTGATGGTCGCCAATCCGGAGATGCAGGAGCGGGCTTCGCTGGTGACGCCCCATCGCGGCGTGCGGAGCAAAGATGAGTTCAGCCAGTTCATGCAGAGAATCGCCGACGATCTTGGCAATCCGGCGCAGGTGAAAATATTGTCTTCGACTGCAAGTCCGCAACCGGCTCCGGCGGAAACGCTGTCACGCTCAACGCCAAAAACCTACGCTCAGGCGATCGGCCTGCTTCAACAGGAGATCGACCGGACGGCCACCAGGTGGGAGCCGATCGTCTCCGCCTCCGCGCCTGGCACCATGAGCACAAGTAAGGGCCTGGGATTTTTCGTCGACGGTGACAACCAGACCGGCGAATGGAAAAAACGCGACGGCTATTTCTGGACCGGCGGCTTCTGGGTCGGCGAACTGTGGAAGATGTATTCCCGCACTCACGACGAAAAATATCGCCGCTGGGCGGAGCTGTGGAACTCACGGCTGGTGGGGGCCGAGGCGCAGCAGAACCACGATGCGGGCTTCCTCTATTATTACTCCTCTGTTTTTGGCTACCAGCAGACCGGTTCCGCCGAGCTCAAAGAGAGCGGGCTGCGGGCCGCACAAAGGGTCGCGCAGTTGTTCAATCCCCGCTCGCAACTGATTGCCGCCTGGGAAGTCAGTGGCGACGATTCCATCATTGATACCATGATGAATCTCCAGATCCTTTGGTGGGCAGACCGGCAAACGGGCGATCCCAAATGGCGGGAACTGGGGATGCAACACGCCAGACGCACCGCGGAATGGTTCATCAGACCGGATGGTTCGGTAGCCCAGTCAGTGCACTACAATCCAGGCGATGGACGTCAGCATGTGGAGTTGCGCGGCGGAAGCACACGGACGACGACCCTGGACATACCCAATCAAACCGCATCGGGAGATTTGCTCTTCAGGCACACGCATCAGGGATTTGACTCAGGCACCACCTGGTCCCGTGGCGCAGGCTGGGCACTTTACGGATTCAGCAGGGCGTATGAGGCCACCCGCGATCCGGTCATGCTCTCCACCGCTGTGAAGGTCGCGGACTATGTTCTCGGTGAGCTTCCTGAGGATGGAATCCCCTGGTATGACTTTGACGATCAGGGTGTGCACTACCGCAATCGCGACACCTCGGCGGCGGCCATCATCTCCGGAGGATTACTTGGTCTTTCCCATCAGGTTGCCGACCCGGAAAAGGCCGCGCTTTATCGCGGGGAAAGCAGACGCATCGCGCAATCGCTGATCGATCGCTACCTTTCGCCGGTGGGCGGCGATGATCCGTCGCCGCCCGGAATTCTTCGTCATGCCTGCGGTACGCGGCCCGCCGACGGCATGCTGATTTACGGCCAGTACTATCTTCTGGAAACTCTGCTCGCGCTTGAGGCCGACGAACCACAACGGAGCAGCCATTGAAGATCACAGACGCCAAAGTCATTGTTTGCAGTCCCGGGCGAAACTTCGTCACGTTGAAACTGACGACCGAAGATGGAATCACAGGCCTGGGGGACGCCACGCTCAACGGCAGAGAGCTGGCGGTCTCAAGCTACCTGACGGACTACGTGCTTCCTCTGCTGGTCGGTCGCGATGCCCGCAGGATAGAAGATACGTGGCAGTACCTATATAAAGGAGCGTACTGGCGCCGCGGACCGGTCACCATGAGCGCCATCTCCGCGGTTGACACCGCACTCTGGGACATCAAAGCAAAGAGCCTCAACGTACCTCTTTATCAATTGCTGGGCGGAGCTTCGCGCGAAGGCGTTCTGGTCTACGGCCACGCCAGCGGCGACGACCTGGATGCGACGGTCACGGCTGTCGGCAGGTACATCCAGCTCGGCTATAAAGCGGTTCGCGCTCAATCCGGTATACCTGGCATGAAGAGCACGTATGGCGTGGGCCGCGGCGATATGTATTACGAGCCGGCGGAGAAAGACGCGCCTCCGGAAAATACCTGGTCAACGGAACACTACCTGAATTTTGTTCCCGGGCTCTTTGCCCGGCTGCGCCACGAGTTTGGCCCCGAAGTCCATCTTCTGCACGACGCTCATCATCGTCTTTCGCCGATCGAAGCGGCGCGGCTGGGCAAGGCCCTTGAACCGCATCATTTATTCTGGCTGGAAGATCCGACGCCGGCGGAGTTGCAGGAACGGTTCCGGCTGATTCGGCGGCACACGACAACACCGCTGGCGGTCGGCGAGGTCTTCAACACGATTTATGACTGTCAGCATCTGGTCCAGGAACAGCTCATTGATTACATTCGGACTACAGTCGTCCATGCGGGCGGGATTACCCATCTCAGAAAAATTGCCGCCCTGGCGGAACCCTATCAGGTGCTGACCGGCTCTCATGGCGCCACCGACCTGAGCCCCGTGTGCATGGCGGCCGCGTTGCATTTCGACCTGAGCGTTCATAATTTCGGCATCCAGGAATACATGCGCCATACTCCGGAAACTGACAAGGTCTTTTCGCACTCCTATTATTTCCAAGACGGATGGATGCACCCCGGAGAAAAGACCGGCCTGGGAGTCGATATGGACGAAGCCCTCGCGGCGCAGTTCCCTTATCGAAGGGCCTACCTGCCCGTGAACCGCAAGCTCGACGGAACCATGCACGACTGGTAAAAGGAGATTCCGCAGTGATTCGTATGCCTTCAATCTCGAAGCCTCTGCGCAGGTGCGTTCTGTTTGCCGGATTGCTGGTTCCCTTTTTGTCGCAGGCACAGGCAGTCCCATCGGAGACAAAGTCGCCTGACGTCGTCTCCACGGAGCAGTTTGGCCGCGACGTCAGCGAATTCCTGGGCAAAGAGTTGTCGGCCCATCTGTCGGATATCAGGACACCCGGCTCGCCGCAGGAACGGGTTGAGGGCGCGCTGACGCTGGGCGAGTTCAGCTGGGGTACATTCGCGCGCGCGCTGGCTTCCTATTCGGCCCTGACTGGCAACCGCGCGCTGGCCGGACGCGACCTGCCTCAGACCATCGGCAAAATCGGCCTGATCGAAGCCAGAGGCGGGGGCAAGGCCTTCGCGCAGATGTACGCGGCCATCGCTCTGCGCAGCTTTGGTACGAACCTGGGCGACAACCCGCTTTGGCAGTCGCTCACGCCGCATGAGCAGGCGGAGTGGCGCGGGCTTCTTGATCCGGCAAGATTCTATGATCGCAGGACGCGGCACGTCATCAACCTTCCCGAAAATTATTTCGGGGTCGCGGCCCGCGTTGTTTCCATGGATTACCAGTTGGGCATCATCGATGACCGCGTGTTCGTCGACGATTTGCTGGACCGCGCGGCGGAGCAATTTACCGGCGGAGAGTTGTATTCCGACGACAGCATTCCCACTGGCCGGTATGACCGCTACTCCAACGAATATGCACGCTATGTCTATGAAGCGGCGGAGAACGTGGGACGCAAAGAATTGATGCTGACCATGGAGCCCACGCTGAAGGCGCAAATGCGCACCTGGTGGGACCTGCTTTCGCCCGATGGCTACGGCTATCCCTGGGGCAGAAGCCTGGGCGTGATCAGTTTCATCGACACCATGGAGATCGTCGGCTTTCTGAGCAGGCATCCTCAGTTTCGCCCGGCGCCGCTCGCACAGCTTGCAGGCGCTTACTATGCCGCGTGGCAGTCGCTCATGAAGGAGTATCAGCCGGAGCGCCATCTTTTGAATGTTCTCGGGTTTGGGCACGGGAATTATAGCTACATCAATCCCCAGCGGGAGTGGCAGCAGACAACGGCTTTTTTCGGCAAAGTTGCGGGCGCGCACAAGAGCTTTTTGGAAGGCCTAAGAGCGGAGCACGTCACTGCTTTTCCATCGAGCTTGCGGTTGCCTGATGTGGCGCGCTTTGAATATTTTCACCACGGCCCGCGCCCGGCGGGGGTCTGGCTGGTCCGTCAGAAAGATATTCGCTTTGTTCTGCCCATCACGACCGGCACAAAACCCGGAGTGTCGGACTATCTGCCTGCGCCGTATGATTTGCCCGGCTTTGCTCCCCCGGTGGAGCAGATGCTGCCGACCGTCACCCCCTATCTGGAACTTGCCGACGGCCGGGTAATTGTGGCCGGAGACGGAGCCGACGAAATTGATCCCGGCGCCGACGGACACAGCCTGCGCGCCGTATGGCACAAGTGGGCGTTGATCGGAGGCAAAGCGGGTCAGACCGTTGACGCCGGCCTGACTACCGAGGTCACCTGGAGCTTCGAAGGTAACACGCTGACGCGGACGGAGCGAATCTCAGCGGCTCAGTCCGTCGCCATCAAACGATTCCAAGTCGCTGTTCCGAGCACCGGATCAACCAGCATTACTTCCATCGAGAACGGTCGCCGTAAAGATACCTTGCAGGGACAGGAAAGCGGGCTGGAGGTCTCAGTCGATGAATCCTCGGCGCCGCTGAAGATTTCATTACAGGCCGCGGGCGATTCCGCACTCGGCAAAGGCAGCCGCGGAGCGGTGCCATTGATTCTTCATCTGGAGTCGCCCGGGCTGGTGATAGCGCCGGGGAAAGAGCTGATCTGGAAGCTGTCTCTGCGAACTCTCGCCGCGAGCCGCCTTCCGAGCAACCCGTAGAGACGCAGCTTGCCACGTATAAAGGCCGGCGAATTTCAAACAGCCTCCGTGGTAAATCACGGGATTACGGGCTCATCGATGTTCGTCATTGCCTTCTCGAGCTGTTTAAGCCCGCGGCTTTTAGACGTAGCAAGCTACATCTCTGCGGTTTTGACCGAGCATCCCTGGCGGCGGATCATTGTTCCGCAACGTGCCAGGTCGAATCCGGATTGTATTGGGTCATGGATGCCGCTGTCTCCGCGGGCCTGGAACCCAGGTCTCTTTCGTACACAGTTCCATCCGGGCCACCAATGAATGTCATTACGCCTGAGGACCGGTACTCAGCGGGCCAGGCGATGAAGGCAAATCCGCCGGTCATTCTGCCGTCGGCAAAGTAACTCTTCGCTCCTCCGGGCGCGCTTTTTCCCTGACCCGTTAAGATTCGAAAGTAGTAACCATGGAACGAAAAAGCGGGAGTGTCCTGCGCAGCCGGACCATCATTAGCGGCTTTCGCCAGCCGGACGGGAATGGGGCTGTTGCCCGCGGAATATAACCCGTCGTTTTCTCGCGTCCCGGAGAAACGCATTGCGTACTCGTGAATGGAGTCGCTGCCGTGTGGCTTTGCGTAGTACTCCGCCTGGGCGAGGTCGAGCAGGCGAAAGGCCCCGATGATCATTGCCTCGTTCGACCTGATTCGCCGAAATACCGCTTCGCTCATGCCGGTTTCCGAATCGAAGCGCCAGGCGCCATTCTTAGAGACAAGCGGTACCGGGAATGACCGATTTTCAGCGCCTATATAAAGGACCGTGGTCTTATCCGGCTCATGGCCCAGGTGGTGCATCTCCCGATATTTCCCGACGAATCTCTCGCGGTCAAGCTTGTCCTCATCTTCGTCGCTCGACGCAGTGAGTGGTTTTCCCGCTCCGAGAATATTCGCCAGCGTCCGCTCATCGTTATTTTGAGCGGCCTGAAAAAGAGCCCGGCAAGCCTCTTCGGGAGACGAGAACATCTTCGGCGCCGATTGCTGAGCAACGCCCGGACGAGCGCAGCTCAGCAGCAGGGCAAAGATAACGGACATCAACATCCAGTCAAATCCTGGCCTGAAGATTCCAGGTTGCATAATATTCCTGTAGCTCATGATTTCTTCCTCCATGTTGTGCCCCTGAGTTACCCCGGAAGGCTGTTTTAAATTCGCCGGCTTTTAGACGTAGCAAGCTACGTCTCTACGGGTGCCCGGAGGCGGCACGCGCTCGGAAACTCATTCCGCGGGACGCCATCCTCGGCCCGGATTGTAACGGGACATCGCGTTCACGATCGCCGGCGTGCCCGGGCCGAGATCTTTTTGATAGACAACATCGTCCTGGCCGACGATGAACGTCATCACCCCTGACGATCCGTATTCCGCCGGATAAACCACAAAAGCAAACCCGCCGATCAGGTTCCCGTTCGAAATAAAGTTCTGTGCGCCTCCGGGAGCGTCTTTGCCCTGTTCGGTCAATATCCGGAGGTAATAACCGGCATACGGAGCACGCTTCTCATCCTGAGTGGCCTGATCGCTGACACCGGCGGCCGCCAGGAATGCCGGAATCGGACTGTCGTCATCGGAATACAGCCCATCGTCCGCCCCATCGGTACTGGCAAATCGCAATGCGTAGTGGCTGACTAAATCGCCGCTATGCAATCTTGTCTTGTAGCTCATTTCCGCGCGAACAAGCAGGTGCGAGGCTTCAATCGCCGCTTCCTCGTTCTCCCCTATCCGCCGAAATAATATTTCCGCGGCGCCGGCTTTGACATCGAAGCGCCACGCTCCCTTTTCGGAAACGAGCGGGACCGGGAAAGGCCAGTTCTCCGCCCCGAGATACAGGACCGTTGTTCCGTCTGTTTCACGGACGAGGCGGTGCATCTCCCGATACTTTTGAACAAACCGGGCGCGTTCGCTTCTGCTCTGATCTTCGTTATCCGAAGAAACGAGGTCTTCTCCCGTTCCCAGGATTCCCGTGATGGCATCTTCATTGTTCTCTTCGACCGCCAGAAAGAGGCTGCGTACCCCCTCTTCAGCCGACGAGAAAGTTTTCGGGGTCAATTGCTGACCCTGAACCGGGCCGGTCAGCAAAGCGAAAATCGCGCAAACAGTAATGATGGTGGCAGCCCGTCGATTACCGCTGGTTTCCTTCTGATTGAGTATCTTCATAATGTCTCCGAGATGGCAGTTGCCGTGTGATGATCGAAAGCCTAGTGATGCCCGCCGCCGTGCCCGCCGCCATGGAATCCTCCTCCAAAGCTTGCGTGCCCGCGCGCGGAGAAGCCTCTTGCCGCGCCCCCGTGATTAAAGCCGCTGAACGCACCGGAATGGGTACCGGGCTGTCCATGTTGCCGGCCAAATCCACGCTGAGGGGCGGTGAACCCATGCGAGGCGAATCCTCTCGCCGGGCTGCCTGCGGGGAATTCCGCCCTGCGATTGAAATTCGGATGTTCGGAATGAAATTCTCGGTGGTCGAAGCTTCTGCCGTGGGAAATAAAAGTGTTGTGGTTGTAGATGATCGACCGCCGATGCCAGTCGAATCCCCAGTTGTGCCATCCCCACCCAAAGCCGCCGAAGAAGCCGGTTCCAAATCCGAGACCAAAAGCGATCTCGGGTCCGTCATAGAAAACGCCGGGAACCGGATACCAGCCAGGCCATCCCTCCAACGGCGCTCCGTATGCAAGCCAGGGATTGTATGCCGGCAAATAAACTACTTCAGGGTCTGAGGGCTCAATGACAATGGTGTGCCCCTGCGTCGTTACTTTCTCTTGTGGTGTGGTTTGGAGATTGCCCGCCGTTTGGGCGCGTTGGCGCATGACTTGTATCGCGTCCATCACCTCCGCCTGCTGATTCACATAGGCATCTCCGAGCGATGAGGTCCAGGAGAGGTTCTTGTCCATATTGGCAAGGACGGATGGGAACGGAGCCAGGGCTTTTACGCTGGAATCCCACGGCTGCTTATCCACTTCGTCGGCGAGTGCCTGCCCTTTGAGATCGGAATGCTGCTGAATCCACCTGTCCGCTTCCACAACCTCGTCCGGATAGGTGGAGGCGGCAAGAACCTCAGCCGCCAGTTCGTCCGGATACAAGGCGATCGGAGCGACAATCTGCTGCAGTTCCTGAGAGGTCGCGTGCGCGCCTCGCACGGGCAGAGCCGCGGGCGAATCCGCCTGAAGCGCATACCCTGTCTGCGTTCCGGCCAGCGCAACGGAAGCACACA
>Ga0137391_10004634_pt1 | contig 10517 bp, 16 predicted proteins | sample 15con2h24BmetaG_FD_101399 | JGI IMG/M metagenome (GOLD analysis project Ga0137391, IMG submission 101399) | Vadose zone soil microbial communities from Angelo Coast Range Reserve, California, USA - 15con2h2.4B metaG | ecosystem: Environmental > Terrestrial > Soil > Vadose zone > Saprolite...
CCTCACATCGTCCGCTGCGGCGCGGTTTGCAGCAATTCATGCAGTTGCTGCGTGTAGAACTTGGCATTGCCGGTGGTGAGATGGCCGCGCGTCTCGGTCGACGCCGGAATCAGATAGAGCCGGCCGTTCCTGATGCGCTTGATCGCCGCCGCGGTGATGCCGGTCTCCGGCGGATTGCGCTCGTCATCGGCGGCGTTGATCGCAAGCAGCGTCGCCTCGATCTTCTCCAGCGCCGTCGACGGGTTGTAATCGTGCGAGGCGTCCCACTGATAAAGAAAATCGTTGGCGTCGGCCGGGATCGTCGCGGCAAGCTGCTCATCGACCATCTTGTCGGCCTTGGCGGCCGTCGGCGCCAATGTCTGGTAGCCGAGCGTGCCGCCGGCGCTCGCGAAGCGATAGGCGGCGATGGCGTATTTCATCATCCGCGGCTGGCTCGTGTAGTTGCCGCCATTGTAGTCGGGATCGTTGCGGATGGTCTCCAGCATCGCCCGCCGCAGCATCCAGTTGCGCGCCGCCATCTCGGTCGGCTGCGAGGCCATCGGCACCAGCGCATCCATGAACGCGGGATAGCGCACGCCCCAGATCCAGGTGTGCATGCCGCCCATCGAATTGCCGATCACGAGCCGCAGATGCTTGACGCCGAGCCCTTCCTTGAGGAGGCGATACTGCGCGTCGACCATGTCGTCGTAATCATATTTCGGAAAGGACGTCTTCAATCCGTCGGACGGTTTTGAGGATTTGCCGTGGCCGATGCTGTCGGGAATGATGATGTAGTATTTCGTCGCGTCGAGCGGCTGGCCGGGACCGAACAATTCGCCGGCGAAGGCCGGCGTCAGCATGCTCGCCGCCGAGCCGCCGGAGCCGTGCAGCACCAGCACCGGCTGGCCGCCGGGCTCGCCGACGGTGGTATAATGCAGCTTCAGTTCCGGCATCGTTTCGCCGGTGTGAAACTTGAAATCCCTTGCGATCCATTCGCCCTCTTTGGGCGCAGGATAGTCGGCCGCCATAGCTGTTACCGATAGTCCCGTTACCGACATCATGGCGGCCATCAGCGCCGCACGCCATCCACTCATGCTTCGTCTCCCCGAATACGGTCTATGCCGTTTGGGAGCAAGCCTATCACGTCATGGCGAAGCTGTGAGGGCAAGCGTGCGGCGGCGGGGACAATTGGCTTGGCCTTGCCGGGTTGTCTTCGAAAGGCTCCTTATTCCTCTTTAAGCACGTTGAGGGCATACCAGCCCCAATAGACGCGGTGCCGCCTGATCAGGCCGTCTTCGATTTCCATGACCTCGACCAGGTCCATCTGGTCGCCATCCGGCGAGGAGCGCGGATATTCCCAGGTCAGCACGCGGCCGTCGCTGAAGAAGCCCTGCTTGAAGCGTTTGCGCTGCGGCGGATTGGTCTGGAACACCTTTGCGACGAATTCGCGCAGCTTCGCCTTGCCCTGCACGATGCCCTCCTTGGTGTTCATCAGATGCTGCACCAGCGGGCTCTCGATCGAGGCGTCGTCGGCGTAGAGCGAAAGCGAGGCTTCGAGGTCCTTCTTGCCCAGGGCGTCGTCCCAAAGCCGATAGATGCGCGCGGTGTCCTGCATGGCGGTTCTCCTGGTTGCGTCGATGCCCGCCACACTCGCAAAACCGCCTTGCGTGACGTTTCACCGATTTCTGAAATGTACCCGCGCTAAAACGGCTATGATCAGGCCGTCTTCGACTGGCGAGGGTTCAATGGCGATCGTGCGGCAACTGGTCCAATCGGGATTTTCCCGCATCACGCAGGCGCTGAGCGATCCCGCGCGCGAGGCGATGGTCAGCGCGCTCGCGGACGGCAAGGCGATGCCCGCGGGCGAACTGGCGTCGGTCGCCGGCATCTCGGCGCAGAGCGCGAGCGCGCATCTGCAGAAGCTCGTGGAGGCGAGGGTGCTGTCGGTCTGGCCGCAGGGCAGGTTCAGATATTACCGGATCGCCGATGACGACGTCGCATCGCTGATCGAAAGCCTGGTCAATCTGGCTGGGAAAATGCAAGACGCCGGGCGAATGCGGCGGCTGCCGTGCGAGGAATTGCGCCAGTCGCGCACCTGCTATTGCCATCTCGCAGGTCAGCTCGGCGTCCTGCTTTGCGATGCGCTGGTTCGCCGCAAGCTGGTCGCGATCAGCGGCCGGGCCGGCGAAGTGACGGAGCGGGGACTTGCGTGGTGCCAGGCCGAGCGGATCGACTTCAGGCCGGGCGCGTCGCCCCACGTCCGTCTTTGCAACGATTGGACCGAGCGTGTGCCGCATCTCTCCGGGCCGTTCCCCAATGCCATCCTGAAGCGATTGACCGAGACGCGGTGCGTCGCGCCCCGGGGCGTGCCGCGCGCGCTGCGGCTGACCGGTAAGGGACGGACATTTTTCGGCCGGCTGGGAGTCCAGGTCCCGTTCTGACGGTTACGCGCTGTCCTCGACATCGGTCTCGGGGCGGTCGCTGCCGGCGGCGGTCTCGGTGTGCCATTTGCCGTCCGCCGTCTCATACTCGATCACCTCGGTCCGCCCCGGCGTCCGCTGTTCGCTGGCGACGCGCTTGGCGGCCGCCAGCGCCGCGGCGTGGCTGGCGAAGCTTTCCGAAAACACGCCGTCGACGGTGTAGGCCCAACCGCCGTCATGCTGAACGATCCTGTAAGTGACGTGGGACATCGGGAACTCGCTGATGGGGGGTGGCGGAGGCGAGACACATTCTATGATAAAACCGTTCGTCAGATGTAGGATTTTATAGCAATGGATCGTCCTTGGAAGAGCGGCCATCCAAGTCGGCTGTTGCCGACTTGGACGATCGATCTGGCTGAACTCGGGTAAGCCCGAGTTCAGTGAGGCCGTCCGGGCAGAGGGCAGGGAGAACGTCATGTGCCGCAACATCAAGACGCTGTTCAATTTCGAGCCGCCCGCGACGGAAGATGAAATCCACGCCTCCGCGCTGCAATTCGTGCGCAAGCTGTCGGGCTTCAACAAGCCATCGCAGGCCAACGAGGCCGCGTTCGACCGCGCGGTCGCCGAGGTCTCCGATGTCGCGCGGCGGCTCTTGACCTCGCTGCACACGCAGGCGCCGGCGCGCGATCGCGCGGTGGAAGCGGAAAAGGCGAAGGAACGTTCGCGCTTGCGGTTCGGCTGAGGCCTCGCGAAAGCGTGGCCGCAGCGTGATACGTCTCACGGTGTCGTGCGACGGCTGTGTGCATCATCGGCGCATGATCGGAGATGCGTCATGACCGTGAGCCCATCGACGCCGCTGAAATGGGGTGCCGTCGCCTTCGCAGTGCTATGGACGTTCTGGATGCTGTGGTGGAGCGGTTCGCTCGACCGCGCCAACGTGATCATCCTGACGATCTGCGGCGCCGTTGCCGGCTATCTCTGGTACCTCGCCATGCGCTGGCTGTTTGCCCGCATGCACCTGGGCGCCGCGCGCGAAAGCACCGACGCTCCCAAGACCCCGCGCAAGACCCCGCGTGGAAAAATCTATCCGTGGATCGTCTGGGCCGCGCTCATGGCGGGAACCGGCATTGCGACGGCAGGCCTGCTCGATCTGGTGGCCCCCTGGATTCCCGCGGGCGAGCAGCACCGGCTGATCTCCGCATTGTTCATTGTCGTCGTCTGGCCGACGCTGATGTGGTGCCTTCCGCTGCTGATCAAGCGCCGCTTTCCGGTTTGAGCCATGCCGAGCGTGGTCGTCGCCATGATCGAAAGAGCCCTTCGGCTGGGTGGTGGTGGTGGTGACGATCTTCGCCGCGATTGTGACGGCGTGGCTGCTCGGCGTGATCGAGCCGCTCATCCCGGCGGGGGATTGGCATGCCTTCCCATCCCGCCTATTCGTGTCTGTCGGATGGCCGTCGCTGACCTGGTCGCTGCGCAGGCTCGCCGGCCGTCCTTTGGCTGATCTGTTTTCAGTCTTCTGGTGGTAAGGCATAGCCTTCGCGTTCGATGGCGAAGCGTTCGATGCAGGCGACGCGGCCGCGCCGTGACCGTGAAAGAGAAGCCGATGCCCTGGTATTTCTATCTCGCCTGGTTCTTTGCCGGCGCGTTTCTGACCAACTGCCTTCCGCACCTCGCGCAGGGGCTTTCAGGCAACCGGTTTCAGACGCCGTTCGCCTCGCCGCCCGGCGTCGGCGAATCCTCCGCCCTGCTCAATGTGATCTGGGGGCTCGCCAACGTGACAGCCGGCGGCGCGCTGCTGCACGCCTGCTTCCCGCCTGAAATGCCGCCGCCCTGGAGGCTATGCCTCGTCGCCCTGATCGGCGCATTGGCGATGGGTCTGCGCCTGTCCACGCATTTCTCCAAGGTGCGCAACGCGCCGCCGCATCCCTGAAAGCCTTGCTCGAAGCCTTACCTCAATAAGAAGCCTTGCTTCAATGAAGCGTCGTGGCCGGGCGCCGTCCGGCCTAATCGTGATGTTCTTTGTCGCTATCGTGTTTGTGCTTCTTCCTCTTCTTGTCCTTCTTGTCTTTCTTCTTGCGCTCGCCATCGGCGTCATCTTCGTCGCTGAACATGAAGGGGTCGCCATCCATTTCGTTCAGCACGGCGCGTTCGAACACCTGCATCGCCTCGCGTTCGGCTGCGTCGCGCTCGCGGGATTTCTTGTAATCTTCCCAGGCCTCAAACACCATTTGGAGCCAGGGCCTCACCTGGTCGATCGACGGCAACTGGCCGGGCGGTCCGGGCTCGCCGCGCGGGCCTTGCGGCCCCGGCTCGCCGTTTGGGCCTTTTCGTCCGGGATGGCCTTGCGGTCCGGCTGGACCTTGTCGCCCTCGCCGGACTGTCGAATCATCCGCCACGCTCGCAACTCCTCAAAACGACTCAAATGATAATGCTTTGAACGTCGCCGACCTCGGCGGGCGCCGCAAGCGATCGGCGGGATTGATCAACATCAATCGGCGTCACGGCCGGCCATGCCATCCTGTAGCGGTAAATGACGGCAGGCAGCGCGATCGCGCTTGTCGTGACGGTCGGCGCGTGGGCGCTCGGGCGAGGGCGGCTCAGTTGAGGTCCCACGTCACCGGCAGATTGAGCAGGCCGCGAAACGCCCAGCCGCCGATTCTGACCGGCTCGGACGCATCGAGCTGCAGGCCCGGCAGCCGCGCGAAGAGGCTCGGCAGCGCGACGTCGGCGACCATCGCGCGCGAGGCGAAGGCGCCGGCGCAATAATGCGGGCCGGCGCCGAAGGCGATGCTCTTCGCGGTGTCGCGCGTGATGTCGAAGCGATCGGGATCGCCGAAGCAGGCTTCGTCGCGATTGGCCGATCCGAACATGAAGAACACGCGGTCCTCCGGTTCGAAATCGACGCCGCCATAATGCCACGATTTCGCGACGCGCCGCGGCGACATGCCGATCGGCGCGATCCAGCGCGCATACTCCTCGAACGCGTCGATCCATTTCGCCTTGCCGTCGCGCAGCAGCGCGAGCTGGTCCGGATGAGTCAATAGCGCCCACACCGCGCCCGAGATCGCGTCGCGCGGCTCGTTCTGGCCGCCGGAGATCGCAAGCTTGACGTTGGCGCGGATGCTCTCCATCGGCTGGCCGGCGGCGAGCAGCACGCTCAGGATCGAGCTGTTCGGATGCCTGGATACGACCGGGATCATGTCGTCGATCGCGGCATCGATGCCGGCCGTCGCGGCATGACAGCGCGCCTCGACTGCCTTGTCGCCGGCATAATTGGCGATGCCGTCGATCATCGCCTGCGACCACGCGTCCATGTCCTGATAGCGCATGTTGGTCAGCCCGGTGATGTCTTTCAGGCATTCGGCCGACAGCGGCAGCGCGAACGCCTTGACGAGGTCGGTGCCGCCCGCGGGCACCAGCGCGTCGAGAATGCGGTCGGCATGGGCCTGGAATTTCTTAAGCCAGGAGTCGCGCACCGCGCGCGGCGACACGGACGGAAACATCGCGGCGCGCTCGGCCATGTGCGCGTCGCCATCCTTGCGCATCATGTTGTGGCCCATCAGGCGGTTCATCAATCCTGCCGGCTGGTGCGAGGAGAACACGTCGATGCGCTTCTCCTGGGTGAAGATGTCGTCGCGGCGGGTGAACACGGTCGAGCCAAGCTGCGGCACGAAGGCGATCGGCGCCTCCTTCCGCATCCGCGCCAGATCGGGGTAGGGGTCGGCCCAGAACGCTTGAACGTCGATCTCGTAATGCGGGGCGTTGGACATGGTCGCGGGTGATCCCGGATGGTGTTCAAATCGTCCGGTATCCGCCATCCGCCATCACGATCGAGCCGGTGACGTAAGACGACAAATCGGACGCGAGGAAGATCGCAGGTCCCACGATATCCTCCGGCTTGCCGGCGCGGCCGAGCGGGGTGTGGTCGACGAAGACTTTGATCAGCTCCGGATTTCCGGCGCGCACCTTCTCGTTCAGCGGCGTTTCGATGAAGCCCGGGCCGATCGCATTGACCCGCACGCCGTCCTTGCCGAGTTCGGCCGCCAGCGCGCGGGTCAAGCCGAGCACGCCGTGCTTCGAGGCGGTGTAGGCCGGCGAACTCGGCGTGCGCAGATGCATGAAGGACTGGATCGATCCGATATTGACGATGCGCCCCTTGGCAGCGCGCAGCGGTGCCAGGAACGCGTGCGTGACATTGAAGACGCCGGTGAGGTTGATCGCGATGATGTCTTCCCAATCCTTGATCACGGCTTCATCCGCGCCGGTCATGCCGTTGCGCCGGGCGATGCCGGCATTGTTGACCAGGATCGAGACCGGCCCGACCTTGTCGGCGACCTGCTTGGCCATCGCGATGCAGTCCTCGCGCCGGGTCACGTCGAGCGCAAAGCTGTCCGCGCGGCCGCCGGCCTCGCGGATCTCTTGGGCCGCCTCGGCCGCCGATGTCTCGTTCATGTCGAGCAGCACGACTCGCGCGCCCTCGCGGGCATAGCCCGCCGCGATCGCGCGGCCGATGCCGGAACCGGCACCGGTGACGACGGCGATGTGATCTTGAAGAAGGGGCATGGCGTTTCCTCTTTTCTTGGCGTTGTCTTGGTTCTGCTGACTGTAGCAGCCCACGCCCGGTTTGCCAGATGTCGTTCAGGCAGGCCGGATATCGCCGGCCGTCATGAGGGCCTCCTCGCCGCCTCATGAATCACGCGGCGTGCGCAGTCACGAATTGCTTCAGCGGCGTGCCGACGCCGCGTCGTTCGTCGGACCTGTCAAGACGCCGGGTGCCAACCGCGGGCACGCGCCCCACAGCTACCATTTCCGTCGCCGCTGCCGTATATCTCGGCGATGAACCGCGACGAGTTGGTTGCCGCCTACACGGCGCCGGGCCGCCACTATCACGATCTGCGCCACATCGAGGACTGTCTCGGTGCGCTCGCGGGCGTGGACGATCTCTCATCGGCCGAGCGCGGCATTCTGACCGAGGCCATCTGGTGGCACGACGTGGTCTATGATCCGACCCGGTCGGACAATGAAGAGCTTAGCGCGCAGCTCGCCGAACAGCACGTCCGCCCCGATCTTCGTCGGGAGGTCGGCCGCCTGATCCGCTTGACCAAGACGCATCAGGTCGAACCGGATGATCGTCTCGGGGCGATCCTGATCTCGATCGACCTCAGCATATTGGGCGCGGCGCCCGCGCGGTACGACGCCTATGCCGCGGCGATCCGGAAGGAGTTCGCGCATGTCCCGGACGATGACTATCGCGCCGGCCGTGCCAGGGTGCTCAGCCAGTTCGCCGCCCGGCCGGTGATCTTTCCCGATCCGATCTTTGCGGCCCGATACGACCGGCCAGCCCGCGACAACCTCGCGCGCGAACTGGCGTCGTTGAGCTGATGGTGCCGCTCGTTTGCTCAAAGCGATCGCGGGCCGCTCACCGTCCCGCCAGCGCCGCCACGCTCTCGATCTCGATCAGCATCTTCGGATCGGGCAGCGCCTGCACCACGCAGGTGGTGCGGGCGGGATAGGGCGCGGGTCCGAACGCCTCGGCGTAGAGCTTGTTCATGGTGGCGACGTCGGCGGCGCGGGTCAGCAGCACGTTGACCTTGACGAGATCGCGGAAGGTCGCGCCGGCCTCGTCCAGGATGCGCTTGATGTTCTTGACGACGAAACCGAACTGCGCCTCGAAGCCCTCAGGCAGTCCGCCATTGTCATCGAAGCCGGGAATGCCGGAGATGAACAAGAGGTCGCCGACGCGGGCGGCAAAGGAGAGCGGCGGGGATTTGATGGCGGGCGGAGGCGCGAAGTGCTTGATTGCGGACATGGGATACCTTCGGTCGGATTGGCGGCATGAGCCGCGTTGAGCTTAGCGCAATGTGGTCTTGCGGCCATCCCGATATCGCCGCAATCTTTTCCGATCAACCCGCCGAAATACCGCGCCGAACATGGCAGGCATGGGGCGAGCGATGCAATTCATCCGGGCACGAAAGCGTTTTGCTTGATCGGCCGATGCACTACACTCGCAGCCCGCGCGACTCGGTCCGGGTCGCGAAAGCCGCTGAACAGAAACCCTCTGAACAGAAGCCTTTGGGGAGAGACCTACCGATGAAGATGTCATCCGCTATTCGTGCTGCGCTGGTCGCGCTGACGGCTTTTGCCGGAGCCGCGCTGCCATCAGCGGCATCCGCCGACGAGGGCAGCGTGTCGCTTGTGATCTATAAGGCAGGCTGGATCATCGGCGGCTCGGGCGGCAGCGGCGTCTTGAACTTCCATGGACGGCGCTATGGCCTGTCGACCGGCGGGATCGACTACGGCCTGGTGTTCGGCGGATCGAAGACGGTGCTGTACGGCCGCGTCAGCAACATCTACCGCCCCTCCGATGTCGCCGGCGTCTATGGCGCGGCGGGCGCGGGCCTTGCCGTCGGCCGCGGCGCGCGCGGCATCGTGCTGACCAACCAGAAGGGCGCGGTGCTGGAATTGTCCGGCCAGCAGGTCGGCCTGCTCGCCAATGTCGACCTGAGCGGCCTCGCGATCACGATGCGGTAGCGAAGGCCGCGCGATGCTGCTGCGATGTTGAACCGTCGCAGCAGCGGATCGAAGACCGTAGGGTGGGTTAGCGAAGCGTAACCCACCATCTCGACAACGAGAAAATGGCGGATGACGCGTTCGCTAATCCGCTCTACCGATATCAGAGCGTGCAGTGGCGCTGCTCGCGCATCTTGAGCTGAATGGCCGTGGCATCCGTAAACGTCGCAACCGGCTTGCTGACGACCTTGTAATGGGACGGCCATTCCATCGGCTTGTACTTCAGATCCTCGTTCCAGATCTGGCAGATGCCGGTGTTCTCCCAGCGGATCACATAATAGCCGGCCTGCGCGGGAGCGACGGCAAGGGCCGAGATAGCGATGCCGGCGGCGGCACAGATGGCGGACACGCGACGCATGACGAATCTCTCCTGTAGTAAAATGTTTCCCCAGCCGCCGCGGCGTGTTGCGCGCAAGGCAGCGTTCGCCGCAGGGGCGAACGCGCGAGTGCTGCGGCAAAAGCGCGCCGGTTGCAAGCCGCAGCCGCGGCCGTTCACGCGTATGTCACCAAGGGAGCGCATTTCGCGCCGGCATCGTGTCGCCGATGTCACGCTGCGCGTCCGGGCGGCGGCAATCGTGCTTGCACAGAGCGCCGCGAGGGATCGTCGTTCCGATACGACTTTTCAAACAGCCAAACTTTTCAAACAGCCGGGGAGACATTGCTCCGCGTTCTCGCGGCGCATGGCGCCCGAGTGATGCGGCAGGCATGTCCCTCCTGAATAACGAGAGGGCGCAGGGAAGGCCGGGTATCTGCTGATACCCATGGTCCGCGTGCAACAAAAAAGCACGCGGCAGAACCACAGGATCAGCCGGATGACCCGGCCTTCCCTGCGCGAGTGGTTTTAACGGTTTCCTTCGTGCTCTCCTCGGTGACCATGCTTGGTTGCCACCGTCGCCCGCAAGACGCGTAAGCGTCTTCACGAACTTAGCGCCAGCTTCGGAGCGCCAGGACCACACGACTTCGCCGTCCGCACAGGCGCCGCTCGTCTTGCGCCGCCTTCGCGTCCATCGCAGCCCGCACTCCACGTATCGTGACGACGCGTACGCCCCTCTGCATGAGGCGGGATGAGTTAAGGGAAGACACCGTTCGGAGAAAACACAAAGCGGAATATTTTTTGCGGAAGATCTGGACGGGTAGAATCGCGTTGAAGCGGCAGGAGAAATTCGATTTTTCGCGCAAGGATTTTTCGCGCGTTTTTGAGGGCTCTCGCGACGGGACGGATGCGAAACCGAACACATTTTGCCCGACGGGCAAATCAGTTTGTTGCTGCGCGCCGTTCTTTCCTCTCGTCATTCCCCTGGGCAAGACGCACAAACCCTGTCGTCACCCGCCACCGGGTCTCGCCTGCGGGCGAGCCCGATGACAGGCTCCAGCGGGTGACCCAGTATTCCAGAGACGTTCGTGTTCATCTAAACCGCCGCGGCTTACTGGATGCCCCGCATGCGCGGGGCATGACGAGTGTATCAGTGGCGGCCAGGCTCGACGCTTCTGACATGATCCGCCAGTTCCTGCCACGGCTGCAGCGACCACGCGCCCGATGCGGCGCCG
>Ga0137391_10004636_pt1 | contig 10513 bp, 8 predicted proteins | sample 15con2h24BmetaG_FD_101399 | JGI IMG/M metagenome (GOLD analysis project Ga0137391, IMG submission 101399) | Vadose zone soil microbial communities from Angelo Coast Range Reserve, California, USA - 15con2h2.4B metaG | ecosystem: Environmental > Terrestrial > Soil > Vadose zone > Saprolite...
CCGATCGTCCCAGCGATCTTCGAGGAATTGGAGTTTCTCTTTGGTTTTCATGCGAAAAACTTTCGCCAGTTTCCAAGGAATCGAGTTGGCCGATCATTTCACGGGCAAGATCGCCGCAGCGTCCTCGACGATACGCTTACGCGATAGAGACTGCAATATTGACAGCGCCCCTTTCTGGCACTAGAGTCGCGAGTTCCCGTGCCTTCGCATTCGTTCCGGGCTTTCCCGGGAGTCACATTTCTTTTCTGACTGCTTCAAGACGAAAGAGGACCGTTTGCTCGCTCCAAATCCCCCCGTGGGCGTGTTCTTACACTGGCTGGGAGGCTTGGCGTCTGCAAGTTTTTACGTTCCTTACCGGCGCGTGAAGACCTGGTCTTGGGAAACATATTGGCTAGTCGGTGGTTTCTTCAGTTGGATCATTGCGCCGTGGTTCCTGGCCTTGGTGATGACGCGCAGCGTGCTCCTCGTTCTTCATGAGACACCCGCGAGCAGTCTCTTCTGGACCTATACATTCGGAGTTCTTTGGGGCTTAGGCGGACTTACGTTTGGCCTCACCATGCGCTATCTCGGCATGTCCCTGGGGATGGCCGTGGCGCTTGGGTACACAGCCGCTTTCGGAACCTTGATGCCACCGATTTTTCGCGGCGAATTCAGCTCCGAGGTATTGGGCACGTCTTCGGGGCGGATCATCTTGTTTGGCGTAGCTGTCTGCCTCCTCGGCATTATTTTTGCCGGGGCCGCAGGAATGTCCAAAGAAAAAGAGATGTCCTCAGAGCAGAAGCGCGCTTCCATCAAGGAGTTTGATTTGAAACGCGGCCTTCTAGTCGCGACTTTCTCTGGGATCATGAGCGCCTGTTTCGCCTATGGCCTTGCAGCAGGCGATCCCATCAAGGCTCTCGCTGTGAAACACGGCACCTCGCCGATTTGGCAGGGGCTTCCGGCACTGATCGTGGTTCTTCTAGGCGGCTTCACGACAAACTTTATTTGGTGCGTAATCCTCAATGTAAGAAACCGCACGGGTTATCAATACTTCTCTTCTGAAATCCGCGGAGGCGGGCCGGATCGAGCCAACGAGCCGATTCTCGAGACGGCAACGGATGCTCCTGGCGAGGAAATGGCTGAAGCCGCGTTGCTTTCAGGCGGGAAGATCGCTCTAACGAGAGCGCCGATGCTCCCGAATTATTTCTTTTCAGCGCTTGCGGGAACAACCTGGTATTTTCAGTTTTTCTTCTACACCATGGGCGAAACCCAAATGGGCCGGTTCAAGTTTTCCAGTTGGACTTTGCACATGGCCAGTATCATCATCTTCAGCACTCTGTGGGGCATCGCCCTTAAAGAATGGAAAGGCGCCGGCTCGCGGACGAAATTTCTTGTCGCTCTGAGCCTGTTGGCGCTTGTGGGATCAACTATGATTGTTGGCTATGGCAATTATATTGGTACGGCGGGCCGGGCGGCGCAATCCGCGTCTTCACAGTGAACCAGTCTTCCCGATGAGACTCCCTTTTGCGCCAAAGAAACCGGTGTGCGATGAGTAGCACGCTGCGCTCGCTAGCTTCGCCTCGCGTTGTCAATATCCACGACCTTCGCCGCTTGGCGCAACGGCGTCTTCCCAAAGTTATCTTTGACTATCTGGATGGCGGCGCGGAAGGTGAAGTCACTTTGCGCGAAAACTGCCGGGTTTTCGAGGAGGTCACGTTTCGCCCGCGGCAAGCGGTGGCGATTCCCGAATGCGATCTCCGCACGCGAGTTCTCTCTGCTGATTTATCCTTCCCCGCGATCCTGGCGCCTATTGGCTACAGCAGACTGATGCATCCGGACGGAGAAGTCGCCGCGGCAGCGGCAGCAGGCGACGCTGGTCTGGCCTACACGCTGTCCACGATTTCCGGCCATAAATTGGAGGATGTGCAGGCTGCTTCGAAGGGACCCGTCTGGTATCAACTTTATCTTGTGGGCGGGCGTGAAGTGGCTGAAGCAGGCATTGATCGTGCGCGCCGCGCGGGATTCTCGGCGCTGGTGGTTACCATCGACACGCCCGTGGCAGGGATGCGCGAACGCGATCCGCGAAACGGCATCCGTGAACTCCTAGGCGGCTCGCTCTTTTCCAAATTGCCTTTCCTGCCGCAAATGTTCACGCATCCTGGATGGCTGGCATCGTTTGTGATCGATGGGGGCGTGCCGAAACTAGAGAACATCGTTGTCGCGGGCCAAGGGCCCATGCCGCTGATCGACGTGACGGCGGCACTGGCCCGGGCCGTGGTCACTTGGGAAGATATTCGGTGGCTTAAGCGGATCTGGCCGGGGCCGATTGTCGTCAAAGGCGTCCTCACAGGCGAGGATGCCAGGCACGCCGTGGACGAAGGAGCTGCTGCGATTGTCGTCTCCAATCACGGCGGGCGGCAGTTGGACGGCGCTCCCGCTACTCTGAACGCGCTCCCAGAGGTGGTTGCCGCTGTCAACGGCCAAGCCGAGATCCTCATGGATGGCGGTGTCCGCCGTGGCAGCGATATCGTTAAAGCGATGTGCCTGGGTGCTCGCGCGGTTCTGTTGGGCCGTGCTTACGCCTTCGGCCTTGCCGCCGCAGGGAAGCCGGGGGTCGCGCGCGCGTTAGAGATCCTGCGAAATGATGTGGAGCGAACACTGCGGCTCCTCGGCTGCCCGTCGGTCTCCGCGCTCGATTCTTCGTACTTAAATATTCCCAAGCATTGGTGAGCGCGACCCCAGTTACGATTTCTATTTAGACCGAACCAAAATATGCAATCAACATCTCTCGATATTCGCGCCGTCATTCTCGACTACGGCATGGTTCTCTGCCGCAGGCCATCCCTCGAACACATCGATCGAATCGCGCAAATTTTCGGCGTTGATCACGCCACGTTCTGGCAACTCTACGAAAAGAATCGAGGAGCCTACGACAAGAACGAGATCGATGGCAAGGAATACTGGAGCCGTTTTGCTAGCAACACAAACACTCATCTTGCGGACTCTGCGCTCGAGCAATTGCTGCACTGGGACATCGAGATGTGGAGCAATCTCGAAGTACCTTTGCTCACCTGGGCTAGTTCACTCCGGGGAGCCGGGTTTCAGACGGCTCTGCTCTCCAACCTGCACCTCAGGTTTTCCTGTTATCTGCGCGCAAGTTCAGAATGGCTACCGCTTTTTGATCACCTGATATTTTCTTCGGAAGTGCGTCTCATCAAACCTGAGCCAGCAATCTTTCTCTATTGCCTAAAAGCCCTAGACGTAAAACCGCAGCAAGCGCTCTTTATTGACGATCGGGATGCAAATGTCGAGGCCGCTCAAGCCTTGGGAGTCAAGGCGATCAAGTACGAATCCGTCGTGCAGCTCGAAGCCGACCTAAAGGCTCTGCCATTCCCACTACTTCCCTCCTTGTTAGAAATAGGAGGGTAAGCGTCAAGCGCTACTTGCAAATGAGGACAGCCGCAAACAGGGAGCACTTCATCCTGACCGAGCCGTCGTTGGGATACACGGTTTCAGGTTACAAGCATGCGCTCCGAAAAACGCTCACGCCCGCAAATCGTGACCTCACTGCGCGGTATGAAGGCTATCGAGTTCCAGATTCAGTTCCAGAACATTCATGCGAGGTTCGCCAAGGAATCCCAGGTCACGGCCTTTCGTATGTCTCTGCACAAGCGTGCGCACGTCTTCTTCTTTGGTGCCACGCGAATGCGCAACGCGAGGAATCTGGAATTCAGCAGCCGCAGGAGAGATGTCCGAGTCAAGACCGGAGCCCGAGCTGGTCACCAAATCCACGGGGATCGGAACAGCAGGATTCTCCGCTTGAAGTTTTTGAACGTCGCCTTTCACGCGCTCGATCAAATTCTTGTTCGTGGGACCAAGATTCGAGCCGCCACTGGACGTTGGATCATATCCGTTTCCTGCGTTGGATGGCCGCGAGTGAAAATAGCCGGGTCCTGTAAACGCCTGGCCAATGATTCTGGAGCCTACGATTTTGCCGTTTCTTTCGATCAATTGTCCGTTGGCACGGTCAGGGAACAGCACTTGTGCCAACCCGGTGACACCGAGTGGATATAGGAATCCAAAGATCACGGTCGTCACCAAAGTGAACCAAAATGAGATGAGAAGATTTTTTTTCATAAGTTCCTCAAACCACCCGAAGATACGTCAGCAATACGTCGATGAACTTGATTCCGATGAACGGCGCAATAATTCCGCCTACGCCGTAGATCAGCAGATTGCGCTGCAACAGGGCCGCCGCGCCGAGCGGACGATAGCGCACGCCACGGAGTGCAAGAGGGATGAGAGCCACGATAATCAGAGCGTTGAAAATCACGGCCGAGAGGATTGCCGATTCCGGCGTGTGAAGATGCATTACATTCAAAACGCCGAGGACGGGAAAAGCCGTGGCGAACATCGCGGGTATGATCGCGAAGTATTTGGCAACGTCGTTAGCGACCGAGAACGTGGTGAGTGCGCCGCGCGTGATCAGCAATTGCTTGCCGATTTCGACAATCTCGATGAGCTTGGTGGGGTTGGAGTCGAGATCCACCATGTTGCCGGCTTCCTTGGCCGCTTGCGTGCCCGTGTTCATGGCCACTCCGACATCCGCCTGAGCGAGAGCTGGAGCGTCGTTCGTGCCGTCGCCGGTCATGGCCACAAGCTTTCCCTTGGCCTGTTCACTTTTGATGAGCGCCATCTTGTCTTCCGGCTTGGCTTCGGCGAGAAAATCGTCGACGCCGGCTTGGCGGGCGATCGCAGCCGCGGTCAAGGGATTGTCACCCGTGATCATCATCGTACGAATGCCCATGGCGCGAAGGTGGGCGAAACGCTCCTTCATGCCCCCCTTGACGATGTCCGTAAGAGCGATCGCGCCTAACACGCGGCCATTCTCCGCAACCAGCAGCGGCGTGCCTCCGCCGTTAGAAATGTCTCGTACGCAAACCTGCAGTTCGCCAGGAATGCCGTTACCCCGGCTGGCGGTCAAGCGGCTGATAGCTTCCAGAGCGCCCTTACGGATTTCCCGGCCGTCCATGTCCACGCCAGACATTCTGGTTTGTGCGGAGAATGGGATGAAAGTTGCCGCGTGAGAAGCAAGATCCCGTCCGCGGAGCTTGTAGCGCTCCTTTGCCAGCACCACGATGGAGCGTCCTTCCGGAGTTTCGTCCGCCAGCGAGGAGAGTTGCGCGGCATCGGCGAGATGAGTCTCTTCGACGCCGGGCGCGGGGAAGAATTGGGTCGCGGCGCGGTTTCCCAGAGTGATCGTCCCCGTTTTGTCTAGCAACAGCACGTCTACGTCGCCCGACGCTTCCACGGCGCGTCCTGACATCGCGATGACGTTTCGCTGAATCATGCGATCCATACCGGCAATGCCGATAGCGGATAGAAGCCCTCCGATGGTCGTGGGAATCAGGCAAACGAGAAGAGACACTAAAACGAAGATGTTCTGCGGAGCGCCCGAATAAATGGCAAATGGCTGGAGCGTCACGACAGATAGCAGAAAGATAATTGTGAGACCCGCCAACAATATGTTGAGCGCAATCTCATTCGGAGTTTTTTGACGCGAGGCTCCCTCAACGAGCTTGATCATGCGGTCGAGGAAGGTTTCGCCGGGATTCGACGTGATGCGCACCTTGATTTCATCAGAGAGAACACGCGTCCCCCCGGTAACCGCCGAACGATCTCCACCCGACTCCCGGATGACTGGCGCAGACTCGCCCGTGATCGCCGACTCGTCAACGGACGCTACGCCTTCGATCACTTCGCCATCACCGGGAATGAAGTCCCCTGCCGCGACAACTACGATGTCCCCTGAGCGCAATTTCGAACTTGGTACGATCTCGATCTTGTTATCGCACGTCAGCAGGTGAGCTTGGGTTTCAGCTCGCGCTTTGCGCAGGGTGTCGGCTTGCGCCTTGCCGCGGCCTTCGGCCATGGCCTCCGCGAAATTGGCAAAGAGGACAGTGAACCATAGCCAAAGCGTGATCTGCAGCCCAAAACCGAACTGTCCGGCGCGGTGAAACGCGTTCCATGCGAGCTGGACCGTCGTCAAAACCGCGCCTACTTCCACGACGAACATTACCGGATTCTTGACCATCGTGCGCGGATTCAGTTTGCGAAACGAATCCAGGATGGCTCGCGAAACGATAGCGCTGTCGGCGAGCGATTTTTTCCGAAGTTGAGCGACTGGGTCCATAGACACCTTAGAAAGCCTTTCCTGCATGCATCAGCAGGTGTTCGAGAATTGGCCCCAGACTCAGAGCTGGGAAGAACGTAAGCGCACCCACGATCAAAATGGTGGAGACCAGCAAGCCCGCGAACAGGCCGCCGGTCACCGGGAAGGTTCCCGCCGATTCCGGGACCGCCTTCTTCCTGGCCAAACTTCCAGCAATGGCCAGCACCGGGATGATCATGAAGAATCTGCCCAGGAGTTGAGCGACGGCTGTGCTGGTGTTGTACCACATGGTATTCACGCTCAAGCCTCCGAACGCTGAGCCATTGTTTCCAGCCGAGGAGACGTACGCGTAAAGCACTTGCGAGAACCCGTGCGGGCCAGGGTTCGAGATACTGGAAGTGCCAAAGGGCCGCACCACGGCAATCGCCGAGAAGCCGAGAATTGTGAGCGTGAGGATCAGGACAGCGAGCATCGCCATCTTCACGTCGTACGATTCGATTTTCTTTCCCAAGTACTCCGGCGTTCGGCCAACCATCAAACCAGCAATAAACACGGCGAGAATCACGAACACGATGATGCCGTAGAGCCCGGCGCCCACTCCTCCGAAGACCACCTCTCCCAACATGATATTGATCAACGGAACCATGCCACCTAAGGGTGTAAACGAATCGTGCTGGCCGTTCACCGCGCCACAACTCGCGTCGGTGGTCACCGTCGCGAACAGTGCGGAGTTCGCAATTCCAAAGCGCACCTCTTTTCCTTCCATGTTTCCACCGGATTGCAACGCAGTAGCCCGCTGGTCGGTGCCAGCTAAAAGTGGATTGCCTTTGGCCTCTGCCCAATAGGCGGTGGTCACACCGGCGAAAAACAAGAACGCCATGGCTGCCCAGACCGCCCAGCCGTGGCGTTGCGAGCCGGTCATCCGGCCCAGGGTGTAGGTGAGGCCGGAAGGGATTGCGAAGATCAGTACCATCTCCAGAAAGTTGGTGAGGGGCGTCGGATTCTCGAATGGGTGCGCGCTATTAGCACCAAAAAACCCACCGCCGTTGGTGCCGAATTCCTTGATGACTTCCTGCGATGCCACGGGACCCTGTGCAATGACCTGCTGCGTCACAATTTGCGTGGTGACCTTGCCATCCGCTCCGGTTGCCTGCACGGTCTGGGGCTCAACCAGGTCAACCTGCGTGTAGGGCCTTAAGTTCTGCACAACACCCTGGGAAACGAGCACCAGCGAACCAAACAGGCAGGTGGGAAGCAGAACCCACAGAAGACAACGGGTCGTATCCACCCAGAAGTTCCCGAGTTTGTCCGTCTCTTTGCGAGCGATGCCGCGGACCACCACGATGGCAAGCACAATGCCGACTGCGGCAGAAGCAAAGTTGTGATAGGCCAGCCCCGCCATTTGGGTGAGATAACTCATGGTGGATTCGCCGCTGTACGCTTGCCAGTTCGTATTGGTGGTAAACGAGGCAGCCGTGCCAAACGCCAGTCCAGGCTCCAAGTTGCCCAATTTCTGTGGGTTGAATGGCAGCCACTTCTGCGTGCGCTCGATGAGGTAAAGGAGTGCCATCGAGACGCCGCTGAACAGGAGCATGGCGATGGCGTATTCCGTCCAACGCATTTCATGCTTCTCGTCCACACCGGTCAAACGGTATACGAGCCTCTCGATTGGTCGCAGAACTAGATCGAGAAAAGTCTTCTCCCGATTGAACACGCGGGTCATAAAGATTCCAATCGGTTTCGTAAGTAAGAAGATCACCAGAAGATAGAAACCGATTTGAAACCAGCCGTTTGCCGTCATGCTTAGAACTCCTCCGCCTTCAGCAGCGCGTATAGCAAATACCCAAAGAGAAGGACACAAATGTTCAGCAAAATCGCGTCTCCTGCATTCATGGATTCGCTCCTACCTCAGTCGTTCGCAGGCGCGGACATAGAGGATCGCTACTCCCACAAACAGCGCCGTCGCCGTCAAGAAAATGATGTCCAACATCACTTCTCCCTCACTAGTTTTCGCCCGTTTGCCGCCGCTCCAACGCAGTCGCCCCTCTAGCGAAGACAAGATAGCGAAACGCTGTTGAGGAAGTCCTGAGCGATTCATAAGGATTCCGTAAAAAACGTTCCGTAGTTTTCTGTGAAAGGAAACGCTTTGCAAGGCGTCTGTACAGTCGATAGTTTGATCCGCGATTCAAGAAAACCCAAGCAAACTGTCCGCTCTTTGAGGAAATCGCTCGCGACGCTCTTGCGTGCGTCCCCGTATTCTCTACGCATTGCGAGTCGCATTGCTGTTTCCGCACAGAAATGAGTTATTATCTTCGCAGATTTGTCCCCTCCGGCATGCAGCTGTGGCACGAATCGGGAGTTTGACGAGATACGGCGTTGGCCTTGTCACAGTTTGTCGGTGTTCGTTCTGATGTCCCGGTTTGCGAGCCGAACAACGACCGCGCCTCCGCAGGCTTGGCCAAAACCAGAAGAGCCCAAGAAGCAGAGCGCAAGCTCTCGCCGGCGAACTGAAGCTGCCTGCGGAGCTAACCTGCGACTGAGCGTACTGTGACTTGACACTGCGGAGTACCAGGTGTATTGCATGCATTTAAGGAAACCTTCCGCATCGGAAAACCTCACTCAGCTACGGAGGAAGCTCTATGCCCATCGAGAAGCGTCCGGCGAATTCCCTACCTCAAAATTATGTCCCACAGGGTGGAAGACCTTACAAAGTTAAGACCAATGACGACCTGGGGTCTGTCGCGCGTGCGCACGGCGTCACGGAAGACCAGATCGTTTCTTTCAACTTCGGAACTAGAGATCCTGCTGAAATCAATTGGTATCTTCACAGGAACGTAGGTTGCGTGCGCCCCACGCACGATGGCAAGAACTGGATGTTCACTTCAGAGGCCAATCCAGGAATCATTTACATCCCGCCGCAATGGCACCGCCCTAGCTTTCCACCTACGGGCCCGGTTCCTCCCACGCCGCCTGTCGGTCCGGCGGTTCGCAGCGACGCATGGTTCGGCCTCGGTGGTAAAGCTGGGACGATGTTTGTCGTTGCGGGCATTGAGACCATGACTGGCTACGTCGCTTCTTTGGATGACCTCGGGAAAGGCATCCTGCTCACTGCCTCCATCAACCGGCTGGGCGTCGGCTGGGGTGTCACTGGCGGCGCGTGCTTCATCTACGTCACCGGGGTCAGCAACCCACAAAGATTGAATGGCTGGCAGCAAGGCGACCCGGATTTCAACCTGTCTCTTGGTGGAAACTGGGGCAAGATGGCTCAGGCAGCCAGCAAGGTCGAGAAACTGAAACCGTTGATCGACGTCATTTCAAAGATTGGCGCCAAGACCCCTTCTGGTTTAAAGCAGGTGCTGAAGGCCAAGCCTGACAAGTGGGTCGAACTGATCAAGGCGGGAAAGACCGTCCATGATTTCATAGGGATCGACCCCAAGGGTGAACCGAATGTTTTCGTGTTTGACATACCCTTTGCGGGCGGCGGAGTAGAAGCTTCGTTGTTCTATGGAGTGTCTAACTTCAACGCCGTGTTGGATTTTACTGGGTAGGCGAAATAGGGATCCTAGCAACTCCTTGGGGCGATTATTGAAGGGCACAGAGTAACACTACCCGGTCTTTTGGCCTCCATCCTAAGATCGCTCTCGGGTTCTTTTTGAATCGGTTGCGCGCCGTTCCGTTTCAAAGTGTGGCCGCTGGATTCGACGGGAGGGGCAGTCTCGTAAAATATTGCCCGCCGTGAAACTTAAAGGGCGTTGCCAACACTATAGTTAATGGGCAGATTGGGCTTGCAACTGCGGCGACTCGCGGGCGTTAATTCTGCTAAAATCCTCGCTCACGGGGCCCCGTCAGTGGAGCGGTTAGGCAAATACGACATCATCTCGGAGATTGGCCGCGGGGCAATGGGCGCCGTTTACAAGGCCCGTGACCCCCTTATCGGCAGGCTCGTCGCCCTCAAGACCATTACGACGGGAATGAGCGCGCAGGCCAATTCTCTGGAGCGCTTCTATCAGGAAGCGCGCTCCGCCGGCGCTCTCCAGCACCCCAATATCGTGACCATCTATGAGCTGGGCCACGAAAATAACACTCCCTTTATTGCCATGGAGTTCATCGAGGGAGGGAGCCTCGACCACCTTATCGAACAACGCCAAGCCCTTCCCATCTCTGTGAAACTCGGATACATCGTGCGCGTCTGTGAGGCACTCTCCTACGCTCACCGGCATAACGTCGTGCACCGGGACATCAAGCCGGGAAACATCATGGTTACCAAAGAGGGCGTGGTCAAAGTCGTGGACTTTGGCATCGCGCGGCTGACGGATATGTCCCTGACGCAGCCGAATATGATGATTGGCTCGCGCGCCTATA
>Ga0137391_10004647_pt1 | contig 10497 bp, 10 predicted proteins | sample 15con2h24BmetaG_FD_101399 | JGI IMG/M metagenome (GOLD analysis project Ga0137391, IMG submission 101399) | Vadose zone soil microbial communities from Angelo Coast Range Reserve, California, USA - 15con2h2.4B metaG | ecosystem: Environmental > Terrestrial > Soil > Vadose zone > Saprolite...
GATCGCGTGGTAGATCGGCTTGCCGTCGTACTTGGCGGTCGCGATGGCGCGGACGCCGGAGTCGTCGTTGGCGAGGACGTAGCCCCACGGGCCCATCCAGGCGAGGTCGACCTGCTTGTTGGCGAGCGCGACCGAGATGCCGGCCCAGTCGGTGGTGGCGATCAGGTCGAAGTCCCGCCCGAGTTCCTTCGCGAGGTAGCCGAAGAACGGCTCGTAGGCCTTCTTCGTCTCCGATGGCGTCGGCTGCAGCGGGCCCACGCCGAACCGCAGCTTGCCGCCCTGGGCGTCGGCGGTGGCCGAGAGTCCCCTCACGGCAATCAGCGCGAGACCGAGCAGCGAAAGTAGAACAAGCGTCCGTCCGGATCTCATGATCGTGGTCTCTCTCCTCTGGCGTCGGGTGACTTGGCGGGACGGTGTTGGGGCGCGCCCCGAAAACTCCCGCCGGCGACACAGCGGAGCTTATAGGCGAACTGGCGTTTTGCAAATAGGGATTCCCGATGGAAAGCGCTCGGGTGTATCGACGAATTCGGGCGCGGCGTCAGACGCCCAGGTAGCGCGCCTTGACCTCGTCGTCTCGCAGGAGCTCGTCCGGGCGGGACTCGTGGACGATCTTGCCCTTGCTCATGAGGTAGACGTAGTCGGCGACGCGGAGGGCGAAGGCAAGGTTCTGCTCGACGATCAGGATGGAGGCGCCCCCGGCCTTGAGCCGGCCCAGAATGCGCCCGAGCTCCCGCACCAGGAGCGGCGCCAACCCCTCCGACGGCTCGTCCATCAAGAGAATGTCCGGGTTGCCGACCAGCGCCCGCCCGCAGGCGAGCATCTGCTGCTCACCGCCGGAAAGCTTGTTGCCGCGGTTCCGGAGGCGCTCGCGCAGCGGCGGGAAGAGCTCGAGCACCCGGTCGAAGCTCCAGCCGGCGCCGTTGCCGGCGCGCTGGCCGATCTCGAGATGCTCGCCGACGCCGAGCGACGCGAAGATCCGCCGGCCCTGCGGGACCAGCCCCACGCCCCGGCGGGCGATCTCGTGCGGAGCAAGATGCGTGATGTCCTCGCCGCGCAGGAGGATGCGCCCTCGCCGCGGCGGCGTGAAGCCGATGATGGAGCGGATTAGAGTCGTCTTGCCCACACCGTTGCGACCGAGCACGGCGACGACCTGCCCCTGGCCCAGGCGCAGGGAGAGTCCCTGCAGGATGTAGCTCTCTCCGTAGTTGGTGTGGATGTCCTGGACCTCAAGCATCGTCGGTCCCGAGGTAGATGGCCGCGACCTCCGGATCGCTCCGGATCTTCTCCTTGCTCCCCTCGGCGAGGACGCGCCCCTGGAAGAGGACGGTGACGCGGTCGACGAGCTCGAGCGCGACGTCCATGTCGTGCTCGATCAGGAGGATCGTCGTGTCGCGTGAGAACCGCCGGATCATCTCCGCGACGGACGCCGTCTCGGCGGGAGACAGGCCCGCCGTCGGCTCGTCGAGCAGCAGCACCTTCGGCGCGCCGGCCAGGGCCAGGATCAGCTCGACCTGGCGCTGCTCGCCGTACGAGAGCCGGCCGGTCACGGCGTGGCACCGGTCGGCCAGCCCCCACTCGGCCAGCAGCGACTCCGCGCGCTCGCGCAGGTGGCCGTACGCCTCGCGCGGTCGGTGGAGCGTGAAACGTACCGGGTCCAGGCCCTGCACGGCCAGCAGCACGCTGTCCAGCACGGTGAGCCGCGGGAAGAGCGTGGTGATCTGGAAGGTGCGGGCCAGCCCGAGCTGGGCACGGCGGTGCGGGGGCAGGCGCGTCACGTCCTGGCCGAGCAGGCGGATCCGCCCGGCCGAGGGTCGGAAGATGCCGGTGACGATGTTGAAGAGCGTGGTTTTGCCGGCGCCGTTGGGGCCGATGATAGCCAGCCGCTCGCCAGGAGCGACCGCGAGGTTCACGTCGCTGAGTGCCAGGAGCCCGCCGAAGCTGTGGGAGAGCTGCTCGACCTGCAGGGCCATCATGCCGGATGGCTTCCCAGGCGCTGGCGGACGAGACCAACCAGCCCGCTGGGTGCGAAGAGGGTGACGAGCACGTAGATGACGCCGAGCACCAGGACCCAGCGCTCCATGTACGCGCTGATCATGTTTTCCAGAAAAACGATGACGGCGGCCCCGAGCGCGGGCCCGACGAGGGTGCCGGCGCCGCCGAGAATCACCATGAGCAGGGCCGCGGCCGAGAAGACGATGTTGAGGTAGCTCGGACTCACGAAGCCGTTGAAGTAGACGAAGAGATTGCCGGCGACCCCGGCGAAGAGCCCGGCCAGGACGAAGGCGACGTACTTGTAGCGCCACACGTCATAGCCGAGCACTTCCATCCGCCGCTCGCTCTCCCGGATTCCCACCAGCGCGCGCCCGAAGGGCGACCGCACGATCACCGAGAGGGCGAGGATGGAGATGACGAAGAACGCCAGCACGAAGTAATAGAAGGGCCCGCCGTCCGTCAGCGGCCACGGCAGCGGCAGTCGCGGGCGCGGCACGCTGGGGAGGCCGTCGTCGCCCCCGGTGAGCGAGCGCCACCCGAAGGCGATGCCCCACAGGACCTGACCGAGGGCGAGGGTGATCATGAGGAAGTAACTCCCGCGAGCCCGGAGCGCGAAGAGACCGAAGAGCGCGCTCACGCCGGTCGCCACGGCGAGCCCCGCGGGAAAGTCGATCCAGAAGTTGTTGGCGACCCGCAGCGAGAGCAGGCCAACCGTGTAGGCGGCGACACCGAAGTACGCGGCGTGGCCGAGGGAGGGGAGCCCGGCGTAACCGAGGAGCAGGTCGAGGCTCATCGCGAAGATGCCGAAGATGAGCATCTTCGTGAGCAGACCGACCTGATACGAGGAGAGGACGGCGGGCAGCGCGATGAGGACCACGAGCGCCGCTGCCCATCGCATCGCGATGCGCGTCTTCACCGGACGCCGAACAGTCCCGTCGGCCGGATGGCGAGGATGATCGCCATCGGCGCGAACACCGTGAAGAGGGCCAGCTCGGGAAAGAGCGCCTTGCCGAAGTTGTCGAGGAGGCCGACGAGCAACCCGCCCACGAAGGCGCCCTTGAGGCTGCCGAGGCCGCCGATGATGACGACGACCAGCGCCATCTCGAGGATCTCGAAGTCGGCGCCCGGATAGACGCCGACGAAGGGCCCGCCGATGATGCCGCCGAGGGCGGCCAGAAAGGCGCCGAGCGCGAACACGGCCGTGGAGAGAAGGCCGACGTTCACCCCGGTGCCCCGAGCCATCTCGGCGTCGTCGACGCCGGCGCGGATCATCGCGCCAAGCCGCGTTCCCTCCTGGAGCCACCAGAGCCCGAGGCCGATCACGAGGCCGACGCCGATGACGAAGAGGCGATAGCTCGGAAAGACGATGGTGCCCATCCGAATCGATCGCTCGAAGATCTCGGGCTTCGGAAGCGTCTGCGGCGTGCCGCCCCAGAGCCACAGCGAGAGGTCGGCGAAGATCAGCAGGAATCCGAACGTCAGGAGCGCCTGCGGCAGCTCCTGCTCGGGAAAGCGACGGAGGAAAAAGCGCTCCATCACCACGCCGATCAGCGTGACCACGAACGTCGCGGCGAGGGCGGCCAGCACGAAGCTTCCGGTGACTTTGATGGTCGCGAGCCCGACGTAGCCGCCCAGGATGTAGTAGGAGCCGTGCGCCAGGTTCAGCATTCGCATGAGCCCGTAGATGAGCGAGAGCCCGGCGGCGAGCAGGAACAGGAGCATGCCGAACGAGATCCCGTTCAGGGCTTGTGTGACCCAGAAGGTCACGGCCTGAGCGCCGGCAGGACCTTCTCGCCGAAGAGGCGGATATTCTTCAGGGCGAGCTGGTGCGGCAGCGAGCCGAACTGGAAGAGCCCCACGAAGACCCCGACGCCCAGCTCGCTGGTCTGCGCGCGGATCTCGCGGATGACGTAGTCGGGATCGCCGACGATCGACATGCCTTCCTTCTGGCACAGGTCGAAGTCGAACTCGTAGAGCGGCACGTCCTCGGCCTTCTCGACCCGCGCCGGGCGCGGCGGCGGCGACTGCCCCAGGAGCGCCATGGAGCCGCGATGATAGCTCAAGAGCTTCTGCCAGAAGTAGAGGAGGTGCGGCTCCGCCTCTTCGCGGGCCCGCGCGTTCGTCTCGGCCACGTACACGTGGCGCACGAGATGGCAGTGCTCGGGGCCGGGCGTCCAGCCGTGCTTCCGGGCCAGCTCACGGTAGCGATCGAGGACCGCGCGCACCCGGCCCACCGATCGATAGGCGGAGCCGGTCGGCACGCGGCGGCTGGCCGCGATCTCGAGCCCCTCGTCGCTGTCGGCGGGCAGGATGATCGGCGGATGCGGCTGCTGAAGCGGGCGCGGCCAGATCGAGACTCGGTCGTAGTTGAAGTACTTGCCGTGCCACTCGAAGGGCTCGCGTTCCGTCCACGCCTTCACGACCAGGTCCCACGCCTCGGTCATGCGGGGCCGGGCGTCGGCGAGCGGCACGCTGTAGGCGAGAAACTCCTGGGGCACCCCGCGCACGAACCCCGAGATGATGCGCCCGCCCGACATGACGTCGAGCATCGCGACCTCCTCGGCGAGCCGGACCGGATTCGCGTGGAGCGCGGGCAGGTTGCCGAAGATTCCGATCTTGATCTTCTTCGTCCGCTGGGTGAGCACGGCGGCGACGAGGTTGGGCGAGGGCATGAGCCCGTAGGGCTTGGCGTGGTGCTCGTTGATGCAGATCGCGTCGTAGCCGCTCTCTTCGTACAGCTCCATCTGTCGGAAGTGCTCGTCGTAGACCGTCCGGCCGAGGGCCGGATCGTAGAGCCCGTTCGAGTCCGGGTAGTACGACGCCTCCGCGAGGTGCGGCCAGGGCATCAGATCGAACGCGTAGACCTGCATGCTCATCTCCCTGCCAGCGACGACACTCGCCAGGCGGGCATGACCTCGCGGCTCCAGGCCTCGAGCGTGCCCGTGATGTTGGACCCCATGAGGAGCGGCAGGACGTGCGTGACGCCGCAGGCCTCGAGCCGACGGACCGTCTGCGTCACCTCGGCGGGGGTCCCGGCGAAGACGAAGCGTCGGGCGATCTCGTCCGGAACCGGGCGCGCGTGCGCCGCGCCCAGAGCGATGTGCTCGTCCCAGCGATAGCGAGCGAGGATCGTCGCCCCCAGCGCGCGCAGCTCGTCGCCGCCGGCGGCCATCCATTGGCCGACGCGCCGGAGCGTGGTGGCCGCCCACGCGCGGGTTTCGTCGACGGCGCGGGCTCCGTCGGCGCCGATCGACGATCCCGCGATCACGACGATGTCGAGCGAGGCCGGGTCGCGCCCGGCGCGGCGTGCGCCGTTCGCCACGTGGTCGAGCGCCTCGCGGATCAGCTCGGGCGCCACGCCGACGTTCAGGATGACGCCGTCCGCCAGCTCGCCGGCGACCTGAAGCACCCGCGGGCTCGAGCTGGCGGCGTAGACCGGCACTCGTGGCGCCCGAATTTTCCCTCGGACCTCGGTGCCGTTCAGCGTCACGGTCTCGCCCGCCACGAGCGCCTTGATGAGGGCCAGTTTGCGGCGGAATTCCGCGGCCCCGTCGGCGGCCAGCCCGACGGTGCCCACCGCGGAGCCGCCCACGCCGACGCCGAGCAGGCACCGGCCACCGCTGAACTCGTTCAAGGTTAGAACGCCGCCCGCCGTCACCGTCAGGTCACGCGTCACCGTGTTGGTGACGCCGCTCCCGATCTGGATGTGCGAGGTGGCGTTGGCGCACAGGGCCATCGCCGAGTAGAGGTCGGGGGTCAGGAGCTGGGTGTCACCGATCCAGACCGCGTCGAAGCCGAGCCGCTCGGCCGTCACGGCGTACTCGACGTACCGGCCGAGCGGGAACGGGCCCCAGACGCCGGCGCCGAATTTCACTTCGCCCACTTGCCTTTCAGCTCGAGGTAGGAGGGCATGGCCATGAACGCGTCCGGAGTCCACGTCCAGAACTGGCTCGTGTTCGAATAGCTTGCGATCGGCGTATTCTGCAGCACCCCGTCTTTTCGTTCCGTCTTGAGCATGTAAACGCTCTGGAGCGGATTGTGGAAGCCGTCGAGCCTGACCTTTCCCCGCGGCGCATCGACATCGATCCTCTTGAGGGCGGTCAGGATCGCGTCGAGATTCTCGACGTCACCCTTCACGCCCTCGAGCGCCTTCGCGATCATCTGCGCTCCCACGTACCCCGATTCCGCCGTCAGGCTGACCGGCCGTTTGTACCTGCTCTCGAAGGCTTCGCGGAAGCGCCGGTTCTCCGGAGTGTTCAGAGCGGCGCTCCAGTTGAACGCCACCACGATGCCGAGGGCGGCGTCGCCCATCTTTTCCAGGAATGCCTCATCCGTCACGCCGCCCTTGCCGATCATCGGAATCTTCCCCTTGAGCCCGAATTCGGCGTACTGATTGACGACACGCATAGCGTCGGCCCCGAAGATCGCGACGGCCACGACGTCGGCGTCCCGCCGGATCTGCGCCAGGTACGGCGCGAAGTCGGGGGCGCCCAGCGGCGGGTAGATCTCCTGGATGACCTGCCCACCGGCGCCGACGAACGTCCGCGCGACCCCCCCGATGTGCTCGTGCCCGGCCGCGAAGTCCGAGGCGAGCAGCACCATCTTTCGGTAGCCCTGCCGGTACGCCCACTCGCCGAGCGGGTGGGAGGCCTGGCTGTTGGAGAAGGACGAGCGGAACACGTACTCGCTCCGCTGCTTCTGACTGAGCCCGTCGGCACCCGCGATGTTGATCATGAGCGGGACCTTCTTCTCGTTCACGTAGCTGGCCAATGCGTACGCCACGGGCGTTTCGAGGACCCCGGTGAGGATATGGACGCGGTCGCGCTCCACGAGCTTGCGTGCCTTCGTCAAGCCCTCGTCCGGCTTGTTGGTTCCCGTGCTCTCGAGCAGGAGCTCGACGCGCCGCCCGCCCGCCCGATTGCCGGCCTGATTCCAGTAGAGGAGGTTTCCGTCGCGCATGTCGATGCCGAGCTGGGCGAGCGGGCCGCTGTTCGTGTAGATGATGCCGATCCTCACCGGCTCTCGCTCCTGGCCGTGAACGGCGGGGGCCACGAGCAAGAGTCCCAGCACGAGCCAGGCCCGGCGGAGCGCGTGGTGTCTCATCGGTGCGGATGATACTTCAGGATGGGTTCCCCGCGCGCGGACGTCGGCGTGACGAGCCCTTGAACGAGGCGTTATCATCGGAGTGACGAAACGAAGTCGCGAACCACCGTGACGAAGGAGGATCGTATGGCAGCCAAGGCCGAAGCGCTGGCGAAGCAGTTCGAAGCGAAGGTGCAGGAGGCGACCGCGGCGCTCGAGCGCCTGAGCGACGCCGACTGGAAGAAGACGACGGCGTCGGAGAAATGGACGGTCGGCGTGGTCGCGCACCACCTGGCGGGGGGTCACGAGGGGATCGCCGGGATCATCAAGAGCGTCGCGGCCGGACAGTCCATGCCGCCCTTCACGATGGACATGCTCCACGACATGAACGCGAAGCACGCCAAGGAGCACGTGATGGCCACGAAGGCGGAGACCGTGGCACTGCACAAGAAAGGCGCCGCGGCCGCCGCCGCGACCCTGCGCGGGCTCAGCGATGCCGAGCTCGGCCGGAGCGCCACCGTCCTCACGGGCATGCCGCCGATGAGCGTCGAGCAGATCGTCGGGGGGATCCTCCTCCACCACATCGACGAGCACCTCGGCAGCATCAAGGCCACCATCGGCCACTGACCCACTCCGTCGCCGCCGCGGCCCGGGCTAAACCGAGAGGCCCGGCCGCGGCCGCGAGCGAAGGTCGATGACGAGCAGACCGAGCGCGATCAGCACGACGGCCGTCGAGCTGAGCGTCAGCGACCACTGCACGCCGATCACGGCGCCGAGGACACCGACCGTCACGCCGCTGCCCGCGCGCAGGCCGAGCATCGAGGTGTTGAAGAGTCCCACCATGCGGCCGCGCAGATGGGGCGGGGCCAGGAGCTGGATGATGGTCTGCGCCATCGACGTGAACGCGATGTTGAAGGTGCCGGCCAGCACGAGAAGGATCACCGCCGCCGGGTAGCTCTGCGCCGCCGGAAAGAGCGCCATCAGCACGCCCCAGACCACCGCGCAGCCGATCGCGGTCCGCGCGCTGAGCCGGATGAACGGCGCGCTCTCGAGGAGCACCGCGCCGATGATGGCGCCGACGGCGTTGGCGGCGAGCAGCACGCTGTACCAGGCGCCGGCCTCGTCGGCGCCGAGATGGTGCGCGTACTCCGGCATCTGAGCCTGGAACGCGTTGCCGACGAGAAACGACGTGGTCCCGCCCAGCACGATCATCATGATGACGCGCGGATCGGAGCGCGCCTCGGCGAGCAGGCGAGGGATCTCGGCGAGCCCGAAGCGGGGTGCGCGCCGCTTCCCCTCGGCGTCTCGCAGGTGGCCCGTGTACGGGATGCGCAGCAGGAAGACCGTGAACGGGGCATAGATGAGGATGTTGACGAGGAGCCCCAGGCCCGGGCCGAGGAGGAGCATGAGCCCGCCCCCGACGGCCGGCCCGAGCAGGATCGCCAGATAGCGGCTCGTGGCGTTGAGACGGATGGCGCTCGGCAGGCGCTCCGGGCCCACGATGTCGTGGATGATGAGCTGTGAGGCCGCCACGCCGATCACGCCCGCCCCTCCATGAATGAGCAGGATCACCGCCGCGTGCCAGATCCGCAGCGTCCCCGTGAGAAACAGCACGGCCCAGGACAACGACGCGAGCGCGAACAGCCCCTGCGAGATCTGGATGAGCTTACGACAATCGAAGCGATCGGCCAGGGCGCCCGCGTAGACCGAGAAGAGCAGGAAGGGCACCCAGTGGCTGATGACGGCGAACCCCGCGAGCGTCGGCGAGTGGAACGCCTGGAAGATCACCCAGTAGCTGATCACGTGCTCGATGTTGTCGGCGGTCGCGCTGAGGAGTACCAGGGCGACGTAGCGACGGTAGTCACGGTGGTGGAGCGCCCCGAACTTCGTGCCCGGCGGGGGCCCAGGGGCGAGGAGCGGCGATCGACTCACTGTGGCGATTATAATCCGTGCTCAGGTGGCTATAAAGACGCGGCTGTAAAGAGAGGAAACCACATGAAGGGCGTGACCCTGCCGACCGAGACGGTGTTCGTGATGGAGGCGTCACCGATCAAGTTCGGGCTCGGCGCCACCGACGAGATCGCCTACGACGCCCGGCGGCTCGGGCTCAAGCGCGTGTTGATCGTGACCGACCGGCACATCGGCGAGCTGGGGCTGCCCGACCGCGTTCGCGCGCTACTCGAAGAGGAAGGCATCAAGGCCGACATCTACGACGGCGTCGAGATCGAGCCGACCGACCGGTCGATGGAGGAAGCCGCCGAGTACGCGCGCCAGCGTGAACTCGATGGACTCATCGCCGTCGGCGGCGGCAGCGCGCTCGACACGGGCAAGGCGGTCAATCTCCTGACGACGTATCCGGCGCCGCTGCTGGACTATGTGAATCAGCCCGTCGGACGGGGCCGGCCGGTGCCGGGTCCGCTCAAGCCGCTGATCGCCGTCCCGACGACGGCGGGGACCGGCAGTGAGACGACCGCGGTGGCGGTGACCCACGTCCTCGATCACCACGTGAAGGCCGGCGTGTCGCACCGGCTGCTGCGCCCGACCCTCGGAATCGTCGACCCGCTCAACACGCTGACCGCGCCGGCGGAGGTCACGGCCGCGGCGGGCGCCGATATCTTGACGCACGCCATCGAGTCCTACACGACGCGCCCGTACCACGCGCGACCCAAGCACCATCCGCCCGATCGCCCGGCCTACATCGGCGCCAACCCGGCGAGCGACATCTGGTGTGAAAAGGCCATCGAGTACGTCGGCAAGTACCTGCGGCGCGCGGTGCTCAACGGGCTCGACCTCGAGGCGCGCGTGCACCTGGCGCTGGCCGCCAACTACGCGGGCGTCGGCTTCGGCAACGCCGGCGTGCACATTCCGCACGCCCTCGGCTATCCGATCGCCGGCCTCGTGCGCGACTATGTGCCGAGCGGTTATCGGACCCTCCACCCGCTCGTCCCGCACGGCGTCTCGGTCGTCGTGACGGCCCCGGCGACCTTCCGCTTCACGTACGCGACCGCGCCGGAGCGGCACCTCCGCGCCGCGGAGCTGATGGGCGTCCCGACGATCGGGCTCTCCGAGCGTGACGCGCGCGAAGCGCTGCCCGGCGCGCTGGTCGCGCTCATGCGAGACATCGGTATTCCCAACGGCCTCACGGCGCTCGGCTACGGCGAGCGCGACATCCCCGCCTTGATCGACGGCACGCTGAAGCAGCCGCGGCTCCTGAGCGGCGCGCCGCGGGCCGTCGGCGCCGCCGAGATCGGCGCGATCCTTCACGATTCGCTCCGCTGCTGGTGAGCTAGCGGCCGCGCGTAGAATCGGCGGCGAGGGGCGCGTGCGGCGGGGGTCGACGGTGACGCGCCCGGATGCCGCGTGGTCCGGCCGACGCCTGCCGCACGCGCCCCTCGCCGCCGGCTCCACGCGGGGCCAGCCGCA
>Ga0137391_10004650_pt1 | contig 10494 bp, 17 predicted proteins | sample 15con2h24BmetaG_FD_101399 | JGI IMG/M metagenome (GOLD analysis project Ga0137391, IMG submission 101399) | Vadose zone soil microbial communities from Angelo Coast Range Reserve, California, USA - 15con2h2.4B metaG | ecosystem: Environmental > Terrestrial > Soil > Vadose zone > Saprolite...
CGGCGTCGCAGAGGGGAAAAAGGAGGCCGCGTTGGGGGAGCAGCAGCTGAGAGGGCGAGGAGGGAGGGAGAGGGGAGGGAGAGGGGAGATGATGATGGATGGAGGCGAAACAGCCTGGGCGCAAGAGGAGGGCCCCAGCAATCATCTTTCTCATCTCACTCGCTGATTGATCGTCCGCGTCCGCATACACACGCACACTCCCAAACTTCAGCCACATCGGCAGATCCAAACAAGGCAATCTTGCCCATCCTTGGTCACCTTACCTCTCCCTCCGGCCGATCCGACCCGACCCGATTCAGAAATCCGCGCCCGAACCCCCCAACCCACATACAACAATTGTTTGTCTCGTTGACATGGGAAAAGTCTGCACACAAAAAAAAATGAAACGAGGGAACGAAAAAAGCAAGTTGGGGGTTTTTTTTTTTGCCGGACGTGGGCATGGCGATGGTGGAGCTGTCGTCCCATCCCGTCATCGCAACCCCATTCTATCTCCTCCCCGTGGAAAAAATATGAAAATGATTACGCGCGAGTTTCAACGCGCCACCCGCGCAGCCCTGCTCAATATACGCGCCACTCGCCTTTCTGAGATTCATAACACACATATATACTTCTACCGGCCTTTCCGACTTTTCCGACTCTCTCGCTCTCGCTTGACTGAACGGCGGTGGGTGCTTCGCCGATGGCCCGCGGAAGCATTTTACCAATAAATTGAGCAGCGCGGTCAGGAGAAAGGGGTAGGGGTAGCAGTATAATCACCTCGATCCGCCCCCAGCCAGCCCCAGGGCAACCGCTCCGCAACACAGCAACACTAGCGACCTCAGGTGGGCAGCCCGCGCCGCGGGCCTTGTGGTGCTACGATGTCAGCATTCGAGTCGACTGACTTTGCCATCCGACCCGCCAAGGATCTTGTCTTTCTGCTTCACTTTCGCGGGCGGCCATCCACAAACAACCCTCTGTCTGAACAGTCCGTTATCTCTGATAACGATGACTTTTGCTTGGGGGTTTATTTCGTATTTGGGTCTTCCCGACAGAGGCCCTTCTTCCCACCATGGCCACCAACTCTAAAAAACCGCCCAGACCGCGGACCGCGGATGCAGCAATACCGCACGGCCGTAAGAGAATTGCTTCCTGTTCCTGCTTCCTCTTTCGGACCGGACCGGAACTTGGGCCTGGCCTCAGCCTGGCTCCGGCTCTTAAAAGGACGATGTCCTGTTCTTCCATCCATACAGCAGTATCGTCGTGTACTGCGCACTGCGCGCACACACCCCATCCTCGACACTGCATTTCTTTTCCCGTTTCTGGGGGCGTAACATGTTGCTGTTGCTGTATATGCAATCAAGCTTAACCCCTAGTCGGAGCTTTTTCACTCAGATGTTATGGTCTTCCGAGAGGGGAGGACGGAATCCTCCCAGGAACTTGTGGCGCCCAATGGGCGGGTGACTCCGCGGAACGCGGAAGGGCTCACCCTATATTTCACATTCCTTCCCTGTGCGTGGCTCCGTTTCATTGGGCCCGAGGTCCTGCGAAGCAAGCGCTGCGGAGTCTTGCATGCCTTGCGGTTGTACCCGCTTCATCTTTGGGCCTAAACATCAGCCAATAGCCAAGAGTGGCATCCATACAATACCCCTCGGGGCTTCTGACGCAATGTGAAATAGTGGCCGTCGTCATAATTCATGGCTGTGCATTGCATGTTGCGATATAAATATGCCTGGTCATATACATGTGATGATGTCTAAAGATATAAGTGCCTTATGTTGCAGTTATCACGGCCAGCCTTCCGGGCGCCTTTGGCGCACCGGAAGTGGTAGTCCGCCAGCGCTTTTCCTCCCGTTGGATGCCGAGAGACCAATCTTTTGGATCTTTGCCAACCTGCAAGTCGGGTCAGTGGAAGTGATCAGACAAGTGGCGTCGAGAAAACCGACCTTCGAAGACCAGTCCATGCGACAAGAAATGCGATGAGAGTGGATGCCACAGACATCCCCGCAAAGGCATAAGGGTGTTCTTCCATGTGGCTCGTAAGCTATCGGGGGGTTCCGTAAGGTGAGAAGGCGGGTACGCGCGGGGAGGACAGGGAATGGGACTCACATTCATCCCAAATAACCCCGCGATCAGAGCCCCCATTCCAATTCCCATGGTACCAATGGAGACCTACAAAGCGAAAAGGCCAGGATGCTCAGAAGTAGAGTAGATGGCGAGGTGATTGCCTCACCTTTAGATCGAGTGCCAGCAGAGCGTTCCGATTCGAGTCGAGTATAAGCTCGACTATCTCTTGAGTGGACTGGACATTTCCCTTGATAACACACGTGCGTCGGTTACGATGCACCGATAAAGGACAAAAAGGACCACCTACGTGGATGTTTTCGGCCTCATTCACGATCTCCTCGACTTGTTTCGAGAATGTCTCGAAAAGTAGCTCGAGCTCTTCGTGATCGCTAAGTTGGCGACGGGCGTCGTTTTTCCTATCAGTCAAATACATTGCGGTCAAATCTTCATCTATTCACGAACGGCGATATTCGCGTATGAGGTCTAGACTTGGTTGTTTTAAGAGCGGAAATAACGCACCTTGTTCCAAGACTTCTTCAAAAGCCGCCTGGACCTGTTCCGAAGAATATCAACGGCAATTTGAGGGTGCTATAGGCGGAGGAAAAGAGGAGAGTACCAATTTCACACGATTCTGGAAGCTTGCCAGCCGTCGGGAATAATGCAAGAGACGTTTGAATTTGTCGTGATTAATATCGTCTTCGAGTTCTGCGAGCAATCCGCCAACGAGGTTTCGGATGAACACCATCTCGGCCTCCAGGGCACTCACAACGGAGATGAATATAGATTCCAACGCGCTAGAACGTTGACAATTGGGCGAAAGCCAGATTGATCCTGTGACGACGCCACTTACCGAAACTCGTACGGCAGGCCATAACCCTTCGTCTTGAGATTATGCTGAATGTGGAACGCGTTAATAATATCACGTCATCAGCGGAGAGCAGGTGAACACACTTCTAGATGGTAAAGGAACACAGAATGTAGCCGAGAGTCCGTGGATCCGTAAGTGTCGAACAAAACCACGGCATCCGCTTTGACGAGCGCCCGAATATGTAGCACGTTTACCTGACGTGGGATAATTGGTGGTCGATCAGCCGGTGGGAGCATGCATGACAGTGCGAAAAAAGGATGTACAACGATGGCTTCTCGCCGCGGAAGAATGGTGGGTACGAGGTTCGGGATCCTAGAATCGATCTTGCGTAGATCTCGTGGCTGTCGAGGCGTAAAAGGTCACCTGAATTGTTGATGGATGGGATTCGCAGGGGGAGGTGTCCTTACGTTTAGACGGTGTTCTGCGCACAAATCCGACCTCCTGAAATGGCCCGAAATTGTTTTCACGTTCCCTGGCGAAGGGCCGAGCACGTAAGCGACGTTTTGACACGAACGCAAAGGCGAAAAGAATGGCATAGACGCATTGTTTCAGACGGCAGGGCAGTTTGCGTGAAAATTCGCAAAAGATGCGTAAAAAAACTCGAGGCGACGGTCGAGCGCCAGCCGCGTAAAAATGCGGGAAATTCATATAACGCATGGATTGGCACGCCCGAGATGGACGACGATGACAGGGAAGGGAAGAGATGGATCGTGATCGGATGGCGTACCCTCTGCGTCAAGAACGGTGCCTACGTGGAGTGTGGAGATGAAATTTGTGAGCGAGTTTGCGAAACGGCAATGTGGGCCGCTGACTCACAGCGCAACATGAGGTCCGTCTGTTGGCGGCCTTTGATCGCTTCCAGCACGGCCGCCTGGGCCGGTTCCTCGTGTGTGTCCGCATCGTTCAGCGAACCGGGAGGAGGTCGAAGATTAAACCTTGTCGCCCACGACGCGGCTCGAGTGTGGTTGAGATGGCCATGGTATGTGGGTATGCGGATTGGAGGGGGTCGAAAGCGGTAGGGCCATGACGCACGCCAAAATGAGTATGCAAAAGTCGAGGTCGTGTTGGTGGTGGTGGCGAATGATGATGATGATAATGATCGAAAGGCATGACCGCTGCTGCCGTACACGGAACGGGATGCGAGGTTGAGGAAAAGTGCCCTATTGGATATGCATAAGGAAGCAAGTCCCATGTGCACTTGTGCGGGAGAGAACAAGCAAGCGAGATGAGATTGTGGGCCGCGCCCTGCTGCCTATTCTGGTCATGTGACCTTATGTGGCACAGACACGTTCAGCGCAGACGCAAGGACGGTAAGGTCCGACCCATTCACGAGACGCGATCTCATCATGCCAGGCGGGGAAATACGCAATGTCTTGGTCCCATGGCCGATCTCTTCAACTCTGGGCACCCACGCAGCCCCGACCCCACCACGCACGTCCGAGCGAAATTAACCTTTCGACATAGCCGTGCTCGACATGTGACCCCATTTCAACGGCCGTCTCCTGGACATATGAGGCGTCTCGACTTCATACGTGTACAAACCCCACCATTCGGGGCAGTCCGTCCCGGGAATCTCGACAGAATGAAATTTCCGTTTGCGTTTGGCTGGCTTGGCCTTATTTTTATTTTTTTTCCACGCTAGGGGGGCTGCACAAAACAGCCCCCACGAATTCACCGTCCGGTCCCGGGCCTTCTCGATAGAGTTGGCGCTTTTTCCACACACACATGCACACACACACACCCTCCTGCCCTTATTCCATCCATATCATGACTGGAGACCGTAATCCTGCCTGCCCCTTTCCCCGCAATGCCTGAGACGCGTCGACTGTTAGAAGCCGCCAGTGCCCTCTCTCATGCACTCCGAGCACACGGCGTGCCCCACGCTTTCCACGGGAGCATCTTCGTCGCCGTCCTCACAAACAGCCCGCACGCCGACGTAAGAGACATCCTTTTCTTTCCTTTTTTTTGGTCTTTTCCTCCCGCGTCGTTCTTCCTCGGACCGACTTTTGACTGACCGCATTTGGTGACCTCATCGCCATGCAGGAAATTTTTTGCATCGTCGAAGGCGGCACAACGCACCCGTTTCGTCGTGTCAGGCAGGCACTGACCGGCAGCGTGGACCTGTCAATCACACCCTCTCCCTGGAGCAATCGGTATCTAATGCGCTTCCGTCTCACGCGTGCAACGGTTCTCGCTCAAACGATGCTCTTGCGCAGGCTGCACGTAAAATACCACCGCTGCATTCCTCCAATAGAGGTACGACACCCTCCGCCAGCTCGAACGCTCCCGCTGACGACCCCCCTCCCCCCCCGGATCGTCCGTTTCCCGTTCCGTCCAGATCGAAATCCTGGCGGCCGGAGAGTCTGGCCCGCGACGCCTCGATGCGCTCACGGTGGCAGCCGTCAGTCGTGTACCATTCCTGACCGTGTCCGAATTTGTACGGGCCAAGCTGAACGCGTGGATGATGTGCGTCCCGTGTCTCGCACACCTGCTCCTCATGTGCTCCACTTCTGATACATTTTTACATCTCGATGTCGTCCCATGACTTTTAGTCGAGGCGCTGAACGCGACGCACAAGACATTGTCTTCATTATGGTTCGATACTGGAACAGCATCGACATCAATCGCATCCCAGAGCACGACATGGATCGTTTCGTGGAGGTGGTGGGTGCAGCTGCGCCGGGATGGGCAGCCATAAAACGGAAATATGGTATGTGATGAAAACGCAACGTGGACTTGGGGATTTCTCCCGGAGTCCAAACAAAAAACCCATCTGACAACACACGCACGATCGGGATGTTACTTATTACTTGCCCTGGGCAGCTACGTTTTGTTTCATCTGTAATACTTTGCATCTGGACGCGTAGGATATGTCCGCTAATATGGCTTACTCGGCCCCCTCCCCCTATCATGCAGCCATGCATTTAACTATTTACTCTCTTGGTCTGATGCACGCTTGCACCCTCTCACAGAGATTAGATACGCCTACCCCCTCGTGACAGGAATCGGCTGCACCGGCTAGTTGCGAAAGTTCCGGCGCTTCCCAAGGTTCTCGGCAGACTTTTCCAGACAGCACCCCAAAACCCGATGCGAGGGTGCTGATCGGTACGTGTGGGCGTGGGAGGCACACGTCGGGGGCGGCTATATGCGGCAAGGAATCCCTCCGATGCAAACCAACTCAATGGAAGAAGGGCCGAAGTAGTCGATACTGTAGAGAGATGCTCGATTGTCCTTTATCGACAGGATCGCTCATGGACTCAATATGTGGTGCCTCCATCAGAAGGCACGACAGCTGTCCCCCTTCCAGCTTGCGGCCTGCCATTGTTTTTTCCCTCTGGACCATGAGGCGGGGCCTAGAGCCTCCACCCCTCCTTACGGGTGGAGGCTTTAAAGGGTGCCGGTATCGTGGTTGTCGGACATCGCTGCGGACCACAAACACAGGGTTGATCTTGGCCAGCACGCACCGCATAACATCCCACGCCCGTCGGGGCGTGAAAATAGAGAGGGCAAAAGCTAATAGCTTGATGCCTCGGGGAACTATAGTATAGCCTTACTGCACTTTAAAAAGAAAAGACGACGGACGAATCAGGATCGTGCGCATAGCTTGCTTCGTATCGCATTTTGATATTGATCTTTGTATTTTCGCCGTGCTGTATATGTTTGGTTTGGTCGATTGCGCTATCACGATAAGCGGGCCAGACCTTTGGACGAGGGGAGGGGAAGGGGCAATTCCCGTGATTGACAACAAGGTACTGTACTATGCCTGTACGGTCTTTTTTATCGCGCATTTGCGTTTGTTGCGCCACCCGTGTCGCGCACGTTTTATGCCAAAACGTCCAAGGTTGCGCGCTCCAGCGACATTCTTGCAAGGGAAACAGGTGAAACGGAAGGAAGGGCAATTTTTTACTCTGGGCACCGAGCCTTCATTCGACCTGTTATGAACATATGAACGTATGAACAGTCATGCGTCTCTGGACCGGTCTCCCCTCTCCTGGACTGATGGATCGCCATCAAAGTGAGTATGTGATAGAGCCTGTGATTCGAAACATTGTCGCCCACAGAGCAAGGATACACACCCAGTGATACTGTTTGGGATAGGGCCTTTGCTTTCGGGGGTGCGAAAGTTAAAACGCCAATTCAGCCCTGGCGTCGAGGGTGACCATGTGACAGAGAGTCACGTCACTGTGTCACGGGAGTGACGGGGTAAGTGAGCGTACGCGTTGCGTTCTGATTTCCAATTTCCCATTAGGTGGTCTAGTCCTCTCCAACTCCAACGATGACCGTCGCAGTGCAAGAACCGACACCCGCGGGTGGAATAAAGTCGTACTACCAAACCAAAATCGAAGCGGCCGAGCTTCTGATCAACCAAAAGACGCAGAACCTGCGCCGTCTGGAAGCACAACGGAATGCGTTGAACGCGCGTGGTGAGTCCCTCTTCTCCCTCCTCCTACAGCATGCTGATCGAACGGTCTGCTCTTTTCGAAACTCGTGATCGCACGGACGGTTGTTTTTTCAAGTGCGTCTTTTGAGGGAGGAGCTGCAGCTGCTTCATGAGCCCGGAAGCTACGTCGGAGAGGTGGTGAAAGTAATGGGGAAGAACAAAGTGCTGGTGAAAGTCCAGCCAGAGGGAAAGTACAGTGCGTTTCCTGACCCTTTTATCTCGCACTCATGATGCTGATAGACGGGGCAGTCGTCGACATTGCGGCTGATATCGACATTGGGACGCTAAAGCCGACGTTGCGCGTGGCGCTCCGTTCGGACTCGTACACGCTACACAAGGTCCTGCCGAACAAGGTGGACCCGCTGGTCTCGCTGATGATGGTAGAAAAGGTGCCGGACAGCACGTACGAGATGGTGGGCGGGCTGGACAAGCAGATCAAGGAGATCAAGGAGGTGATCGAGCTGCCGGTGAAGCACCCGGAGCTGTTCGAGGCGCTCGGGATCGCGCAGCCCAAGGGCGTGCTGCTGTACGGCCCGCCGGGCACGGGCAAGACGCTGCTCGCGCGGGCGGTGGCGCACCACACGGACTGCAAGTTCATCCGCGTGTCCGGGTCGGAGCTCGTGCAGAAGTACATCGGCGAGGGCTCGCGAATGGTGCGCGAGCTGTTCGTGATGGCGCGCGAGCATGCGCCGAGCATCATCTTCATGGACGAGATTGATTCGATCGGGAGCTCGCGCGGCGAGAGCGGGTCTGGAGGCGGCGACTCGGAGGTGCAGCGCACGATGCTGGAGCTGTTGAATCAGCTGGACGGATTCGAGTCGACGAAGAACATCAAAGTTATCATGGCGACGAATCGAATAGGTTCGTGCGGAGGCGGCGTTGTATGCTCATGTTGGGCTGACTCTTTCTGCGCACACGCACGCATGCACACACACACCACAGATATCCTCGATTCGGCCTTACTGCGCCCAGGGCGTATCGACCGCAAGATCGAGTTCCCACCGCCGGGACCAGAGGCGCGTGTAGCTATTCTTCGGATCCATTCTCGCAAGGTTTGTGCAGCCGTAGATCTCGACGAATTGAATTGCTGAAGTACCATTACTCTAGATGTCCCTCCAACGTGGCATCAACTTGCGGGCGCTTGCAGAGAAGATGGGCCAGTGTTCGGGTGCGGAGGTCCGCGGTATCTGCACAGAAGCCGGTACGTTGTCTCCATTTGTGTAGAGCTTTATCACGCGCTGATACTGATGACACTGCATGTGTCCATTGACCATTTTTAGGGATGTACGCGCTGCGCGAGCGGAGACAGCATGTCACGCAAGAAGACTTTGAGTTTGCGGTTGCAAAGGTTCGTACCGAGGGGGCGAGAAGGTGTGTGGCAAGAGTGCTGACTGTGTGGACAGGTTCTGAAGAAGAACCAAGAGGGAAACACGTCTGTGAACAAGCTGTTCTCATAGCCCATGCCATAGCCATAGCCTGTTGTATCTACCATTATGTCATCAATGGCGGGGGATTCACCGCCCAAAAAGGGAAATGTACGCCGGACGCCGAGCAAAAGTCCGTCAGTCGGTCGTCGTAGCGCTCGTTCGCTCATCCAACTCGTCCAGACACCAGTCGGCGCGGTGATAAAATATGGACGAGCACTTTCCTGACGACGCCCTCGTTTCACCTCCCCTTCATCCCACCCAAGATGCCCCCACAACAGACATCGACGAAGCCGATGCGCAGGCCGCAGCAATCGACGTCCCAGACGATACTGGAGAGGGAGGAAGGCTCAGGATGATTGTCCAGCTCGTCAAGCGCTCCTTTGGCGTCAAGGACCTCGCTGCGATGTGAGCACCCCCGCCTCTATCGAGTTTCCCGTGCCAGAGCAATCCGCCACTCATCCACATCACGACGCCTTTGTCCTTTTGTTTTGCCAGGCGTCTCTCGCTACCGGCGTCGTTGCTCGAGCCTATACCAAACCTCGAATATTGGCATTACCTAGACAGACCGGACCTTTTTGTCGCGTACGTGTTGCAGTTCCTTGCTCTGTGCCGTGCCACCTTACCGTTGTGTTTGATGGATCGCGACGTAATGCAATAGCATCAATGAGCACGAGGACCCCCTCGAGCGCATGCTCGCCGTTCTGCGTTTTACATTTTCGAAAGACATCCGACACATTGTACGTCACCCCCCTTCGTTTCATTCGTGCGCCTCCTGAGAATTTTCATTTTCATTTGCCACCCCTGCTTCTCTGCCGCTGCCGCCGCCACACGCAGCGTGGCAAACCTTGCAAGCCATACAACTCCGTCCTCGGAGAGAACTTTCGCATGCACTGGGACGTCCCCCCAATTTCATACGACCCTGACGACCGCACGCCGATCATCACGACCCACGTCGATGCACCCCCAAAGCCGCATGTCTCCTCCCACTCCGAAACCGGGGCCATCAATGCCGTCAAGACCTCCCTCAAGTCGGGGCGCGTCGGCGCGATCGGCAGCCTGCTCTCCATGAAGGGCTGGTCCTCGCCCGCCGTGAACAAATCGCCCTCGACCGTCGTCGAGTCGAACGTCTCCGCGCAGCTCTCGAACCTCTCTCTCGCCTCGACGACTCATACCGCCGAGTCTGGCTCGGGCTCAGCCGCCGCCTCGACGATGTCCCCGCCGACGTCCATGTCCACCAATGGCAGCGGTTCGCTGCGAGTCGCGTACCTGACCGAACAGATCTCCCACCACCCACCCATCAGCGCGTACGTCGCGGCGTGTCCCGCGCGGCACATTACCCTCGCGGGCATCGACCAGATCTCCGTGCGGGTCCTTCCGTCAGCTAGCCTCCGCGTCTCCTCGGGCACGATGAACAAGGGCTTGTTTGTCAGTATGGACGGTGGGCCCGGTGCGGGCGAGCGCTACCAGATCACCCACCCCGTCGCGCATGTCAACGGTGTGCTGCGGGGCAGCTTTTATGCTACGGTACACGAAACCACCATCGTGACGTGCACAGGTGGGCCCGGCGTTGGCGACGGAGAGATGCTGCGTGCTATCGTCGAGTACAAAGAGGAGGTGCGTTCCGCTCAAATTTTTTTTTTCAACTTTTGCTCACAACGGTGAACTATCACGACCAGAGCTGGCTCGGCAAGCCACACTTTTTGCTCGAGGGCGTC